>Ga0123354_10000185_pt1 | contig 52461 bp, 51 predicted proteins | sample TergutLab28metaG_2_FD_97872 | JGI IMG/M metagenome (GOLD analysis project Ga0123354, IMG submission 97872) | Labiotermes labralis P4 segment gut microbial communities from Petit-Saut dam, French Guiana - Lab288 P4 | ecosystem: Host-associated > Arthropoda: Insects > Digestive system > Gut ... | reverse complement strand
TTTTAGGGGTGCAGATCATAGTCGGAGTGGTGTTGTGGTGTTGGATTTGAAGGGTCGGCTTGAGGGTGCTGGTGTTGTTGAGTCTGGTCAGGGTCGGCTTGTTAAAGACAACGAAGACCTCATAGCAATCATTGATTCTTTAATTGTGTGTAAAAATGCTAAGGGTACTTTCTATCAAGAACTCGCTGATATGGCTAAACTCTACAGTGCAGTCACAGGTTTTGAAGTCACTTCCAAAGATCTAAACATTGCCGCAGAACGAATTATCACCCTTGCTAAACTCATCAACCTCCGTGAAGGTCTCACCCGTGACGATGACACTCTGCCTTGGAAAGTTATGAATCAGCCCATCACAGATGATGGGCCCTCAAAAGGTGCCATAGTAACTCAGGATGAGCTTGATTTGCTCATAGATGATTACTATCAAGCTCGCGGCTGGACTGTTGAGGGTATCCCACCGAAAACTAAACTCCAAGAATTAGGCCTGCAAGAATTCAAAACAATAACTCAGGACAAAGAGGCATAAATATGGTTAGAAAACGAAAATTTGTCTCTGCTGACCCCGAAAAATGTGTTGGTTGTCAAATCTGTGAGTACGCCTGCTCGTACAACAAAGAAAAAGCCTTCAACCCACTCAAATCACGTATCCGTCTAGTCCGGGTTAACCAGCTTGCTAACATGGCTGTTACCTGTCGTCTTTGCGAAGATCCCGCATGCGTAGCCGCTTGCCCCCGAAATGCACTTAGCCAAACTGACGATGTCGGAAACATTGTTCTTGACAAAGAAAAATGCAACGGTTGCGGTTGGTGTATTGAAGCCTGCGACTATGGTGCTATGATGCTCCATCCCGAAACCAAAGTCGTCTACGTATGTGACTTATGTAGAGACAAACCCGAAGGCCCTCAATGTGTCAAATGGTGTCCCGAAGAAGCTCTCACAGTAGTTACAAGTGATGTACTGGCACAGAAAGCAAGGATAAGCGCAATCAAAAAACTCTTCCAAGAAAAAGAGGAAAAACGATAGCTTTCTAAATTTCACCACTTTTTAGTTCCTACATTTCCTCTGTATGTTCTTCCATACAGTGTGTTTCATAGTCTTCTCGGGTATCGTATTCTTGGTTGTCTGCACGGCATCTGTATTTACCATGAGTCGTCATTTCAGGTGTAGGAACATTCTTTTTTTGCTCCAAAAATTCACCTCCAAAACCAAACAAACAATTCACTAGCTCCCTACACCACATAAATCTATGTGACTTCAACAAACCAACTATAAACAACAAAGCAACCGCTAAAAATCTGTCAAATCCAAATAATTCATTCCACAACAAATTCCACTGGTGTATATCTATATCAAAAATAGGGTTGGTGACAACAGCTAATGTTTAATCACATGTCATGTCATCAGCAGATGCATATTATCTGTTGCTCTTTAGAGATTTGTTTAGATAATTTTTTCCAAATCGGTGACGAAGCGTTCAAACACTTTCAGTCCGCCTTTCCAGAAATCCGGTGCCGACAAATCCAATCCAACGATTTTGCCGAGTTCTTGGGGTGATTTACTGTTGCCTGCTGAGAGTAGTCCCACCAGTTTGGGCACAAATTTTGTGTTCTCCTCTAGATAGCGTTCATAGAGTGAGTAAACAAACATTTGTGCATATACATAGGGGTAGTTGTAGAAACGATAGTTTGCCATATAGTAGTGGGGTTTCATTGTCCACTCGGCCTCCATCTCTGGTAACCACTCTATGGCATCGCCAAAGATGCGGTTTCGTGCCTGGATCCAATGCCTGCATATGGTGGGATAATCCAAAAAGTCCTCTTTTTCGATGGATTGATAGAGTGCCTGCTCAAACCACACCCGGGCCGTAACTTGGAATGCAGTCATACCCGCCTCGTCTAAAACCATACAAAGCAACGCCTTTTGCTCTGACTCTGTTTTTGCATTTTTGAGCATTAAATCTGTGAGTAAAAGTTCACCAAAAATCGAGGCTGTTTCAGCAACAGTCGAGGGGACATTGGTGTTTAGGCGGGTTTGGTTTCTGGCCATGTACCAGTCATGGGTGGCGTGGCCCAATTCATGTGCCAATGTAAAGACATCACTAAGTGTGCCATTGAAACTCTGCAAGATATAGGCCGATTTAGCATTGTAGTCACTTGCACAGAAGGCTCCATTGCGTTTACCAAACCGCGGCGAAGCGTCGATGCGTCGGTTTTGAAACATTTCTTTTACCGCTTCAGCATATTTGGGATCAAAGCGGTTATAGGCATCTGTAATTATGCTTTGAGCCTCGGTGTAGCTAAATTTTTGCTCGGGTATGTTAGATAAGGGGGCTGTTATATCATAGTTAGCCAGCACAGGCAACCCCATAAGCTTCGCCTTCAATTTGAGGTAACGACGATAGACTGCGGAGCCTTCCTCAACGGTTCTAAGCAGATTGTCAATTATACTCTGCTGGGTATTGTTGCTTATCAAGCTGGATTCCATAGGTGAGCTATACTTTCGCCGTTTAGAAATTGCTACCCAATCATTGCATATGCTTCGAAGCGCAGTGCTAAAAATCTCGCCATCTCTACCCAAAAGTCCATAAATTGCCTGGTTTGCGGATTGACGTGTTGCACGATCGGGATGAGCAAACAATCCATTAGCTTCCCCATAACTAAGGGTCTTTTTCTCCCCCAAAACTGACACTTCAAAGAGACGAGTGTTTAGCCATTTACTCTGCAACTCCTCCCAAGCATTAACCCCAAACTGATCCTTCTCAATAACTATTTGTTCCTCCACTTCACTTAGTTGATGCTCAACCAATTGCAACACCCGCTCCAACATGTGCCTATAGTTGACCAAAGCCGGGTTCTCTATGAGTTGTGGGTTAGCCTTCACCAGCTTACCCAGTTCTAGTGAATAAAATGCCAATTGTTTGGCCAGCTTGGCATCAAATTTGCTCACCCGATCATTGAGCGCCTGTGTCTCTGCTTGTGTCATATCGGCGGCAAACGCCAAACTCGCAAATAATGAAACATTACTAAATTTCACCTCAAATGCCTCCACCTCTTTGATACACTCAAGTAACCCCTCAGCAGATAATCCGGCCATTTTACTGCGATATTTCCCCTCAAAGCTGTCTGCCCACATAGCCGCCTCAGTGATGGATTGATTGAGTTTAGGATCAGTCACGCCCAAAAAAAGCCCTGATAAATCCCATGTAATTTGTTGTGATACCAAAGTATATGCCTCAAGATAGTTGTGGTGACTTGGTTATTTTGTGTTATGTTCCCCTTCACCCCTTTCACATTTCACCCTTATTCTATCCTAACTCTGCGTTTGATACTCTATTATATTGCCACTTAATTTTAAAGACTACAGAAAATAGGGAACCAAAAGCGAATCCGGGTTTAGCCGGAAGCGTTGGTTTCTTTTAGCACATCAGGGTCTGTTCTAGGGCTTCAAGTCTCATTTTGTAGCCATTTTTGATGGTTACAAAGTTCGATCCACAGACTGGGCATGGGACTAGCTCGAATTCTCCAACAGTATCGAATTCAAAGTTTGCACTGCATTGGGGGCAGGTGAACTGAACTGATGTGGCGATTGTTGTTTTCATAGTTTCTCATCCATTTAATTTTTGGGTTGTATGCAATTAAGCGTTTGACTGTAGTTGACGACAACTATATAGAAACAGCTTACTTGTATCATCACATATACTGTATGCTGGTGTATTAACCTTATTGTGCAACACCTCGCTACAACAAAAATCACAAAGGTCTACGGATAAAAACTGCTGTTCTGGTTCCTCTTTGACCATTTTTGAACATAAACTTAAAAACATTCATTCATCACCATGAAAAGAAGAACGCAGATGAAAATTGGAAACATCAACATCGATAGTCAATTCATTCTCGCACCTATGGCAGCCGTTAACTGCACTGCCTTTAGAATGCTGTGCAAAGAAAACAAAGTAGGTCTAGTTTATACTCAAATGTTTGACGCTGAACTCATCAAAAACAAAACCAAACGCGAAATCAAAGATCTCCTCAACATAACCGAACCAGAACGACCTGTAAGCGTCCAATTAATAGGCAACAACGAAACCTCCCTAATCAAGAGCATAAAACAAGTCGAAGAATTCGCAGACATCATCGACTTCAACGTCGGTTGTAGCGAAAAAGAAATCCTCCAACAAGGCTACGGCGCATTCTTGCTCTCAAACCTACCCCTTTTAGAAAACCTTGTAAGAAAAATGGTCAACACAACAAAAAAACCTCTAACAGTAAAAATGCGCATAGGCATGGACTCCCAACACATAATCGCCGTAAAAGTCGCCACAATGCTACAAGACACCGGAGTCGCGGCAATATGTGTTCATGGCAGAACAGTACAACAAAAACTCGCCAAAAAAGTAAACTGGACCATAATGAAACAAACCAAAGAAAAACTCGCCATCCCCATGATGGCAAACGGCGACGTAACAAGCTACGCCGGAGGCGTTGATCTTTTAAACAAGACTGGATGTGATTTCGTAATGATCGGTAGAGGCGCAAGAGACCGCCCCTGGATATTTGACCCAGAAAAACAACAAATCAACAATGCTGGCATAAAAAACCAGATTCTGCGCTTCATAGAACTATACAATGACTACGAAAACCGCGAATCATCACAAGAAGTTAGAGAACATGTTTTCTGGATGCTAAAAGATTACACAACACAACAAAACACACGCACAGTTTTAAAACTAAGATACATCGATGACATAGAACACTTTGTCAGTTCACTAAAATAATCATCCACTACCCAAGATCACTAAAACTTCCTAATGCTTTAGTGAAAACCAACCTTGAGCTGCTTATACTTGCCATATTGACCAAGCTTGCCGTATCTTAATTCATCTTGCAATATGTCATAGTTATATCCTGCACTCTCACGATATAATCTGGTTCTAACATCACAAATCTTCGCAAAAGGCGAGTTATACCATATATCCAATGCTTCGATATGACAAGATTTTGTATGTTTTATTTTCGGCAGTTGCGTTCACAACATATCATCGATATGACATGTAGCCTCCGTCTTAAAATTTCAACTGGTTTTCCACCAAGGTCTGCAATGTAATCCCGCATTAATGATAGCGCCGATTGTTGAGTTGTAGAGCTGGTTTTAAATTTTTTTATGCGAAATGCTCTTACTGTTGCCATCTGCTTATAAATGTCGGGTAATTTCTTTTTAAGAAGAGGTGTAACGAATCAAAGATGCTGTCACTATTTGAGGCTATGTTTCTTTTTGCAGTATCTTTTGGGATTAATGTTATACCGTTTTTTGGCCCTTCAAACGTATTTATTGCCTCATTAGCTGCAATTAATGTAGATGTTAACAATTTTTATTCTGTTTTACTTATAGGTGTTCTTGTCTCGTTAGGTGCTACTGTGGCAAGAATTGTCCATTATAAAGTCATTCCGCTCATTAGCAATCGTTTTAGCGAAAAAAAACGGGCGGCTTTTGAGGCTAATGCTGCAAAAATAAATAAACGTGCTTTTTTGTTGCTCTGTTTTACTGCTGCGACACCGCTTCCAGAAGAACCAGTCATTATTTCACTTGCCTCAATGAAGTACAACATTGCCAAGTTTTCCATAGCATTCTTCTTAGGTAAATTAGCCCTTACTACCATAAGTGCATTTGCAGGAAACACCATCGGCAACACAGCTACAACATGGCTGAGTAACATGTTTCCAGCTTGGCTTTCTCCAGAAATTCTACTAACTATAATGTCAACATTTACAGCCATCATCATTACGATAATTTTGCTTAAATTTGATTTAAACAAGCTCATAAAACGCTTCAAAAAACAAAATAAAGTTCAATAAAATCTTCACAATTCGTGCGACACTGTTCCATGAATTGAGTTGGTCACACAATCACCCTTTAATTAAACTTGATGTGATAATTACCGTCGTGAATTTTATGCTCAAGAATGTGTAGAGGCCGCATGGAGTGTTCAACAGTTGGAACTATAAAAAAATAAATGACGTCTATTTGTTCTTTTCTTCCAAAAATAGGTTGAAATACGTTCAATTAAAGTGGTGTGAAGTGCTATGGGATAGCTTGACGGGGTCGTTTACAGGGTCGAACGCATTTTTATGTAATTTTTAGTTCTTAAATTAGATGCGAAAGAGTTTGTTGCTTAGAGAGGTTGTTGAGAGCGCACTTGGGGTGTGATACTTTGTTCCTTTTCTAAGCTGTTGATGGAAAACATGCTGAACTATCTTTAGGGGTAACTCAGTAGGGTGTGTGCCTTGTTGTATATCATTATGTGTTTGATAGTTATATCTCCAAAATTTGCTTGCTATGTACATCTTTAAGTAGTTTGCCAAATAATGCTAAAAGGTGAATAAAAATGGTTAATTACTTGGCCGATTTTCTTAGAAAATTGCGACCCTATCAAGGGGGGTTGATTAGGGTTAAGGCTATAAAAAGTATTGAACCAAAGGCTAAAGAATATTTGAACAAATTATCCAACAAGGTTTGATAGAGCGGGTTGTATGGGGTTGGTATTGGGTTCCAACTGAACTCATCGACATTTGGGACTTTTTGGAAAAAGATCAAAACTTTAAGGTTATCTCAGCTCAGACCGCCGCTTCCTTTTGGAATAACGATTTTGTCCACAGAGACATCTATACCTTAAGAGTCGCGGATAGGTCCTATGGGCGTGCTTTGCAAGAATTTGCCAAAAAAAGAGGATGGCAGATTGAAATTGAATACTTAAAAGCTTCATCAAAAGTCAAATACCGTAAAGTTGGGAATTTGTTTGTGGAGACTCTTGAGGATAATGTGGTTGGGTGTTTGCAGAGGTGGGCTTTTGTGGATGCGTTTGCTACATTATATGAGCATAGAGGTGAAATTGATTGGGATAGGTTGTATCAAAATGCTTACTGGACGAGGGTCTCTAAAACAAACGTACGCGCTAGACAGGTTTTGGAGTATGGTTTTCATCAGTTTGAAGAGCTGGGGGGGGGTGTAAAGTTTCTGCATCGGGAAACACAAGTGCGTGATGATTTTGTGCGAAGAGAAATTGATGAAGCAATAGAGCGGGTTGTTGAGTTTGGTTAAGCATACTGAATTGATGAATTTACGGGAGGTAGAGATCAGCAGGATAGTTAGGTATTTGTCGGATCAGACGGGTGGATTTGCGGATCCGAAGTTGGTTTTGATTGGGGGTTATGCTCTAGGGCGTTTACTTCTTTTTCGAGGTATACACGAGATTGTGACTTTGTTCTTCAAAGAGCGGAAAGTTGGAATTTGGATAGACTTCAAAAGTTGTTGTCTACTGAGATGGGTACAGATACTTGTGAGAAGCGTGATGTTTATGGTTTTATGCGTTGCGTTAAGGTGCTTTGTGATGGTGCGAAAATTTCGATTGATTTCATGGAAGGTCAGGTACGGGGAAGGACCGATGCGCAAGCGTTCTTTGTTTCAGATGAGTTTTTGAGTAAAGCCCAAAAAGTGAAAATAGCTATTGCTAAAGAGGTATTTGAGATGTATGTTCCAGATTATACTGATTATTTCATTCTTAAATTGATGTCTGCGCGGCTCAGTGATGTGCGAGATATTACCACTTTAGTGTGGAAAAAGGGTATACCAGAAAATCTTAGAGCACAAGCGAAGAAAATGCTGGCTTATCCTGAAGTAATAGACAAAAATTTGCCATTAATTATCTCTGATGTTGCTGGTAAGCGGTTTTTGGATTCTTGGAAAGGAACTTTTGTCACAACAGAGTTTACTGAATCAATTAAAGAGATGGTTATTAGCGAGTTAAAGAAAATTTAGTTACCTCTCTTAACTGAATCGCCTCTTTACAGTATCTGCTTTGTATCTTCTTTTTCTTTTCTCTTCAAATATGTCTCATCAAAATAACACCCAACTATAATCACCACTTGACCTTGCAGTTCAACACTTTAAGCGACGGTGTAAACGAAAAAGTGAATCTGATTTGGAAATTTCAGAAAAACAAATGACGGCTATTTGTGATCTATTTTAAAAAATAAGGTTAAAACAACCTTAACTATAATTAGTGTAAAGTGCTACGGGCAGGATTTGAACCTGCGAACCCCTGCGGGAAAGGATGTCCCATCCGCGGAGGCCAGACCTGCCGGCCAAACGTTGATCTTGAGTCCTTCACCTTTGACCTGGCTTGGTTACCGTAGCCTGTTGCAGTACAAAATGTTTGATTCTGGTTTATTAACTATTTGCCGAAGCTTAGTGTTGTTTAGGAACAAGCTTATCTGTCTCTGAGAAGGTGGTCTTTCTGAGAGTAATTGTTGCTTTGGTTGGCGGTTTTTGTTCTATGCGGGGTTTTTGTGGGGTGCTATTTTGGTTGATTTAATGTGGGTGGTTTGTCGTTTGATGTTGTTTGTTGCGGTAATTGTTTTTGGGGCTTGTTTTTTTACCGCAAAGGTCAAAGCATTCTCTGTCAATATAGTTCTTATGTCCTTTCAGCACCGCATAATATTCGGTAACAGCCAACATATGTCTGAACTTGAGAGCGGTAGTGTTCAGCTGATGGTGACTTCACCGCCTTATCCTATGATAGCTATGTGGGATGACCAGTTTTGTAGTTCTGATCCAAAAATTGCTGAATATTGGCAGAAACTAAACTTTGATGGTAACGAGAAAACCGTTCGCCAAATCTATGATGCTATGCACCATAACTTGGCCAAAGTTTGGGCTGAAACTTTTCGAGTGCTTTGCAATGGTGGTATAGCGGCTATAAACATTGGTGATGCCACCCGTCGTATCAATGATAGGTTTCAACTTTTTCCTAATCACAGTCGTATCATAGAAGAATGCGAAAAAATTGGGTTTTCTACTCTTCCCTACATTTTGTGGAAAAAACCTACAACAAAGCCTGCCTATAAGGGTAAAGGTTCTTTTTTGGGGTCGGGTTTTTTGCCGCCTAATGCGTATGTTACCTTGGATTGTGAGTTTATTCTCTTGTTTCGTAAGGGTACTTTGCGTCATTTTAAAACCAAAGACCCTGCCCGATATGAGAGTAAATTTACAAAGGAGCAACGGGATGAGTGGTTTAGCCAAATTTGGTCTCTCAAAGGGGCTCGTCAAAATGTGAATGATTTGGAGCGGCGAACGGCTGCTTATCCAGCTGAGGTTGCAGAGCGGCTTATTCATATGTTTAGTATCAAGGACGATTTGGTGTTGGATCCGTTTCTGGGTTCGGGGACAACGACAAAGGTTGCAATAGAGAGTGGGCGCAGAAGCATCGGCTATGAGCTAGATCCCAAATTATTGCCAATCATACAGGCAAGGCTTGAGGAAACACAAATAGCTCTCCAAACCGATATTATGTCACAGATAAAAATCGTTACTCGGTATGGGGAATGTTGATGTCTGTGGTTGTTATCTATTCAAGTCATCGGGGTAATACTGAAAAAGTAGCTCAAGCAATAGCGGCTCACCTTAACTGTTCAGCTGTGAAATTGACTGAAAACTTTGATGTGCAATCTTTGTCTCTTGAGGGTTGTCGTTTGGTTTTCTTGGGCACTGGTATTAGAGGTGGTGAACCCTATGTTGAGTTGCAGAATTACATCAAAACTGCGGAGTTCAAAGCTGGGGTGCGGTTTGTACTTTTTATGACTTGGGCTGGCGGTGGTGCAAGCAACAGGTTGGCGTATGAGCGTGTGAAGCAGCAACTTGAGGCAAGGGGGCAGATGCTTGAGGGTGACTATTTTATTTGTCTGGGTAAAACCTTTGGGTTTACTCATAGAGACAGGCCAAATGCTGGTGATTTAGCCCAAGCTAAAATTTGGGCACAGCAAAAAATACAATCTGCCCCATAAGTGGGTTGGTGTTTTGGTTTTTCTTTGTTTTGGGTGTGTGAGTGTTTTGTGTTTTTGGGTTGTGTGGTGTGGAAAGTTTGGGAGCCCTTGCTTTCTGTTGTATATCTGATGACAACGTTTATATGCATGGTGTGTAGCATGTGTTTGTGCTCTTTGAAAAGTTTGGATTCCTTTTTCGACGCCGGACGACACCAGCATCGGAGGAAATGTAAGATGAAAAATACATCCCTGCCTAAAGTTCATAGTAATTATTATAATTTTACATTAAATTTATGGGAGAATTAAAAATTTGACAACTATACCGAAAATCCAGAAAGATGATGTTCACAACCTCCTTAAAACCTTCTTTGCCGAAAAAGGCCTAGTCCGCCAGCACCTTGACAGCTACAACGAATTCATCGATCACGGACTCCAAGAAGTCGTGGATGAAGTTGCTGAAATCCCAATCGAAGTGCCTGAAAACCCCTACAAAGTTAAACTCGGCCAAATCTGGGTAATCGACCCTCAGAGCCGCATCACTGGCCCATACGCAACCGAAGTAGACGGCACAAAACACGAAATCTACCCCATGGAAGGCCGCCTTAGAAACTTGGCATATTCCGCTCCCATCGCACTTGAGATGACCCCAGTCATTGATGGCCGCGAACAAGATACTGAGTTGGTCTATATCGGCAATATCCCAGTTATGCTCAAGAGCAAACTGTGCTTTTTAAGCCAGCTCAGCCGCGAAGAACTCATAGCCGCCGGAGAAGACCCAGATGACCCTGGAGGGTACTTTGTTGTTAACGGCTCTGAACGTGTTATTGTTGCCATGGAAGACTTGGCACCTAACCGTGTTATCGTTGATGTCGATGAGAAAGGAACCAGTCCTGTTTATCAAGCAAAAATCTTCTCAACAACTGTGGGTTTCCGTGCAAGAATCGAACTTAAGCTCAAGTCCGACGATGCAATCTATGTTACCATGCCGGGTGTCCCAACAGAAATCCCCTTTGTTGTCATTATGCGTGCTCTTAGCATGGAAAAAGACAAAGATATTGCCGAAGCCGTCAGTCTTGACAGCGATATTCAAACTCAGCTAGGCGCATCGTTTGAGAAAGCCATCGGTGTAGACACACCACAAGATGCTATATTATTCATCGGTAACCGTGTTGCACACGGACAAGTCGAAGAATATCGACTTCAAAAAGCTGAAACCGCTCTTGACAAAAACTTTTTACCCCACTTGGGTAGAAGCGACAAAAACCGAAAAGAAAAAGCCATATTCCTAGGCGAAATGGCATACCGTGTTATCCAACTCAAAACAGGCAGACGCACCCCCGATGACAAAGACCACTTCAAAAATAAACGTCTCCGTCTCGGTGGACCCCTTCTTGCCGACCTTTTCCGTGTCTCCTTCCGCAACCTCACACGCGACATCAAATACCAACTTGAACGCATAGGCGTTAAAGGTCCAATCATAACCGTCTCAGTTGCTGTACGTCCCGGTATTATCACTGAACGTTTCCAACATGCATTGGCAACAGGCAACTGGGGCCGAGGCAGAGTCGGTATCACACAGCTCCTTGACCGAACCAACTACATCTCAACCCTGAGCCACCTAAGAAGGCTTCAATCTCCGCTGAGCAGAAGCCAGCCTAACTTTGAAGCCCGTGACTTACACCCAACTCACTGGGGCCGATTATGTCCCAACGAGACCCCTGAGGGCTCAAATTGCGGTCTTGTAAAAAACCTTGCTCTATCTGCATCCATCGCGGTAGGCGTTAATCCTGACCGTATAAAGCAGTTACTCTTTGAAATGGGAACCGTTCCAGCATACGAAGCAACCAACGAGCTTCGCGTCGAAGGCGCCAAAGTTTTCGTGGATGGAAACATTATCGGCTACTGCAACAACCCACATGAAATGGTGCAGAGCTTCCGCCAGAAACGGCGCACTGGAGAAATCTCTACAGAAGTCAACGTAACCCACTTCTCCAAACCCCAAACCGAAACTGAAGAAGTCCACGCCAACTGTGACGAAGGCAGAGTCCGTCGTCCTCTTATCATCGTAGAAAACGGCCAGCCTAAACTACAAGCTAAGCACTTTGAAAAAATCAGTTTAGGCGAATGGACTTGGGAAGATATCATTAAAAACGGTCTAGTTGAATACCTCGATGCTGAAGAAGAAGAAAACGCCTTCATCGCACTAAGTTATGAGGAAATCGAACCTAAAAGTACTCACGCTGAAATAGCCACCTACACAATCCTTGGTATCTGTGCTTCAACTATTCCATACCCCGAACATAACCAGTCACCAAGAAACTCATACCAAGCAGCCATGGCTAAACAGGCATTGGGCGTTTATGGAACAAACTTCCACCATCGCGTCGATACCCGTAGCCACATTCTACACTATCCACAAGTTCCCCTTGTACAAACTGAAAACATGGATGTCATGGGCTACAAACAACGCCCCACAGGCCAGAACTGCATCGTTGCAGTACTGAGCTTTGAAGGCTACAACATGGAAGACGCCATCATATTCAACAAAGCCTCCATCGAACGCGGACTTGCACGCAGTACCTTCTACCGTATCTACGAAGCAGAATGCCGTCAATATCTAGGCGGATTAAAAGACAAATTCACTGTTCCAGAAGCAGGCACCCGTGGCTATCGAGGCGAACAATACTACCGATTACTCGAACCCGATGGAATCATCAGCCTCGAATCACAAGTGGTCGGTGGAGACGTCTTAATCGGCAGAATCAGCCCACCCAGATTCCTCGAAGAATACAAAGAATTCGAAGTCAAAGGCCCAAGCATGCGCGATACCTCTGTGGACATGCGTCCATCAGAAACCGGTATAGTCGATGGAATATTTATCACTGAAAGCGGCGAAGGTAGCCAACTTGTCAAAGTTCGTGTCCGCGACCAACGTGTCCCTGAACTCGGAGACAAATTCGCCTCACGCCATGGCCAGAAAGGTGTCATCGGTTTAATCGTTCCCCAAGAAGACCTGCCATTTAGCGAAGAAGGCATGGTTCCAGACCTCATCATCAACCCACATGCTATCCCCAGTCGTATGACCCTTGGACAATTCATCGAGTCTCTCTCAGGCAAAGCCGCAGCCGCCCGAGGCAAACCCGGAGACGGCACACCATTTAGCAACGAAGGCCCCGACGAAGTACGTAAAAACCTAGTCAAACTAGGCTTCAGCCACACCGGTAGCGAAGTCTTCTACAACGGTACCAGCGGCGAAAAATTCGTTGCAGATGTATTCATTGGTGTTGTCTACTACCAAAAACTCCACCACATGGTCGCTGACAAAATCCACGCCCGCGCTCGCGGACAAGTCCAGATGCTTACCCGCCAGCCAACTGAAGGCCGCGCTCGGGGTGGTGGTTTACGTTTCGGAGAAATGGAACGAGACTGCCTCATCGGCCACGGTGCAGCAATGTTGCTACGTGACAGGTTGCTAGAAGAATCCGACAAATATACCCTCTATATTTGTGAAAACTGCGGGCAAATCGCCTACTTCGATATGAAGCAAAGACGCTATGTCTGCAAAATCTGCGACGAAAAAGCCAAGATTGCCCCAGTAATCGTATCATACGCTTTCAAGCTACTCTTGCAGGAGCTTCAAAGTCTATGTATCACCCCCAAACTCAGACTAAAGGAGAAGGCTTAACATGGCACAAACGGAAGAATTAATCCACAAAGTAGTAGATGAAATCTCATTCGGGCTAATCTCGCCCAAAGACCTCAGAAAACAATCTGTTGTCGAAATCCAAACCCCAGACACATACGACGAAGACGGTGCCCCCATCACTGCCGGCTTAATGGACGGTCGCCTCGGCACTCTTGAACCTCGCCAACGGTGCAAAACCTGCGGTAACACCGCCATCCGTTGCCCTGGTCACTTCGGTCACATCGAGCTTGCCGTTCCCATTGTACACATCGAATTCACCAAAATCATCTTTGACATGCTCAAATCTACCTGCCGCACCTGCGGGCGCATCCTTCTAAGCGAAGAGGCATCCAAAAAAGCCCGCCAACGTATCGAGCGATTCAACGAACTCTTAGGCAACATTCCCGATGAGGTCTACAAAGAAATCATGGCCGATATCAAAGTTAAACAATGCCCCTACTGTGCCGCAACACAATTCAAAATCACTTTTGAAAAACCAACAAAGTTTATTGAGCAAACTGAGTTAGGCTCTGAACCACTCACACCCAGCATGATCCGCGAAAGGCTTGAACGCATAAGTGATGAAGATCTTGAAATCTTGGGTTTTAACCCCAAAGTTGCTCGTCCTGAATGGATGGTTCTTCAAGTTCTCCCCGTTCCACCTGTGTATGTGCGTCCCTCAATCACCTTAGAATCTGGTATACGCAGTGAAGACGACTTAACCCACAAACTTGTCGACATCATCCGTATTAACCAACGATTGAAGGAAAACATGGAAGCCGGTGCTCCAACGCTTATCATTCAAGACCTAAGCGAGTTGCTTCAATATCACGTTACCACTTACTTTAACAACGAAGCCTCAGGTATTCCACCTGCACGTCACCGTAGTGGCAGAGCACTCAAAACCCTTAGCCAGCGTCTCAAAGGTAAAGAAGGTCGATTCCGAAGTAACCTCTCAGGTAAACGTGTCGACTTTTCAGCCCGTACCGTCATTTCCCCCGACCCCAACCTTGACATAAACGAAGTTGGTGTCCCAAGAGATGTCGCCATGAGACTTAGCGTTCCAGAAAAAGTTACTGCCTGGAACCTTGAAGAAATGAAAAAACTTGTCATTAACGGCCCCGAACAATATCCCGGCGCACTCTACATCATCCGTCCCGACGGCAAACGTATCCGTCTCGAATTCGTTGTGGACCGCACAAAAATCGCCGAAGCCGTTGAGTTAGGCTTTGTCGTAGAGCGGCATCTTAAAAACGGCGACATAGCCATCTTTAACCGCCAGCCCTCCCTTCACCGCATGTCTATTATGGCTCACTATGCACGTGTCCTACCCTACAAGACTTTCAGAATGCACCTCTGTGTCTGCCCACCATACAACGCAGACTTTGACGGCGACGAAATGAACCTCCACGTTCCCCAGAGTGAAGAAGCCCGAACCGAATCACTTCTACTAATGCAAGTACAGGATCAGATTCTTTCCCCCAGATTCGGCGGACCCATCATCGGCGCCATCAGAGACTTTGTCACAAGCGCCTATTACTTTACCAAAAAAGGCAACTATCTAACCCGTGGACAAGTCGACCGTCTCTTAACCTCCACCAACTACCAAGGTGCCATACCTGAACCCGAAATCACCGAACCCCAACCCTTATGGTCAGGCAAACAACTCTTCAGTTTGTTTCTGCCAAAATCACTCAACTATGTGCTCAAAGCCAACATCTGCCAAGGATGCACAAAATGTGACGAGGCTGACTGTAAACACGATGCATATGTCGTTGTTAAAAACGGCCAACTCGTCTCTGGTATTATCGACCGCAGAAGCATCGGTTCTGAACAATCTGAGAGTTTGCTCCACAGAATAATTAAAGACTACGGTACACAAGCCGGACGTGAATTTCTAAATAACATCACCCACATGCTTAAACTCTTCATATCCTTGCGAGGCTTCAGCTACACCTATGAGCAACTCGTTCTCTCTCCGCGCGCAAGAAGCCGTATGGCAAAAACTATGGAACGTACCCAGAAAAAAATCGATGAACACATCGCTAACTATCAAAGCGGCAATCTGCCCCGTCTTCCTGGCCAAACCCTCGAAGAATCCTTTGAAATTTATGTCATGCATGAGCTCTCAACCGCTCGAGACGAATCTGGTAAAATTGCAGACGATGACTTTACCCTAGAAAACGCAGGTATCGTCATGACCCGTAGTGGTGCAAGAGGTAGCAGTCTAAACATCGGCCAGATGGCGGCTTGTGTTGGCCAGCAATCAGTCCGTGGCAAACGTATCCTAAGGGGGTATGCCGGACGTGCACTGCCACACTTTACACCCAACGATCCTCGTCCAAAAGCAAGAGGCTTTGTCTACAACAGTTACCAAACAGGTCTTGACGCAATCGAGTTCTTCTTCCACGCCATGGGTGGCCGAGAAGGTCTAGTCGACACAGCCGTGCGTACACAACAAAGCGGCTATATGCAGCGCAGACTTATCAACGCCTTAGAGCACATCAGGTTGGAATACGACAGCACTGTTCGTGACAGCGCGGGTGATATCATCCAGTTCCGCTATGGCGAAGACGGTGTGGACCCAGCTAAGAGTGACCACGGTAAAGCTGTCAACGTTAGCCGTTTAATCGAGCAGGTAAAACTCGGTGAAGAAAAAGGCGAGACTGCTTCAGCTGATTTCATCAAAAAGCAACTAAAAAGCGTTGAAGACCAGATTACCCCAATACTGCTAAGTCAGCTTAAACAAAACTTTGCCAAGAACAAACTCACTGCTAAGGGCGTGGAGAAAGCTGTAAGCGTTACTGCACAGCAGTATAAGCGTGCTTTGATGGAGCCTGGTGAAGCTGTTGGTATTGTTGCAGCACAATCAATCGGTGAACCCGGTACACAGATGACCCTTAGAACCTTCCACTATGCCGGTGTCAAAGAACAAAACGTCACCTTGGGTCTGCCGCGTCTTATTGAAATCGTGGATGCACGTCGAATTCCCTCAACACCCATTATGACTATCTATCTCACAGGTGATCATGCGAAGAGCAAAGAAGCGGCTGTTGAAGTTGCACGCAACATCATCTACACCTCAGTAGAAAACTTGGCCTCTGCAATCTATGAAGACCCAGTTCGTGAAGAAATTATCATTGAACTCAACAAGCAAATGATGGATGACCGCAACATCAGCATGGATGAGCTCAAAGCGAAACTAGAACTTCAAAATGCTACTGTAACCATCACCGATACCACCGTTGAGATCAAGCCCAAAAAAGCTGAACAAATTAAACGTATGCTTACCAAAGTGCCTGACTTCCAAGTTAAAGGTGTCCCAGATATCAAACGTGTCCTAGTCACTGAAGAAAGCGGTGAGTGGGTTATTCGTACTGACGGCTCAAACCTTGGTAAAGTGCTCGAGGTTGAAGGTGTAGATACTTCTCGTACCTCCACTAACAACATTCATGAGATCGCCAAAACCTTAGGTGTAGAGGCATCAAGAAACGCATTGGTTAATGAAGCCAAAGGTGTTCTTGAGGATCAAGGTTTAGACGTTGATGTCCGGCACGTTATGCTTGTCGCAGACATGATGACCACTACTGGTGATGTACAACAAATCGGCAGACATGGTATCAGTGGTAAGAAAGCAAGTGTGCTCGCCCGCGCCGCATTTGAAATTACTGTTCCCAACATTGTTGAAGCCGCCGTTAAAGGTGAAAGTGATCCTTTAGCTGGTGTAACAGAAAACGTTATAGTTGGGCAGTCCATACCAATCGGCACTGGCTTAGTTGAGCTCTACATGTCAACTTTCGAATGTCAAAGTAAAGATGGAGGAAAAACAGAAGCATGATAGACATAGATAAAGCATTAGCGTCAGCAGTGAAAACCGGTAAGGTATCCTTTGGATCTAACACGGCATTGCAAAACGCCAAAACCGGCAAAGCAAAAATGATTGTTTTAGCCGCAAACTGTCCAAAAGACATAAAAGAACAGATCGAATACTATGGAGAAATCTCTAAAGTTCCCGTGATAACCTACAAAGGTGGCTCAATGGATCTCGCTGAAGTATGTAAGAAGCTCTTCATTATCTCTGCGCTAAGCATTCGTGAAACAGGGGACAGCGATATTCTCAAACTAATCGAACAATAAACTAAATTGGAGGAAAAAAAATCACAACTGGCATAAAAATCACCTGCGACGAAATGCGATACATTGCTCTCTTTGAAAGCATCAGCGGCGCTAGTGTTAAAGACTGCATCATAGATGAAGAACAAGAACGCGCGATCTTTATTGTCAACCAAGGTCAAGTGGGCGTTGCCATCGGCAAAGGCGGACGCAACATCCACACCCTTGAACGCATGACCGGCAAAAAACACGAAATCATCGAATACAGTGAAGACCCCGTAACATTTATGAAAAACGCCTTAAAACCTGCAACAGTTCGCGAAATCCGCGTCAGTGAACGCACCGACGGCAAAAAGATGGCAGTTATCACAGTCAACCCTAAAGATAAGGGCGTCGCAATAGGTAAAAACGGCAAAAATGCTGAACGTCTACGCTTTTTAGCGAAACGGTACTTTGATATTCAGAACGTAAGCATCACCTAAGTCTAGACCGCAAACCCGGCTAGCTAGGTGACGAAACGTCGCTGAATAAATTCATAGTGATAAGCCTGTATGCACTTATAATTTTTAAATATTTGACGATAGCGGTTAACCGCCATTACTATCGTATCCTGAAATTATTTCGCCCGAAGATTTGTTTCTGATTTCATGTCATTCACCAGTTAAACATCTTTGCGGCTAGCCCTAACCAGACCTCAGGACGCATCATGCGGATAAAAGCTTGACTTGACGTCTCCGCAATCCCCAAATTAAACGCACCATAAGGCTTCTCCTCATTATACCACAAAAGCCTATCCTCCAAGTTTACAAACCGACCGCGATGCCTAATGTAGAGATCATAAAACTTCACAATCCTCCCATTAGTCTGCGGATGATTAACCCCACACAAAACATGCTCGATACCTCGCTCTTTAAGAAACTGCTCATACACATGCTCAGCAAAACCTCTCGCATCACGCTTATTAGCATAAAACTCTGACCCATGATCCGTAACCACCGCCAAAATAGGGTGATAGGGCCCACATACACTACACGCCTGCACCAAAACGCTAAGCACATTTAGAGTGGTCTTATGATCAAACTCACCTGCCGCCAAAACTTTTCTAGAAGCATCATCTAGCACAGCACAAAGATACCGCCCATCTTTGCAATAATGATAATCCGTATGCACCAAAGACAGCGAATGAGTTCGCTCATAGTGTATCCAAGGTTTTCTTCGCCTCTGCTTTGATACTTCGTGATCAGCGTAACCAATTCTAGCAAAACCTGATGAATTATATTATGAGAAATATGTACACCATGCTTTGTGATTAGCTTTTTCTCTAAATAAAGTGCGCCGCAGTGTGTTTTTTCATACTGTTCTTTGATTAGACTTTTCCATTGTTGAGGTACTTCTTTTTTAGGTCTTCCAACATTTAATCCGATGGAGGGTATTTTTCCTGTTATTTGGTATTCTTTGTATATCTGTTGAAATCTTCTCTGAGAAACACCCAGATATTTAGCAGTCCAATTACTTGTCAGCTCACCGGCTTTAAAGTGAACTAAACACCACTTAAGCTTACGTTGACTTGCTAACTTTACCATACAACTTACATAAGTGAAACTAGCGAAATAATTTCAGGATACGATAGTTAACCGCCATTACTGATATTTGCTGTCCAACATACTGTACTGAATTGGCGGTGCCTATTTTGAGATTTTACTGTTGTCTGCTGTTAAATATGCTGCTGTTCTAGTGTGTTCAAAATGTTTCCAACGTATCTGATAAATGGGTTTAAGCCCGTTCAAAGCGGGTTTGTTTTTTGGATGATTAGATCGGTCGGGTTTCGTAGACTACTACACAATCTGCTTTAATCTGCATAGCTAAATCGTGGCCTTCAACGATTTTCCTCAGTCCGCCTAAACATTCTTTGGATACGTTTCCCTTTATGTTAATGTGATACCCTTGATATGCTGGGTACATTGCTTTTTGAGGAATCAATGTGATAGTGTTTCCATCTAATCCCGGACATCTGTCCACTATCTCTCTAAGTAAAATGGCAATTTCAGCGAACTTCATGAAGCCTACTTCCCCATTGTAGAAGAATAAAAGCTTTTAGCTTAAAAATCCTACTTATTTACAGAAAAATCCCTCAACACACAAACAAAAGCGCGTTGTGAGTTGCTGATTAAGCGGCAGACTAAACAGCCTATCTGTTAATTGTTTCTTAACATAGGTGATTTAAACGATTCACGTTTCTTTTACGGATTGTTATTTTTGCATGTAGATATCAAATTGTTTTAATACAACGCTTTTCCCATAGTTCGAGTTCAAGATCGAGGACATATTAGTGTTAATTCAAGAACTTATCGTTGAAAATTTTATGAGCTACGAATATGCCCGCGTACCCTTCAAGCAGGGCGTTAACATAATTGGTGGTCCCAATGGCGCAGGCAAATCTTCTTTGTTACTTGCCATAAGCGTAGGTTTAGGCCAGACCAGCACAGAACGTAGCCGTAAACTCAGCGATCTCATTCGCTGGGGCCAAGATCAAGCTCGCGTCACCCTAATATTGGATAACACAAAACAAAATAACCGTCGACCCGAACCCAAATTCAACAAAGACCAACTGTTTCTAACCCGTATTCTGCGCCAAGACGGCAAATACTGGTTCGAACTCGAAAACCATGCCGCCTCAAAACAAGACGTAGCACGACTTTTAGGTAAATTCGGAGTAGACCCAGACAACATGCTTATCATTATGCACCAAAATATGGTTGAGCAGTTTAGTGTGCTAAGCAACATAGACAAACTTCGTATGGTCGAAGAAGCCGTGGGCCTTGAGCCTTTTCGCGAAAACGTAGTTGCCGCTAAAACCAAACTTAGTCGTATTCTAACCCAAGAGGAATCAGTAGGTAAACTCCTTGAGCAAGCTGAGCAAACCCTCAATTATTGGCGCGAACAATACGAAAAATTCCAAGAGAAAAAACAGCTTCAACTAAAAAGACGGTTTTTGGACCGCGAATTAGTTTGGGCAGAGGTTGAACGCCGAGAAGACATACTAAAAGGCTTACAGGCTAATTTTAGCCGCACTCAGCAGGCGCTGGGCAAAATCGATGAAGAACGCCAAAGCCTACTTGGCGAACTAGATGGACAACGCGTCGAGCAACATAACCTCAAAGAGGAAATCAAACTCATGTTTGAGGAACGACTAAGCTTAGAACGCCAAATTGCCCAAAATCAATCTCAGTTCGCCATCATAGAACCCCTGCTCTCTGAAGCGGAGTACCTCCAATCCATTATAGATATCAGCAAATTCAAATTGTTGCATCCCAAAAACCTCCGAGAAAAACTAGAGCACTCGCAACAGCAAATAGAGCAAGCTACCAAACAAATCATTGCCAACCAAGCCGTGGTGCAACGCCTCGAAGAATCCACAAACAAACTCACCGCTGCAACACTTGATAAACGCGTTACTTCGAGTCTCTTAGAATTCAAACACGATCGTGCTCTAAAAGAACAGGAAACCATTGAAAAATCCCTAAAAGAAGCCCAAGAAACCCTCAATGTTGCTCTCACAAATGCCCAACAATCCGGTGAACGCATTGCTGTAACTAAATCCGCCGCTCAAATCCAAGAAGAATTGGGTCTAACTGCTGGTCATCTAGTTGCCCTTTCCAATATATCTGATGAAATCGAACGCCAATACGAATCCTACTCTAAGCTCTACTTTGAACTCAAAGAAAAAGCCCAACTAGTTGCTGAAAACCGCGAAAAAACACTCGAAGAAGTCCAAATCCGTATGAATGCATGGCGCACTGTTATTGAGCAGTTACTAAGTCGTGTCAACTTGGAATATCAACGCATCATGAACCAAACCCTAGCAACAGGAGAGGTTCAACTCTCAAACCCCCAAGACATCACAACCGCCGGCTTAGACATCTATGTTGGCTTCAAAGGTAGCAAACCCGTCACACTCAATGCCTACACACAAAGCGGCGGTGAACGCACAACCGCCACCATGGGTTTTCTACTTGCTCTCCAACATCACGTCCGCTCACCTTTTCGTGCAGTTGACGAATACGACATCCACATGGACCCCAAAAACCGTGAAATGATAGCCAAAGTCCTAGTCGCCATGATAAAAGACGCCGCATCCCAATATGTTATCATCACACCCAGCCAAATCACCTTTGCCCAACAAAATGCCCACGTCATAACTGTGCAAAACCTCGAAGGAAACTCTCTAGTGCGAGAAGTTATCAAATGAGCACCAATATCAATATCCCCGACAAAAAACTAGGCAAAGAACGCCTTGAATACATCATCGAAATGTGTATCGCCATAGAAAACCATCAAGTTGACCCCTTCACCCTAAATGTTGATGACATAATTGCCATAGTCAAACAATACTTCCCCCACTGGAACCACCCCGACGAACTCCGCCTTGACGCCGAAGCACTTCATCACCTCGCCTCAGTTATCAAAATCCAAAGCGAATGGGTCAAACAACGCTCCACCTCACTCTATACTGACCCCTTTATTTTGGAGGAAAAAATCCGCCAAACAAGCAAAGAGGGCATGATCCAAGTATTCTCCTCCGCCTGGACGCCGTTGGTCGAGTTCGAACAGCTAAGCCTCCAAACACTATCCCAAGGCCTGCTCTACTGGGAGACCTTGGAGTCTCTGGGTGCACGCTGGAAAAACATAGACGTTAACGCAGTTGAAATCGGTTCAGTGAGCCAAGAAGAAATGATAAAACAACGTGTCCTAAGCGACAAGGAATTTAGTGAAGAACTCAACGACTGCTGGCAAGAACTCAAACATCAAGTCAAAGAAAAAAGCGCCGATGGAAAAATTAACTACTGGGACTTCATAGGTGCTGACACCTACGAAAAAACCGTCCAACGCGCCTTTCTCACAAGCTTTCTGGTAACCTACGGCTACGCCACCCTAGAAATCGATCGCCTAGAAGAAACCATAACCCTGATACCCTACGAGACCCCCAGAGAGGAAACTTTGGCAACACAAGCCGTCTCGGTTCCTATTGTGGTATCTTATGAAGACTGGCAAAAATGGCGAGAAGGCAAACAACCATGAGTACAAGAAAAAAAGGCCTCTATGCAGGTAAAGTCAAAAAAGCAGTCCAGATGCTTTTCTACAAACGCCATGCAAAACCCGGCGTGAAAGGCTGGGAGTTACACAAAGCCCTAGGTAGTGACTACCCCAAGGTTCTCGACGTCTTAGACGACTACCTAAAGCCAATGGATATGATGGTTAAAATTGTCTTTGAGGAAGAAAAAACCCCCGAAAATCCAACAATTGAGGAGTTAGATAAGGCTCGCTTTTTTGTAGTTTTACGTGATGTTGCCTCCAAAGATAAACTAATGGGCTGGCGTGTAGATGATCTCGCAGGTTTAGCTGTCACAATCAGCTATATTATCAGCAAAAAAGGCCAAGCAAACCGCAAAGACATCGAAAAATTACTAAACGAAAAGATGCCCGGCTGGAAAGTGGGTCTAAACCTCGATCGTTATATCCGACATGGCTACCTCACACAAGATGAAAGCGGCCAGCTGTTTTTAGACTGGCGAACACGCGCAGAGATAGACCAAAAGAAACTCATTGAGATGTTGCTCTTAGCAGAGAAACAGACAGCAGAAGCCGCCAAATCTCTACCAGAAGAACAAACTGACGAGATACAAACCGACGAAACTTGATTTCCTGTTTCTTTTGGACCTACAGTTGACCTTACAGTACCCTCAAAAACTTTTTTGTTATGCGTTTTGCGGTATCTTTTTTTGTATAGGATTAGTGTTATTCCAAAAAGTATGGCTGATATTGCGGTGCTTCATTCGAGTTCCTCACGAGTTATGAGTCGCCGTTTATGCTGTTATTGGGTTAGAAGTGTGTTAGGATGAAAAATCGGTTAATCTGTCTATATATTTGTCTGGTAGTTTTTCGGAACTTTTATACTTAGAAGGCTCCTATAATGCAGGGTATGGATGGCTCTGAGGAAGAAATCTACTCCATAATGTTTACGTCACTTAAGCATCCTGTCCGCCGTAAAATTCTGCGGATGTTAAACAACAAATCCATGACGTTTATGGAGTTAGCTGATAATATAGGTGTATCCAGCTCTAATTTGACCTACCATCTAGAAAACCTAGGGGAGCTCATCTACAAGGTAGAAAACGGTCGCTACAAACTTTCCTCCTTTGGTCAGGCTACCGTTAGCGCCATGAAGGGTGTGGAGGAAACCCCTGAAATCGAACCTAAACGTCCCCTTAGATTAGCCTCTAGCTGGCGAGTTATCTTTTCGGTATTATTAATTGTTATTATTCTGCTTGCGGCCTTTACAACGCTCCAATTCAATATGGTCAATCAGCTCTCAGCCGATACCGCTAAGCTCAAAGCACAAAACCAGCAGTTACTCGCCTGGGGTGCGGACACAAATAAAATCGTCAATCTGTTACAAAATGTCGTACAGCTGGATACTTCCAAATATACAGTTACACTCTTAAGTAACACTGTGCAGCCCCGCCCCGACATAGGCGTAATTGAGGAGATCATCAAATACTCCCTTACCAGCGGCCAAGGCAGTGTTGATGCTACTTTTCGTTTCCGTGACAACCATGTCTCTCACTATGAACTTGGACTGAGTTTTGACTCCCAACTCTACTCAACCCAAGCAGACAACATAGGTATTTTACAGACCGCCAAAAACACCCTAGAAGGCTACAAGGCCTACTCCAAAGATGCCTATCTAGATGAGATGAGCAGTCTTTTGAATTCTGTTAATACCACACAGAATATAGAGGTGACCTCAGATAACCTAAAACTTCAAATCAGTCTCAGAGGTGAAATCGCTGAGTTTATGTGGATATATACTGAGAACGGCATAGACTTTAGTCCTAAGAGTCTTCGTATGGTTTTCCAAAATCGTGTCTTAATCTCACTCATAGACGGCTACTTCTTCTACACCATCGCTAGCACTGATCTAAATATCAGTCAGCAAGAAGCTGTTGCCACCGCCCGAAACTATATCAAAACCCTGACCTGGATCATCGATGGTGAAAAAATAAGCGGCTTTAACTCCCAAGGTGAGCCCTTTTCGATAGATTTTGTCCCCCACCCCCGAGACAACTCGGTAGCACTGGTTCCATACTGGTATGTGGTTCTCTCCCTTGACAAAACCTATCCAAACGGTATAAACCAAATCGCTGTTGGCATCTATGCAGACAACGGCGAAGCGGCTGATATAGAGATGCTAAGCTATACGCCATAAAACCTACCTTTCTCTCTAATTTTGATGCGATGGGTACTGAGTGTACTATGCCGTTAGGATGGCAACATAGCAATTCAGGGCTTCTTCATCTATAAACGCTGTTAATGTCAGCTTGGAATTTTCCAATATATCCATAAACTCACTGAGTGTAAACGCTTTCTTTAGTCCCGTCACAACCACTCTGTCGCCTGTTTTTACAATTCTTCTGAGTTCTGTTATGGTTTTTGCAGGGTTAGGTATATTTTGTAGCATTGTAAACGCCACCGCTACTCCAAAAAAACCTGCTTTAAAGGGTAGATGATCCGCATCGGACTGTACCAAAAAAACGTTCTCAAATCGCTTAGCCTGATCTTTGGCTTTGAGCAAAAGTCCATGGGAGACATCCATACCCACAACAATCTTTGCCTGCTCTGCAACATGCGAAAAAAATAAGCCCGAACCGCATCCCACATCTAAAACCTCTAAACCCTCCATATCGACATTTTCGAGTGCTTTTTGATATTTTCGGTGTTGTTCGTCAAAGTAGCGCTCATCATACATCTCGGCCGTTATGTCATAGCGTTTCATTATGTTGCGTTTAGCTTTCCAAGCGGTCATTGGTGTTTCCCTAAGAAATCTTATGTACCCAAGCCCTGACTAAAATACGTTGGCGGAAAACAATTTGCAGACTCAAAATAACAAACTTGCAGTGTTAAAAGAACCCACCTTAGCAGAAGCGACCGTCTTAATCGAGCGTGCGTTTGCACACCGACACACCCTTCTTATCGCAGGTAGCTGTCATGTGCACTATGACGGCCGAGCCAGCTCGACCCTTGAGACCGGTGAGCGACTTATCATCGTCAAATCTGATGGATCTTTGCTTGTTCACCGCCCAACTGGCTACGAACCCGTTAACTGGCAACCTGCCGGAGGAGTTTTTCATGTCGAAGTTAGAGACAACAAACTCGAAATACAGGGTATTCGTAGCAAACCCCATGAAAGCGTAAAAGCGACCTTTGATAAAGTGCTAATGGTCTCAGCCATCAACCTCTTTGATGCAGGTGAATTTCTCCTGCATGCAAGCGAGGATGATATGCATCGTGCCATACTTCTAAAACCCAGCCTGTTTGAAGAAGGCTTCAAACCCATCAGCTGGGAAAAGCATGTCGAACCCGGTTTTATAGACATCTATGGTGAAGATAAAGACGGCAACCTTGTTATCGTTGAAGTTAAACGTCGAGCTGCCACCAAAGACGCTGCACTGCAGCTCTCAAAATACATCGAACCCATCAAAGCCAAAGTTAACCGTCCGGTACGTGCCGTTCTTGCCGCACCCAGCCTTGCCAAAGACGTACAGCGCCTGCTGGTCAGCTTAGGTTTAGAATTTAAAGCCCTAGACCCCAAAGACTGCGCATTGGTGCTCAAAAAATCCGGAACCTCCAAACTGGAATCTTTCTTTAGCTCACAATAGCAACCCCTAAGCAAATCCACGGTCTATAACACCACTAACAACTGTGCCGTTAGTTGCCGGGGTTCTGGTAATAGATTATCTGGCATCAGTGGATTTGTTGTTGTTGTTGTTGCATAAACTAAGTATAACCCAGTAACGGTGTTAAGCGTAAGCTTAAAGTTAATAAATGTAAATATTGTTTCTCTGTGTCTGTTTGTTTGCAGCCCAGTGGTGTAGTGGTCAAGCATAGGGGCCTCTGGAGCCCTTGACAAGAGTTCGAATCTCTTCTGGGCTACCAACCTTAATTTTGAGCTGAATTATCTAAAGGAGCTTCTATAGAATGGTTTAATATCTTGAGTGCTGATACCCCAACTGGTGAGGATATGGCGGATTTGAAGGGTTGTCCTTTTGGGCAAGACATAGCAAATGACTGTAAAAATTGTGATTACGGCGACAAAAATCATTTTGATGTAGCATCGGGGCAATGTGTTAAACGCTAAGCTTAGCATGCGGTTAGTTATTGCCTATATGTTGTTTGTCGATTGTGGTTTGTTATTTTTTATGGTTCTCTTAGGTGTTGCTTGTTGAGAATGTTTATTAATTCTCTGAGTAGCTGTTATTACTGAACAGTACTATCGAGGATTCTATCTGGTCTTCGGAGGTCACCCCTATCACAGCCCCCAACTATAAAAAAGCCAGCTCCGCTGGATTCAAAAAATACGTGCCAGTAAATGACGCCCTAAACATTTTTCTGTCTTCCTACACAAAACACTGTTTCACCCCAAAAACCCAACACCTACCCCTGTATAGCGCCGCAAACCGCGTTCTCGCCCAAAACTCCAGTAGCCCCATAGATATACCTCCATTTAACAAATCCGCCATGGATGGCTACGCCGTAATAGCAACCAACACCAAAAATGCATCCCAAAAAAAACCCGTTTCACTTGAAGTGATAGCCACCGCCAGCGCCGGTGACGATACAACATACAAAATCAGCCCCGGACAAGCTGTTGCTATAGCAACCGGCGCTAGAATTCCCCAAGGCGCAGACGCCGTGGTGATGGTGGAAGACACCAATGGCGATAAAAAAACCGTAAAAATCTTCAAAGAGATAAAAAAAGCCAAAAACATCATCATAAAAGGCGAGGACATACAAGCAGGTCAGCTTCTTCTCACTCCTGGAACCTGGCTCAGACCCCAAAACATTGGCCTAATCGCCTCCGTAGGAACAGAGTCAGTGACAGTTTTCTCCAAACCAAAAGTGGCAGTATTTTCCACAGGTAGCGAACTTGTCGAACCCGGCTCCAAACTATCCACCAACGCGGTTCTCTATGACAGCAACCGCTACATGCTATCTGCAATGATAAACGAATGCGGCGGCGAAGCAATCGATCTAGGAATATGCAAAGACGATCCCGCCAGTATAGAGAACACGCTAAAAAAAGCCCAACAATACGACATGATCGTGATATCTGGCGGCTCCTCAGTAGGCGAAAAAGATTACGTCCCCGACATCATAAACAATGCAGGTAAACTCTTAGTTCACGGAGTTGCTATGCGCCCCGGATCCCCAACTGCACTAGGCATCGTTAACGGTAAACCCGTTATCTCAACCCCCGGTTACCCCGTTGCCTCCTTCTTTGCTTTCTACACCTTTGGCCGACCCTTGCTTTTTACCATGCTCAAAACCAAGGGCTTACCCCAAGCAACCATAATTGCCAAAATGGTCTCAGGCATCAAATTACGCGAAGATATGCAGGCCTTTGTTAGAGTAAACCTCACAACAACAACCGATCCAAATGGCCTTCCATGCTACAAAGCTGAACCGGTGAGTGCAGCCGCGGCAAGTTTACTCTCAACCCTAACAGGCCCCGACGGAGTGATAATAGCAACCAACAAACCCCGACTTAGTAAAGGTCAAAAAGTTGAGGTCCTCTTGCTTAGAGCCGGAGCAGTTTAACATGCTCCACAACGACGCACCTCTGGCGGTAGCTAAACCCCCAATCATAGACCAATTCAACCGTATACCCAAAAAACTCCGCCTCTCCGTCACAGATCGATGCAACATGCACTGCGTTTACTGCATGCCAAAAGAAGGCATCTCCCTATATCCCAAAAATGAAATTCTTAGTTACGAAGAAATCCAACGCTTAGCAACCATATTTGCCGGTCTGGGCGTTGAGAAGTTGCGTCTCACAGGCGGAGAACCCCTAGTTAGACCCGACATTGAAAAACTGATCTTTGCACTCTCAAACATATCCGGCATAAAAACACTGGGCCTAACTACCAATGGATTATTACTTAGCGAAAAAGCCTCCCAACTCAAAGCTGCCGGATTACAGAGCATCAACCTCAGCATAGATACTCTCAATTCTGACAAATTCAAATCCATAACAGGCATCGATGGTCTCTCCCAAGTCCTTTTATCCCTACAGGTTGCGCGCGATGAGGGTTTTGAGATTAAAGTAAACACCGTAATTATCCGAGGCCAAAACGACGATGAGCTCGTAGACTTTGCCAAATTTGCAATAGATCAGAGATGTCCTGTTCGTTTCATAGAGTTCATGCCGCTAGACGGTTCACATATCTGGAATCGGTCTCTTGTGGTTACCAAAGAGGAAATGATCCAGCGGCTCAACAAAAGCGGCTTTGTGCTTCTGTCCCAAAATAACCCCCTCTCAGATCCCGCTAGACTCTACTCTATCCAGGGTCATGAAGGCACTTTGGGTTTTATCCCCTCTATAAGCGAACCTTTCTGTGGGGCTTGTGATAGAATTAGATTAACCTCTGATGGGAAATTTTTAACCTGTATCTTTGAACGTCCTCACAATGATGTTAGGAACCTGCTTCGATCGGGTAAATCCGATAAAGAAATAGCGGCTTATCTCATAAAATGTTATCAAAACAAGCCGCAGGGTTTGATAAGCTTGCTTAAAGATAAGACTCTGCGCTCAGGTCTGAATTTGATGAATACTATAGGTGGATAGTGGGTGTGAATATGGCAGTTGATAAAAATCAGTCGGTTTTAAGAGTTAAATTGTTTGGGTTATTGCGTGAAGCTGTGGGCATTAACGAAGTCACCCTTATCCTCGCTGACGAATGTATAACCGTTGAGGGTTTGAAGCGTGATCTTTTGGTGTGTTATCCTGTTTTAGCATCTCTAAATGTTCCTTTTGTTGTAGCTGTGAATCGTAAAGTTGCTGATAATACTGCAAAGATAACCTCCTGTGATGAGGTCGCTTTGTTGCCGTTTGTGTCGGGAGGCTAAGTTATGATTGCCATAGTTTACCAACCCATCGATGTGTCTGCGGTACTGCGTGAGGCTTCACATGATTCTTCGGGTGCCTCGGTTCTGTTTTTGGGATCTGTGCGTGATCATGGTGAGAAGGGGGCGGTGTCTGAGATATACTATGAAGCCTATCTGGAAATGGCTGAGGATGCTCTTAGAAAAATAGAGCACTATGTGATTGAGCATTGGAATTTGTTGGGGTTTGTGACGATTCAGCGTTTGGGTCTTCTTAAAGTGGGTGAAGTCAGTGTGGCTATTGCTGTTTCCTCAGAGCACCGCAAAGAAGCCTTTGAGGCCTGCAGTTATGTTATTGATGCTATCAAGCAATCCGTGCCGGTTTGGAAGAAAGAAATATCAGCCGCGGGTTCTAGGTGGGTTGAGGGCGTAATGTTGGAGGATAATAAAGAAGATGGGTATGTTTGATGTTGCAGACAAAGCTGATACTTTGCGTGTTGCGGTTGCACAGGCTACCGTTAAGGTCAGTTCAGAAACAATCCGATTAATCAAGGCAGGTAAATCTCCCAAAGGAGATATTGTCGAATCTGCTAGGGTAGCTGCAACTATGGGTGCTAAGAAAACCTCTGATTTAATACCCTACTGTCATCCCATACCTCTTGATTATGTCCATGTTGATGTTACTCTAAAAGAGGCCTCTGTGGAAATTCAGGCGGAGCTAAAAACTGTTTGGAAAACCGGTGTTGAAATGGAGGCGCTCACAGCAGTCTCAATTGCTGCTCTCACAGTTTATGATATGCTAAAACCCATCGACAAAACTCTGAGTATTGAGTCGGTGTGTTTGCTCCAAAAGGTCGGTGGTATTAAAGGTGTCCAAGAAAAATATGGTCGACCGTTAAAGGCGGCGGTTCTAGTTGTTAGTGACTCCGCTTCTAGGGGTGAGCGGGAAGATAAGTCTGGTCGTTTGGCTGTGGATGTTTTGGAGAAATATGGTTTTATCGTGGATAATTATGGTGTTGTGGCTGATGATGCCTCTAGGATTGAGGCGGAACTTAGGCGGTTTTGTGATGACTTAAAACTGGATTTGGTTCTTACATGTGGTGGAACCGGGCTTGGTCCTTGTGATGTAACTGTTGAGGCTACTTTGCGGGTTGTGGATAGAGAAACCTCTGGTATCTCTGAGGTGCTTCGGGCTTATGGTCAGAGGCGAACACCAACTGCTATGCTCTCAAGGGGTGTGAGCGGCGTTAGGGGCCATAGTGTTATTGTGAATCTGCCTGGTAGTCCCAAGGCGGTTTCAGAGGGGTTGGCGGCACTGTTTCCTGGGATACTGCATATCTATGGGATGCTTGAGGGTCATGGGCATTAGTTTGTGATGCAGGCGTTTTTGTTGTTTGTTTAATTTCTTTTTTGGTAACCTCACGGGGTATGTGTTAGTTATGCTGGGTGTATCGTTAATTTGATTCTTGACTATTTTGTGTTGTTTTTTAGAAAAAATATTTATATGTCGCCCAAGTCGATATGACTATAAAGTAATATCGGTGGCGTGGTCAATATACATAAAAAAATTGTCATAATCACCCTTGTAACAGTCATAGCAGTAGCCTCAATCGCAGGTTGCCTACTCTACACTAACAATACCTCAAACCCGACTCCCGAGTTGCGCGTGTTCATAGCCGCCAGCCTAACCAACGCCGTTGCCAACATGACCCAAGAATTCGAACAAACCCACAACTGCAAACTCCTCATAAACTCTGGTTCCTCAGGCGCACTCTACACCCAAATCACCCAAGGCTCACCCTGCGACATCTTTATGTCCGCAGACAACAAATGGACCAACCAACTACAAACAACTGGCCTGCTCTACCAAGACACCACCATAGATTTTACCAGCAACAATCTAGAGGTCATCTTAGCTCCGGGTAATCCTGCAGGTATAGTTTCGCTGGCGGATTTAGCTAAACCCAGCGTAAAACTTGTCATAGCTGAACCCTCGGTACCCGCAGGCAACTATGCAAACCAAACCATATGGAAAATTGATTCCACCTGGGGCAACTCTAGCAGTCCCCACTATGTTGCCTCTGGGGCTTACCGCGATTATAACGCTAGTATTTATCGTAATGTTAGATCCTATGAGTCTAATGTGGAAAATGTTGTTGGTCAGGTTGCGCTCTCTGCTTCTACGGGTCTCTATGATGCGGGTATTGTGTATGCTTCTGATGGTGTTTATGGTGCTTTGTCGGGTCAGCCTACAGAATTTCTCCAAATACCCTCGGAGGTAAACCAAAAAGCCATATATGGTATAGCTATCATAGGTTCAACAAATCAGTCAGAGCTCGCCCAGAAATTCCTAGACTTCTGGGCATCCCAACAAGGACAAGCTTTACTGGCACACTACGGATTTGGTATCTAAAATGAACAAAACACACCTCAACAGGTGTATGTAAGGATTGACTCAATCAGTCTCTGACCCAAAACAAACAAACCTTACAGAATTAGAAAACACAACCCCAAAAAAACTACAAAACTTTCTTACCTTAATTGATAAAAGTGCAATTATAATACTTGGACTCATCGTTATCACCTATTTTATCTTCATCACACTTCCCGTAGCCTCTATTTTTCTAAACCTCGATCCCACACAAATAGGCACCCAGTTACAAAATTGGCAAGTTATAAACGCCATTCAGCTCAGCCTCTACACCTCAGCAATTGCCGCCCTGCTCGCATTTACCTTAGCAGTTCCATCCGCCTATTTTATGGCCACACGCGGCTTCCCCGGAAAAACAATCCTAGACACCATCCTAGATCTACCCATAGTATTACCCCCCGCAGTAGCCGGCATAGCCCTGCTCTACGCATTTGCACCCAAAGGCATCCTAGGACCCACTCTAACACAATTAGGCATAACCATTCCCGGATTCACTATAGCAGTTATCCTCGCACAAGCATTCGTAGCTTCCCCCTTTCTTTTTAGAGCCGCCAAAACAGGCTTTGAAAACCAAAATCGAGACATCTACAACAGCGCCAGAATTTTAAGCGGATCTCAAATCCACGTCTTCTTCACAGTTTCTTTACCTCTAAACATGCGAAATATAATTTCTGGAACCCTGATGGCCTGGACCCGAGCCATGGGCGAATTTGGCGCCACACTCATGTTTGCCGGAAACCTGCCCGGAGAAACCGCAACCATGCCCCTAACCATCTATACCCTACTCTACTCAAACCAAACCGGCGCCATTTTGCTATCCATAATACTAATTGCACTCTCCTTTACCGTCTTAGTCATCGTTAAACTCTTGGAACAAAAACGGTTCGGAGCCAAAAAATGATACAACTCGACCAACTCACAAAATCCTTCAACAAAAAACTAGTTCTCAAAGATTTATCTCTCCAAGTAAACAACAAAGAAATCCTCTGCCTCCTAGGCCCCAACGGATGCGGAAAAACCACTCTGCTCAACCTAATCTCCGGCTTAACACCCCAAGACAGCGGCAACATCTGCATAAACAACCAACTGGTAAGCGGACAAACCCCCACAAAAAAAATCAACCTAAAACCCTCCGAGCGCAAAATAGGCTACGTATTCCAAACCACCTCCCTCTTCCCCCACATGAGAGTTGAAGACAACATAGCATATGGCCTAAAAGCCCTTCACCTATCTAACAATGAAATTAAAACCCGAACCAACAGTCTCCTTGAATTCATAGACCTGAGCGAATATGCCAAATACTACCCCCACCAACTAAGCGGTGGACAAAAACAACGTATCGCCATCGCCCGTTCACTAGCAACTCAACCCCACACCCTGCTCCTGGATGAACCCGTATCCGCAGTAGACCCTCAACTCAGAGAATCCTTTAGAACCGAACTCAAAAACTACCTGCGCAAACTCGAAATCACCGTTATCTATGTCACCCACAATCTCTCCGAAGCCTACATTATGGCCGATAGAATCGCAGTCATGGGAAAAAAACACATAGAACAAACCGGTCACCCACCAGAAATCTTTGATAACCCCGTCTCAAGCTATGTCGCTAGATTTCTAGGTCTTAACACTTATACGGGCAGAGCACTGGGCATACATGACAATTTACTAGAGATTGAAATCAACGGTATTCACCTCTATGCGGAGGCATCAACCAAATTGACCGAAAAAACCATTGTTACAACAATAAAACCCGAAAATATTACCATATCAAAATTAGGTGCTCCCCAGTTAAGTGACAAACCAAGTAATTCTATCGAAGGTACCATAACCGAGATGGTTCAGATGCGATCAACCGCACAAACAACCATAAACATCGGATTTCCCATCCACGCCAGACTCCAAATAAACACCATAAAAGAGTTAGGTCTAAGTATCGGCGACAAAGTACAGGTATGCTTTGATCCCCAAAGCCTAAACGTATTTGAAGACACAGATACCTGAGCGTTATTATTTTCTCATTTGATAGCTGGCCTTCGCTATATCACCATTTTTCATGTCAAAATACCTTTTCCCTACTGTATCTCTTTCAATGCCGAATAAATAGTGTTTTTCCCAAAATTGTTTCTCGTTACCTTCAAATAAGTGAATCTGGTCAAGTCAAAAAGCAGGGAAGCTAAATGGTGTATAAAAAAGTACACTGCATGCAAAGTGACTGTTAAATGGTTGCACCTCAAAATAACGTCCGAAGCTTCAAACAAATGTATGCTCGCTACAAAACTTCTGACAGTATTCTGCAAATCGGACAAACTCTTGGTTGAAAAAAACAAATCGCACGTCAACGGTGCCTAAATCTTTATTTTCGCCTAAATCAGTCTCTAGCAAGAGCAGTGTCATGACTGTAAGCTGTAAATTAATGAGTTACAAACTCGCAGTTAGCCTGATTATTTTCCTAGTTGTATTATCCGGGGTTATCTATCTTGTATTGTTACCAAACCCCATATCTGACATTCAGACACAAACATCCACTGAGACACTTAACACATTACCTTTTGCTCAAACACAAACATCTCAACGGCTAATCGAAATTCAAACAGATGGCTCCATCTTTGATTCCGATCCTGTAACACCGCTTAAACGATCAGGCAATGTTTACACATTCTCAGGAGACATAAACGGACACATCGATATACAAAAGAGCGGCATCACCCTTGACGGCGCAGGATACACCCTTAGAAAAGCCGATACCCAAGAATTATGGCGTAACTTCCGCCATGGACTTGGCATACACCAAGGCGTTGATGGTGTTACGGTAAAAAATATACAAATAGCCGATTATTGGAACGCCATAAATTTGGCAGGTTCAAATAGCATAGTTACTAACATCACCATAACTCGATGTACTGCTACTGATATCTCAGGGATACTTGTCAGTGGTTCGAACAACATCATTCAAAATTGTCATATTGTAGGCAATTCGGGTAATGGCATACATGTTGAAGGCAGCAACAATGCAATTTTAGATAATATTATTGCTGACAACGGCAGATGGGGTATTTTTTTTCATAATGCTCCAATCAAACTAAGATCTAATATCTTAAACAACAACTATGAACCTTTTTGCCTGTATGAATACAATAAGGATGCCTCGGGGCAACCGGTCAAAATTAAATCCAACTATATTGATTCCACAAATCTAGTGGAGGGTAAATCGGTTTACTACTGGGTTAATGAGCAGGATAAAACGGTGCCTTCTAATGCAGGTTATGTAGTATTAGATAACTGCAAAAACATAGTGGTAGAAAATTTAGAGATAAATTGGAGTTCTCTAAACAAGGTGTCTACTTTACCTGATTATGTTATACGTATAAGCAATTCAGATAACATAGTGGTAAAAAATAACTTTTTAACTCAAACCGATATCTGGTGTGCTTCATCAAACCAGAATGTCTTAATTTGTAACAATAATCTAACCATCGGCAGTATCTATAGTGCGGGGTTTGGCACCTCTATTTTGGGTAATTCTATTTTTCAGAGTAAAAAAATTGCCATAACTGTAGCGACTGCAGCTGAAGCGGTTGTAGCCCAAAATGTCTTGATCAACTGTGATACTGGCATTAGCTTAAACCACTGCGCTCTAACAAGCGTAATGAATAATACCCTAAAGGAGTGCAGGTGGGGCATCTATTTGTATAATGCCAACGACAACACCATAACCCAAAATAATTTTATAGATAATGTGCAGCATGCCGGGGAGGATCATTATGTATGGCCCTTTACTGCATATTATCTTTCTGTTAATACTACGTGGGATCGCAATTACTGGAGCACCTACACAGGAATAGACGCTGACGGTGATGGTATAGGTGATACGCCCTATGTTGTTTTTGAGAACATCACCGATTATTATCCGCTTATGACGATGATAGATCTGCCTGATGTTTCAGTTCCTCTGTCTGACCCATCTGAGATCTTCTTCAAATACTCTACGGTAGCTGTATTGGTGTTAATAGTTGGAGTTGGAGTTGGTACTATAGTTTCTCTGTTTTATTTCAAAAAGAAACAAAACAAGCAAGAAACACCAAACCCCTAAGTTGCAAACCGCTATAACACATGAAAAGACGCAAAAAATCGTAGTAGATGATGTGAATGGAAAATAAACTCTAACAGGATAACTGTTATGGTCATTTATTTCTTTAGGTCGTTCAAATTTACCGCGGCAAACGGTACAAGCATTTCTTCACTGTTTAAGCCGCCGTGATGTCCCCAAAACGTGATCTTTCTTCCCTCAGGGTTGCTAAACCAAATTGTTTCTTTGTCGTAGGGTAGAATCAACAGGTTTCCTGCCCGATCAAAAAATTCTTGAGGCGCCTCACCAATCCCAAACAAGCCCGCTTTAACTGCTTTGCTAGTTTCAAGCACCTGTGCTTTCGAGCAAAGTTGTTGCGTTAGTGTATCTTTGGTTTTTTCAAGTTTATCTTCTTTTATGTGCAGAAAGATGTCTCTTGGACTTCCTGTGGGCGGGATGCGTTTATTGTTTCTTGTGCACTTTCGATAAGTTAATGGGGTTTGGGTTCGGCTAAGATAATTTGTGTTATTGGGGTTGGTATCTATGGTCCCATGATCTGCGGTTATCAGCAACAGGGTTTCTTTGGCGGTTTTATCCTCCACTTTTTCTACCAGTTCTCTTTGGAGCAGATAGGTTAGATTTGAGAGTTCTGCGGTGAATTGGTCGCTTTGGGGCCCATAATAATGTGCTATGGTGTCAAGACTGTCTAAGTGCATAAAAAAGTAGCCGCTCTGGGTTTGTTCGAGATTTTTTCTTAGATTAACAATTAAATCTGAGGTTTTCTGCGCAGGCACCACGGTGCTGTCCTCAAAAATTAGTTTTGAGCATGCCCCTGAGGCATTTGTTGCTGGCAGGTGGGTATATGTCTGGATTCCTTGGTTTTTTAGTGTTTGGTGGATGTTTTTTCCTCTAAACATCAAATTTGGGCTAAAGCCTTCTTCTTCGAGTTTTCTGTGTTTTGTGCTAATGCGTTCAAAGCGTAGTGCGTTGATTACACCGGTTTCTTTTAGGTAGATAAAGTATTCAAAAACTCCATGCTCCTGAGGTGTTAAGCCTGTGTTTAGCGTCATAAGTGCATTGGTTGTCTGTGAAGGGTATACGCTTGTGATATTTGATAGGGTTCCTTTGGATGCAAGGGCGGTAAGGAAGGGATTTTGATGTTGATGTTTTTGGAACTGATTAAATCCAAATCCATCGATTATCAAAAGCACGATTTTGCTATGTCTATTACTACTGCTTTCTATGCGATTTTTGAGTGGATTAGGTTCTGTAGTTTGAATTCCGAGCTGATTTAGAATCAGTTGGGGTATGTTTGATATGCAGTTTTGGTGATATTGGGGATAGACAAAGTTGTTGTTGGTCTTTTTGACTGCGGGTTGAGTTTTTTCTGTTGTCATTTAGAGACCTGACGGGTTGTTGAGTTCTGATGGGATGCGGTGGATATAAATTTTATATTCTGGATGTTTTTAATATTAGACTTGATGGCGTTTGCTATGGCTGTGGCTGATATGTCCCGGTTTGGTTCGCCTACTGTTCGTCACAGGATTTTGTTATCGCTTTCTCTGTTGGTTGTGCTATTGGTGGGGTCTGTGATTGTTTGTGTGCTGTTTTTGGGTGATAGGCCTGATTCTGGGTCTGGAGAGATGGTTGAGGATTTGATGGCGGATGCGGCCTTGGAGGTGTTTGTGGGTGAGGTGCCTGTGGGTGAGGTACATGTGAATGAGGTACATGTGGGGTCTGAGGTGGAGTTTTGTGAGGCTGTTAAAACTGTGAGGTCGGGGACGCCTTTGGTTATTATTCTTGATGGGGACATTGAACTTACAGAGTCGCTTCGTATTTCTACTGAGATTGTGCTGATGAGCAATAGTGATGTTGAGTTCTTCAAGCTAAGCGGGCGATTTGAGGGGAGCACCATTACTGTTGGAGCTGGCGGCGTATTGGATCTCTCAGGTATTATCGTAACACATACCGGTGATACTTTTGGTAGCGGAGTGACTGTTAGGTCCGGTGGCACACTTTTAATGTCGGCTGGCGAAATCTCTGGTAACACAGCTGACCATGGCGGTGGTGTATACCTCTATGGTAGTTTTACTATGTCGGGCGGCAAAATTTCCAATAACACTGCTCAATTAAACGGCGGCGGCGTGTTTATCGGTGCTAGTGGTAGTTTTAGTTTGTCGGGTGGTTCAATTTCTGGTAATGTAGTTGATTGGGGTGGGGGTGGGGGTGTGCATAATTCGGGTAGTTTTAGTTTGTCGGGTGGTTCAATTTCAGTTAACACCGTTCGCTGGGGTGGGGGTGGGGGTGTGCTCAACTATGGTAGTTTTAGTTTGTCGGGTGGTACAATTTCGGGTAACATTGTTAATTTTGGTGGTGGCGGTGTTAACAACTGGGGTGGCACCTTCAGTTTTTCTGGCGGCAAAATCACTGGTAACACAGCAGTTGAGGGCGGCGGCATATACAACTACATAAGCACGGTTAGGTTATCAGGTGGTGAGATCTCTGAGAACACAGCTACCCAGGGCGGTGGTGGTGTATACTGTGTATGCTCCTATGACCGTAAGTACAACAACATTAGTTTGTCTGGGGTTGTGATTTCTAGCAATAGAGCAACAGATGGCGGCGGTATGTACATAGAAGCCGGTATTGTAGAATTGCTTAGCGGCAAAATTTCATCTAACACTGCATCAAACGATGGCGGTGGAATTTGGCTAAATGTCTTAGACTATTACGGCAGGTTTTATGTTGCTGATGGTTTTATCTTCTCCTATAATCATGCCTCAACAGCATACAATCGAGTTTCCGACCATGATGGACAATACAATACGCAAATAGCAAAAAATGTTACTTGGACCATACCCTTCACACAGGGTTACAATAACTATGACCTAAGCTATACTAACGGCACCCTATTTTATGGCTCCAGCTGGACATCCCCTTAATTGTCAGATCTTTAATGTTGCACTTGCGCTATCTTCAAAGCTCTCTGAGTACTGTAATATGTTTCCCAAGTCGTAACAGGTTAAATGGAGCATCGATATTTGAGTAGCCAAATTATCACCTTGCCTGATGGGCGCCAACTGGGATACCTTGTAGCCGGTAAAGGCGTCCCAGTTCTGTATTTCCACGGTACTGCCAGTAGCCGCCTAGAAGCTCTTCTCCTAAAACCTTTTATCAATCAAAATATTCAACTCATATCTGTCGACCGACCTGGCTATGGTTTATCCACCTATAAACCTCGAAAAACTATTCAAGACTTCAACTGTGACCTCAACTTTTTAGCCGACCACTTAGGTCTCTCTCACTTCAGTGTTTTGGGCTGGTCTGGCGGCGGCGTTTTTGCACTTGCATACATGACCTGTTTTTCTCAACGCATAAACCGTGGAGTAGTCGTCGGTGCACCCAATTTGCCCTTTGATGTCTCAACCGCACACAACATGCCTCTTGCTAAATATGTGCTAAAACTTCCCCTAATAGGTGCATTAGCCATGCAAAATATGCGTCGGCAGGTTCTAAAAACAGACGGATCAGCATCTTTTTTGCGTTCTACTCATGGCCGACAGATGCTTAATGGCTGTTCAACTCGTGATGAGGTATTTTTTTCTGACCCCGCATGGATGGATTTGATGTATCAGTCTATGGCTGAGGCATTTCGACAAAAAGACGGTGTTCAGGCGATACTTGACGAGCACCAACTTTTCCTAAACCCCTGGAATCTCCCATTCAAAGAAATTAGCGGTAAACTCTGGGTTTGGCATGGACAAGAAGACAAAACATGTCCCGTGAACAATGCATATGGTATAGCCCGCAAATTTGAGGGAACGAACCTAGAAATCTTTCCCAAACAAGGTCACTGCGTCATGTTTGACAATTTAGATCGAATAGTGCGGCTTTTGATTTGAGCTTTTTTCATCTGTAGTTACCGCGAAATCATCGGTAACTGAAAATCTGTTGCTCTACTGTCATGGGACTACTGGGATTTGAACCCCCCACATGGGGGGCATCGATAGCACTTGGGGCATCTCATAACCATCGCATATACAAAAGGGCTAACTGCCTTTGTCTGATGTTGGTGTTTATGGTGCTGGTGCTTTTGTTGGGCTTTGCGGGACAGGAAACGTTTGAGGTGTGTCTTTTGGTGCTATTGATGGGCCTGGGTCGACAGGAAGTTTCTGGTTGCCTAACGGTAATCTTATGTTGTAAATTCCGTCGTCATTAACTGTACAGAGAATTGCGTCGTCTAGCATTAGAAAGATTGCTTGTGATCTATCGTCGTTTAGATAGTAAACAGAGCGTTCAATTCCGCTACCGCCAACAAAGTCTGGTGCACCTGCGATTTTGTTGAATTCTCTTTCTAAAGCGCCCACGTCTTTACCTATACTGTCATATATCTTCCCTGCCTGCTCAGCGGTTAATCTTGGCTGGTCTTTTGGTAGGTCTCCGATGGCGATAAGAACAGGTCGTATCCATTCGCCCGGCAAATCAATGCTTTTGTCTGCAATGATTTTGTCTAGCTCTTCTTTCTGCTCACTTGTTGCCTTGGCATACGCCGACTCATAGAAAGATGCACCCGGTGCAGGGGTTGCTTCTTGTCCTAAACTCCAGTCGGATGCAACAGAGACAGCTAATATACCGCCAAATAATGCCCCAACCATAACGATTGTTAATACCGCCAAAATTTTTTTATTTTTTGTGATCATAGTTATAATCCCCATTATAACTTGGAACGTCATAAAAATATAGTCAGCCAAGTTATTAAAGTCATCCCACGTAAACCAAATGATCAACTGAACGTTTCATCAATCCATCATCACTTCCGACGATACTAAATGCACATTTTACGGACGCACCTACCGAGCTCAAATTAGCCCAATCCATCTACCGCCAAAGAGCATACACCCTTTTCTTTGCCTAGGTCTAATCAGCCTCCAAAAGACACCGACGTTTCATTTAGTCCACCTAGCTAACAAACGCCGGCCTGGACAAAAAGGGCAATAAAATCGGTATTGGTTATGTGAGGGGGATACGTTTAATCTCTTTTATTTCATCGAAGTGCCATATGCCACAAAATATGTCAAATATCCAAAAAATTATGATAAATCTCCAAGCAGTTATGACCATTGGGTGTGTAGTGAGACCGTTGGGTATTTTTTAAAGAAGGTTCAGAACTGTGCTGCAAACAAAACCCAAAAAATACAGATAAACCATAAAACTCATTTAATTCCTCTTGATTTTTTCTTTAAAACTTTATATATAAAAATTGCTGTCGATTAAATGCTTGGCAGTTACAAACTTTAAAAACCATAAATATCTTTAATGACTTTGTCTCTATACAACTGTGGATAGTAGCATGCAAAGAGTGTGGGATGAGTTAAAAAAACTCGAAGCCCAAGCCGAACAAATTCAAGCTGACGCCCAAAACCAAGCCAAACAAATACTCGCTTTTGCCCATCAAGAATCTGACAAACTAGTTGCTAACAGTAAAGTGTATGGACAACAAGAAGCCCAGAAACTCTACGTACAAGTTGACAAGGAAGCAAAACAGAACAATGCTGAGCTCTTAGAGGCTACCAAGAAAACTGCCGCCAAGCTCAAAGCCCAAGCTGAAGAACACATGGACAAAGCCGTTCGCCTAGTTGTAACTGCCGTTCTTGAGGAAACCTCTTCTTGATGCAGACCACCCATTATGCTTCTGTTCTTGCAAAAATCGGCGCCCAAAGAAGCAACCTGCTAAGCGAAGCTAAACTCAAAGTCCTCTCCGATAGCCCAACCCTCCCTGACTTCACTGCTCAATTACAAGAAACCCCATATCACAAACAGATCAGCAAAATTCAGCTTCCTCTCTCAGGACGCAAACTGGAACACGCCTTCAATGAAAACCTCATAGAAACCTGCCAAAAAATAATCAAATATGCCCCTCAATCTGTCTCTGATTATCTTCAAACCTATCTTTTGCACTTTGAGATAGAAAACATAAAGATACTCCTCAAAGGAACCCTCGCTGGTTACTCCGCAGAACAGAAAACATCTAAAACTTACCCCTCCTCTGCATCACGCTATGTTGAGTGGCACAACGTTTTTGAGAATGCCGCCAAAGCCTCAAACCTTACCCAACTAATCAACACATTCAAAAAAACTCCCTACCTATCTACCCTTAACAGAGGTCTAAATAACTATAACAAAAGCGGCTCCGCTGCCTGCTTTGATATGTTTCTCGATGTCTTCTTCTATGATCATCTCTATGATTCCTACGAAAAGTTACCTGAAACAGAAAAACCCCACGCAAACTTCTATGCAAGCCTCAAAAACGACAGCTACACTCTGCTCTCAATTCTCCGCGGCAAAAACCTCAACTATGACTCTAATGAACTACGTCTTACAATGCCCCATAAATACTTCCACCTACCCACCAAAGAGGTTGAAGCCCTGATTTTAGCACCAAACTTTGATTCCACTCTTAAAATCGCTCTCAATGGCTACTACGCCAACTATTTTTCCAAAGACGCCTCTCCAGATGAAACCTTGGCAAAAGCCGAGCGACGATTCCAACACGCAGTGGTCAAGCACGCCCAAAATAGCCCCCGCTTTTTCTTCAACATTGGCTTACCGCTTGCATATATAACCCTAAAAGAAACCGAAACCTCCAACCTGCGCATGTTATCTTTAGGCATCGATGCCTCTGTGCCCTCTGAGGCAATCCAAAAGCAGCTTTTTTTACGCTAATTTCTATCTTTGAGCGTCAGTTTTGTGTAGGTAAAGTTTTGTTTATAAGGTTTGAATTCTGTTCCAGTACCCGCATAGAACTTGCTAAACCACTCATAGAAGTGTAGCCTCAAAGTGTGAATAAACACAATTAACCCCTCCAACGCCAATACAAATACATTACCAATCACGATAACCACCCCCGCTAGAACTAGTAGCAATGGGCTTGCTCCCGCGGGTGCAATTAACCCTGCAACCGTATAGATAACCATCATCAGTGCCCAGTGCGCCATAAGCAAAGCCAGAATTCGACTATACGAAATAGTATTGCTAAGCAGACGCGTGAGAGTGTTTCCTCCTTCAAAAAATCGAGTTGCCACACTATCTTGTTCGGTGTGTTCTCCTGTTTGCTGAGCATAAGACCCGCCTAATTTTGGTCCTCTAGATTTTATAGTCCTTAAAAACAAGGGTTTACCTATAACCATAATGATGAAGGGAATGAGCGGTATTAGTATGGGTCCACTAAGCCAGTTTGTAAAGTTTAGTTGATAGACGGCAATTAAGTAGACACCGCCTAAATAGAATGCAATCTTGGGTGCAGAGGTGAGCAGAGCATCTGACCAGTTGTGTTTAATGGCATAATTTGCTACCTCGATAATTATTCCGCTTGTAATCTGCACAATACCCACAACTAAACTAAATAGGAGAAACTCAAACACCCCGCCGCCATGGAAAGGGTTTAACCACAGCGGTTCAAAAAATGGCTGACCAAAAAACTCACCAAACAGTGCACCTGCAATAATGGCCGCGGCTCCGCATGTAGCCATAATCCAGCAAATATTTTTGATACTTTGATTACCCTTGACAAGACTGCCCCCAACGGCCCCTCCGACTAGAAGAACTAAGCCATGTCCCATATCGCCAAACATTAACCCAAAGAGAATAGGAAAAGTTATGGCCATAACAGGTGTGGGATCTATTTCATCGTATTTTGGGACCCCATAGAGTTTTGTGATTTCTCCAAAAGGCTCTATCCAACGACTATGCTTAATCTTAGACGGTGGTTCTACAACTGGGGCTTCTTGAGCCTTATCTGGCAGAATGATGACTTTTCCATTTAACATACTCTCTATGGTACTTTCCAATTCGCAGAATCTGCTTTGGGGTACATATCCCTTAATGGTTGCCAATCGGCCTGATTGAAGCATCTGTTTTTTAGCGTTTAGAAGTGCCAAGATGTTTTGGGCTGTTTCTCCCCAGACATCAAGGTTAGGTCGATTCTCTTCGCCCAAATGTTGCCGGTTATTGTAGATTGTTTTTTCTTTTTCACGGTTTTCTTTTAAAGCGTTTTTAACTTCCCTTAGGGCCATTTTGGTGTTCTCGGGCAAATGTGGGGGGATACTAAAAATTTCGCCATGGTAGGAGTGTAGAATTTTTTGTATTTCTTCTTTGTGTTTTGCGGGCATGGCAAGACATACCAAGTAGGCGCTAGGGTTTAGACGGCATCGGCGTATCTCAAGGGGTAGGGTTCTGGTGGTTGCTTTAAATGCCTCATAGGTGTTGATAGGTAGACTTGCAATTTCCACATGTATATGTTTAAACCGTTTAATGCTGGCGATATCTACCTCTAAGCTGTTCATGCAGGCAAGCATATCTCTTTGTTGTGTGAGTTCGTCTCTTTGCTTCTGCAGGTTTGCTATGGTTGCATTTAGGGTTTCTATTTTTTCTTTAAGGGCTAAAACGTTTTGATCTGTTTCTTCTATTAGACTATGCCAGTTATCTGTGGTAATTGGCACTATTGTGGGCTGGTTTAATCGAAAAATGCTTAGTGGGCTTGTTTTTTTCTCTGCAAGTTGGTTGCTTAGACCCTTGATGTCTCGTAGGCGTTGTTCAATTCGTTGGATATTTTGCTCATACTCTGTTACATCCGTATTTTCAGGAGCGCTTGACTCAATATGGAATTCGCCGAAGCGATTTAGCGTTTCAAATACTATTTCAGTATATTTTTTTAGACAAAAAATAGACGCCGCCGTCATCCGTTGGGGTCGCAACATTTTTGATAATAATGTTAGAATTTGCTAATAAACATTTAATACCGTTTAGTACCAATATCTTTTGGTGATTACATGATTGGTCATGTAATAGGTGACAGCGACATGATCACCGGTTTTAAACTTGTAGGCATCCAAGGCACAGAAGTCACCACAGTTGATGAAGCAAACCAAGCCCTAAGCCAAGCCCTCTCAAATAACACCATAGCCCTAATCATTCTAAGCGAAACCTTTGCCGCAGAACCCACCATCCGCAAACAAGTCGACAAAATCCGCCAAGAACAAATCACACCCATAATCCTTGAACTACCCGACAGCAAAGGCCCCCAAAACAACGCTAAACTCTCCGACACTATCAGCAAAATTTTAGGTATAAAAATATGAGGCCAACTTATGGATATAAAAACTGGAATCTCGGCAATTGCCAACGAAATCATTACCGATATACAAAAAGAAGCCGAAAACAACCTCACAGATGCCCAAAACCAAGCCAAAGAAACACTCCAAACCGCCCATGAAAAAGCCAAAGAAACCTACCACACCCTAATCACCGACGCAAAAAAACACGCAGAAACCGAAAAAAACAAACACACCTCTGCAACCGAAGTGGAAATGCGCAACTATCTACTTCAAACCAAAGAAGACCTAGTTGATAAAGCCCTAAACCACGCCACAGAAGCCATCCAAGAATTCACAAAAACCCCCAAATACCACAACTATCTCCTAAGACTAATCCAGACAACCGCAGAAAAACTGGCGCAACCCAACCTCCTTGTCTATGTCAACACTAACGATAAAACCTGGTTAACAAAAGAAATGTTAAGCCCAATTTCTAAAAAACTCCACATTGAGCTCCAACTCGCCCCCGAAACACTCAATATCATAGGAGGTTGCAAAATCCAACTCGAGGACGGCAAAATAAGCTATGACGCCACTTTTGACAGCCGTCTCCAAGAACTCAAATCAACCCTGCGAAGCCAAATCATAACCGCTCTTTTAGGAGATGATACATAATCTGACCCCTGCAGAAGGCAGTGTTATACGTGTTGCTGGGCCAGTCGTCGAAGCCAAAGGCATGTCCCAAGCCGTTATGCACGAGATGGTCGAGGTGGGCCGCAATAGCCTAATTGGTGAAATCATCCGCCTCGAAGGTGAATATGCAACCATCCAAATCTACCAAAACACAAGCGGCCTCAAACTAAACGAACCCGTCACAGGAACCGGAAACCTGCTCTCAGTCGAACTAGGTCCAGGACTCATAGGCGGCGTTTTTGACGGCATCCAAAGACCCCTTGAATCCATCCGAAAACTAACTGGACCCTTTATCAAACAAACTCACGGCGTAACCGCTCTCTCACGCGAAAAAATTTGGCCCTTCCAACCCAAAGCTAAACCCGGCACCCAACTCATAAGCGGCGACATCTTGGGTACAGTAAAAGAAACCAACCTAGTCGAACACCACATTATGGTGCCAGCAGGTATCAAAGGTAAACTAGTCGAAATCGCCCCCGAAGGCAACTATACCATAGTTGAAAAAATCGCCCTTATCCAAGAAGAAGGTGCAAACGGCAAAAAAACTAACATACCCATGCTCCAGCGATGGCCCGTTCGCACCCCAAAACCCTATACTCAGCGTCTTTTTGCATCCACGCCCCTCATAACGGGACAACGTATCATCGACACCTTTTTTCCAATAGCTAAAGGCGGAAGCGCCGCTATCCCCGGCCCCTTTGGTGCAGGAAAAACCATTGTTCAACAGCAACTTGCCAAATGGTCCGACGCCAATGTCATTATCTATGTGGGTTGCGGTGAACGCGGCAACGAAATGGTCGAAGTGCTCGATACCTTCCCCCAGTTACTTGATCCCACAACGGGACGACCGCTTATGGAACGCACGATTCTGATAGCTAACACAAGCAACATGCCGGTATCCGCCCGAGAAGCCAGCATATACACCGGCATAACCTTGGCCGAATACTATCGCGACATGGGCTATGCGGTCGCATTGATGGCAGACTCTACTAGCCGATGGGCTGAGGCACTACGTGAAGTCTCAGGACGACTCGAAGAAATGCCTGCCGAAGAAGGCTTTCCCAGCTACCTCCCCTCCCGACTCGCTGAATTCTATGAACGCACAGGCGTCGTTAAAACCATAGGCACCGATAACCGAACCGGATCCATCTGCGCCATTGGCGCCATCTCACCCCCCGGAGGAGATTTCTCAGAACCCGTCACACAACACACCAAACGCTTCACCCGCGTATTTTGGGCGCTAGACGCTGAACTCGCCGGATCCCGTCACTATCCCGCCATCAACTGGATGGCAAGTTACAGCGAATACATCCCTAACCTCACCGACTGGTGGCATAAAAATGTGGATGCCACCTGGAGCAATTACCGTGACGAGGCAATGCGTATCCTCCAAGCCGAAGACGAACTTAAAAACATCGTAAAACTGGTAGGCTCAGAAGCTCTGCCAGATAAACAACGTCTTACCCTTGAAACCGCACGCATAATTCGCATTGCCTTTCTCCAACAAAACGCCCTTGACCAAATTGATACCTACTGTAGCCCACAAAAACAACACAAGATGCTTAAAATAATCATTGACTTCCATCACCTAGCAGAAACCATCATTACCAAAGGCGCTCCAATTTTCAAAGTCACCCAACTACCCGTTATAGTCGATATCATGCGCATGAAAGACAACATACCCAACAATAAACTCGAACAATTAGATGACGTTGAAAAAAAGATGCACCAAGATATGGACAATCTAGTTACAACTCTGGGATAGATTTATGCTAAATTCAAATTTAGAATACCGAGGAGTCTCCTCAATCAACGGCCCCATCATAATTGTTGAAAACGTCAAAAACGTCGGATATGACGAATTGGTCTCTGTTAAAACCCCCACAGGTAAAACCCGCATAGGTAAAGTCATACAAGTCAGCCAAAAAGCTGTAACTGTACAGGTTTTCGAAGGCACCGCTGACTTGTCTCCCTCACAAACCCGTACCCGTTTTCTCGGTCATTCTCTTGAAGTACCTGTTTCCACCGAGATGCTGGGACGAATCATGAACAGCTACGGCGAGCCCATAGATGGACACCCCAACTTTTTCACCGAAGAAAAACGTGACGTCAATGGTTACCCCCTAAATCCAACCGCCCGTGAATACCCCAAAGACTTCATCCAAACAGGCATATCTGCCATTGACGGCCTATCCAGCCTTGTGCGTGGACAGAAACTTCCCGTGTTTTCCAGTCCAGGCTTATCCCATAACGCCTTAGCAGCTCAAATAGTCCGCCAAGCCCAAATCCGCAATGCCAACGAACCCTTCAACATAGTCTTCATTGCCATGGGACTCAAACATGACGACGCTGACTTTTTCAGAAAAGGCTTTGAGGAAACAGGTGCAATCAAAAATGTCGCCATGTTTCTCAACCTAGCTGATGACCCCCCAGTTGAGCGCATTATTACCCCTCGGGCCGGTTTAACCTTAGCAGAATACCTCGCATACGATCAAGCCTCGCATGTGCTAGTTATCATGACCGATATGACTAACTACTGTGAGGCCCTCAGAGAAATCAGCTCGGCGATGGAGGAGGTGCCCAGCCGTAAAGGGTATCCCGGCTATATGTACAGCGACTTAGCCAGTCTCTACGAACGCGCCGGTAGAATCGTGAATAAAAAAGGCAGCATCACCCAGATGCCTATCTTGACAATGCCAAACGACGATATCACTCACCCCATCCCAGATTTAACCGGCTACATCACCGAAGGACAAATTGTGCTCAGCCGTAGCCTCGAAAAACAAGGTATCTACCCGCCAATCAATATTACCACAAGCCTATCTCGATTGATGAAAGACGGTATCGGCCAAGGCAACACCCGTGAAGACCACGCAGACCTCTCCAGTCAGCTCTACAGCGCCTATGCCCAATATAATGCCGTCAAATCATTGGTTACCATCATAGGTGAAGAAGGGTTAAATGCCCGTGACAAAGAATATCTGCGTTTTGGCGAACGCTTTGAGCGAACCTTTATCAATCAAGATAGAACCGAAAATCGTACCATCGAACAAACCCTTGATCTGGCTTGGAGTACGCTTTCTGATTTATCTGAAGAAGAATTGCTTGCCATTAAACCCGAATACATCCAAAAGTACCTGCATAAAACCAAAACTGAGGCAAAATAGCAATGGCAGAAAACATCAACGCCACAAAAATCAACTTTATCCAAACCAAAAAAACACTCAACCTCGCAGAATCCGGACGTGATGTTTTAGAGCGCAAACGTGACATTTTGTTGCGCGAACTTCGAAATAATATTTTCGATGCTGAACATACACGCAGTGAGCTTTTGGAGGTCTTGAACAAAGCTTACCAGAGTCTGCATAAGGCAAACATGGCTAAGGGATCTCAAACCATAGCCAATGCCATATTGGGATCAACTAATGAGGCGGAATATCTGGTGGATTACCGAAGCATCATGGGTGTCCCAGTTCCACTTGTAAGTTTTAATGAAAAAACGGTTGCTGTTAGACCTGACTATGGTTTTGCTGATACCAATGCTGACCTAGATGACGCGTTTAAACAGTTCTATGTGGTGTTGCAGTTGTTGTCTGATTTGGCAAAGGCGGAAGGCACTATTTTCCAGCTTGCTAATGATGTGCGTCGTACTCAGCGTCGGGTAAACGCTCTTAATTATGTGCTTATTCCTCGTTACCGTAATCTAGCCAAGTGGATTGAGATGGTTTTAGAAGAAAAAGATCGTGAAGAGTTTATTCGAACTAAACATATTAAAAATGTAATCCAAAAACATCAAAAGGAGCTTTCTAAGAGTGAAAACGTATAGTTCCCAGTCCATTCAGAAGATTCTAGTTCCAATAGACGGTTCTGATTATAGTATCCGTGCTGAGGAGTATGCTCTAAGCATCGCCCAAACCCATCAAGCAGAAATAGTGCTTGTTTATGTGGTGGATGATTTGGTTGTTGAGCGGCTCTCGGCGATGGCTACGCGTGAGGCGGTGGCGCAAGAGCTCAAAAATAATGGTCATCGCCATATCAAGTATGCTCTGGATTTATCAGAGAAAGCTGGTGTGGCCGCTCGTTCTATGATTGCAGAGGGCCGGCCCTTTGAGCAGATTATTGAGTTTGCAAAGAGTTTGGATGTAGATATTATTGTGATGGGTACCTATGGTCGCCGTGGTGCTGAGCGTATTCTTTTGGGTAGTGTTGCTGAGCGTGTTATAGAGTACTCGCAGTGTCCGGTTTTGGTTATCAAATAGTGTGGGGTATAGCTATGGCTGAGAGAATAGAGGCTGATTATAAAAAAATGTTATCTCAGATTGATGTTCGGGTTTCTTTAGAGGTTGAGAAGCTTTGTTTGCTGTTGGATGCTCTTAGAAGTGTTGCTTATTCAGTCGAGGAACCGGTTGCATAATTTCAATAGAGAGCGCTTGGATCTTAAACTAGAAAAAACTTAATAGCTAATTACATGTACTTAATAATTATTGGAGCGTGTTTTAACTTGAAACAAAGGGTTTTATTCGTTATCCTGTTGTTGCTTGTAATTTTGCCCCTTATGAGTGTGGCTGCAACATTAACTGCCCAAACAGTCCAATTACAACAAAACCAAAGCCAAACAACTACCCCTGTCAACTATGATCGAGTTGCTATTGCCATCTCTGCCGCCTTAGCCATAGGAATTCCTGCAATCGCTTCTGGACTTGCCATATCCTCTGTTGGTAGCGCCGCAATCAGCGCACTAGCCGAGAAACCTGAAACATTTTTCCGTAGCTTTCTTATCGTTGCCTTGGCTGAGGCCCTGGCCATCTATGGCTTAATCTTAGGCATTCTGCTCTGGCTTAAACTCTAAGCATCAATCTTTTGCTTATCTTCTTCTTTTGTGCTCTGTTTTTCAGGGGGTTTGAGTTGAGGTAGATACCTTCTAAGTAGCCCATTTTTTTTGGTTAAAAGTGGTAACAACTTTTCCACAGCCACAAACGCTATCAAAGCGTAAGCAATTCCGCCCAAAACATCCACTATATAGTGCTCACCTAGATAAACGGCACTAAACCATACCCCGATGGGGAAAATGAGAATAGGCAGTGCCTTTTTCTTCCAGATCTTTATGGCAAACAAGGAGATGAGAAACGGCAAGGCAGAATGCATACTGGGAAATGCGGCAAACTGGTTGGGACTTACAAAATCAAACATTGTACGGTAAACCGGTATGCCCAAGTTAGCATCAACGGACTCGGTTAATATACGAAGGACACTGGGATCTTGAATCCAAGGCGGTGCTACCGGATAGAATAGAAACGTTATAAGCGCTGCATAGGTGCAGATGCCAAAAGCGACGGTGTATTTCCAGTAATTTGGTGGACTGGCTCTCCAGAGGATATAGGCAAATATGGTGGGTGCAAAGAAGTGCAGCGAGTAGAAGGCTGCACCGGCATAATCAAGTATGGGAAACCGAATTGCACTCTGCAGTAGAATCGAGGGCAGCTGGTTGTTAAATATGCCCATTTCCAGAATGTAGGGGCCTAGATGGCAGACCTCTTGAGTGATGGCACTGCCAACAATACCGCGCATAATTTCATAGGAGATAAACACAGTGATAAAGGGTAACCAATCTTTGAGAAATCTCCAAGTCGTTTTATTGTAAGCCGCATAAATCAAAAAAGCTAAAATCAAAAATTCAGGGCCGGGAATTATACTGTATGTGATGCTAAAAATAGCTATGGCTATAAGATACACAACTGGAAAAAGCAACGCAAAAAACCGTGAAGATCGGTAATCGAAAGCAAGCTTTTTCTTTTCTTCTTTCTTTTCTTCTTTCTTCTCATCTTTCGCCATGCTACACAGTTACCAGCTTAGCTAACTTTTCTGAGTGGCTTTAAAGGGTTTCCCCAATTCACGGTTAAATAGCACAATATTCCCAGTTTAAACCAACAAAAACTGTCCTGACCCTAAATTAGTCCTTATTTATCCTAAATAACCTGTGTTGTCCTGCTTTACTGATAGCATATAGACCTCTTTTTTATGGCTGATGTTTGATGCTGTTATCGATTTAATGGCCTGTTTGTGATGGCGTATACTATATCGTCTCTGGCGAGACAGCGTGAAATATTTTTCATAGTCGCCTAAGCGGCACTTTTATCGCTTTGTTACTGTATAGCTGAACCAGCATCATCTTTTATCTTTATTTTAAACTTAGGTTACTTGTGTGGAAAAGCAGTATGTGCCCGACAAGTTGGGCGGGTCCGGCTGCTAACGTTGAGGCGGCTGTCTCAATATTTTTATGTCCTCTCAATGTTAGCACGCGGCTGAATCCGCTTAACGCTATTTTTTGCCTGCGACCTTGAAAATTGTTACCCACAAGGTGGGTCACATCGATATTTATGGATCAAACTAAACTAGTCCTGTGGGAAAAAATTGACTTAAAAGCAGACAAAATTTTTCCCTCTCTCTTCTCTCTTCTCAATTTGTTTGCTTTTAAGTTAACTTCCTGCACCATTTCATTAAATATTTGAGAGTGTTCACTTATAGATAATTTTATGTGATGCTGTACATATATCGCCAAACAAGGTTAGTTCGTATGGTGCATTGCAAAAAATGTTTGTCTGAAAAAGTCGCCAAGGGCGGGTTTG
>Ga0123354_10000184_pt1 | contig 52522 bp, 41 predicted proteins | sample TergutLab28metaG_2_FD_97872 | JGI IMG/M metagenome (GOLD analysis project Ga0123354, IMG submission 97872) | Labiotermes labralis P4 segment gut microbial communities from Petit-Saut dam, French Guiana - Lab288 P4 | ecosystem: Host-associated > Arthropoda: Insects > Digestive system > Gut ... | reverse complement strand
CTGCTTGAGCGGCGATTATATGGGCGACTGGTCGTTTGATGACGCGCTGCAAATCGGCGACCGCATTGTGTTTGAAGATATGATTCATTACACGATTGTAAAAACGACTATGTTTAACGGTATTCCTCACCCCGATTTATGCCTGTGGAAAGAAGACGGTTCTCTGAAAACCTACCGGACTTTTGGATATGAAGATTATAAAAACAGAATGAGTTAATCGCAACAGCATTATGAACGATCAATTATATCAAGCATTAATAGCTGAAATTCAAAAAAAGTTTTCGAAAAATTCAGTGATGGTGGACGCTTTAGCTGATCTTTTGAGGATTGAGAAAGGCGCGGTTTATCGCAGATTAAGAAACGAAGTTCCTTTTACTTTCACTGAAATTATTACGATTGCAAAGAATTTTAATATTTCGTTAGACAACTTCGTTGGCATCAAGAAGAATAAAAATGTTTTGTTTCAGTTGCAGTTACAAAATTTTATTTCCCCGCAAGAATCCGATTATCATTATTTTAATACTTATATTAAATTTCTCCGGTCGCTCAATAAAACCGATAATTCGGAAACGGCTTCGATTTCCAATGTGTTACCCCATGACCTTTTATACGGATTTGATTATCTTTTAAAGTTTTATTTATTTGGTTGGAATTATCATCACAGCGCCGACAAGTCGAAACAATTCCATCAAATAGTAATTACGCCGGAATTAAGCAAGTATTTTAACGAATATACGTTGGAGATGAAAAATTTCAGTAAGACTTGCTATGTTTTTGATAACCGGTTGTTTCGGTTTTTTGTTGATCGCATCAATTATTTCAATAGTATCCGGTTGATGGAAAAAGAAGATGTTTCAAAAATAAAAGAAGATTTAAATTCCATGCTTGATTATTTGGAGAAAATGGCGCTCACCGGTCAATTCAAAGAAACGGGCAACGCTGTAAATATATACATTTCTGATATTGATATTAATGCCTGTTATACTTATTTTGAATCCAAAGATATTCATTTAAGCATGATAAGAGCGTTTATTCTGTCATACGTCACTACTTTTGATGAAGAAACGTTTGAAAGAACGAAAGGAGCGATTAATGCCTTAATCAAATTTTCTACGTTGATTACATTAACGAATGAAAAACAACGGGTTTTGTTTTTTGAAAAACAACGAAAAATTATAAATGAATTGTAAAAGGCTTTTATACAGGTTTATATGCAGGTAATATTAAAATAAAAAAAGGCGGAACTCTCATTATACCAACGAAACGTTCCGCCATCATCAGACTTATGAAATTTATACGCACTGCAAATGTCGGGAAAAAAAACATAACTTGTCTGCCAATAACCGAAAATATTTATTATATTTTGAAAAATAATTCGAGAAAATTTATCATAATTTGTTAATATACACTCTCGTTATTTTCCGAATAAAAAAATATGATTATTTTTATTTTTCAAAGTATAAATTGTCGTACACTTTATTCTCGATTGCTCATATTCTAAGAATTTGATATTATACCTTTGGATGACATTTTGGAGGCGCTTTTTACTTTCCGGTTTTTGGAAGTGTCTTTTTGTAAAGAATTAACATGCTGTGATAAGGAATCTTATTTTTTATTATAAGATATTTGAAACAATGCATAATGGAACGAAAAAAACATTAATAATTGCACATTTTTTGAATTTTTGTGTAATATTTAAAAACAATCCATATCTTTGTCCACTTAATAATTATAAAGAATAGTTAAAATGAGAAAAAAAATTATTACAACAAGTATTGTGCTGGCAACTGTTTTCAATATGTATGCCGGTGGTTTATTGACGAATACAAATCAGAATGTCACTTTTTTGCGCAATCCGGCGCGCGATGCATCAACCGAAATTGATGCGGCTTATACGAATCCGGCAGGTTTGGCTTTTTTGAAGAAAGATGGTTTTTTCTTTTCGCTGAATAATCAGAGCGCATTTCAAACCCGAACGATTACTGCTGATTTTGCTCCGTTTGCAGGATTTGGCGGAAATGCCGTGAAGGAATTTGAAGGAGAAGCGAAGGCTTTGGTTATACCCAATTTGCAAGCTGCCTTTAAAACAGGCGATTGGGTAATCTCGGCAAATATAGGCATTGTAGGCGGCGGCGGAACATTGGATTTCAGCAAAGGTTTGCCTTCTTTTGAATCGCAGGTGGCAATGTTGCCTGCTATGCTTTCAAGCAATGGTATTTCCACAAATCAATATTCGCTTGACAGCCGTTTGAAAGGGACGCAAATTATTTACGGTATTCAAATAGGAGCAACCTATAAGATTAGTGATAATTTTTCTGCCTATCTCGGTGCACGGGCAAGTATTATGAACAGCAGCTACGATGGTTATATTCACAATATTAAAGCAAATGTTGGCGGAGGCGGTTTGGTGAACGTAAACCAATATTTTACTGCCGCTGCACAGCAGGCGCAAGGTGTGGCATCTTCTTTACAACCCATAATAGAAAGTGGCGCAGGTGGCGTTACGTTAAATCAGTTAGTTGCATTTGGACTGCTTCAGCAGGCGCAAGTAGACCAAATGTCGGGTGGATTAGGAATGGATGCGGGCAACTTGACTGTACAACAAGCACAAGGCGCATTTACCCAAAAAGCGGCTTTGGCTACCGGCGTTGCAGATCAAACTGCCGACAAAGACTTGAATTGCAAACAAAACGGCGCCGGAGTTGCTCCGATCATCGGTTTTGATTACAATTGGAATGGATTGAATATCGGCGTTAAATATGAATTTAAAACCGTTATGACTTTGAAAAATAAAACCACAGCTTTTCCTGACGGAATGGAAAATTTGGATGCTTTCAAAGACGGCGTTTCTGTTCCTAATGATATTCCAGCGCTGTTGGCAATAGGGGTGAAATACGATATTATCAAGCCATTAACAGTTTCCGTAGGCTATCATCATTTTTTCGATTCAAACGCCAGAATGGTTGATGCCAATAACCAATATAAACAACAATATATTAACGGGGGAGTTAACGAATATTTGGCAGGAGTGGAATACCGCATTAATAAGATGTTTTTGGTCAGTTGCGGCACACAAATCACGCGTCCGGGATTAAAAGATGAATATTTTTCGGATATGAGCTTTGATGTAAATTCCGTTTCCTTTGGATGTGGAGGAGCTATTGATATTACAAAAAACATACGGGTGAATCTCGCATATTTAATTACCAATTACAGCGACCGGAATATATCTTTTTCAAACTATAATAATACATCGCTGCCTGGAAAAAATACCTACGGACGAACGAATCATGACTTCGGTATCGGACTGGACTTTGCGTTTTAATTAGAAATTGAAAAGTTGGCTCAAAAGAACGCAAAAGACTTTTGAGCCAACCTTCTGATAATCATTAACCACTAATTCACCTGTTCCCATACATTTGCCGGTAATATTTCCTATAATTGCCGGAAGCTACTTTTTCCACCCAATCCTGATTTTCGAGATACCACCGGATGGTTTTCACGATTCCATCTTCAAATTTGGTTTCCGGATACCAGCCCAATTCATTGGTGATCTTTGAAGGATCAATGGCATAACGTTGGTCGTGACCTAAGCGGTCTTTGACGAAAGTAATCAGGTATTCAGGGCTCATCCATTCCAGATTATCCTGCTGAAGACCACTGCCTGTTAAAGCGTTTTTGTAGACAGGATTCTCTTCCAGCAACCTTTTAATGGTATCAATTATCATTTTGACGATATCAATATTTTTCTTTTCGTTATGTCCTCCGATGTTGTATATTTCTCCGGGGCGTCCATTGTGCAGCACGCTTTCAATTGCTTTGCAGTGATCTTCTACGTAGAGCCAGTCGCGCACATTGGAGCCGTCGCCATAGACCGGAAGTTTCTTTTTTTCAAGAATGTTCTTAATAATCAACGGGATCAACTTTTCAGGGAAATGATATGGTCCGTAATTGTTTGAACAGCGGGTGATATTCACCGGCATTTTATAGGTTTCGGAGTATGCCAGCACAATCATATCGGCTGCAGCTTTGGATGCGGAATACGGACTTCGCGGGTTCATGGGAGTCTTTTCGGTGAAATAGCCGGTTTTTCCCAAACTGCCATAGACTTCGTCGGTGGAGATTTGAAGGAATTTAACACCCTTCCGATACAATGGATATCCGGATTCATCTTTTCCAATCGTCCATGATTTTTTGGCTATATCCAATAAGTTTTGCGTTCCTAAAATATTCGTTTTCAGAAATAGTTGTGGATTTTCAATGCTCCTGTCTACATGACTTTCTGCGGCAAAATTCACTACGAAATCAACCGGATATTTTTCGAAAATTTCTCCGGCTACTTTCGGACTGTTAATGTTCCCCTTAACAAACGTTGCTCGCAGGTCGTTTAAATCCTCTTTGATTGTCCCGAGATTTCCCGCATAAGTCAGGTTATCCAATATCACCAATTGAATATCAGGGTGTTTTTTTAATATGTATTTAACGAAATTGGAGCCGATTAACCCGGCGCCGCCGGTCACTAAATAAGTATTCATCTTTTTGTTGTTTTAGTTGGTTTTTATTAAATAAAACGCAGCTGTTGTAAAATAATTACGAATGTAAGGAAGCGAACTGATAAAAGCGGCTTGTTTTCTTTCTTTCAGTTTGAATTTGTGTTTGTAAATTGGATTGATAAAATAAAACTCCCTGTTAGCAATTTGATATCCTGTTTTTTTCGCTAACTTTTCCAGCCTTTCGATGGAAATTCCGGTCTCTTTAAGTTCGCACAATCCCGTACCTTCTTTGAATAATTTTAAAACGCCTTTATATGCAGGCATCGGTAACAAATGAAAATAAGGAAGGCGGGATAATATTTTACTCCGGCATATTTGTTGGTGTCCTCCAAACGGCATCTGCCAAGGTGGAAATCCCAGAAAAATTACTCCGGAAGGAGCAAGAAGCGAATGCATCTTTATTAATAATTTTTCCTGATTGTGAATGTGTTCAATAACATCTTTCAGAACAATAACGTTGAATTTTCCTTGAAATTCCGTTTCAAAATCAACCGAATAGATATCGTTATTAATAAGCGTCAATTGTTTTGCGTCGATATAATCCGCTAATCGTTCGCGTGCATAATCCAACGAATTACCATCCAAATCTACGCCAACCCCCCTATGTCCGCGTTCTAAAAAAGCGCAGAGCACGCCAGACGTTCCACAACCGATTTCCAATACTGTCGCTTCTTTATCAAAAGAATAAACATTTTTGATAAAAGGAATTATATTTTCTTCGCATACCATTTTTTGCATTAGAAAATACCGGTCGCGATCGGAATGAAATTCATACATGACAACTCATAATTACTATTAACTCAATAGAGAAAGAAGGTATTGTCCGTACTCGGTCTTACCAAGTTCTTTTCCTAATCGTTCCAATTGCAGATTATCTATCCATCCATTCCTCCACGCAATTTCTTCGACACAGGAGATATAATATCCCTGCCGTTTCTGTATGGTTGCGACAAAATTAGAGGCGTCTAAAAGACTGTCGCAATTACCGGTATCCAACCACGCAAACCCACGACTGAAAAGTTGTATTTTTAACCGGTTTTCTTCCATATAGGTACGGTTTAGGTCGGTAATTTCATATTCGCCACGCGCCGAAGGTTTCAATGCTTTAGCACGCATAACGACCGAATTATCGTAGAAATATAAACCCGGAACGGCGTAATTAGACTTGGGATGTTCAGGTTTTTCTTCAATGGAAATCACTTTTCCGGTCTCGTCAAAATCCACTACGCCGTATGCTCTCGGATCTTTTACACAATGGCCGAAAATACAGGCGCCCGATTCAATTGCTTTTGCTTGTCGAAGCATTTGGCTGAACCCTTGTCCGTAAAAAATATTATCTCCCAGAATTAAGCAAACAGTACCATTTCCAATAAATTCTTCACCCAGCACAAACGCCTGAGCCAAGCCGTTGGGTATCTGCTGAATAATGTATTCAAACTTCATTCCCAAATTTTCTCCTGTTCCGAGTAATTGTTGAAACATCGGCAAATCACGAGGTGTGGAAATAATCAATACTTCCCGGATATCGGCAAGCATCAATGTCGATAAAGGATAATAAATCATTGGTTTATCATATACCGGCATGATTTGCTTGGATATTGATTTAGATAAAGGGAAAAGCCGCGTGGCGCTTCCTCCCGCTAAAATTATGCCCTTCATATACGTTCTATTTCTTTTAATCGTTTTCCTTCTAATCGGTCTTTTTCCGACAAGCGCATTAACGATAGGTCTATGGGCCATTGAATCGCTAAATCGGGATCCATGCAATTGAGGATTCTTTCGTGAGCGGGAGAATAAATATTGTCAACTTTGTAAGAAAAAACAGCGGTTTCGCTTATTACCAGATAACCGTGGGCAAATCCACGTGGAATAAAAAATTGTCGTTTATTTTCTTCGGATAATTCTACTGTAACATATTTTCCAAAAGTAGAAGAAGTTTTGCGAATGTCGACGGCTATGTCCCAAACTTTTCCTTGAATCACTCTGATTAATTTAGCTTGAGCCGCTTCTCCTGTTTGATAATGGAATCCTCTAAAAACGCCATACAATGACTTGGATTCATTATCCTGAATGAAATCCGTTTTTCCAATTTTCTGTTCGAATTCCGATTTTTTATAACTTTCCATGAAATAGCCGCGTTCATCTTTAATAACCAAAGGGTTAATAATCCACAAACCATCTATTTCAGTTGAAATATATTCCATATACTATACTTAATCAATTCACAAAGGTAACATTTTTCGAGTAACAAATAATGAAAGTGACGAAAAAATTTTTTTTAAGAAATTTTCATGTTAACTTTGTAGTCCATTTGGTTGAGAGATAATTTTTATAAAAATTACAACTTTAAAATGAAGGAAGTATTAATCATAGATGATGTTGTCACGTTAGGTTTAATGCTTAAAACCTGGTTTTTGAAGAAAGGTTTTAATGCAAGGACTGCTATATGTATAAACGATGCCAAAAAAAGCATTCAAGAACAGAAACCCGAATTAATTATTTCCGATTTGCGTCTTCCTGATGGTAACGGTTTAGACTTGATAAAATGGGTCAAAGAATATTATGACGATATTGTTATTATTGTGATGACAAGCTATGCTGATATTCAAACAGCCGTTGAATGCATTCGCGCGGGCGCTTACGACTATGTAGCTAAACCCTTGAATCCGGAAGAAGTATTAAAAAAACTCAAAATACTTGACAATTCAAAGGAAAAACCAAGCAGTTCATCTCGGTCTATCTTAACAACCCGTTCCGGCCAAAATTTTGGATTTATTCGCGGCAATTCGGTGGAATACAAAAAGGTATATGAATATGTCGATTTAGTTGCTCCAACCAATTTATCTGTTTTCATCAAGGGAAATAGCGGCGTCGGAAAAGAACACATCGCCCGCTTAATTCATGAAAAAAGTCAACGGGCTGCTGGTCCTTTTGTTCCCGTAGATTGCGGCGTGATGTCGAAAGAGCTATCGGCAAGCGATTTTTTTGGTCACATTCGCGGTTCATTTACGGGAGCTATTCATGATAAAAAAGGCCATTTTGAAGAAGCAAATAAAGGAACTTTATTCCTCGACGAAGTTGGAAATCTCTCTGTAGACACGCAAATGCAGTTATTACGCGTCCTCCAGGAGAAAAAAATAAAACCGGTGGGCGCCAATAAAGAAATTCCGGTCGACGTCAGGGTGGTTACGGCAACCAACGAAGATATGGAGAAAGCCATCGCTTCAGGTAAATTTCGTTCCGACTTGTTCCATCGATTAAATGAATTTATGATACAGATTCCAACGCTTGAGAGTTGCCGTGAAGATATTTCTCTGTTTGCTCACCATTTCTTACAAATGGCGAACCAGGAAATTCATAAAAATGTGATCGGATTTGATAATAGAACGATGGAACTCTTCCAATCTTATCATTGGCCTGGAAATATCAGGGAATTAAAAAATGTGGTTTACAGATTAACGCTTGTTACTCAAGATCAAATTATTAAAGCGGATTTATTGAAAGAAACAATACCGGATATTTACCACCATAAATATTCAAGCAATTGGGATGATAAAGATTTACAGGAAAGAGAGCGTATACTGGAAGCGCTTAAAAAAGCAAACAACAATAAATCTCAAGCGGCCGCTCTGTTGAAAATCGATCGCAAAACCCTGTATAAACGGATGTCTATGTATAATATCGAAGAATAATAATCATGAAATTCTCCTTAATAAATACCCGATCTATCGTGATTTTAGGTTATTGCCTGTTAGTGCTTTTAGCAATGACGGGAATTGTTACCATTTATTATGAATTAGTCAAAGCTCACCGGCAAAGTATAGATAATTCCGGCTTGAAAAGGGAGTTGATCGATTTAAGTAATACTTTGACAACGATGTATCAGGCGGAAGGAACAGCCAGTCTATTGGCTTTTGCCGATAACGAAAAATTGAAATTTGAATATGATTCCCTGACAAATCGAGTATTTGATCAGATCGATTCGCTTCAAATAATTACAACCAATCCGGATATTCGTTTGAGTTTGGACAGCTTATCTGAACTGCTGTTAAGAAAACGCGATAATGCGCTGGAAATGTTTGAAATGATGAAGCAGATGGATAATAACATAGTCAATGAAATCACGAAAAGAAGCTCTATTAGTCGAAACGATATCGATAAACTGAATTCTATTTTAGCCAATGTAACTCAATCCAGAGAAGATACGGTTCGCATTGTCGCCGAAAAAAAAAATTTTTTTCAACGAGTACGGGATGTGGTTAAATCGAATAATGATACGGTTACTCAAATATCAAAAGGATCTATTTCCGAGGCAAAAGATATGGCTGTTCCTCTTCTGAGTGACACGATTGTTGACTTCATCCGGCAGATTGATAAAAATGTTCAAAAGAAAAACGTCAAACTCTTCCGCGAATTGTTGAATCGTCAACACGAATTGTATATTATCAAAGAACTCACCGGTATGCAAATCAATAAGATTATGGATACGATAAAAGACGTGGAGTACCAATCGAGCGTGAGTCTTTTGAAAGAGAAAAACGAATCTTTGACACGATCCACCTCCTTAGTTGCAATTGTCGGTCTATCGGCTTTGATTGTCGTCGTATTTTTTATGTCGTGGACATTACAATCTCTGAATAAAGCGCAGCGGCTGCAAAAAAATATTCAGGAGGCGAATCGACATGCGGAGAAATTACTAATAATCCGCGAACAACTCATCTACACAATTACGCATGATATTAAAGCGCCGCTCAGTTCGATTCTTGGATTTCTTGATTTGTTAATCTCGGAAGAAGTTGCACTTTCTCAGAAACAGCGGTATTATATTAACAATATGCATTCCTCCGCTTCTCATATTTTGGATTTGGTTAGAAATTTATTGGATTTCCATTCCATTGAAAACGAGCAACCTCAATTAGCTTCAATTGCATTTTCTCCCGCCTCTCTCATTCGTAATATTTATGAAAGTTTTCTTCCTTTAACACAAAAGAAAACATTAGTATTAGAACTAAACTCAACTTTTCCTGAAATGAATATCTTTTTGAGTGACCCGTATTATATTCGTCAGATAGTGAATAATTTACTTTCGAATGCCATTAAATTCACACAAAAACAGGGGAGAATATTTTTGATCTCATCATTGGAAGAATCAAACCGATGGAAAATTTCGGTACAAGACACCGGTCCAGGTATAGATCCGGCGAATCAGGGAAAAATCTTTGAAGAATTTGTTCGCATAAATAAATCAAAGGAAGAAATAGAAGGAACAGGATTGGGATTATTTATTTCCAGGCAATTAGCTTCCCTGTTGGGAGGAACAATCGAAATCGAATCTCAAGAAGGAACCGGTTCCGTTTTCACGTTGACAATTCCGTTGATTCCTTTTACAAATATTTCTGTTTTTCAACCGGACAATAACCCTGATATTTCTTCCGGCAAAATCATGTTCGTGGATGACGATCAGGTACAGTTGAATCTATTTTCCGAATTAATGAAGAGAGAAGAATGGCCTTATATTTGTTGTTTGAGCGCTTATGAAGCATTGGATATTTTACGGGAAAAAACAATTAGCATCATTTTCACCGATATTCATATTCCGGAAATGGAAGGATTTGAATTGGTCAAACGAATCAGAGAATCGGATAATCCTGCCGTCGCAACTATTCCGGTAATCGCATGTTCAGCCGGTTATCAAAAAACAGATCCTGAATTAATAACGATAGGCTTTGACGGATGTCTTCCTAAACCATTTACAGTAAATCAATTATTAGAGGTTGTCGAACAATTCACCTCTTTCAAGCGGAAAACGAATGGGATTTTTTCAGATAAAGATGAATTTGGATGGAGAAAAATAATGGATTTTGCAGCTGACGACAGGGATGCTGCAAAAAAAATAATTAATTCATTTATTGAAGAAGCGAAAAAGGACAAGGAAATCTTGAAAATCGCCTTTCAAAAGAATGACAGTGGAACTCTCAAACAAGTTTCCCATAAAATGCTTTCTTTGATGCGGATGACGCCTGCTCAGGAAATTGTTTCAATATTAACCGATGTTGAGATAGGCGAAGCTATTTCCAAAGAGGAAAAAGAAACCTTATTTCGTCTTCTTGAAGATACAATAAAGGAAGCGGAGGAGATACGTAAAAGCCTCACGGAAAAGTCCATTTAGCGGATTGAGGAGTGATTTTGAATTTATAATTTAAAAATTAATATATGAAAATTTTAGTTGCAACAGAAAAGCCATTTGCGGCAGACGCAGTTCAAAAAATTAAAAAAGTCATTGACAATGCGGGGTATGAATTTGTTCTATTAGAAAAATATGCCGATAAACCCCAATTATTGAACGCTGTAAAAGACGTGAACGCCATCATCATTCGTAGCGATATCATTGATGCGGAAGTTTTAGAGGCGGCAAAGCAGTTGAAAATAGTGGTGCGTGCCGGCGCCGGATACGATAATGTGGATTTAAACGCTGCAACCGCTCACGGGGTAGCGGTTATGAATACGCCGGGGCAAAACGCTAACGCTGTAGCCGAATTAGCTTTGGGCTTAATGGTGTACGCAACCCGTAACATGTTCGATGGAAGTTCCGGTACGGAGTTGTTGGGCAAAAAATTAGGTATTCATGCTTATGGCAATGTGGGACGGAATGTAGCCCGGATAGCAAAAGGATTTGGGATGGACGTCTATGCTTTCGATCCTTATGTTCCTGTCGAAGTGATTGAAAAAGAAGGGATAAAAACGCTTGCTTCCGCTGAAGAGTTATATTCAACCTGTCAATATGTATCAATTAATATTCCGGCAACTGCCGAAACAAAAAATTCCATCAACTTCGCTTTATTGGAAAAAATGCCGAAAAAAGCGGTTCTGATTAATACAGCGCGCAAAGAAGTTATTAATGAAGCTGAGCTAATTCAATTGATGGAGGCTCGTCCCGATTTTAAATATTTAACGGATATAACTCCTTCAAACAATGCGGATTTGAAATTAAAATTTCCAAAACAGTATTTTACTACGCCTAATAAGATGGGCGCTCAAACTGCTGAAGCAAATAATAATGCCGGTATTGCCGCCGCAAACCAGATTGTGGACTTTTTCAAGACCGGAAATACAAAGTTTCAAGTAAATAAATAATCTGCTAATTATCCAATTTATGAAGGATATAATTACAAAGCAGTTTTCAACCAATCTAAATCCTCTGGTTCGGCAATTAAATAAAAATTCTAAGGATTTTACCAAGGAAGATGTTATTCAATTTATAAAGAATAACGAGATTAAAATGCTTAACTTCCGTTATGCAGGAGGTGATGGACGGTTGAAAACACTCAATTTTGTGGTGAGCGACATCGATTATTTAGAACAGGTTTTATCGCATGGAGAACGGGTCGACGGATCCAGTTTATTTTCGTTTGTTGAGGCGGGGTCAAGTGATTTGTATGTGATTCCACAATTTCGAACTGCTTTTGTTGATCCTTTTGCCGAGTTACCGACCCTTTGCTTGCTGTGTTCCTATTATACAAAAGAAGGAAAACCATTGGAAATTTCGCCGGAGAATATTTTAAAAAAAGCGGCAAAATCATTCTATGCCGTTACCGGTATGAATTTTCAGGCGATGGGTGAATTGGAATATTATGTAGTCGGGAAAAAAGAAGAACATTTTTTGGCGACCGACCAGAAGGGTTACCATGAATCATCCCCTTTTACCAAATTTGAAAATTTCAGGATGGAAGCCATGTATCTACTTGCATCTGCAGGTTGTATGGTGAAATATGGACATTCGGAAGTAGGAAATTTTACATTGGATGATAAGATTTATGAACAAAATGAAATAGAGTTTTTGGTAACCGATGTTGAGGATGCTGCAAACCAACTGATTATTGCCAAGTGGATTATTCGTAAATTGGCGTATAAATACGATTTGGATGTTACTTTCGCTCCGAAAATAACGACTGGAAAAGCGGGAAGCGGAATGCATATCCACACGCGCATGGTGAGAGACGGCAAAAATTGTATGATTACCGATGGGAAATTAAATGATACGGCAAGGACGGCGATAGCAGGATATATGCAATGCGCTCCTTCCTTAACGGCTTTCGGGAATAGAAACCCTACCTCATATTTTCGCTTGGTTCCGCATCAGGAAGCGCCTACAACTATCTGTTGGGGCGACAGAAACCGTTCGGTATTGGTTCGAGTTCCTTTGGGATGGACAGCAAAAGACGATATGGTTGCAAATGAAAATCCGTTGGAAAAACCTGTAGAAATGAATGGTTTCGAAAAACAAACGGTCGAATTTAGGTGTCCCGACTGTTCGGCTGATGTCTATCTGCTGATGGCCGGTCTTGTAGTTGCCGCCCGTAGCGGGTTTGAAATGAAAGATGCGTTGGCATTCGCTGATAAAACCTACGTCGCCGTTAATATTTTTCACGCGGAACATAAAGATAAAGCGGCTTCATTGAACAGCTTGCCTGTTTCTTGTTGGGAATCGGCAGAAATGCTTGATGAACAACGGGAAATTTATGAACGTCACGGTGTATTTCCCGCTCATATTATTGATGGTATTATCAAAGATTTAAAGAAATTCAACGATAAGGATATTCGTAGGGAATTGAAAGAAAATCCCGGCAAAATGATGGAATTGGTTAACGAGTATTATTATTGCGGATGATTCTTAACCTTTTTGAAATTTACAAAAATCTATAAACATTTTTCACATGAATTTAAAACTTCGCCTGACGATAATGCAGTTCCTCGAATTCTTTATTTGGGGAGCTTGGCTGATTTCGTTTGGAAACTACATGTTTAGCCGGGGCATGGGCGACAAAATCGGAACGTTGTTTGCAACGGCAGGTATTGCATCGTTTATCATGCCCACGATTGTGGGAATCATTGCCGACCGTTGGCTCAACTCTGAAAAATTGTTGGGAATATTGCACCTGCTGGGAGCCGGTTGCCTTTTTATAGCTTCTAAAGCAACTAATTTCAATGAATTATATCTTTGTATATTTTTAAATGCATTGGTGTTCATGCCTACCATTGGACTGAGCTATTCGGTATGCTATAGTGTTATGGTCAGTCACCGCATGGATACGGTCAACGACTTTCCTGCCATCCGCACATGGGGAACGGTTGGGTTCATCATAGCCATGTGGATAGTTAATCTGGCAGGTTGGGGGACAAGTCCAAACCAATTATTGCTGGCAAGCGCATCGGCTTTAGTCTTAGGCGTTTATTCTTTTACGCTCCCGCCGTCTCCGCCGACCAAAGTACAAAAAGGCAGTTCGCTGATTTCCGTTTTAGGATTAGATGCTCTGGTGTTGTTGAAAGAGCGGACAATGGCGGTTTTCTTTCTGTTTGCAGTTTTATTGGGAGTTTGTCTGCAAATTACTAATTCGTATGGGAGTACGTTTTTGGGAAGCTTTGCAACCGCTTATCCGGATTCGTTCGTTGTGCATTATAACAACATTCTACTGTCTATTTCGCAGATTTCCGAAGCTTTGTTCATTTTGGCGATACCGTTTTTTATGCGCCGGTTTGGAATCAAAACGGTGATGTTGATGAGTCTGGGCGCTTGGGTATTGCGTTTTGGGCTGTTTGGTATCGGTAACCCCGGTAATGGTTTGGCTTGGCTGATACTTTCGATGATTGTTTATGGGTTGGCGTTCGATTTCTTTAACATATCAGGTTCATTATTTATTGAAAAGGAAACGCCGGCTAAATTCCGCGCCAGCGCTCAAGGAATGTTGATGATGGTTACCAACGGATTAGGCGCTATACTCGGTAATTATGGCGCGGAAGCTATTATTAATTATTATACGCACAATGGCGTTACGAATTGGCAGACTTGTTGGTTCATCTTTGCAGGCTACGCACTTGTAATCGGAATCTTATTTGTTTTGTTCTTCCGATACAAAACGAAAAGCCTGTCATCCCGCGCATGACGAGGGATATCCTAAATTTCAGGACAAAATGACAAACTTTTATAAAATAATCCGTTGTGAAAATTCAATTAATCGTAGTCGGTAAAACCAATCAGCATTTTGTCAAGCAGGGGTTGGATGAATTTTGCAGCCGTTTAACGCATTATTTTCCTTTTGAATTGGGAATCATTCAGGATATAAAAAACGCCAAACAACTTTCGATTGAACATCTAAAAGAAAAAGAGGGAGAATCAATTCTTCAATCGTTTCAAACAGGCGACTGTGTTGTGTTGTTGGATGAGTGCGGAAAAGAATTTACCTCCGTAAAATTTGCCGAATACATCGAAAAGAAAACCCATACAAGCATCAAGCGGTTGGTTTTTGTCATCGGAGGCGCTTATGGATTTTCTCCTGCCGTATATAAAGCGGCAAACGAAATAATCGCGCTATCAAAAATGACTTTTCCCCACCAATTGGTTCGCCTGATTTTTATTGAACAACTGTACCGGGCGATGACGATTTTGCAGAATGAACCGTATCATCACGAATGATAATCTGCCTCATTGAAAAATCTCCTGTCATTTACTGCATGTCGCCCGTCATTCGTCGCCGAAAAAATCATCCAATTCTCTTCGTTCTTTTTTTGTCGGGCGTCCGGCGCCGCGAACGCGGTCAACAAAACCGCTGATTTTTTGCAGTTCAAGGATTTCGTATTGTTCGGGCGGCGTAATATTTTCCAGAAATTGAGGAACCAATTTAGCGCCTACGCGGTTGGAAGTTATGTCTAATACTTTGAAGGAGTAGGTAATGGGCGGTTTACGCACTTGAACGATATCGCCGGCTTTTATCATTCTGGAAGGTTTCGCCGGAATATCGTTCACTAATATGCGGTTTTTCTTACACGCTTCCAATGCGATGGTGCGAGTTTTGAAAATCCGCGTTGCCCACACCCACTTGTCGATACGAACTTCCATTTTGTTTATTTGTTGTTATACAGATTCATGGTAACATCCGCGCCTGCTAAAGCAAAACTTTGAATGATTTCCACCGCTTTCGCGATTCTTTCCGGCAAAAGCTTTTGTTCTTCTTCTACGAATGCGTTAAGCACAAAATCAATTTGCCTTCCTTGTGGAAAATTATTTCCAATACCGAAACGCAAGCGGTTATAATTAGAAGCTCCTAAAACTTCCTGAATGTGTTTCAATCCGTTATGTCCTGCGTCGCTTCCTTTTGTTTTCAGACGGAGCGTACCGAAAGGAAGCGCCAAATCGTCAACGACTATTAGCAGGTTTTCGAGTTCAATTTTTTCTTTTTGCATCCAGTAGCGCACGGCGTTTCCGCTTAAATTCATGTAAGTATAAGGTTTTAGCAGAAGTAGTCGCTTGTTTTTTATCCGCATTTCCGCCACAGCGCCATACCGTTTATTGACGTCAAAAACAACATTGGACGCTTTAGCTAAAGCGTCCAATATCATAAAACCTATGTTGTGGCGGGTATCGGCATATTCATCGCCAATATTTCCCAAGCCGACAATCAGTTGCTTCATCCTTTTGTAGCCACTCCACGAGCTGCCCTCGTCAATTGAACGGCAGCTACTACGTTGTCTTTACCATTCAATAATTCTAAATTGTCAAAATGCAGGTTGCCAACTTGAATTGTTTTTCCTAAACCCAAGTCTTCAATATTGATAACTAATTTTTCAGGAAAATTTTTGTACAATCCTTTCACTTTCAACTTTCGCATGTTCATCGAGAGTTTACCTCCGTCTTTTACTCCTTGCGCCAGCCCTTCCAAAACGATAGGAATTTCCATCGCTACCGGTTTGTTTTCAAATATTTGTAAGAAATCGGCATGTAACAACAAATCGCTCACGGGATGAAATTGCATTTCTTTCAAAATAGCAGCGTAATTTTTCCCTTCAATAGACAAATTTACGGTAAAAACTTCCGGAGTATAAATCAATTTACGAATGCCTTCCTTGGATACCGTAAAATGAATAACTTCAGTTCCTCCATACAAAATGCACGGCACTAACGATTCTTTTCTGTAGGCTTTTGCCGCCTTTTTCCCTGTACTCTCTCTCTTAGATCCTTCTAATTCAAATGTTTTCATTTTTTCTTGTTTGTGTTACTCAAAATTAAGATTGATGCTTCCTAACTTCCCATCACACGGAATTTTATAAAGCGGTGCAAAGGTACGACTTTTTTACGTAAAAAAAAATAGTTATACGCTTCTTTTTTGGATACCTATCGTTCAGAAGTCAATTTTTAAATGAATAGGATTCACGATACTTTCGCTATTTTCCGAAGGAGCAAAATCGGCGGCATTGTTTATTTTAGCAATCGAAATCGCTTCATTCAAAGCATCAAGAAACTTATCGAAGTCTTCTTTGTTTAGAAAAAGTTTGTGTTTTTCAAAAAAAACGCACGGTTGGGATAAATCCTTCGACAGCACTTTTTTACTTTCGGTAATAATGAGGAATGCTTCACCTTTCCGATTCTTTTTTACATCCATATAATAGATTCTTTTTCCGGATAAAACTGTCTTGGAAAAGATAGTATCCGGTTCTTGGATGTTATTTTTTTTATTTTCAGAATTTTCCATATTTAATAATGTGACTGTGACTTTAATCAATAAATCAAAATGTGTGTAATGAATTTGCGAAAGTAATAAAAATATTTTTTTATGCCAATTATTTACGAATATTTTTCAAAAAACATTATTTTCATTTTGAAGTAATTATATATTCATTAATTTGAATTAACTTTGCAACCGGAATAAAAAAGTTCTTTATACAATGATTAATCGTACGATAATTCGCATAAAAGTACTCCAGATAGTCTACGCTTGCTATCAAAAAGGCAGTATAGAATTGACGCTTGCTGAAAATGAACTGATGTTAGGCATACAGAAATCATACGATTTATATTACTATCTTTTGCTATTAGTAATACTTCTGACGGATGCCGAGCAAAAGCGTTTGGACATACAGAAAAACAGATTGTTAGCTACCGAAGCCGAAAGAAATCCGAACCGGAGGTTAGCTGATAATCATTTGGCGGAGCAGTTAAATCGAAATATACATTTGCAAAAATTTATCCAAAAAAAAGGAACATTCTGGAACAATGAAGATTCACTTTTTGTGCGTTCGCTTTTAACTAAAATTCTTCAATCGGATATCTACAAAGATTACTTGGAATCGGACGATACGTTTGAATCCGATCGTAATTTTTGGGTTAAGATTTTCAAGAATCTGATTTTGAAAGATGAGAAATTAGATGAAGTGTTGGAAAATCAATCGATTTATTGGAACGATGAATTGGATATCATTGGAGCTTTTGCCGTAAAAACCATCCGGCGATTGAGCGCTGAGACCTCTGTAGAACAAAATTTATATCCTATGTTTAAAGATACGGAAGATAAAAATTTTGCAATTCAATTGCTGCGTCATTCTTTTTTGGACGAAGAAGAGAATAGCCGGCGAATAACAAATCAAATCAGTAATTGGGATATTGAACGGTTAGCAGCGATCGATTTATATATTTTGCAAATCGCTTTGGCTGAATTACGCAATTTTCCATCGATTCCAATTAGTGTTACACTGAATGAATACATTGACTTAGCCCGCTATTACAGTACGCCTAAGAGCCCGGTTTTTATCAATGGTATTCTTGATGCAATTGTGAAAGAATTAAAAAATGAAAAATTATTGTTTAAAGATTGAGTTTTTTTTGTTATATTTGTATTTTAATAATTTAATCTATAAGAAATGAAAGTATTGAGTATTTTGCTGCAAGCCCCCAATGCAGGTAGTGGTAGTATGATGAGTATTTTAATGATTGTTGCGCTCTTTGTCATCATGTATTTTTTCATGATTCGTCCGCAACAGAAGAAGCAGAAAGAAGTTCAAAAAATGCGTGAAAGCCTGAAAGTGGGCGATCGAGTGGTTACATCCGGCGGTATTTTCGGGAAAATAAAAGAAGTTGAAGATGCGGCTTTTATCGTTGAAATAGCCGAAGGTGTGAGAGTTAAGGTGGACAAAGCTTCCATTTTCGCTGCGACCAATGATTCTCAAGCCAATAAATAAAAGAGAAATTCAAAGAAGAATCGGGGTGTTTTTTCATAGTAAAGGATGGAAGAATACCCTGGTATTTTTTAGTTTTGTAGTATTGGCTTCCTTTTTTTGGGCGCTTCAATATTATCGTCAAAAATTTGAATTTGAAGTTCCCATAAAGGTTTATTATGAGCATATTCCCGCAGGGATTGCTTTATCCGATACGCTTCCGAAAGAAATAAAACTTCAGGTTCAGGATCAAGGAAGCGCTTATTTGAATTATATGTTCAAAAGGAAGAAACGGTCTTTATCCGTTACTATCGATCTGAAAGATATTTCTCTTCTCAATACCTATTACGTTATAGACAGGGTGGCGTTATTTTCTTTGATTGAAAAAGAATTGTTTTCGACGACTCGTTTAACAACGTTTTCTCCCGATAAGATTGAGATTAATTATTCTTCACTAATACAAAAAATGTTGCCGGTTACTATTAATGGAATGATTGTTCCCGCATCCGGTTATTTGTTTTCGGATTCTATCACGATTGAGCCATCACAAGTGATGGTTTACGGAAGTAAAAATGCCTTAGATACACTTCGAGAAATCCGGACAATTCCGATGGATTATAGTATTACCGATAAAGATTGGTCTGTTTCTGCCGGTTTGCAAGCTCCGAATGGAGTTAATTTGACTGTTGACCGGGTGAAATTAAGCGCTACAATAGAAGAATATACCGAAAAAATATTTGAAATTCCGGTCGTTTGTAACAATTTACCACCCAATCGAAAAATCCATTTTTTCCCTTCTTCGGTAGAACTGGCTATTAAAGTCGGATTAAGTAAATATGCGCAACTTTCAAAATTAGATTTTGAAATCGCCGTAGATTACAACGATTTAAAAGAGAAAAATTCCGCCAATTGTTCTTTGGCTTTGACTCGAAAACCACCCGAAATAGATAATTATCGTATTGCTCCGAATGTGATTGAGTTTTTAATTGAACAAAAAAACAATTAATGAAAGTGATTGGTCTTACCGGAGGAATTGGAAGCGGGAAATCTACGGTTTCCCGTTTATTGAGTAATATGCAAATTCCAGTTTATATTACCGATACGGAATCGAAACGATTAACCGAATCGTCTCCAATCATTCGGGAAAAATTAGCTGAGAGATTCGGACTGAATTTATATAAGGAAGGAAAATTGAACAAGGCGCTATTATCTTCCTTGATTTTCGAAAACGAAGCCAATAGAAATTACGTTAATTCGGTAATTCATCCGATAGTTCGAATGGATTTTGAACAATGGAAAACCCGGCAAACTACTTCTCCTATTGTAGTTATTGAATCCGCTATTATGTTCGAAACGGGTCTTGCCAACACGTTGGATACGACGGTTACGGTCGCCGCCCCGGAAGATTTACGTATTCAACGCGTAGAACTAAGAGAAGGCTGGTCTCGTGAATCTATCCTTGCTCGCATTCAAAGTCAGCTACCGGAAAGGGAAAAAATCCGCCGTTCCGATTACGTAGTTTATAATGACGACAAGCAAGCATTGATACCTCAAGTGGAGAAAATGTTGCTTGATATTTTGCAAACTGATTAACTATTTGCTTAGGTGTCAGGCTGTTTTATCTGCGAATAACAATAGGCTTTCCGACTTCTCCTTTTTCTGTTGTTACTTTTAATATATAAACTCCTGCGCTAAATTCTTTTACTACTATTTCACCGGATCTTACTTCTTTCAACAAATTTCCGGTCAATGAATATAGCCGGATCAATGGAATTTCATTCGAAAGTGTTTTTACAAATATCTTTTCCGATGCAGGGTTCGGATATATTACTGTTTGTTCTGCGGCTATCTTTGGAAGAGAGGTCGTCAATGGCGCGTCATACAGAAGCATATTATCAATGTAGATATTCAAAGCGCCGCTTAATATATTTTCTTTACGAACAACTCTTATTCCGGTTAAAGTGTAATCTTCATTGGGCGACAGCGGAGATAATACCGTCTCAACAAACTCCCAACCAACAAAATTAAGCCTGCAAAGTTTTACGTACTGCACGCCCGCATCATTGGAAAACTGCAATTGCAACTCGTTTTGAGAGAAGTCTCCATAAACGTGCAATCCTATGATCTCTTGATTATTGACGACTGTAACCGGCATCGCAATACGATACGTAACATAAGCCTCATTATCCGTAAAAGTTCCTTTCAGCTGATAAGCCGATTTATCAAATAAATAGGTCGAAGTAGAACTTGCAACAGAGGCTCCTGTTGCATTACTGCTTTGATCGGCGTCGTAAACGTATTTTCCAGCTGTTTCAAAATTTTCTATAATAGTTTTACCTGTGACAGCTACCGGCGATGCTGTAAAGTTGATTTCAATCGGGTCGACTACTTTAACGCCTACTTCATCTTTAACTTCTCCGCCAATAACGACCTTATAGTTTTTATCCTGTACTAACGCGTTTCCTAATTGGAAGTAGAAAGCCCCGTAAGGCGCCGGAACATTATTGTTTATAACGGAGCGGGTAGCTTTTGCCATCTCTGTTCCGTTTTCATCCAAAACTTTAATTTCGTCGCGAAGATTTGAAGTGTTTAGTTTTCGATCGAATATGAACCAGAATATTGGGTCTTTATAATAAACCCCAGCGTTGCCGTCGGCAGGATATCCATCTAACAAAACAAGACGATTGCGGTCATTTGTCATAAATTGGAATGTGAAATCATTTTCCATTGATAAGTTGTCGGGATGTTTTGCCGATTTGTCTAATTTAACAGTATAAAGCGTTGATGCTTCTAATGGTATGTTCGGCGTGAAACGCATTCGGTATTGACTGTCTTCAAAAGTAATAACACCGTCTACTTCAGGAGTTATAGAGAAAGCATTCCGTACGGATTCCTCATCCATATCCCAATTAAAATAAAGTACAATATCGGTTGAACATTCAACCGTTTCGCCCTCTGTTACTTTCGGCGAATAATCAATAACTTCGGGAGGCGTATTGCGAATTTTGTTTAGTTCAAAATTAAAATATGCCATTTGATTTTTTTCTACCTTTATTTTCTGTATTTGTTCATAATACCCATCTGCTTCCGCTTTTACGTTATATTCGCCCGGAGCTAAATCTTTAAATACATAAACGCCGTTTCTTTGGTTGTCAACAGTATAGGTTTCACCCGTTTCTAAAATTGTAACTATGGCTCCATCAAGCGGCAGCAAGACATCAGTTCCAATTTTCGGGTATGAGGACAACGGTCCTGTTTCCTGAAGTAAATTGCGGCTGTCTTTTACCCAACCGGCAATATTTCCGGTAGGAATTTCGGCTTGCTTAAAGTAAGTGCAGAAGGATTTTTTTAAGTTCCATGCTTCCAGCCATTTATAATCCATATTCATTAAACGGTAGGTCTCCGGAATGTAATCATGCATCTCGCCTTCAGAAATTTCTCCGGGGACAGTCAACCCGCGAAGCACGCCATATCCGTCGTTCCAACCCATGGCTGTTCGTCCGAAAGTTTTATCGCCCGTTATTCTTGGAGTTGGCGAAGTCCAATTAGTCAGTTGGTTTAATATTAGATTGTTTCCTATGATCGTACTTATTGCTCTACTTTCATCCGATTTGGGAGTTGGCGTCGGATAAGTATAGGTATCGCCAACATCTTTCCCTGCATATAGCTGTAATACATAATTAGCGCCTCCGCCTCCGGCGTTACTGTGAATCGACAACATGAAATCAGCATCGAACTCATTTGCCATCTGCACAATCGTAGTAAGGGGTAAATCGTCTTGTGTTCTGTTTTGGGTTCGCGTCATTTGTACGGCGCAGTCCAATTTTTCCAGCATATCTTTTAACTGTAAGCCTTTATCAAGATTGCTTTGGGATTCCCAAAAACCCACGTTGGGGGCTACCGACGGATAGAGAGGCGTAGGAATACCTCTGTCGTCCGAATCCCAACCGCCATGTCCGGGATTGATAAGTATCCTGATTCCGGTCAGGTCCTGAGAAAAAAGCGAACTGCTCAGAAAAGAAAATAATGCTATTAAAAATATATTACGAGTTTTCATTTTTTTATATTCAATTCCAATACATAAATATCGCCTTCAATCGTATTGTAGGCTATTTTCTTTGCAGCAGAAGACGCTGTGGGAAACATCGCTATCCGGTCGGATTCACTCAACTGTTTCGTTATGTCACCGGTAAGGTTTTTAATGATAATTTTCGATTCGGTGATATTGTTTCCGTCATCTTTATCCTGCATACCTACTACAAACACATTATCATACCAAACAGGAGCATTCAGATAGCCCAGTGATGCAATAATTTTTCCTTTTAAATCGGAAACAAAAGTTCCGACTGCAACTGCATTAAATAAAATCATTTTTCCATTAGGAGATAAAGACGCCCACACATAGCCATTAGCGTTTTCTATGGGGTTCAATGCTTCTGTTTTTCCATGCTTATTAATATTTAAGTTTCGGCCATCGCTCCAAACAAAAGAATGAGCGGTTTTATTGTATTTGCCGTATTTTTGCGACGGAGTTAATGTGCGCTGAGGCTCAAACACTTCTTTAACTGTTTTTTGTTGCATATCATAACTTTTCAGTCCTTCGTATTTCAGTTTTGATTTATAAACGGTACTTTTGTAAAATATTTTGCCATCTTCACTGAAAATCGGCTGAAAACCGGCTCCTTGTTCTTCGGAAATTTTTAGTACCGATTTGTCTGAAAAATTATAAACATTCAAACCTTCATAATTTTCGGTAGTGAAAGCCAATAAATTGCCGGTTGCATTAAATGTCGGATGAAAGCCTTTCCGGTTTTCATTGAATAAACGGTAGTTTTTTCCTATTTCTATCGTCTGAGACGATGAAGTCAGAATACTAAATAAAAATAATAATATGCAAAAAAAGAACTTTTTCATGTTTTAATTAATAAAAGAGCACTGTCACAAAAGGTGCAACCTTTGAGACAGCGCCCTTTTTACTTAATATTTATTTATTTTATAATAACTTTCTTTGTAACGGTTTCTCCTTTGAGAGTTTGTACAGTTACAACATATACGCCTGCGTTAGCAATTTGTAAAGAGGATACGACTTGAGCGCTTCGTACCAATTGACCGGCCAAGTTATATACTTTTACGCTTGCCGCCGCTTCACTCAAACGAATTTCATTTGCTACCGAATATACATTGATAGCGTTGGAATCAACAACTTTAATTGAGGTAAGAGCGCCAATTTTAAATTCGTAAACGCCATAACCGTTTTCACCGGTGTATAAGTAAATAGTAGCGGTTTGGGTAGCTTCATCTACTTCTACAACCGGAATTGCTGCGCGATACGGATTGGAAGCTCCACCCATACCTGCTGCTGGAAGCGTCCACAAAGATTGAATATCTTTGAATTCCTTGTTTGCGTCTTTAAATTTGAATAGTGTGAAAGTAGAAGGAGGACTTCCGGCTGTATTCATAGATGCCATTAGTAAGAAGTATTCCCCACCCATTTCAAATTCGGTCACGCCATTATGTCCTGCATTATTTCCCACTGTCCATGTTTCTTGTTGGTCGTTAAAGAATCCATCGACAACATTTCCTTCCATATCAATTAATGTCGGAAGCGTTGCATTTCCATCCAGATAGAAATAATTATCGTCTACCGGAAGAATTTGAGGAGCGGTTCCGGGGTTAGACAGTCCGGTCAGAAATGTTCCTTCGGTGTAATTATCAATAATGATTTGTTCGGCTTTGCCGGCAACTCCACCGGTAACCGTCCATTTATAAGCTTCCATTGCCGCTGCATTGGCTGCCATGATGATAGCATTGCCGTCTACATCGCCATAAACTCCGAAAGCATCGAAACGAATATCGTTATCTGTGAAATCAGGATTTGATCTCAAACATTCGTCGACAACAATCGTACCGGTTCCATCTTCCAGATTAATTTTCCATACTTGGAAATTTTGTTGAGTAGCATCGGTAGTTACCGTTCCGATCGGATCATTGTTTTGGAAGCAATTCCCTACTAAAATATTTCCTGCTGCATCTTTTTTAATATCATTTAATATAAGTGTTCCAGCATCTTTCACTTCGCCGGGATTAGCATAATCCGGTTGTTTGAAAACATTATCTGCAATTGGGATAGGATCAAGTTTTGCGCCTGTTGCTCCATCAAATACAGTTAATTGCCTTTTTTCTCTGTCCACAAAATACATTTTACCATCCTTTGCAGTCATGCCGCGTACCATACTGCCTCCACCGACAGGATTGGCGGTGAAATTATCCAACGTATTGGATACGAGCCATTTGTTGGTCAAGGTGTATTGCTTGCCATCTTCCGTAATAGGCTGGTAAACTCCAGGGTCGGGACGGGGAACGGGAGCTGCCGTAACGTCGCTTGCTACTCCTACCAATGTGAAAGCGCCGTCGGCATAAGAGACTACTGCTTTGATGCTTATTTTGGTATTTGCAGGAAGGGTCAATCCAGCGGCAAAAGGTACGCTATTTGTTCCATCCGATACGATAGCATTGTCGCCTTCATATCCGATTATAGTCAAACCTTCGATAGTAACATATTTAAATACTTCTGATACTAAAGTTGATAAAAGAACTTTTGGAGTTGCTGGAAGCGTGGCGGTTTCTTTTTCTACCAGCGTAGCATCCGTAAGCTTCATGTATTCATCCAAAGCGGCTGTTGTTCCTTCAATAATAACTTTATCGCCTCTGGCAATTTCAGGCGCTTCGGTAAATTCAACCATCAATCCTCCTTTAACATCTTGAATATAGGCAGTTGTTCCTTTAACATATGTTACCACGCCGGTAGCTGTTGTTGTTGCGCCGGCTTCCATATCTTGCACTTCTTTGCAGGTAGGAATATAATCACCCCATTTAGCATACAATGTAATGTCGCCTTCTGCTCCTGCAGGAATAGAAGTTACTTTATCACCCGAAAAATCTTCAGTCGTATACCAGCCATAGAAAGAATAACCTTCTTTGTAGGGAGTGGGAATAACGACTTCAGTACTGCCGTCGTAAGAATCCTGACCGGCAAAAGCATGTCCCCAAGCAGACATGAATGCTTCCGGTTGCCCTTCATCAATGTAATTGGCAGAAATAGGCCATGCAGCACGTTTGCCGTTTACAAAGAATGCAGCTAAATTGTAACGCAAATAGGAAGCATTCGTAGAAGGTAACGTTAAAGCATCGGTTGTCGTTGCTTGTTGTTCCGTACAAATAGCGTCCATATAGTCAATTAACCATTGCCAATCTGCAGCTACAGCAGCATCTTGAATGAAGGTTAAATCCATGGTGCTGGCTTGAGTCGGAATCCCTGAAGCCACAGGGTCATTTTCTTTTGCAAGGTCATCTAAAGATTTCCACGCTGTTTGACCACCGCCTTTAAAAGTATTCCACGCCTCGTACAGTCCCATGTACATGTCGTTTTTATTTTGCCAACCGTTATCGTTGGTTACACCTCCGTTTAAAACGTAGGTGATGTTACCGCCTGCTGCAAATGTCATCACAGACATGCAGCACGCCATCAAAAACAAAGTAATTCTTTTCATGTAATTTTAAGTTTAAGTGATAAATAATTATGGACTTCTAAAATCGTGTTATTGTATTGACTTTTCACAGGGTCAAAGTCCGTTACTACCCCGTGAAAAATCGCATTATTTTTTATTTTCTTACTTTTATTGTTTTTTCGGAACTTCCGGCGCTTACTTTAATCAGGTAAAAACCTTTTGTATAGCTTGCCATATTAAGCGGCAAAACGTTCTTTCCTGCAGACAGATTATAGGTTTGTTTACCGATTAACAAACCTGTTATCGAATAAATATTGATAACGGCCGGTGAATTTTCCGTATTATTGATTACAATATAGCAACTGCCGGTAGCATCGTAATAATTGTAACAGAATTCCGGCGTATTGACATCCGGAATTGCCAGGAAACCGGTCAGATAAACCGTAATGTACGGCGACGGATCGGTCAATCCGTCATTATTTTTAGCTCTTACCTGGAGATAATAGGTACCCTGACTCAAATTGCTGTAAATGGCGCTGTAAGTATTTGCATCGACCGATTGCAAGGTTGTTCCGCGTGACGGGAAGGTTGAACTTTGCGACAATTCGGCGCGGAAACCTTTTGAATCTTGCGGTTCCCAAATGATTTCAATTTCGTTCCCTGCAATGATAGCCCCGTCGGCAGGTGAAACAAGTACCGGCGTCGGTATAGGAACTTCTTCCGTACTGAAAGAGATTCGTTCCGAAATGGCTTGCATTGTCCCCAACGTTGCTTTTACCCGAACATAATAAGTTGTTGCTGTGGACAGAACGCCACTCGGAACAATTACGCCTGTCGTTTGAACATCGCTTGTGTAAAGTATGGAGTTGAAATTAGGGTTATTTGAAATTTCAATCGTATAAGTAGCGCCTTCGCCGATATTTGTCCATGCAATTTCAGGCGTCATAGAGACATTTTCGGAAGCATTTGCAGGCGAAGTAATCCTAAATTTACTACCCTTGAAACCGTACACTTCCGAAACAGCCATCGGAGCATTCGCTTTGAGCGATTTAACACGCCAATAATAAGTCGTGTTTTCTTTAATATTTGATTGTAAACCTGAATTAAACTCGGCAATTTTCGTTTCACGCGAGACAATGGGCTTCGTAAATTCAGCGTCTGCCGACAGTTCCCAGACGTAAGAATCGGCGGCGATTGGCGAATTCCACATAAATAATGCAGGCAAAACTGTATTTTCCGAATTATTTGCAGGGTAAACAAGTTCTGCCGGTGCAAGTTCGGTTTCCTCTTCGCCAAACACACGCGGCGGGAATTCGTTTCCGTAACGGTCGTAAACGGCTACGGCTATTTTGTAGGAAGATTCGTCTATTCCTACTGGTAAAACATAACTTTTCGAGTAGGTAACACCTTGTAGATATTCGGAAGTCGTAAAAGCTTCTGCGTCGTTGCGATTTTCATTTGGTACGGCGTAAATACAATAACGCACATTGTCGTCGGCATATTTCCACGTCAGGTTTTTTCCCGACAAAGTAAGATTGTCTACCAAAGTTTGTGCAGGAGCTGTTTTCCATCCATAAGCAGCGCATAAAGCCGGATTTTGGTACGAATTGTTTTTTAAAGTATTTAGCGCTGCTTGCGGCAAATTATTGGTGCGGAAAAACACAGCGCCCGTAGCGCCGTTGAAGTCTGCATCGCGATTGATTTGCACTTCTGCCGGAAGTTCGGTTGAAGCATTGCTGTAACTGCTGGTATTACTTGAAAAATAAAATTTGCCAAATTGATTGGCTACTTTCGCCCACCAGGGACTAAGTTTTGCATAGTCGTTAGCCGACCCGATAGCCCAATATAGTTGCGGGGAGATATAATCGATAGAACCGTCGTTAAGCCACGCCAGCGGGTCACTGTAAATACCGCTATACTGCCAATCGCTGCCTACAGGACAACGGTCAACGCCATATTTTGCCGCTACCGCTATATCCGAAGCGGCTACACCGGCTGGGCTGATACCAAAAGTAATGTAGGGTTTTATGCTATTGATGCAAGCCTGAGCATCGCGAACCATTTGATTTACATTCTCACGCCGCCAGTCGGCTTGTGACAGTTTGTTGGGATTATAGGCTTGATATTGAATGGCATCCAATTGAAAGTTTGCACCTTGATCGGCATAGAAATAGTCGTCGAATACAATGCCATCTACATCGTAATGGGTGATAATATCGGCTATTACGTCACAAATTCGCTGCCTTACTTCCGGCATACCAGGGTTGAGAATTTTGACATAATTGCCGTAATCCATTAACCAATCGGGATGAGCATTGGCATAGTCGGTCGGCAGATTGCCGTGAGAGAGTTCGGCAGTGGAGTATCGGTAGGGATTCACCCAAGCATGAACTTCAATACCGCGAACATGCGCTTCTTCAACGATATAAGCCAACGGATCCCAACCTGGGTCCGCTCCGCGTTCCGAAGAAAGATACTGGCTCCAAGGTTCATATTGCGAATTGTAAAAAGCATCGCTCATTCCTCTTACTTGGAAATATACCGTATTGAAATTTGCCGCTTGCAATTTGTTGAGTATAGCAATTAATTCTGATTGCTGAGTATTACGGGCATATTGGCGTTCCGCTTCGTTTTCTCCTGTGGCGGTCGGCACTGTCGTTGATGGCCAGTCTAACGCCCAGACAGTCGAAAGCCAGACGGCGCGAACATCCCGTTTCGGCGATTGAGCCGGAAGATTTCCTATTACAATTAATAATAGAAATACTATTTGAACTAAACGTTTCATTAATAAATTTTTACTCCCCGTCCCCCGAAAAGGGAGTTTGAGCAGGTTATACTGCACAAAGTTCCCTTTAGGAGATTTAGAGGGTTAAAACAATTTCGATTTACTGTTATTTACCGCTACGCCATAAACATCAATTCCTTCAATAACCGATTCGATATTGCGCGTGGCGGGGTTGTATCGCATCAAACCGGATTTTACCTCATCGGGATAGGCCGAACGCAAACCAAAGTAAACGCAACCCGTTGATTCATCTAATGCTAATTGACATATTCCGATATATTCGCCCGATGCGCCATCGGTAGTGCCGGTAGTAATAGGGGTAACGGTCTTACCGCTGGCTGTTGTTAATTTATAAGGCGCCAAATTGCCTTTTGAACCGCCGATAGCGTTGAATTGATCTAATGTACAACGATACAATCCTTCATATCCAGTGTCGTAAACCGTAAAATAGATGACTTGATTTTTACTGTCCCATACTAAGGATTTCGGCGACATGCCCGTCAATGCGATTCCGGCTGCCGGCGCCGGTTGTCCTCCGGTTATGGCTTGCTTAAGAATATCGGCGTCCGTAAAGCGATAGATACCGTTGCCGTTATAGGTTTTACACCAGTGCCACGTGCCGTTAATTTTAGTAAAACAAGCATTCATAGCGCCGTAACTCCAACCGTTGTTATAGTATCCAAGCGTGGCGTTTTGCACATACCATGGATAATCGGCAATGGAATAAATTTTATTGCGGTCTGTCAGCGGTATTCTGTAGATTCCGGTATTCCGGTTGGCGCAATACAAGTAGGTTCCTTCAATGTATCCGTAATAGGGGTCGTCAAAGGCGGCAGCTCCTGCATTGGTTATCATGGTTTCCAGTTTTGATCCGTCTTTTGCCATTACGGTTATTCGTCCGTCTCCCAAAACGCCATCGGTATCGTCCACATAAGTGAATTGTTGTCCGCAATCTAAAATATAAAGTGATGGGTCGCTAAACAGAACATTCAGCGGATGTTTACCCGACGAAACGCCCATATTGAAAGGATATATATTCATGTTGGCAGGCTTGTCATTAACCAATTTAAGCGCCATAATATTACCGCTTTTGACGGCATAATACAAGGTTGGAACTTCCTCGTTATACGCTACGGGCACGTTTAATATTCCTTCCTCTAACGAACGTCCGCCGAGTTTTACCTGTAACAGTACAGGCAGAGAACCTACGTGTCCGAATTTAAGTTTGCCCGGATCGCGTTGGTTGGAAGTTGTTATTGTATTTCCGTTTTCATCGGTTGTTCCATCGGGGAAAGTCCATGAATATTCTTCCGATAAACCTTCCGGGTTGGGCAGAACTACGGAAAAGCTTACAGGAGTAGTACGTACTTCGCAAATGCCGCCATCGATTGGGTTTAACGAGATAATCGGCACAATGTCTTTTATCATAATGGGTTGTGTTGTGTATTTTTGACCTGCTACCGTAAGTTTGACGGGATAAGTGCCGGCAACTTCAAATTTATGCGTTACGGGAGATCCTGTAGCAACTTGGCTGCCATCGCCAAAATCCCATACACAATCGCCCGTAGCTTTTGAAATACTTGTAAACTCAATGGTTGCGCCGACATAATAATCTAATTGATAGGAATTGTCAATTACTTCATAGGTAAATGCCACATCTGTCGCGGGCAAATTTTCCACTTTCGGCTCATTATCGTAACAACCGGAAGCAAATAATCCTGTAAGTCCAATCAACAAATACCGCTTTATATTTATTTTTGTTTTCATATTTCTAATTTATTTTAAATCAATTGATGTCTATTGCTTTAGATACTGTCGTACCATATACGCCGCGTACGTCGTACACTCGCAATATGGCATTCATTGAATAACTACGCTTATAAGAAACATTATAACCTGAATCGCCTTCAATCAACTTGTCGAAAGGAATGTTGTCGAACAGTTTATTTATTTCGGCAGGTATTTGATTATTTGGAAAATGATATACCCATCCGCCGGAATTAGGATCAAGGGTAGAATCGGTATATTGCTTGAAATCATCCAGCAAGCCCATCTTCAGCATCATATTTTTATAATCGGCAAACTGCATTACATTGTTGCGGAGACTATCCTTGAATTGCTGCATAAAATCCGGTCCAAAATAAGTAACCATTTTGGTGGAATCAAAAACTGCCGGATTAACCCAAGAAAATACGCTCAATGTGTTGCTTACAGGAAATTGATTCGTAAGAACGTAAGCATGAAGCGAATCAGACCATACTGCCAGTGAATGGGGATATTCTTGTATTTTTTGAGAAATACGTTTTTCTTCCGTCGTAACGGAACTGATGGAATAGGTACTTGATACCACCCAAGGGCATGAAACCGATTTATCTATCGTTTCAATAATGTTGTACCACACTTCCGATCGGTCGATGTCGGCTACTGTAGAATAATATTGCGCTACAAACGGCATATCGGAGCCGGCGCTGACAGTCGAACTTCCGACATCCCAATAGGCTTGCGGTCCTATATTGCCCGTGATTACGTTTTCGTCAAAAAAATCGTGCTTTGCACATGCCGACAAAAGAGCGACGGCAAGTAACGATAAAAATAGATATTTTATAGTTTTCATTTTATTCATTCATTTTTTATGCAGATTGCGTTTGCAAAGTTAATTTTATTTCCACTCCGTTTGATCGTTACATACTGCTTTGCCGCTGGTATTATACGCCCAAATCATGCGTTTTTTCAACCATTCGAAATTCTTATAAGCCCCCAAGCGTTCTAATTCCGCACGATTATATTTATCTTCCGTCTCAGGGTCGTAGTTTAACCGTGCTATCCACGCATTTGGCGAAAGACTCGCATTCTGTCCAAAATCTTCGGGCAACATCCAGTACGATTCGTACAAATTAAACGGACGGCGCAATGCATATTTTGAATCACAATTCGCCGTAGAAGGGATAGCGGTTCCTTTTCCGTTGAAAATAGCGTTCACGGTATAGACTTCTACGCCATCGTATTTTATTCCGTTGGTATTGCTGCTGTAATTGTAGCGGCGCAGATCATTCCACTGTTCGGGTTGTAGATACATGGCGACATATTTTTGTTGCATCAAATCGGCAATGGTGAACTGGCTTGCACCCGGCAATCGTATTGCAAAGAAAGCGTTATACCTATTGACCGCATTATTTCCATCAATGGATGCTATCGGCTCTTGAATGCCATAACGGTCAAAGTTGCGAAGTACGGCTTGCATCGTAGTGTTGTAGGCTCCGGCTTTGTCGCCCGCCCAATATTGCGCTTCTGCTTTGATAAATAATAATTCTTCCTCAGTAATTAAAGCAATATAACCCGAATTGTTTGTGTATGGGTTGCTACTGGGATATAAATCGGGATAGTAAGTTACTTTCATGGTAGTCGCCATCCCAATATTACTTTCGAGCCAACGCATATTGGTTGCATTTCCGGCATCTGCGCGCGGAGCCATGATTTTTTCTGCGCGCGGGTCGAGAGCGTAACGGCGAACCGTGTTTGACGTTTCATAAGCGCCCAATATACCGTAAGCGAAAAACGTGGTCGGGATAGATTCGGACAAACGGTTTCCGCGACTTTCCCACGCATTGATAATAGGATGGGCGGGACCCCAGGGACAATTTTGTTCATTGGTTCCACCGGGGTAATTGTAGCGAGGTTCTTCCCAATTGGGATCGTTCAAAACATCGTCAACCATAGCAATAATTTTGTTGCAAACTTCAGGAGTATTTTCCCAATTAGGTAACTTGCGCAACCAAAGGCGGGCGCGTAAAGCTTTGGCATATACTCCCCATTTTTTCATATCGCCTTTATAGATACGGTCCATTTTTTCCGTAATGGGAATATTATCCGGATTATTGACCCAATCATCATTTGCATACAACGATACTAAATCGTCGGCTTCCTGAAACATCCAATCGTAAATTTCCTGTTGCGTATCGTAAGTCGGAGAAGTAGAGGTGTAGGCATTAGAACGAGGCATATCGCCGAATACATCTGTCGTAAATAATGTGGATTGCAACATGATGGTGCGTCCTATCAGAATAAAATTCTTTGAATCAATTTTTTCTGCAGCGCTTATCATTTCATTGATATTTGCTCCCAAATCGTAATAATGCCTGCGCCATTGCGGATGACGATTCATCGAAAGAAATTCCCAACCCTGGCTGTAGGCATAAGCTCCCGTTTGACTGTTTGAAGTAGTTGTGAGCGCTTGCGATAAGTAAACGCCATATTCTGCGTGGTCATATACTTCTTGCGACGCGTAAAAACAGGCGGTCGGTAAGGCTTGATCAACCGTAATCGTTGTCGGACTGTCCTTACTGGTATTTACATCCAGAAAATCTTTACAACCCATAAGCATAATTATGAGTGACAAATTTAATAATATATATACGTTTTTTTTCATATTCTTTCGATTATTTAAAATGTTGCTGTAAGAGTGAAATTGTAACTTCTGGTATTCGGAACAGGGTAATTATCGACGCCTGCCGAGCCTGTGCCTCCTCCGCTAACGCTTGCGTTGCAAGTGGGATCGCCGCCCGTATAGCGTGTCAACATAAACAAATTGTTGCCTGTCAATGTGCAACGCAAGCCGGTAAAACCGATTTTATGCAGCAATTTATGAGGAATCGCATACCCTAAAGACAAATAATTCATACGGATAAATGAACCGTCTTCTACGAAATTCGAACTAACGGCGGCAAAATAATTGGTAATCGTTTGGTAGTCGAGCGTAATAGGAGTTGTATTGGGAACGTAAGAACCGTCGGCTTGCGCGACTACGCCATCTACTACGATTTGCCGTCCGCGATAAACTTCCAACATTTTACTTTGTCCGTTGGTGATAAGTCCGCGTCCCGTTACATTTACTACGTCGCCGCCCAAACGTCCGTCAAATAGGAAAGATAAAGACACATTTTTATAATTAAAGGTATTCGTTATACCCGACCTAAATTTCGGTTCACGGTTTCCGATATAAGCATTTTTGTTCGTGCCGATCTGTGGATATCCGTTAGCGTCGCAGATGATTTTTCCATCGCCAGTACGGGCATAGTCTTTACCTGAAAGCCCTGTTGTTGATTCGCCCAAATAAGCAGAAGTAAAAATATCGCCGTATTGCGGTCCTGTAACTTCAGCTACATCTTCGGGAAGAGATACAACTTTGCCACGATTCAAACCAAAATTTAGCGCTGCTGTCCATGAAAGATTACCGTTTTTGAAAATATCCTGTTCCAAGGTGAATTCAACCCCTTGGTTGCGTACGGCGCCTTCATTTCTGGTTTGTAGAATGTACCCTGATGAAGGCGAAACACGTACGGTAACGATTTGGTTATCCACCCGAGTAGAATAATAAGCCATATCCAAACGCGTACGACTGTTGAAAAATCGTAAATCGGCTCCAATTTCCCACGAATACGACATTTCTGGTTGCAGGTTTCTATCGGCGGACGACAAAGTCGGATCTATGCCGTAACCATTATCGGGGTAAGTAGCAAATTGTTTGAACCGCCGGTCGTACAAATAAGCCGGAGCATCTTTACCAACTACCGCATAATTTCCACGTAATTTTCCGTAACTAAAAACTTTATTGCTAATGCCGAATAATTCGGAGAAAAGTAGACCTCCAGTAATTGACGGATAATAATACGGATTGGTAAGGATGGTGGAAGACCAGTCCCAACGATTGGTAACGCTCAAAGATGCAAGTCCTTTATAGTCGCCCCTGATTTCGCCAAAATAACCGTAAATTCTTCTTTGACTGTGCGTAGCGGTACGGTCGCTAAGGTAAACATAATCAGGATTTGTATTGCTTAAACTGTAGGTTCCGGGTATCATAAAATCACGTCCCTCATTTGACATGGAAAAACCTTGCGACGACCTCATTTCGGTTCCAGCCAAAAAGTTAATACTGAATTCCTTAGGTAATTCCCATTTATAGGTTGCAATAGCTGTTGCAGTAAACAACTGGCTGCGATCGCTACTCGCATAGTAATCGCCTAATAAAGTCTTGTCCATATCCTGGATATCATGGTCGGTCAGATAAGGTGTGTTCTTGTATTTATCTAAAAATGCATTGTAAGCGTTCAAATCATTTTGGTATTGTAATAAATCGGCGGCAGATGCGTCTTCACCAGGCGCATCTGGAGCCTTCATATTCGGATACACTACCGATTTGTCCCATCGCGGTACGGAGTAGCCATCGTAGCTGGTAGAACTGGTATCGTAGCTTAGGCGGCCGGTAATGCTCATGTTTTTAATCGGCTTCCAATCGACTGATCCGCTCAGGATATTTCGCAAATTTCGATTGATTCCGTAGTCGTTGTAACGCGAATAAAGCGGACTAATGGGAGAATCATATTTGTTTACGTCGTTATAATACCTAAAGCGCGGATACCCGTTTTTTAATTGGTAATCGGTTATATCATCGGTAATCGGCCAGTTATAGACCGATGACATACCATCTGCCGCAAAAGAACGATAGGTATTCTCCATAATATTTGCCGAAACCGTGATCGACAGCGATTTGGATACTTGATAAGTTCCTTTCAATAAAGCTCCCAATTTGTTTAGGTAGTCGTTAGGAACAATACCGTCGTGCTTTGAATAATTGGCGGAGGCATAAGCCTGAAATTTTTCGCTACCACCGGTAAGGCTAAGGTCATATTTTTGATAAAACCCATTTGTTAGAAAATTATTGGTGTTGTCGTAGATTTGTTGGCCTGCATTCAACAAAGGTCCCCAGCCGCCACTGGCTTTATCGACATAAAAACCTTGAGAACCTGGCGCATAGCTCGTTTGCAATTTTGGAACGCGTGTTGGCGTATCTAATTGCCAGCCGGCATTTGCAGTAACAACTACTTTTCCTTCTTGCGCTTTTTTTGTCGTAATCATAATGACGCCATTAGCGGCTCCTTGACCGTAAAGCGCCGATGCGGCCGCTCCTTTCAACACCGTAACGTTTTCGATATCGTTGGGATTGATGTCGGCGGCGGCGCTACCGCCTCCCGAAATAGGAACCCCATCCAAAATAAACAACGGTTCGTTGCTTTGAGAGGGATTAACCGATGAAATACCGCGAATAATGACTTGGGTACCGGCGCTGGGAGATCCGCTCGCATTGGTCACGCTCAAACCGGCGATTTTACCTTGCAACGCATTGACAAAATTTGTTGACTTGTCTGCCGTTATATCATCTGCGTTGATGCTTTGTACGGCAAAATTCAATTGCCTCTTTTCTGTTTTTATACCCATAGCCGTAACTACAACTTCACTAATAGCGACAGCATCGGGAATCAACACAATATTCAAGTGTGTCGTTTCCGTTATTTTTCTGCTCTGGGGTATTGTTCCAAGATATTTAAATTCGAGTGTTGCTCCTGTCGGAACAGAGATGGAAAAATTCCCGTCGAAATCGGTAATTACACCGTTACTTGTGCCTTTTTCGATGACAGAAACTCCAATAGCAGGCTCGCCATCTTCCTGTAAAGTAACAATACCGGTAACGGTTACTTTTTGTGCTGACAAGTATTGTAGCCCTGCCAGAAAAACAGCCAACATTAAGATAATTTTCTTCATTTCACATATAATTTATAGGATTATCGTTGTCATTGTTTTTTTTGTTTATTGTTGTGCGTTGTTATATGAATAATAATTAATAATTGATGCTTCAAAGTTAGTTAAATTTTTTTTGAAAAACAAATATGTCATACAAGTGTTATTTGTAATTTTTTTTAATTTTTTATACTTTTACTCTTAAAATTACGGAATTTTATTTTATAAAACCGCTTTTCTAATATTATTTTTTATATTTATCACCTATTTTTTTAATATTTTTTATTTTTTTAAAAAACTTGTAATACATGTTTTTTTAACAAAATAAGAAGAAAGAATAAATAATTGAAGCGTCATTGCGGGCATAACGTAGCGGAGGCCCATAATCCTCCGGTATATTCAATTAGGAATTACATGAATAATTTGTAATTTTGTCTTTTATTTTTCGAATTATTAATAAATCATTATTTAATAAATTATTTTCCTATGATTCAGAACGAAAGAGACGCCCGGCATCAACGGGTGATGGATGCTGTCGGAAAGATGATGACTGCCGCTCGAACGGCTCCTAAGGCTAAAGGAATAGATATTATTGAAATTATGGTGGTAGAAGGAAGCGATCTTCAAACGCTATCGGAAAAAACGCGTGAATTTAGCATACAAAATGGACGGAAATTCTTTTTCAGGGATGCCGACAACGTTTTATTAGCAGAATCGGTTCTTTTGATAGGCACTCATCAGCAAAAACAAGCGTTGGATTGCAGTTACTGCGGATTTCCAACTTGCAACGACAAACCGGATGCAACCCCTTGCGTAATCAATTCCGTCGATGTGGGAATCGCTATTGGTTCGGCTTGCGCCATGGCAGCTGATATGCGTCTCGACACGCGGGTGATGTATTCCGTTGGCTATGCGGCAAAAGCGTTGGATTGGCTCAAAGGCTGCGATACAATTTTCGCTATTTTGATTTCGGCGTCTTCTAAAAACCCGTTTTTTGACCGAAAAGTTCAAATATAGAAATTCGGCTATTTCCTTGCAAGATACATCGTACAAATGCCGCCGGTCAATTTCCGGTAGGCAACCTCGGAAAAGCCGTTCTTTTCTAAAATAGCAGTCAATTCTGTGTTTTGCGGAAATGCAGAGATAGATCTCGGCAAATACCGGTAGGCAGCCTTACTTCGGGATATCCATTGACCGATTTTCGGTATTAATCCGGAATAGAGTTGATAAGCTTGTTTCATCGGAAAATGTTCGGGAGAAGAAAGTTCCAGTATCATCAATCTGCCCTCGGGACGCAGGACGCGGAGAATTTCTTGCAAGCCCTTGTCTAAATCTTCAAAATTGCGAATGCCGAAAGCAATAATCGCTGCATCGAAAGTATCCGGATTCAATTGCAAACAAGTACAATTCTGCCATTCAAAGTGAATGATTTCCGACAATCCTGCCTTTGCCGATTTTTCCCTGCCAATGTCCATCATCTTTTCGGAAATATCTATGCCTACGATTTTTTGCGGTTTTAATAAACGGTAAGCGTCCAATGCCAAATCACCCGTTCCGGTAGCCACGTCTAAAATTGTTTGTGGAGTGTATGCTTTCAGGGACAATATTCCTTTTCTACGCCATAATTTATCGATACCCATTGAGAGTGTGTGGTTTAATAAATCGTACTGTCCTGCGATTTCATCAAACATTTGCTCAATCTGAACGCTTTTAGGCGCATCGTCCGATTCGTAAGGAACTATTTTTTCTGCTCTGTAAGCCATTTATAATTATTTTTTAGGGGCTCCGCATCAAGTGCGGGATGACAGACCTTATTAATACTGCAAAATTAGAATAGATTTTTTATCTTTGTGCATTATTTACTTAAAATGTAACATTCCGGCAAAAATGCTTTGTTTATGATTAAGAAAAATTCACCAAGAGCTTGGTTTTTAGCTATGCGCCCTAAAACATTGGCAGCCTCGTCAACGCCGGTAGTCATCGCTTGCGCATTGACATATCACGAAAAAGGCTTTCAATGGAAACCGGCGCTTATCTGCTTGCTTTTTGCCGTAATCGCTCAAATTATTTCCAACTTCGCTAACGATTATTTTGATTATAAAAAAGGAATTGATAATGAGGAGCGCCTGGGTCCCAAACGAACGGTCGCTGAAGGATGGATTGCCCCGAAAGTTATGCTTAGCGTAACGCTTGCATTGCTTGCGCTGGATTTAATGCTTGGACTATTCCTTTTGCATTACGGCGGATGGAAATTAATTTTCGTTGGGCTGTTGGTGGCCGTCTTTGCCTTTGCTTATTCTGGAGGTCCTTATCCCTTGGCTTATCACGGCTGGGGCGATGTTTGCGTATTTTTTTTCTTTGGACTCATTCCGGTAGGTTTTACTTATTATGTACAGACATTGCAATGGAGTCTACCCGTTACGATTTGCGGGATGAGCGCAGGCTTGGTCATCATTAATATTCTGGTAGCAAACAACTACCGCGACCGGTTTTCGGATGCGAAGTCCGGCAAAAAAACGTCGATTGTTTTGTTCGGGGAAAAATTCGGAAGCTGGTTTTATTTACTAAATGGGATTATAGCTGTCGCCGGATGTCAGTATTTCTGGTTGGAAAAAACAGGTTGGGCGGCTTTGCTCCCACTTATTTACTTGGTTTTTCATATCTTGACGTGGAAAGAAATGGTTGCCATCCATCAAGGGAAAGCGTTGGTTCGCACTTTGGAAAAATCAGCGCGGAATGTTTTGATTTTTGGCGCAACGCTTTCGGCGGGGCTGATTCTTTAATATCCCTATTTTCCGATAAATATTTTACTGTTTTGTAAACGTCACGGACGATCCGCCGCTATGCAAAGTCAGTTGATTTCTCGATATTGTTCCGGGCAGAGTATAATTTTTATCATCAATAGCATAATGCAAGGTAACATTGGGATGATTGTAATCATAAGTTCCGGTGATAATATCTGTTTCGGAAGCGCCCGAATCATCTATTATGTCTTCATTTAATGTGAAAGTATTTTCTTGGAACGACATGATATAGTCATGGCGATAATTATCCGCCGTTTCGGAGCCTTTCCATGTAGTCCCATCAATAGAGTATTCTTCTTTTTTACAGCTTGTTTGAAGAGTTATAAATCCAAGTAATACAACGAGAATTATTCGATTTAATTTGTTAAAAGTAATTGGTTCCATAATTTGTATATTTTAATAATTAATATATATGCCGATATTTTAATTATGAATTTATACGGAATTTCTCAAAAGACCGTCATCCTGCGCTTGACGCGGGATGACGGTCTTTTGAGAAATTCTTCATTCATCATCTTCTTCCACCAACGTCATGGTAGCGAAGTTTCTTGAGCGGCTACCGGGAACAGCTTGCATCTTTTCAAAATCGGCTCTACTGCCTACAATGATTTTATCGTATTCTTTTAAGCCGGTGCCTGCCGGTATCAAATGACCGCAAATGACATTTTCCTTCATGCCTTCCAACTTATCGACTTTTCCGTTGATAGCGGCTTCGTTCAATACTTTGGTTGTTTCCTGGAAGGAAGCAGCCGACATAAAGCTGGTTGTTTGTAAAGCCGCTCTCGTGATTCCTTGAAGCACCTGATTGGCTGTAGCAGGAACTGCATCGCGCGTTTCTACCAATTTCATGTCGCGGCGTTTCAGCGCCGAATTTTCATCGCGCAGTTTGCGGGCGGTAACGATTTGCCCCGGTTTCAGATTGGGTGAATCGCCGGCATCGATTACTACTTTCTTACTCCAGATACGGTCGTTTTCTTCCATCACTTCCTGTTTGTCAACTAACTGTTGTTCAAGGAAACGAGTATCGCCCGGTTCGACGATTTCTACTTTACGCATCATCTGACGGACAATCACTTCGAAGTGCTTATCGTTGATTTTCACCCCTTGCAGACGATAGACGTCCTGTACTTCGTTCACTATGTATTCCTGAACAGCCGTTGGTCCATTGATTGCCAATATGTCGGAAGGGGTTATCGCTCCGTCGGACAATGGCGTGCCGGCGCGAACATAATCGTTTTCCTGTACCAGCGTTTGTTTGTTCAAAGGAACCAGATAAGTCTTATATTCGCCTGATTTTGAGGTCACAACCACTTCGCGATTTCCCCGCTTGATTTTACCGAAAGAAATTTCTCCGTCGATTTCGGAAACAACCGCCGGGTTGGATGGATTTCGTGCTTCAAACAATTCGGTTACACGCGGAAGACCACCGGTGATGTCGCCTGTTTTACCCACTGCACGCGGAATTTTAACCAATACTTCACCCATCTTGATTCCATCGCCTTCTTCTTTCACAATATGAGCGCCCAAAGGCAAGTTATAGGTTTTCAGTACATTGTCTTCTTCGTCCAGAATATGCGCAGTTGGAACTTTAGTTCTGTCCCGCGATTCCATTATAATTTTTTCACGTAAACCGGTTGTATCGTCGTATTCTACTTTGAAGGTAGTATTTTCGATTAAGTTTTCAAACGAGATTTTACCCGGAACTTCCGATACGATTACCGCATTAAATGGATCCCATTCGATAATCAAATTACCTTTGCGGATTTCATCGCCATTCTTGAAGAATAATTTAGCCGCATAAGGAATATTATGAGTAGATAAGATGATTTTTGTATGTGGATCGACGATACGTAATTCCGATAAACGACTGATAACAATCTGATAAGGAGTTTGCGTATCATCTGAAATAGTCACAGTTCGAATTTCGTCAATTTCGAGAATGCCATCGTATTTGGACGTAACATTATTTTCTGCAGCAATATTCGATGCGATACCACCCACGTGGAACGTACGCAAAGTCAGCTGAGTTCCCGGTTCGCCGATCGACTGGGCGGCAATAACGCCTACTGCTTCGCCTTTTTGAACCATCTGACCGGTTGCTAAATTGCGTCCGTAGCATTTGGCGCAAACGCCTTTTTTGGATTCGCAAGTCAACACGGAACGGATTTCGACGCGTTCAATGGGGGAATTTTCAATAATTTCAGCTTTATCTTCCGTAATTTCTTCTCCCGAACGAACAATAATTTCTCCGGTAGTCGGATGCTGTATGTCGTGAACGGAAACGCGTCCCAAGATACGTTCGTAAAGCGAAGCTACGGTATCTTCATTATTCTTTAATTCGGTAGCTACCAATCCGCGCAAGGTTCCGCAGTCTTCTTCGTTGATGATGACATCGTGAGAAACGTCCACCAGACGACGCGTTAAATAACCGGCGTCGGCAGTTTTCAAAGCTGTATCCGCCAATCCTTTACGAGCGCCGTGCGTAGAGATAAAATATTCCAATACCGACAATCCTTCTTTGAAGTTCGAAAGAATCGGGTTTTCAATAATTTGCCCGCCTTCAGCGCCGCTCTTTTGCGGTTTCGCCATCAAACCACGCATTCCTGACAACTGGCGAATCTGTTCTTTTGAACCGCGGGCGCCAGATTCCAACATCATACACACGGAGTTGAATCCTTGGTCGTCTTCACGCAACTGTTTCATCAAGATGTCGGACAAACGCGAGTTAACGTGCGTCCATATATCGATAATCTGGTTATAGCGTTCATTATACGTAATGAACCCCATATTATAGTTGTTCAAAATTTGTTCAACTTCATCGTAACCTTCCTGAACCAAATTTTCTTTTTCTTTCGGAATAATGATATCTTCCAGATTAAACGACAAGCCGCCTTTGAAAGCCATCATGTATCCTAAATCTTTGATATCGTCGAGGAATTGAGCTGTTTTAGCTACCCCGCAAGTTTTAATTACTTTACCGATGGTGTCGCGCAATGACTTTTTGGATAAGATTTCATTAATAAAGCCTACTTCTTTCGGAACAAATTCGTTAACCATCACTCTTCCGACCGATGTTTCAATAAAATGATTGATAGGCTTTTCATCTTCTATATCATCTACATAAATCCAAATTGGCGCATGGATATCTACTTTATTTTCGTTATAAGCGATGATGGCTTCTTCAGGACCGTAGAATTTCAATCCTTCTCCTTTAGCGCCTTTACGAAGACGGGTAATATAGTATAATCCCAACACCATATCCTGCGAAGGAACAGTAATCGGCGCACCGTTTGCAGGATTTAATATATTGTGCGACGCCAGCATCAACATCTGCGCTTCCAATATTGCTTCATTCCCAAGCGGTAGATGCACAGCCATCTGGTCGCCGTCGAAGTCGGCGTTAAACGCCGTACAGGAAAGGGGATGCAATTGAATTGCCTTACCTTCGATCAATTTGGGCTGGAATGCCTGAATACCAAGACGGTGCAAAGTAGGAGCACGATTGAGCAATACCGGATGTCCTTTCATTACATATTCCAGAATATCCCAAACGACCGGTTCTTTCCGGTCTACAATCTTTTTTGCCGATTTGACTGTTTTTACAATTCCTCTATCAATTAATTTGCGGATAATAAATGGTTTATAAAGTTCGGCAGCCATATTTTTAGGTATACCGCATTCATGCATTTTCAGTTCGGGACCTACTACGATGACCGAACGAGCCGAATAATCCACACGTTTACCCAGCAAATTTTGACGGAAACGTCCTTGCTTTCCTTTCAAACTATCGGACAACGATTTCAGCGGACGATTCGCATCTGTTTTTACTGCGCTGGATTTACGGGAATTATCGAATAACGAGTCTACAGCTTCCTGAAGCATACGTTTTTCGTTACGTAAAATTACTTCGGGCGCCTTGATATCGATCAAGCGTTTCAAACGATTGTTTCGAATAATTACCCGGCGATACAAGTCATTTAAGTCGGAAGTTGCGAAACGACCGCCATCCAAAGGAACCAACGGGCGCAGTTCGGGTGGAATCACCGGAACTACCTTGACAATCATCCATTCAGGACGATTTCTTCCCTTCGATTGACGGAAAGATTCCACTACTTGAAGTCGTTTAAGCGCTTCGCTTTTGCGTTGTTGAGAAGCGTCGTTACTTGCTTTATGGCGTAATTCGTATGACAAAGCATCCAAATCCAATTTTTCCAAAAGGTCGTAAATAGCTTCCGCTCCCATTTTAGCGATAAACTTATTCGGGTCGTTATCTTCCAATGATTGGTTGTTTTTCGGAAGATTATCAATAATATCCAAATATTCTTCTTCCGTCAGCAAGTCATAAGTGGCTCTTTCTGCAACCACTCCCGGTTGAATTATGACGTAACGTTCGTAATAAATGACCGAATCCAATTTTTTAGTCGGCAGTCCCAACAAATAACCGATTTTGTTTGGCAACGAGCGGAAATACCAGATATGCGCTACCGGAACTACTAAATGAATATGTCCCATACGTTCGCGGCGTACTTTTTTCTCGGTGACTTCCACTCCACAACGGTCGCAAACAATTCCTTTGTAACGAATGCGTTTGTATTTACCGCAATGACATTCGTAGTCTTTTACAGGACCAAAAATGCGTTCGCAGAACAAACCGTCGCGTTCGGGTTTATATGTTCGATAGTTGATTGTTTCGGGTTTCAATACTTCCCCGCTGGATTGACCCAGTATTTCATCGGGAGATGCTAAGCCAATCGATATTTTGGAAAAATTACTTTTCGTCTTGATTTCTTTTCTGAAAGCCATAATCAAATAAAAATTATTCTAATATGATACTCAAGCCTAAGCCTCTCATTTCATGCAATAATACATTCAACGACTCCGGTATCCCGGGAATTGGCATCGGGTCTCCTTTTACAATTGCTTCATAAGCCCTGGAGCGACCCACTACGTCGTCAGACTTAATTGTCAAGATTTCTTGGAGAATAAACGAAGCGCCGAAAGCTTCCAAAGCCCAGACTTCCATTTCTCCAAACCGTTGCCCACCGAATTGCGCTTTACCGCCCAAAGGTTGCTGCGTGATTAAAGAATACGGTCCGACAGAGCGGGCATGCATCTTATCATCCACCATGTGACCTAATTTCAGCATATAAATCACGCCGACAGTAGCCGGTTGATCAAAACGTTCGCCCGTACCACCGTCGTATAAATAGGTCTTGCCATAGCGTGGAACATCGGCTTTATCCGTCCATTCATTCAAATCGTCAATGGAAGCGCCGTCAAAAATAGGTGTAGAGAATTTCACGCCTAAATTGTGTCCGGCCCAACCCAAAACCGTTTCGTAAATCTGCCCCAAGTTCATACGGGAAGGTACGCCTAAAGGATTCAGGACAATATCCACTATTGTTCCATCTTCTAAGAAAGGCATATCTTCGTCGCGTACAATACGTGATACAATCCCTTTGTTTCCGTGGCGTCCGGCCATTTTATCCCCTACTTGCAGTTTGCGTTTTTTAGCGATATATACTTTCGCCATTTGAACAATTCCTGTAGGAAGTTCATCTCCAATTGTATAATCGAATTTTTGACGTCTCAGTTCGGCGTCTAACTCTTTATATTTTTTTAAGTAATTGACGATTACGTCGTTTATCATTCCGTTTTTCTGGACCTCGATCGTCCATTTAGAAACTTGAACGGTTGCATAATCAATTTTCTGCAGATCTTCTTTAGTGAACTTAGCTCCTTTTGGAATTAACTCAACATTCATGAAGTCTTTTACGCCTTGTGATACTTTTCCTTCGGTAAGCTTTAGAAGTTTTTCAATCAATACCGTTTTTAATGCGCTCACTTTTTCGTCAAATGCATCATCCAATTGCGGTAACTTAGCTTTGTCGCTCAACTTCGTTTTTTTCTGCTTAACGCCTGCTTTTGAAAAAAGATTTTTTCCGATAACCACTCCGCTTAATGATGGAGAAGCTTTCAGCGATGCGTCTTTTACATCGCCTGCTTTTTCGCCGAAAATGGCGCGGAGCAATTTTTCTTCCGGAGAAGGATCTGATTCGCCTTTTGGCGTAATTTTACCTATCAGAATATCACCCGGTTCTACACGAGCGCCCAGACGAATAATTCCGTTTTCATCCAAATCATGGGTGGCGTCTTCGCTTACGTTGGGAATGTCGGAAGTTAATTCTTCCGCTCCACGTTTTGTTTCACGAACTTCAAGAATGTATTCGTCGACGTGAACGGAAGTAAAAATATCTTCTCTGACTACGCGTTCACTGATTACAATAGCGTCTTCGTAATTGTAGCCTTTCCAAGGCATAAATGCCACTTTCAGGTTCTTCCCCAAAGCCAGTTCTCCGCCTTCGGTGCAAAATCCTTCCGTCAAGATTTGATTTTTTTCAATCCGGTCGCCTTTTTTAACGACAGGGCGTAAATCAATGGTTGTGTTTTGATTGGTTTTCCTGAATTTAGGGATTATATAAGATTTAACCGCCGAATCAAAATTGACAAATTCTTCTTCTTCTGTCCGGTCATATTGAATTTCAATACGTGTTGCATCGACATAAGTCACCGTACCATTTCCTTCTGCGGTAATTTGGGTACGGGAATCTTTAATCAATTGACCTTCAATCCCCGTTCCTACAATGGGAGCTTCCGGATTTAATAATGGAACTGCTTGACGCATCATGTTAGAGCCCATCAATGCACGGTTGGCGTCGTCATGTTCAAGGAAAGGAATCAGCGATGCGGCAATCGAAGCGATCTGTGTCGGAGAAACGTCCATCAGTTCTATGGTTTCCGGAGAGACAACAGGGTAGTCGGCGTCTTGTCGGGCTTTGATACGGTTGCTGATAAAAAGTCCATCGTCGTTTAAAAGAGCGTTCCCTTGTGCAATAATTTTGCTTTCTTCTTCTTCTGCCGTCAAATAAGAAATGCCGTCGGGAGATAAATCCACTTTGTTATTATCTACTTTTCTGTAAGGCGTTTCAATAAAACCTAAGTTATTTATTTTTGCATAGACGCAAAGCGAAGAAATCAGACCGATATTCGGACCTTCAGGCGTTTCAATCGGACAAAGACGTCCATAGTGCGTATAGTGAACATCGCGTACTTCAAATCCTGCACGTTCGCGCGACAAGCCGCCTGGTCCCAAAGCCGACATACGGCGTTTGTGGGTAATCTCAGCCAATGGATTCGTTTGATCCATGAATTGCGATAGGGCGTTCGTTCCGAAGAAAGAATTCACTACCGACGAAATTGTTTTGGCATTGATTAGATCAATTGGGGTAAATACTTCATTGTCCCTGACATTCATACGTTCACGAATGGTTCGCGCCATACGCGCCAATCCGATTCCAAACTGATTATAGAGCTGTTCGCCAACCGTACGAACGCGACGATTACTCAAATGGTCGATGTCGTCGACGTTGGCTTTCGAGTTTATCAATTCAATTAAGTATTTGATAATCTCAATAATATCTTCTTTTGTCAGAACTTTAATTTCAATAGGAGTCGTTAAGTTCAATTTTTTATTGATACGGTAACGTCCCACTTCACCCAAATCATATCTTTTTTCGGAAAAGAACAAGTTTTGAATGACTTCTCGAGCGCTTGCATCATCGGCAGGATCTGCATTGCGCAATTGTCGATAGATATAGACGACGGCGTCGCGTTCGGAATTACTTGGGTCTTTTTGTAAAGTATTGTAGATAATTGCGTAATCCGACAAATTCTGATCTTCACGATGCAAAAGAACCGTTTGAACGCCCGAATCGATAATTTCATCCACATGGTTGGGTTCAATCACCACTTCCCTGTCGATTAATACCTCGTTTCGTTCGATAGACACGACTTCTCCCGTATCTTCATCCACGAAATCTTCCACCCATGTTTTCAGAACTCGGGCGGCTAATTTTCGTCCGATTGCTTTATGGAGATTGGTTTTATTAACTTTTATTTCTTCCGCTAAATTAAAAATCTCCAATATATCTTTATCGCTTTCAAATCCTATGGCTCTTAAAAGCGTTGTAACAGGCAGTTTCTTTTTACGATCGATATAAGCGTACATTACGTTATTTATATCGGTCGCAAATTCTATCCAGGAACCTTTAAAAGGAATAATTCTGGCAGAATACAATTTGGTTCCGTTGGAGTGCATGCTTTGTCCGAAGAATACACCTGGAGAACGGTGCAATTGGGAAACGACAACGCGTTCAGCCCCATTGATTACAAATGTTCCTCTTTCTGTCATGTAGGGGATAGGTCCAAGATAAACATCTTGAACAACGGTATCGAAATCTTCATGATCGACGTCCGTGCAATAGAGTTTTAACTTTGCTTTTAAGGGGACGCTATAGGTTAATCCGCGTTCGATACATTCTTCAATGGTGTATCGGGGCGGATCGATGTAATAGTCCAAGAACTCCAGAACAAAGTTATTTCGTGTGTCTGCAATCGGAAAATTTTCTGCAAACACTTTGTATAGTCCCTCATTTTTTCTCTTTTCCGGAGGAGTATCTAACTGCAGAAAGTCTTGAAAAGACTTTAATTGTACTTCGAGAAAATCCGGATATTCAAGCGGTTTTTTAATCGAAGCGAAATTGATTCTTTGATTATTTATTGTTGACGACATGGATGCGGAATTTGGAACTTAATAATAAGAAAAAAAGAAAGAAATGAAGAAAACGAAAATAATGAAAGCAACGAAAATAGTAATTATTTCATTTCTTCCATTATTTTCATTCACCTCATTTGAGAGAATTGAGCAAGCATTATTTAAGTTCGACTTCAGCTCCGGCGTCTTCCAGTGATTTCTTTAATGCTTCGGCTTCGTCTTTCGTAGCGCCTTCTTTAATAGGCGACGGAGCGCTATCAACAACATCTTTCGCTTCTTTCAAACCAAGACCTGTTAATTCCTTAACTGCTTTAACTATTGCTAATTTGTTAGCTCCTACACTTTTAAGAATTACGTCGAAAGACGTTTTTTCTACTTTTTCTTCTACAGGAGCGGCAGCAGGACCAGCAGCAACAGCAACAGCGGCTGCAGCGGGTTCAATACCGTATTCCGATTTTAAAATTGCAGCAAGTTCGTTTACTTCCTTTACGGTTAAGTTTACTAATTGTTCAGCAAAAGCTTTTAAATCTGCCATATTTGTTATGATTTTAAATGTTTATTTTATACTTAATTTGTTTTTTCTGCGAGTGTTTTAAGCACTCCATGAATAGTTTGTCCACCCGATTGAAGAGCTGAGACGACATTTTTGGCTGGCGATTGCAACAAAGCAATTATGTCGCCAATCAGTTCATTCTTACTCTTAATAGTTATAAGTAATTCGAGATTTTCTGCCCCGACATAGATACCCTCTTGAACATAAGCAGCTTTTAATTTAGGAATATCAGCTCCTTTTGCAAATGTTTTAATCAATTTAGCGGGGCTATTGGCATTGTCCGAAAACATCACAGCGGTATTCCCCTTCAATGCGGGGTTTAATGCTGTAAAATCTCCCTCTACTTTTTCTAACGCTTTTCTAAACAGGGTGTTTTTTACAACGAGCAATTTAATTTCTTGTTTGTTACATTCCCTTCGCAAGTTGCTGGTTTTTGCCGCATTCAATGTAGCGATATCCGTTAAATAGAAATTGGCGTATTTTCCAACAGTTGTAGCGATCTGTTCAATAACAGTAGCTTTATCTTCCTTCTTCATAATTCCATCTTTTTAATTTTCATCCACTGATTTAGGATCGATTTTAAGACCCGGACTCATGGTACTTGAAAGATAAACGCTCTTAACATACGTACCTTTAGCTGTAGTAGGTTTTAACTTGATAAGTGTGGAAACAAATTCTTTCGCGTTTTCGCGCAATTGATCTGCCGAGAAGGATACTTTTCCGACCGAAGTATGAACAATGCCGGCTTTATCTACTTTAAAGTCTATTTTGCCTTGTTTTACTTCTCTCACAGCCGTAGCCACTTCATTGGTAACAGTACCGCTTTTGGGATTAGGCATTAAGCCGCGAGGACCCAATATTCTACCTAAAGCGCCGATTTTACCCATGATAGCCGGTTGTGTGATAATCACGTCAATATCCGTCCAACCACCTTTTATTTTATCGATATATTCATCAAGTCCCACATGATCGGCTCCGGCTTCTTTCGCTGCCGTTTCCTGATCGGGCGTAACTAATGCGAGAACTCTCACTTGCTTTCCGGTTCCGTGAGGCAGTGAAACCACGCCTCGTACCATTTGATTAGCTTTACGGGGGTCAACACCGAGACGAACATCGATATCGACGGAGGCATCAAATTTGGTTGTTGCAATTTCTTTTACCATAGAAGATGCTTCTTTCAGTGTGTAAATTTTCCCTGCTTCAATTTTGCTTAAAGCCAACTTTTGATTTTTTGTCAGTTTACCCATATCTCTATTGAAGTTTTTTTAGTTATTTACAGGGAATACCCCTTTTACCGTTATTCCCATGCTTCTGGCTGTTCCGGCTACCATTTTCATAGCGGGATCAAGCGAAAAGCAATTCAAGTCGGCCATTTTGTCTTCGGCAATCAATTTCACCTGTTCCCAAGTGATTTCAGCCACTTTCTTGCGATTAGGCTCAGCCGATCCGCCTTTTTGTTTGGAAGCTTCCAATAATTGAACTGCTACCGGCGGATTTTTTACAACAAAATCGAAAGACTTGTCGGTGTAATACGTAATCACTACAGGCACTACTTTACCGGCTTTGTCTTGAGTTCTGGCGTTAAATTGCTTGCAAAACTCCATTATGTTGATCCCTTTCGATCCCAAAGCAGGACCCACCGGGGGAGAAGGATTAGCAGCCCCTCCTTTAATCTGTAATTTTAGCTGTCCAGCAATCTCTTTTGCCATTTGATAAAAATTTTAATTTATAAACATTGTTGGAGATTCTAACATTTAGAATTCCTTTTCTGAAAAGAACATTTGAAAATCGTAACCTAATCGCATTATTCTTTTTCTACTTGCAAATACCCTAACTCGAGGGGGGTTCCTCGGCCAAAGATTTTAACCAGCACAATTAACTTTTTCTTTTCCGGATTAATTTCTTTAATTTCTCCATGGAATCCGTTAAATGGACCAAAAGTCACTTTAACCGTTTCGCCAACATAATATTGAACATCGAATTCTTCCGGCTGCTCCTGTAACTCATCCACCGTACCGAGAATTCGGTTTACTTCGGACGAGCGCAGGGGAACCGGTTTATTTCCTCCGAGAAATCCAATAACATAATTGACGTTTTTCAGGAAATGTATGACCTCTCCTACTAAAGCTGCTTCAATAATGATGTAACCCGGAAGGTAAGCGCGTTCTTTCAGCACTTTCTTTCCATTACGTTGTTGAAATATCTTCTCTGTAGGAATTAAGACTTGTGAAATATAATTTTTCAAGTCTGAATTTTTGATTTCAGCTTCAAGATACTCTTTCACTTTATTCTCTTTGCCGCTAACGGCTCGGAGAACGTAAAATTTCTTTTCTATTTCCGACATTTCTCTTAATACAAGATTTTTTCGTAAAAGAAATGAATAACTGATTTGAAACTAAAATCAATAGCAAAAAGTACGATCGCCATTAATAGGGAAGCTGTCATTACGACGACGGTACTGCTTGTCAATTCCTGTTGAGTAGGCCATGACACCTTATGTACAAGTTCGTTATAAGATTCTTTAATATAATTAATAATTTTATTCATCGGTAATTATTATCATTCTTTCTTATATGTTTTTTAAGCACGGGTTGAAAGGCTCGAACTCTCGACCTATGATTTTGGAGACCATCGCTCTACCAACTGAGCTAAACCCGTGTAATTAAAGTTGATTGTCATTGCGGGTGACCCGTAATCCCCTCATAACTGTGGGTATCCCGCGTCAAGCGCGGGATGACAACACAACATCCAACTTATTCGATGATTTCCGTAATCTGACCGGAACCAACGGTACGTCCGCCTTCGCGGATAGCGAAGCGCAAACCTTCGGAACAAGCTACCGGATAAATCAATTCTACGTTAATTTCCAGGTTATCGCCCGGCATTACCATTTCGGTTCCTTCAGGAAGCGTGATTTCACCTGTAACATCCAATGTGCGAATGTAGAATTGTGGACGGTATTTGTTGTGGAACGGAGTGTGACGTCCGCCTTCTTCTTTTTTCAAAACATATACCGAAGCTTTGAATTTGGTATGAGGTTTCACCTTGTTCGGGTGGGTAATAACCATACCGCGTTTTACTTCGTCTTTGTCGATACCGCGAAGCAATAAACCTACGTTATCGCCTGCTTGACCATCGTCAAGAATTTTACGGAACATTTCGACTCCGGTAACAACCGACTTTTTCCCTTCAGCGCCTAAACCGATAATTTGTACTTCTTCACCGGTTTTGATTTTTCCGGTTTCAATACGACCGGTAGCAACCGTACCGCGACCGGTAATGGAGAAGACGTCTTCTACCGGCATCAAGAATGGTTTATCTACATCACGTACCGGAATTGGAATCCATGAGTCAACGGCATCCATTAACTCCATGATTTTTTCTTCCCAGCGGGGGTCGCCATTCAATCCTCCCAAAGCGGAACCTTGAATAACAGGTGTATTAACACCATCAAATTCATAAAAATCAAGTAATTCGCGCATTTCCATTTCAACCAGTTCCAACATTTCAGGATCATCAACGATATCCACTTTGTTCATAAAAACAACTAATTTAGGAACGTTTACCTGACGAGCCAAGAGGATGTGTTCACGCGTTTGAGGCATAGGTCCATCTGTTGCGGCAACTACAATGATAGCGCCGTCCATTTGAGCAGCACCGGTAACCATGTTCTTTACGTAGTCGGCGTGACCCGGACAGTCTACGTGAGCATAGTGACGATTAGCAGTTTCATATTCAACATGAGCGGTATTAATTGTAATACCTCTTTCTTTTTCTTCCGGAGCGTTATCAATTGAATCGAAAGAGCGCACTTCCGAAAGTCCTTTTTTCGCTAATACCGTAGTAATAGCAGCAGTCAATGTAGTTTTACCGTGGTCGACGTGACCGATTGTGCCGATGTTAACGTGGGGTTTCGATCGGTTGTAATGTTCTTTTGCCATATAAAATAGAAATTATTTTGAATTGATATATTTATTATTGTACCTCTCCTATTGTCTATTTTGAGCCGGTGCTGAGACTTGAACTCAGGACCTCTTCCTTACCAAGGAAGTGCTCTACCGCTGAGCTACACAGGCAAAAAGAGCGGAAGACGGGACTCAAACCCGCGACCCTCAGCTTGGAAGGCTAATGCTCTATCGACTGAGCTACT
>Ga0123354_10000182_pt1 | contig 52781 bp, 49 predicted proteins | sample TergutLab28metaG_2_FD_97872 | JGI IMG/M metagenome (GOLD analysis project Ga0123354, IMG submission 97872) | Labiotermes labralis P4 segment gut microbial communities from Petit-Saut dam, French Guiana - Lab288 P4 | ecosystem: Host-associated > Arthropoda: Insects > Digestive system > Gut ... | reverse complement strand
CTGCTGCCCCGCCGGCTGCTGGTCCTTCGAGGACGGCCAGATCGGCCTGATCACCGACGGCTGCCTGGAATGCGGCACCTGCCGCGTGATCTGCGACGAGCACCTGAACGTAGACTGGAACTATCCCCGCGCCGGGTTTGGCATCCTGTTCAAGTTCGGCTGATCACTCGCCGGACATCCCCTCATCTGTCATTGCGAGCGCAGCGAAACCCATCAAAACAATCACCAAGGCGTCTGCACCAGCGCGTCCGCCGGCATGTGGCGCAGCGCCGCCTCGGTCAGTTGCTCGATCGGCTGACTGGCGTCCAGACGAAGCCAATCCGCTGGGGCCGTCGCGCCAGGGACTTGCGCCTCGACCACCGCCGCCGTCGCGTCCGAGGCATCGTTCAGCCGCTGGTCGACGCGCCCCTTGAGCAGATCGACCGGCGCTTCCAGCCACAGGCCGACGAAAGCCGCGCCGCTCTCATGCGCGAGGCCGGCGACGGCGGCGCGATCCTCGGGCCGCAGATGGGTCGCGTCGACAATGACGGTGCGGCCCGCCCGCAGGCCGATCCGGGCGAGCGCGTGGAGTTCCGCGAAAACACGCTCGGAAACCGCCGGCAGATAGGCATCGGGCGGCAGGCGCACGGTTTCGCCAACGCCCATCAGATGTTTGCGCATCACATCGCTGCGCAAATGCAGTGCGCCGGGCGCCGGGCCGATGGCCGGGGCCAGCACCGCCGCCAGGGTCGACTTGCCGCTGCCGGAAAGACCGCCGACGGCCACCAGCAGGGGCGGGAAGGCTTGCAGGAAGCGCGCCGCCAGCTCGAAATAGGAGAGCGCCCGCGCGCGCAGCGGCATTTGCCCATCGCCGGCCAGCCGCGCCTGCGCCGCCGTGACCTTGGCGCGAATTGCCGCGCGTAGCGCGAGAAATAACGGCAGCGCCGCCAGACCGGCGATTTCGCGGCGCTCGTCGCCGCCCAGCCGGAGATAGCGGTCGAGCAGGCGGCCCGCCGCGCCGCGTGGCCCACGCTGGCACAAATCCATCACGAGGAAGGCCAGGTCGTACAGAATGTCGCAGGTGGCGAAGGCTTCGTTGAACTCGATGGCATCGAACAGCACGGGCGCGCCGCCAATCAGCGCGATATTGGCCAGATACAGATCGCCGTGACAGCGCCGGACACAGCCCTGCTGGCCGCGCTGAAGCAGCAGCGGTGCATTGCGCTCGAAGGCGGTGATGGCGTGACGGCGGAAAGTGTCCAGGCGGTCGGCAGGAAACAAATCGCCAGCCTCGCCCAGTTCATCCAGGGTGGAAAGCAGTTGCTGGCGCAGCGCCGCGCTGGCGGTGGCGCCATCGCGCCCGGGCGCGGCCTGGTGCGCCCGCGCTACCGCCTCGGCCAGCGCGGCGATCAGCGGCGCATCCAACTGTCCGTTCGCGGCTAGATGATCCAGCGTGGCGTTTTCGTCGAAGCGACGCAGATGCACTGTCCATTCCACGATTTCACCGGGGCCGTTCAAATGAAAGCCGCTGGCGTCGCGGGTAATCGGCACGACACCCAGATACAAATCCGGCGCGTTGTGTTGATTGACCTCGATTTCCGCCGCGCAGGCGGCACGGCGTTTTTCCAGTGTGGAAAAATCCAGATAGGCGTAGCGCACCGCCCGCTTGACCTTGTAAACCTCGGCGCCCGCCAGAAACACGACCGCCACGTGCGTGTTGATCCGCTGCACGGCTTCGGCCAGCCCGTGACTGGCGGGATCGGCGAGAAAGGCAAAGATGCCTTGCTGGAATTCGTTGGTGTCTGGCGACGGCATGCGGAGATTGTACGGGAGCCGCGTTGTGGTGCCGTAGTTGGACAAGCCGCGTAGCGGCGCAGTCCGACAGTTGATTACAGAAATGGCGACGCTTCGCGTCGGAGATTCACACCCGTCGGTGTTACTCCTGGCTGCACTTGCTTTGCCGCCATTTTTTAATACTACTCCAGATAAGAAATATGCAAAGCAATGTTGCAACTAGTGGCATCAGAGCAATACTCCAGTAATTATAAATGCTGGGTGCGTTAATTCCGTTCCTGAAAACTGTTTTTGTAAAAGTACTCCAAAAATGAAAATGCCCAAATTTTACCGATAACGAAATTAATGGTGGAAGCTGATGAGCCAAGTATGCAATGCATACTATCAAGGTGATTGTCCTCCAGTAACGGTGCCTTGAAACGGCTACAACCCCGGCTAGAAGACTTGGAGTAAAAAATGCCCAAGTGCCTAAAAAATTAAACAGGTCGGGGATAAAAGTGATGCTAAGTGCCAAGAATAGAATGCCAATAATTCTTGCTTCCATATGCCTCTGTAATCTCTAGCTGGTACGGCAGGGTGGGTAGATGTGAATCATACTTCACGATGAAGCCTGACTGGGTTTTTTGCCCGCTATATGAAACAGGTTTTACAGCCCCGCCGGCAGTTTCGCGCGCATCATTTCCTTGCGGTCGAACTTGCGCCCGTCGACGACGAAGGTGCCGTCGCCGATGGCGTGGAGCAAGCGTTTTTCCTTGCGCCCGCTGTCAAACCAGGCGGCCACGCCTTGCAGTACGACGATGTTGTGGCGCTCGACGATATCGACCACCTCGCACTCGATATTGGCCAGGCATTGTTCGATCAGCGGCGCCTTGACGTGCCGCGCCGTGGCGCGGGTCAGGCCGAATTTCTCGAACTTGTCCTCCTCGCGCCCGCTGCACGTTCCGATGCCGACGGCGATGTCGAGCATGTCCGCCGTGGGGATGGCGATAACGCATTCGCGGGTCTTTTCCAGCGCGCGATAGGAATGATTCCACGGCCCGGTGGTGATGGCGAAGGCGGCGCTGAAGTCCAGCACCATGGTCCAGGTGATGGTCATGATGTTGTCGCGGCAGCCGTCATGTGTCGTGATTAGCGTCACCGGCCCCGGTTCGATCAGCGTAAAAGCCTTGCCGAGCGGCAGATTTTCCATGCTTGTTTCCCCCATGCTTCGATTCAAGACGGCGCAAATTCAGACAGCAAAACGGGCCAACGCAGATGAATGCCATGAATCGTCGCCAGGGCCGCCAGATCGGCTTCTGTGTCGATATTCAGCGTGCAGCGCGGATGCGTTACCGGCACGGCCTGCACTTGCGCGGGATGGGCGCGTCGCCAGTCGCGCACGCCCACGCTTGCGGGCTGCCGCGTCAGCCAGCGCCGCAGCGCGGGGCCGAAGATCAGCGGGTGGCCGAACTGTCCCTGGTGCGTGGGCACGACCAGTTTGCTGCCCGGCGCGCGCGCAGCCCAAGCGCAGAGCGCCGCGTCGATGTCCTCGCCTTGCAGCAGCGGCTGGTCGGCCAGCAGCACCAGCACGGCTGCCTGAGCTTCGATCCGTGCCAGCGCGCAGCGCAGCGACGCGCCAGTGCCGCCCTCCGGCGCGGGGTTGCGCACCCATTCGAGTTGGATGTGCGCCGGTAACCTGGCTTGCGCCTGGCGCAATATGGGTTCGCAGGCTGCGGCATGCTGGCCCAGCACCACCACGATGCGGCGCAGGCCGGCGCGGGCCAGCAGGTCGATCTGGCGCGCCACCAGCGGCTGCCCATCGCGTTCGAGCAGGCCCTTGGGCCGATCACCGAAGCGGCTGCCATCGCCCGCCGCCATGATGACGGCGGCGATGTTTTCAGGGGTTTCCGGCGCCATGCGGGGGTACCCCATTTTTCACGGCCAGCACTTCGGCCATGATGCTGACGGCGATTTCCGGCGGCGTCTTGCTGCCGATGGCGATGCCGACCGGCCCGCGTAGGCGCTCAAGGCTTTTCTCTGTCTGCGCGAAATATTGGATCATGCGCTGGCGGCGGGCGGCGTTGTTGCGGCGGCTGCCGATGACGCCGATGTAGAAGGCGTCGCCGCGCAAGGCTTCCAGCAGCGCCAGATCGTCCAGCTTGGGATCGTGCGTGAGGGCGATCACGCACGACCGGCGGTCGGGTGCGAATGCGGCAACCGCGTCGTCGGGCATCTCGGTCAGCAGCCGCGTCCCGGTTACGGACCAGGCGCTCCAGTATTCCTCGCGCGGGTCGCAGACGGTGACGGCAAAAGCGCAGGACAGCGCCATGCTGGCGAGGTATTCGCTCATCTGCCCGGCGCCGATGATGAGCATGCGGTATTGCGGGCCGAAGATATTGGTCAGTTCGGTGGCGGAAAGTGTCAGCCTGTCAGGCCCGGCGGCTGGCCTCAGCGTCACCGCGCCATTGACCAGATTGACGGCGCGGCGCAGCAGGCGGCCGCCTTCCAGGGCGGCCATCAGTTCGGCCAGTTGCGCGGCGTCGGGGTCGAATTCCAGCAGCAGTTCCAGCGTGCCGCCGCAGGGCAGGCGGAAGCGCTGCGCCTCGTCGGCGTTGACGCCGTACTTGAGGAATTGTGGCGCGCCGCCGGGCGCGGGCCGCAGGGCGTCGACGCCGGCTCGCTGGGCGCGGGTTTGGGTATAGCGGGCGATCAGGTCGTCCTCGATGCAGCCGCCCGAAACCGAGCCGACCACCGCGCCGCTTTCGCACAGGCCCATGATGGAGCCGGCCGGCCGGGGCGACGATCCCCAGGTACGCGCCACCGTGGCCATGAGCGCATGCTGGCCGGCGCCGCGCCAGTCGCGCAGCGCGCGTAGAACGGTGAGGTCGAGGTTTTCCATGGCGGCGGGCGCGATGCTGGTTTCAACTATTGGGTTTTACTGCATTATGCCCAATTTCATATTATCGCTTCATCTTGAAGAGCATCTCAGAACGCGAAACCGACTGCCGTAACGCCCTCTCAAGTTACTGACACAGCATGGTTTTCGCCTCGTGCCTATCTGCTAATATACCGCCTGCTCATTTCACTTCACGCGAGGAACATATGGAACGACCCAGCCGTAAACCCCAGATGCCCAATTTCTCCTCCGGTCCCTGCGCCAAGCGCCCGGGTTATGACGTGACGCAACTCGATCTGTCGGCGCTGGGGCGCTCGCACCGATCCTCGCTGGGCAAGAAATTGCTCGGCGCCTGTTGCAGCGAAACGGCGCGCATCCTCGGTCTGCCGGCCGATTATCGGGTGGCGGTGGTGCCGGCCTCCGATACCGGCGCGGTCGAGATGGCGATGTGGTCGCTACTGGGCGCCCGCCCGGTGGACATGCTGGCTTGGGAGTCGTTCGGCTCCGGCTGGGTGACGGATGTATTCAAGCAGCTCAAGATCAAGGACACCCGCAAGCTGGAAGCCGGTTACGGCGACATCGTCGATCTGGCACAAGTGAATTTCGATCACGACGTGGTGTTCACCTGGAACGGCACCACCAGCGGCGTGCGCGTGCCCAATGGCGACTGGATCGCCGACGACCGTCAGGGCCTGACCATCTGCGACGCCACCAGCGCCGTGTTTGCCATGAATCTGCCGTGGCACAAGCTTGATGTCATCACCTACTCGTGGCAGAAGGTGCTGGGCGGCGAAGGCGCGCACGGCATCCTGATCCTCGGCCCGCGCGCCGTCGCGCGCCTGGAAAGCTACAGCCCGCCGTGGCCGCTGCCCAAGATTTTCCGCATGACCTCGGGCGGCAAGCTCAATGAAGGTCTGTTCAAGGGCGAGACCATCAACACGCCCTCGATGCTGTGCGTGGCCGATTACCTGGACGCCCTCAAGTGGTGCGAAAGCGTCGGCGGCGTGTCCGGCATGATCGCGCGCAGTCAGGCCAACCTGAAGGCGGTGGAAGATTTTGTCGCCGCCACCCCGTGGATCAGCTTCCTCGCCAAGACGCCCGAGACGCGCTCCAACACCAGCGTGTGCCTGTCGCTTGATCTGGATGCCGACAAGGTCAAGGCGCTGGTCAAGCTGCTGGAAGCCGAAGGCGCGGCCTACGACATCGGCTCGTACAAGGATGCGCCTCCGGGCATCCGCATCTGGTGCGGCGCGACCGTGGAGCAAAGCGACGTGCAGGCGCTGATGCAGTGGCTGGCCTGGGGCTACGAGCAGGTCAAGTAGGCTCCCTGTAAGCATTCCCGGTGAACGCAGTCCCCTCTCCCCCAGCCCCTCTTCCGCTTGCGGGAGAGGGTCCCTGCAGGGGCGGGAGAGGGTGAGGCGCAGCATTCATGTATGCGCTTGAAGCAAAACTGCGCTGATTTCAATCCGCTCTAAAACTGGTGCCCACATGTTCAAGATCAAAACCTACAACGCTATTTCTCCCAAGGGTCTGGAGCGTTTTGCCCCGGCCCGCTACGAAGTCGGCCCCGACGTGGCCGCGCCCGATGCCGCGCTGCTGCGCAGCCAAAAGCTGCATGGCGAGGCAGTGCCCGAATCGCTGCTGGCCGTGGCGCGCGCCGGCGCCGGGGTGAACAACATTCCGGTCGAGGACTACGGCAAGCGCGGCATCGTCGTCTTCAACACGCCCGGGGCCAATGCCAATGCCGTCAAGGAACTGGTGCTGGCCGGCATGTTGCTCACCGCGCGCGGTGTTCTGCCCGGCATCGACTACGCCCGCTCGCTCGGGGCGATGAGCGATTCCGCCGCCATGCACCAGGCTCTGGAAAAGGAAAAGAGCCGCTTTGCCGGCGGCGAACTGCGTGGCAAGACACTGGGCATCATCGGCCTGGGCGCCATCGGCTCCATGCTGGCCGACGCCGCGCTGGCGCTGGGCATGAAAGTGCTCGGGCACGATCCGGTGCTGTCCATCGACGCCGCCTGGCGGCTATCCAACGCCGTGCAACGCATGGACAGCATGGCCGCGCTGCTGGCGCGCTCCGACTACGTCAGCCTGCACGTCCCCGCGCTGGACAGCACGCGCCACCTGCTGAACGCCGACATGCTGGCGAACCTCCAGCCCCACGCGGTGCTGCTGAACTTCGCGCGCGAGAGCATTGTCGATCCCGCCGCCGTGCTGGCCCAACTTGCCGCCGGCAAGCTGGGCCGCTATGTGTGCGACTTTCCCGAGCCGGGCTTTGCCGCCGAGCCGAAAATCATCGCCATGCCCCACATCGGCGCCAGCACCGAGGAATCGGAAGAAAACTGCGCCGTCATGGCCGCCGATCAGTTGACCGACTACTTGGAAAACGGCCACATCCGCAACAGCGTCAATTACCCCGCCCTGCGCATGGAGCGCACCGCCGGGGCCACGCGCCTGACCTTTGCCAATGAAAACGTGTCCGGCGTGCTGGGCCATGTGCTGTCGGTGCTGGCCGAGGCGCAGGTCAACGTCATCGACATGAGCAACCGTAGCCGCGACACGCTGGCCTACAACATCATCGACCTCGCCTCCCGCCCCAGCGACGCCGTGCTGAAAGCCATCGGCGAGGTGGCGCATGTGATCCGGGTACGGGTGATTTGAGGCAGTTTCGCCTTTAAAACAGGGGACGCCGCTTCGGCGTCCCCTGTTCGTTTACCTGTCGCTTTCCCCTCAAACCCTGTACCCCAGCCGGCTGAACGGCATCGCCCGCACACGTTCGCCGGTGGCGGCGAAGATGGCGTTGGCGACTGCCGGGGCCATTGCGGGCAGGGCGGGTTCGCCCATGCCGGTGGGCGGGAAGTTCGACTCGACGAAATAGACCTCGACGATGGCGGGGGCGAAGGGCATGCGCAGAATCGGGTAAGCGCCGAAATTCTGTTCCCGCACGCGCCCATTTTCGATATTGATCTGCTGCGCCAGCGCCATTGAAAAGGCGTCCACACACGCGCCCTGGGCCTGCGATTCGGCGCCCGCCCGTTCCACCACCTGCCCGACATCGGCGGCGACGACGACGCGGTGGATGGTGATGCGCTTGTTGGCATCCACGGAGAGTTCCACCGCCTGCGCGACGTGGCCGGCGTGGGCGTAGCACCAGGCGAGGCCGAGGCCGCGCCCTTTGGGCAGGGTTTTGCCCCAGCCCGCTTTTTCGGCACACAGTTTGATGACGCCGGCGGCGCGGGCGGGGTCGAAGTTGCTGTCCTTGGGCGGGGCCAGTTCCGGCACCTCGCGGCGCACGGCGTCGAGCAGGAATTCGACATGGTCGCGTCCCGCCGCCAGCGCCAGTTCGTGCATGAAGCATTGCTGGGCGAAGTACTGGGCATTGCAGCCGGGCGCGCGCCACGGGCCGGTGGGAACCTGCAAATTCACCAGGGTCTGGCCACGGCGCAGGTTGGGCGCCTTGCAGGCATAGGCGATGAAGCGTGAATAACCGGCGCTCGCCGACGGGTTCTGACCGTCGGCGGTGAAGGTGATGAAGTGTTCCTGCCAGGCGTCGAGCCGGCCTTTTTTATCAACCGCGCCCTTGAGCTGGTGATAGCCGGCGGGGCGCAGGAAGTCGTGGGCGAAGTCGTCCGCGCGTGACCATTGCAGCTTGACCGGGCCTTTGACCCGGCGGGCAATGACCGCCGCCTCGCACATATAGTCATTCATCAGCCGGCGGCCAAAGCCGTTGCCGACGCGGGTCTGGTGCACCACCACCTTGTTTTCGGGCAGGCCGAGCACGCCGGCCACGAGCGTTTGCCCGCGATTGGGCTGCTGCGTCGGCGCCCACAGTTCCATCACGCCGTCGTGCCACCAGGCCGTGGTGTTTTGCGGCTCCATGTTGGCGTGGGCGACGAAAGGGTATTCGTAATACGCCTCGATAGTCTTGGCGGCGCTGGCAAAGGCGCGATCCACGTCGCCGATGTTGCTGTCGGCCTTGGCCGGGAAGGGGCCGGCGGCGTGCTGTTTGGCACGGGCCGCGAGTTCGCGGGAGGATTCTTTCGCCGCCCCGCTTTCGTCCCAGATCACATCGAGCTTGTCCCTGGCCTCGAACGCGGCCCAGGTGTTGCGGGCGATGATGGCGATGCCGGGCATGAGTTCGGTGGGCTTGCCGTTGCCTTCGATGATGAAGGCGTCGAGCACGTTGGGCTGCGCCTTGATTTCGTCCACATTGGCCGATTTGACCTTGCCACCCGTGGATGGGCATTTGGCGTAAGCGGCGTAAACCATGCCGGGCAGCCTGACGTCGATGCCAAACAGGGGTTGGCCGGTCACGAGTTTGTGGTCGTCCACGCCGCGAAAACGCTGCCCGAGCAGGCGGTATTGCTCGCGCGTCTTGAGCTTGAGCGTGGCCGGGTCGGGCGTCGGCAGCTTGGCCGCCGCCGTGGCGAGCGCGCCGTAGGTGGCGCTTTTGCCGCTGGCGGTGTGGGTGAGGACGGAATCCCTGGCCGTGATCTCGGCCGGGTTCACGCCCCATTGCTGCGCGGCGGCGGCGATCAGCATGGCCTTGGCGGCCGCGCCCGCCTGGCGCAATTGATCCCAGGCGCGGGGAATGGTGGTCGAGCCGCCCGCGCCCTGATAACCATAAACCTTGCCGTCGATGGGCGCTTGCTCGACCACGGTGCGGCTCCAGTCGGCATCCATTTCTTCGGCGATGATGAGGCCCAGGGCGGTTTTGATGCCTTGCCCGATTTCCGGCGCCTTGGAATAGACGGTGATGGTGTTGTCGGGATCGACGCGGACGAAGGCGTTAATGACGGGCGCTTGGCTGGCGGTGCCGGCCGCCTGCGGCGTTTCGGCATCGGCGCGGGCGCTGCCGGGCAGGTAAAAGCCCAAGACCAGACCCGCGCCGGCCAGCTTGAGAAAGCCACGGCGGTCGAGGGGCAGGGCCTTGGCGGATTGCGCCGCCTGCATCACTTCGCGGATGTAGGCGTCGGCTTCGGCAAATTTGGAGACTGTGCTGGACATGGTGATCCCCCTCAAGCCTTGGCCGCGTTCTTGATGGCTTCGCGCAGGCGCACATAGGTGCCGCAGCGGCAGAGCGTGCCGGCCATGGCCGCGTCGATGTCGGCGTCGCTGGGGTGGGGCGTGTGGTTGAGCAGCGCGGTGGCCGCCATGATCTGGCCGGCCTGGCAATAGCCGCATTGCGCCACCTTGGCCTCGACCCAGGCTGCCTGGATTTTGGCGCCGACAGGCGTTTCGCCAATCGCCTCGATGGTGGTGACGGCCCGCTTGCCGACCGAACCCACATTGACCATGCAGGCATGCTCCGCCTTGCCGTCCAGATGCACGGTACAGGCGCCGCAGCGGCCGATGCCGCAACTGTATTTGGTGCCGGTCAACCCGATCAGGTCGCGCAGAACCCAGAGCAGGGGCATGTCGTCGGGGGCGTCTACGGTGTGGGATTGGCCGTTGATTTGGAGCGTAATCATCGCTACTTAACCTCGCCGAACAGGATGTTGCGGGAGAGGCAGGACTGGGAATCGGACTGCCCAGCCCAGCCAAAACGATATGTTTCGCAGTCTACTCGGTTATATGACAAGCATGCGTGTCATGAGCGCGCCAGGATTGGCTGACCCGCGCGCTCCCCGCAGTCCATGCGCCCTAAATATCCGTAAACAAGGTTTCCGCCGCCAAGCGCGACTTGGGCAGATTGGCGTTGAAGTCGTCCGCGCCGTGGTAACCGATGGGCACGATGACGCTGCTGACGAAGCCGCGTTCGCGCAGGCCCAGTTCACGGTCGAGGACGGCGCTGTCGAAGCCTTCGATGGGCGTGGCGTCGAGTTCCAGTTGCGCCGCGCCGAGCAGCAGAAAGCCGAGTGCGATGTAAGTCTGTTTTTCCATCCACGCATTCGCGTCGCGATGGCTGTAGCGGTGCATGTCGACGTAGCTGGACAGTATTTCGCGGCGCATTTGCCGGTCGTTCGGCGTTGGCAGGCGGCCATCGCGCGTTTCCTGTTCCATCAAGGTTTCGAGGTGCGCGTCGGTCAGCGTGTGCCGCGTGCACAGTACGAACACATGCGAGGCAGCGGTGATTTTGGGCGCGTTGTAGGCATAGGGGCCGTGCGTGGCTTTGGCGATGCGCGCTTTGCCGGCATCGGTCGCGGCGAGCACGAAATGCCACGGCTGCGCATTGACCGCTGAGGGCGCCAAGCGCAGCAGGGTGCGCAATTGTTCGATCAGGGGCGCCGGAATCTTGCGCGCCGGGTCGTAGGCTTTGGCCGCGTAGCGGGCGCGGGCGTAGCGGGTGATGTCGAGGGTCATGAAAAAATCTCCTGATGGCATTTTTATTGCCGGTTTCGCTTGCCGCGCAATCGGCGAGGATGTCGATGGTCGCACAGTTTGGCGCGGTTTCGTTCATGTCCGGCGCGGGCGGTGAGGATGGGATGCGCGCGGACTATAATGCGCGCCTTCGCCACACTCGCTATTTCGCATGTCCCGCATTCTTCTCGCTCCGATGGAGGGGCTGGCCGACGCTCTGCTGCGCGGCGTGTTGACGACCATCGGCGGTTACGACTGGGGCATTTGCGAATTTGTCCGCGTTTCCAACAGCCTCTTGCCGGCCAGGACTTTCGAGCGCATTTGCCCGGAATTGTTGCATGGCGGCAAGACCGCCGCCGGCACGCCGATGCGCGTGCAATTGCTGGGTTCCGATCCGGGCATGATGGCGGCCAATGCCGAGCGTCTGGTCGGCCTGCGGCCGGCGGGCATCGACCTCAATTTCGGCTGTCCGGCGCCGACCGTCAATCGCCACGGCGGCGGCGCCGCGCTGCTTGCCGAGCCGGAACGGCTCTACGCCATCGCCGCCGCCGTGCGCGCCGTGGTGCCGGCCACGCTGCCGTTTACCGCCAAAATGCGCCTGGGCCTGCGCGATGCCAGTCGCGCCATCGACAATGCCCAGGCGCTGGCCGCTGCCGGCATCGACGAACTGATTGTGCATGGCCGCACCCAGGTTGACGGCTACCGGCCGCCAGCGCGTTGGGAATGGATAGCCCGGGTGCGTGCCGCTGTTTCCGTGCCGGTGATCGCCAATGGCGAGGTGTGGAATGTCGCGGATTTCCGCGCCTGCCAAGCCGCCACCGGCTGTGCCGACATCATGATTGGGCGCGGCGCCGTGGCCGACCCGCTGCTTGCCCGCCGCGTTCGCGGCGAGTGCGGGGAGCAGGGCGGCTGGGAGGCGGTGGCGCCGGGCGTCGCCGCCTACTGGCAGGGCGTTCGGCAAAAGGTGTTACCGGAACATGCCGGCGGCCGTCTCAAGCAATGGCTGGCCATGCTGCGCCGCAATTATGGCGAAGCCGAGGTGCTGTATCAGCGGCTGCGCCCGGTCAAGGCGGCGGCCGATATCGACCGCCTGCTGTTGACGGCTGACGAATTGCGCATGCCGCCGGAAAGCGCGCAGCATTAAAATGCTGCCGCGCGGGGCGCTTGCCGTCCCGGCCGGAAACGGCGTGGCGCTGGCCTTGCCGCCGTCGAGGTGCGAATGCTCGACGCGGTGCCAAGCATGGGTGGATAATTCAATGTTCATGGTCGACGCCAAGCCGACCTGAGTTGCACCCGACGGAAAGTTCACAGCCAGTCATACAAAAGATAAAATATATAAGACTTGAGAGGAGCGCCTCCAGGCGGTCAGGGAAAAACTGTCTTTTGTTGCCGGCAGATACGCCATTCCGCCAGGATTTTTTCAGAACAACCCTTTACGAAAGGAAGTCGCCGTGCTTGAAGCCTACCGTGCCCATGTCGCAGAGCGTGCAGCCCTTGGCATTCCGCCGCTGCCCCTGTCCAGGCAACAGACCACCGAACTGGTGACCTTGCTGAAGAATCCGCCGTCGGGCGAGGAAGCGGCGCTGGTCGACCTGATTACTTATCGCGTGCCGGCCGGCGTGGATGACGCCGCCAAGGTCAAGGCTGAGTTTCTGGCCCGCGTCGCCAAGGGCGAGGAAAACTGCGCCCTGATTTCGCGGGAAAAGGCCACCGAACTGCTTGGCACCATGCTCGGCGGCTACAACGTCAAGCCGCTGATCGACCTGCTCGCCTGCGCCACCTGCGGCGGCGTCGCCGCCGCGGCCCTGAAGAAGACCCTGCTGGTCTTCGACTATTTCCACGATGTCGCCGAATTGTCGAAGAAGGGCAATGCCAACGCCAAGGCCGTGATGCAGTCGTGGGCCGACGCCGAGTGGTTCACCTCGCGCCCGGAAGTGCCGGCTTCGCAGAAGCTGACCGTGTTCAAGGTCACCGGCGAAACCAATACCGATGACCTGTCGCCGGCGCCGGATGCCTGGTCGCGCCCGGATATTCCGCTGCACGCGCTGGCCATGCTGAAGAATCCGCGCCCGGGCATCGAGGCCGACGAGGCGGGTAATCGCGGCCCGATCAAGCAACTCGCCAAGCTGGCCGAAAAGGGCAACCTGATCGCCTATGTCGGCGACGTGGTCGGCACCGGCTCCTCGCGCAAATCGGCGACCAACTCGGTGCTGTGGTTCACCGGCGAGGACATCCCCTTCGTGCCGAACAAGCGTTTCGGCGGCGTCTGCCTCGGCTCCAAGATCGCCCCCATCTTCTTCAACACCATGGAAGATGCCGGCGCCCTGCCGATCGAAATCGACGCCGGCCAGATGGACATGGGCGACGTGATCGAACTGCGCGTCGATGGCGCTTCGGGCAAGGTTGCCGCCGCCAAGAACGGCGCCGTGATCGCCGAAGGGCAACTGAAGACCCTGGTCATTCTCGACGAAGTGCGCGCTGGCGGGCGCATTCCGCTCATCATCGGCCGCGGCCTGACGGCCAAGGCGCGGGAATTCCTCGGCCTGCCGGCCTCGACGCTGTTCCGCCTGCCGCAGCAGCCGGACGATCCGGGTACCGGCTACTCGCTGGCCCAGAAGATGGTCGGCCGCGCCTGCGGCCTGGCGGAAGGCAAGGGCATCCTGCCCGGCACCTACTGCGAGCCGAAGATGACCACCGTCGGTTCGCAGGACACCACCGGCCCGATGACCCGCGACGAGTTGAAGGATCTTGCCTGCCTCGGCTTCTCGGCCGATCTGGTGATGCAATCCTTCTGCCACACCGCCGCCTATCCGAAGCTGGTCGATGTCAAAACGCACCGCGAACTGCCGGGCTTCATCTCCACCCGCGGCGGCGTCGCGCTGCGTCCGGGCGACGGCGTCATCCACTCCTGGCTGAACCGCCTGCTGCTGCCGGATACCGTCGGCACCGGCGGCGACTCGCATACCCGCTTCCCGATCGGCGTCTCCTTCCCGGCCGGTTCCGGCCTCGTCGCCTTTGCCGCCGCCACCGGCGTCATGCCGCTGGATATGCCGGAATCGGTGCTGGTCCGCTTCAAGGGTTCGCTGGCCGATGCCGCCAAGCGCGGCATCACGCTGCGCGATCTGGTCAATGCCATTCCGCTGTGGGCCATCAAGCAGGGCCTCTTGACCGTCGAGAAGAAGGGCAAGATAAACATCTTCTCCGGCCGCATCCTGGAAATCGAGGGCCTGCCGGATCTCAAGGTTGAGCAGGCGTTTGAGCTTTCCGACGCCGCCGCCGAGCGTTCCGCCGCCGCCTGCACGGTCGCCCTCAACAAGGAGCCGATCGTCGAATACATGCGCTCCAACATCACGCTGATGAAGTGGATGATCGCCGAGGGCTACCAGGACGCCCGCACGCTCAAGCGCCGCATCCAGGCGATGGAAGAGTGGATCGCCAAGGGCGCGCTGCTCAAGGCCGACGCCAGCGCCCAGTACGCCGCCGTGATCGAAATCGATCTGGCCGAGGTCGCCGAGCCGATCCTCGCCTGCCCGAACGATCCCGACGACGTCAAGGTGCTGTCCGAAGTGCAGGGCGACAAGATCGACGAAGTTTTCATCGGCTCCTGCATGACCAACATTGGCCACTTCCGCGCCGCCGGCAAGGTGCTGGACGGCAAGTCCGACATTCCGACCCGTCTGTGGATCGCCCCGCCGACCAAGATGGATGCGCTGATTTTGACCGAGGAAGGTTACTACTCGGTGCTCGGCAAGGCCGGCGCGCGCATGGAAATGCCGGGCTGCTCGCTGTGCATGGGCAACCAGGCGCAGATTCGCAAGGGGTCGACCGCCGTTTCCACCTCGACGCGCAACTTCCCCAATCGTCTCGGCATCGACACCCGCGTCTATCTCGCCTCCGCCGAACTGTCCGCCGTCGCCGCCCTGCTCGGCCGTCTGCCGACCGTCGCCGAGTACCAGGAGCAGGTGCAGGCGGTCAATGCCAAGGCCGCCGAGGTGTATCGCTACATGAACTTCGACCAGATTCCGGCTTTTGTCGAAGTGGCTGAAAGCGTGAAGATGTAAGGCTGAAAAGTCCGGCTTTATCGCCAAAACCCCGCATCATTACCGATGCGGGTTTTTTTTTGACTGGCGTGGCGAACTTGAAAGCAGGCAGGGACTCAGCGCGCCGGCACCGCCACCAGCTTGACGCCCAGCGCCGCGCAGACACGGCTGATCGTCTCGAAACGGGGCTGGCTGGCGGGGCGCAATGCCTTGTACAAGGCTTCGCGGGTCAGGCCGGAGGCTTTGGCGATCTCGGTCATGCCGCGCGCCCGCGCCACGGTTCCCAAGGCATCGGCCAAGGCCGCCGGGTCGTTTTCTTCCATCACGATGGTCAGGTACTCGGCGATGGCCTGTTCGTCGGGAAGATGTTCCGCCATGTCGAATTCGCGCAGTTCGGAAATTTTGATTTTCTTGGTCATGTTTCAGTCCTCCAGCGTCCTCGCCAATTCCTTGGCCGCTTTGATGTCCCTGTTCTGCGTGGATTTGTCGCCGCCGCCCAGCATCAGAATCACCACATCGCCACGCTGGATGTAGTACATGCGCCAGCCGGGGCCAAAAAATTCGCGCATTTCAAATACGCCCTCGCCAACCGCCTCGATGTCGCCCAAGTTGCCTTTCTTGGCTTTTTCCAGACGTCGCCCCAAGCGGCGGCGCGTCAAGCCGTCTTTCAGGCCAGTGAGCCATTCGTCGAATTCGGCGGTTTGCAGGATCGTGTACATGCTCACCATTGTATCCATTCGATTACAGATAGCAAGGCTGCGCTGTACGGGTTTATACGGCTGCTTCCCGCAGTACCCGGTTGATCCAGCCCAAAAGGAACTTCTGCTGCGTGCTGTCCTTGGTCACGATGTCGCGGTAACGAGCGATCTTGGCCAGGGCGAAGGCTGGCACGAAGAGTTGCGGATTCATCGCGTTGATGGCGGCCAATGTGAGCGGGCCGAACTTGCCGTCCGGCGTCGCGCCGGCCACGGTTTGCGCCAGGCGCACCGAGGTAGTGACGCCGGCATTGACGGCGAAATCGAAAATGTTGCGGGCCACGTCCTGATTGACGATGTCCTTGCCGCGCACCGGGGTCCAGAAATTGGTCCGGTAGAAGCGGCGCACCACTTTCACATCCGGGATCTCGCCTTGGTCGATCTCGGCCCAACCCGGCCAGGTCGGGTTCATGTTGCGGGCGATGCCGGCATAGGTCATGCCGCCCCGGTCGCCCGCCACGTTGGTGAGCTTGTAACCGCCCTCGTTGCGGATCATGGACTCGTAAGCTTGCAGGAAATCAGCCATGGTCGTCCTTCTTTCAGCCGCTCCCGCGCATGCCTTGATGCGAAAACGGACAGGATGCCGCCTAGCCGGACAAGGGCCTTGGCTGGCCAGCGGCGAGCAGGGTGATCAGTTCGCGGTCGGTTTGCTGGATGTGATCAATCAGCCAGTTGCGCAGAAAATCGGCCAGTGGCCCGGCATCCGGTCTTTCGCCGGAGGCTACCTTGATCCGCAGCGCATTGACGCGGGCGGTGAAATCGCGGTGCGCACGGCAATGGCTGGCGGCATGATCGCTTTCGGGAGGCAGTCCGGGCATGAGCATTTCTTCGGTGCCGAAGTGGAACAGCACATAGTTGTTCAGGCGCGGCAGAATGTCGTTCAGCGCGGCGAATTCGCTACCGGAATCCAGTGCCACAAGCAATTCATTGAGCATTTCGACCAGTTCCTGATGTTGCAGGTCGATCTGCCGGTGTCCGGTTTCGAGGGCGGGACTCCAGACGATATGCATGGCGAATCCTTGCGATAGTTAACAAATATCTCAACAATCTAGTTATCATAACATATTGCTGCGCTGCCGCACTTTTTGAAATATCATAAAAATGTGCTCTTCTTTTTCTTTTTTCTTCCTCGTACTGCATAAGCCGCTGCGATGACTACGGATCGGGTAATTTCGGCTTGGCTGCGCTGGCATGAAAGAGTCGGGTGGCGCTATTGGCTGTTGCTTGCCTTTTCCGCCGCCCTGATCGTTTTCGCCGGACGCGGTTTGATCGGCAGTCAGGCGGAACTGAGCTACGCGACGGCAGTGCGCGGCTGGATCGAGGCCACCGCCGATATCAGCCGGGCCGTGCGGCAGTTGCAGTTGGAGCGCGGTTTGTCGAGCAGCTATCTGGTTTCGCCCGGCAACCGCCTGACGCCAGTGCGGAATCGCGCTGAAACGAGAGCGGCGCCTAGTGTCCTCGATTTCGCGCAGGCGCGGATCCGGCAATTGGCTACAACCGATGATGTCCTGAGGCGGGTCGGTAAAGCGTTCACGGTTTGGGGCGCCGCGTTGCCCATTGGCCCGGCGGCCGACCCGGATCTGACCGGGTTGCGTGAACTGCGCGCGGCGGTCGAGGCGCGGCGCGTCCCCTACGACGTGGTGGTGCAGCGTTATAGCGTCTGGATCGAGCAGTTGCTGGCCTTGCCACTTGGCCGCGTCGATGCGAACGGTCGCATGGCGGCGTCGCAACTGGCGCTGCTTTCCTTCCTCCGCGCCAGAGAGGCGGCCGAGCAGGAACTGGCCGTGATTGCGGCGTTGCTGGCGGTGGGCGATTTCGGTCATTATTCGCAGGCAGCGTCTTACTATCGGCTGCGCGCCAGCGAGTCCAGTCTGACCCAGTTCTATTTCCTGGTGCGCGACGCGCTGGATAAGCAGCAACATTTCGCCAGTAGCAGTTATATCCAGGAACTCGAAGCGATCCGCCAGCGCATTGTTGCCATCGAGCAGAGCGCTGCCCAGTCGCCGATGCAGATGATCGGCGCCGAACAATGGTTCACCGTGTCTGCGCAGCGGATCGACGCCATGCAGGCGATCGAGAGCGAACTGGTCATGGCCATCGACAAATTGGCCGCCGAACGCCAGGGTGAGGCCCGCGATTGGCTGATTTTCAACATTGTTTCGGCGCTCGTCGCCTTTCTGTTGATCGGCCTGCTGGTTCGTCAGATGCTGCGTAACAGCAAAAAAGCCGAGGCCGATCTGAATCTGGCCGACAAGATGTTTGCCAGCAGCATCGAGGCCATGCTCGTCACCGATGCGGGCTTGCGCATCATCAAGGCCAATCCGGCTTTCAGCCGGATCAGCGGTTATTCGCACGACGAATTGATCAACCGCCATGCTTCCCTTTATCTGAAATCCAGTCACCACGACGCCGCTTTCCATGCCGCTATGTGGGATCGCCTGGAGCGCGACGGCAATTGGCAGGGCGAGGTGTGGAACCGCCGCCGCAATGGCGAAATCTATCCGGTCCTGCTGTCCATCGTCGCGGTGCGCGACGAACCGGAGAGCACGATCAGCAATTACGTCATCATGGGCATTGATCTGAGCCAATACAAGAAGGCCGAGGAACTGCTCGAACGCCTGCGCACCTTCGATACCCTGACTGGCCTGTTGTCGCGTGAAGCCTGGCGGATGGCGGTCGAGTACGCGGTGACGCAGGCGCACAAGAACCAGAAGCGCTTCGCCGTGCTGAAAATTGGCCTCGACCGCTTCAAGCTGATCAACGATTCGCTCAGCCATGCCGTCGGCGACGAGGTGTTGCTGCTCAGCGCCAAGCGCATCCACCGCACTGTCCGCTCCTTCGACACGGTGGCGCGGCTGGGCGGCGATTTCTTCGCGGCGCTGCTTGAGGACATTGCCTTGATCCAGAATGTCGGCCTCGTCTGCGAAAAGCTGTTGAGCGCGTTCCAGAAGCCGATAACCGCCAGCGGGCATCAATTGCACGTCACGGTCAGTATCGGCGTCGCCGTTTTTCCCGACGATGGCGAGGATGTCGCGGTGCTCGAACGCAATGCCGAGCTGGCGATGTATCGCGCCAAGGAAGATGGGCGTGCTACCTATCGTTTCTATTCGGCCGAGATGAATGTCGAGGGCGTCCGTTTGCTGACCGTTGAAGGCATGTTGCGCCAGGCTCTGGCCAACGGCGAATTCAGCCTCGAATATCAGCCGCAGATCGACCCCCAGGGCAACCGGCTGCTCGGCGTCGAAGCCCTGCTGCGCTGGCGCAATCCGCAACTGGGCAGCGTTTCGCCGGTGCAGTTCATTCCCATCGCCGAGGAAACCGGCCTGATTATCCCGATCGGCGAATGGGTGCTGCACGAAGCCTGTCGCCAGGCGCGCGCCTGGATCGGCGAATTCGGTCGCGAGATGACGGTGGCGGTCAATCTCTCCGGCCGTCAGTTTCGTCAGAGCGATCTGCTGTCGATGATTCGTACGGCGCTGACCGAATCCGGGCTGCCGGCGCATCTGCTCGAACTGGAAATCACCGAGGGGGCGCTGGTCGCCAATGCCGGCAGCGCCGTCGACGTGCTGCGCGACCTGCGCAAGATGGGGGTGCGCACGGCCATCGACGACTTCGGCACCGGCTATTCCTCGCTCTCCTACCTGAAAACTTTCCCCCTCGACCGGCTGAAAATCGACCGTACCTTCATCCGCGGTCTGCCGCACGATGAGAGCGACACCGCCATCTCGCGCACGGTGGTGGCGCTCGGCCACTACCTGCATCTGGAGGTGCTGGCCGAGGGGGTCGAAACGCCGGAGCAGCAGGCTTTCCTCGCCGATATCGGCTGTCAGGTGCTACAGGGCAATCTGTATGGCCGGCCGATGAGCGCCGAAACGCTGACGCAACGTCTGCGCGAGGGCAGCTTGTGCTTTGCGGAAAGCGCCAAGGTCATTACTTCCTGAACGACGGCGGGAAAACCCGCCCCATTTCCCTTACCGCCCCTACGGCGCCGGTAGCGGCGCGAACTCTGCCGGCACCCAGGCAAAGCCTTTCTCTTCCTTGCGCACATGGCCGATGCCGGGGAAGGGCAGGTGCATGCCGGCGACCAGCAGCTTTTCCTTGGCCGCATAAGTAAAGACGCGCTTGCGGGTGGCTACCGCCTGACGCGGGTCGGTATCGAATTCAAACGCGACCTCGGGGCGGGCGAATTGCACGGCATGATTGTGCACCACGTCGCCGAGCACCAGCAGGCGTTGCTCGCCGCTGGCGATCAGGTAACTGGCGTGACCGGGCGTATGGCCGCAGGTGTCGATGCTGTTGACGCCGGGCAGCAGTTCCTGGTCGCTGGCAAAAGTTTTCCACTTGCCCGCCGCCAGATAAGGCGCGGCGGCATCGCGCGCCATCTTGAAAAAGCCCTGCGCCTCGGCGGGGGCCATGGCGGCGACTTCTTCGCTCAGCCAGAAATCGTTGTCGGCCTTGGCCGACCAGATCTCGGCATTGGCGAAAACGCGCTGGCCATCGCTGCTGACCAGACCATTTACATGGTCGCCATGCAGGTGCGTGATTAGCACAACGTCCACCTGTTCCGGCCGGTAGCCGGCGGCTTGCAGATTGTCGACGATGTGGCCGAGGCTGGGGCCGAACAGCTTGGCGGCGCCGGCGTCGATCAGGATCAGTTTGGCGCCGGTATTGACCAGATAGCCATTGACCGCCGTCTGGATCGCCGGCCCTTGCAGGAACTGACGGGCAAGCAGGCGTTGCATGTCGCGGCTGGAGATGTTCTTGAACTTTTTCTCATCGAGCGCGATGGCGCCGTCGTACAAGGCCGTGACTTCAAACTGGCCGAGCATCAGGCGGTAGTAGCCAGGCGCCTGGGCCTTCTGCGACGGCGCTTCGGCAGCGGCGAAACCGGCAGCGAACAGAAACAGGCAGGCGAGCAAGCGGCGGAACAGGCCGGACAAGGCGAGGCGCGAGGCGGTCATGGAATCTCTCCGGAATGAAAATATAACAGTATCCGGGAGTTCAGGAGGGAGTGTCCAGTCGGATCACGCCGGTGTTCAAGCCGCCTCGGGTCGGCTCCCCATTGCCTCGCCCATACGGATCGCCGCCGCCGGCCGCCAGGCCGGGTTGAAGTCGAGCGTGTTCTTCGGAAAGAGCATGACGACGGTCGAGCCAAGCAGGAAGCGGCCCATTTCCTCGCCCTTGTTCAACGTGACATTCTGTTCCTCGTAGCGCCATTCGCGGATGACGCCGGGGCGCGGTGGATTGACCACGCCATGCCAGACCGTCGCCATGCTGCCGACGATGGTGGCGCCAACCAGGGTCAGCACGAACGGCCCGGCGACGGAATCGAAGACGCAAACGACGCGCTCATTCCTGGCGAACAAACCGGGCACGCCGCGCGCCGTGGTCGGGTTGACCGAGAACAGCGCGCCGGGCACGTAGATCATGCGCCGCAGCTTGCCGTCACAAGGCATGTGGATGCGGTGATAGTCGCGCGGACTCAGATAAAGCGTGGCGAAGCTGCCATTCTCGAATTGCGCCGCCAGCTTGTGGTCGCCGCCGAGCAGGGCAGTCGTCGAATAAGCGTGGCCCTTGGCCTGGAAAATCCGGTCGCGTTCGATGACGCCGAATTGGCTGATCGCGCCATCCACCGGGCAGAGGAAATCCGCCTCGGCCAAGGGGCGGGCGCCCTCCTTCAAGGGTCGGGTGAAGAATTGGTTGAAACTCTTGTAAGCGCCGATGTCCGGCTCGGCGGCCTCGCTCATGTCGACGCCATAGCGGCCGACGAACCAGCGAATGAAGCCGGTGGTCAGGCGCCCCGCCTTGGCCCCGGCGAACTTGCCGGCGAGCGTAGTGAGCGCCCGCTTGGGCAGTAGGTATTGGGGCAGAACAGCGAGGCGATCGGACACGGGCAGGGAGCGGCGAAAAAAAGTAAACTTCTAATTATACAGCCCCGGGTTGCTTGCCCCGTCCGCTGCGCAGCAGCGCAAGACAGTGAGGCTTCGCGTCAGAGGCTTCACAAACGCCGGACAGCGGCCTTTGGCCTTGTCCAACCTGCAACCCGGGCTGCTGATCAGAGACTTTCCCCAAATTCCTTGCGGAAGGCAGCAACCAGTTCGTGCTGCCAGTCGCCCACCGGCTCCAGGCGGCCGTAGAAAAAGCGCAGGATTTCCGGTTCTTCGACCCACTTGAGGCCGCCCACGATGCGCCGGTGGGCGTGCAGCCAGCGGATACGGTCGATGGCGTAATTGGCTTGCGAGAGCGTAAATACGCGCCGCGGCACCGCCAGGCGGACCAATTCCATATTGGCCAGGGGTTCCGTGCCGTCCTCGTTGCGCTGTTCGGAGAGGGTTCCGCGCTCCATTCCGCGCACGCCGGAAGCAATGTAAATAGCCGCCGTAAGCGCCGCCGAAGGGTATTGCCGCTGGTCGATATGATCCACGAAGCGCAGGGCATCCACATGCGCGCCCAGGCCGCCCGCCGGAGTGACCACGGGAACGCCCGCCTTGTCGAGCGTCTGTACGATGTGCTCGATGAACAGGGGCCCCTGGTTGATCATGTCCTCGTCCATGGTTTCATCCAGACCGACGACGATGGCTTCCATCTCGCGCACGGACATGCCGCCATAGGTGAGAAAGCCTTCATACATGGGAACCAGACTACGCAGCCGCCTGTACATCGCTTCGTCGCGGATGCAGATGCCGCCCCCGCGGCCAAAGCCCAGCTTGCGGGCGGAGAAATAAATAATGTCGCAGCAGTCCGCCATGGCGCGGGTAATCTCGGCGATGGAGGTGTTTGCGAACTCCGCCTCGCGCGTTTTGATGAAATAGAGGTTGTCCGCCAGGAGGGAGGCATCCATCATGAGAATGATGCCGTGCCGGGCGCACACGTCGCGCACCTGACGAAGGTTTTCCATAGAAAACGGCTGCCCGCCGATGAGGTTGGTTCCCGCTTCCATACGCACGAAGGCGACGGCATCCTGGCCCTCGTCGGCAATCAGTTTTTCCAGCGCCGCGATATCCAGGTTGCCCTTGAAAGGATGGTCTCCCGTCACCGAAAGCCCTTCCGGGATGACCAATTCGACAAGCCTGCCGCCATTGGCCACGATATGCGCCTTGGTGGTGGTGAAGTGGTAGTTCATGGGCGTTACCTGGCCCGGCTTGATCAGTGACCTGGACAGAATGTTTTCCGCCGCGCGTCCCTGGTGGGTGGGGAGGAAATAATTCATCCCGAATATTTCGACGAGCTTGTCGAACAGGCGCGTATAAGTCGCCGAACCGGCGTAGGCGTCGTCGGCGATGAGCATGGCGGCCTGTTGGCGGTCGGACATCGCGTTGACCCCGGAATCGGTCAGCATGTCCAGAAAGACATCCTTGTTTTCCAGGAGGAAGGTGTTGTACCCGGCATTCTCGATGGCAGCGAGGCGCTTTTCCACGGGGAGGAGGGTGAGTTTCTGAATGATGCGAACCTTATGCATTTCCAATGGAAAGTTTTCACCGCTGAAATAAGTCACTTTAGGCATGAACAAGGCTCCCCGGAAAAGATATGAAAATAGTGAAACTCAAAAATAGTAGAAGAAAATGGTGGCGGTCACGATTTCCCTTGTTGGGTAACCGTGACCTGTCCTCTATTACCACAACAGAACAAAAGTGGCAAGTTTCTCACCAGCCTACCAAGGCTCCGACCCATATTCGTTGCGCAAGAGTTTTCTCATGACAATGCCGGTTCCGGAAAGCGCGTTGCCGGCATTGTGGTTTTCGGACACCGGAAAGAAATCAGGTATCTTGGCGATCGTTTTAAAACCTTCTTTTTGATACATTTTATAGGCGCTCGCCCAATCGCTATTTACCAGTAAAATGGCGCTCTTTAATTTGTATTTATCTTGAACCATTTTTAAAAGACTGACAAACAGTTTTTTGCCTATTTGCCCGCCGCGGACAGTTGGGTCAACGGCGATGGATGAAATGTACAACTCTTCGCCGTCATCGCAATGCGTATCATAAACGGAGTGGCCCAAGTCAAAATTGGAATACGGAACATCTTCCGAAAGAACCCAAAGCTCGGATGAAATGTAGCCGACAATTCTTCTTTCATTTTCTCTATCAACGACGGCCACCAAAAAACCGTCGGGGAAAGCGGCAATTCTGTCTTCAAACACTTTTCTTGATTCGGTCACTCTGGAGCGAAAAGAGAGGTGTTCTATTGTCATGATGCCGTCAATGTCATTCGCGACGGCTTTTCTGATAATGATGGCGGTTTGATTTTCCATGGCAATCCGTATAAGTCAATAAGCGTAGCCCGGATTGTAAACTGGACGAGGCAAAAAGCCGCTACCTTGCGATGCTTCGCATTGACCCATTCGTTCAAATTTGCGTTAGAAAGGCGAATAATAGCGCCATACCTTCCTGAAGGGGAGGGCTATGGCCAGATCCGCAAGCGGCACCGAATATGTGCAAGCGGTCACCGTAACGGTGGCCCAATGAGGTCGGGGCCGCGTTAGCGACCCCGGAATTGCCGCTTTGAGCGGCTCAATCTAAAGCCCCCGGCTTTGCCGGGGGATATTTACTACAATTCTCGCTCAACCAAAAAACCGCCCCTTCGCCGTGTCGGGGATCGCCATGCCGGTGACCTGGGCGCGGGCGAGGAGTTCCCAGTAGTAGCGGTAGGAGGCCCGGTCGTGCAGTTTGCCGGCGTGCTGGATGGGGCCCCAGTCCTTGTCTTGGGCGGCGATGAGGATTTCCGCTGCGGCTTCGACTTCGGAGAAGTCGGGGCGCATGGCTTCGACGATGGGGACGATCTGGTTGGGGTGGATGCTCCACATGCGCAGGTAGCCGAATTCCCGGCGGGCGCGCCGGGCGTCGCTGCGGATGGTGGCGATGTCCTGCAATTCGGTGGTGACGTTGTGCGTCGGCACGACGCCGCAGGCCAGCGCGGCGGCGCTGATTTCGCATTTGGCGCGGACGACCAGCGGGTGCTCGAACTGGCCGGGGCTTTTCATGGCGGCGCCGGGGATGGCGCCGTGATGCCCGGAGACGAAATCCATGAGGCCGAAATCGAGCGATTCGACGCCGGGCAGTGCGGCGATGCGCCAGACGTCGCGCAGCGCGCCGTGGGTTTCAATGAGTACATGGACGGGGATTTCCCGACCTAGGCCGCATTGTTTTTCGATTTGGCGCAGGGCGTCGATCTGCGTTTGCACGTCGGCGGCGCTGCACGGTTTGGGCAGGGTGAGGAAGGGGAGCCGGGCGCCGGCGCTGCGCACGAGGATTTCCATGTCCTGTCGCCAGTGGGCGTGGCTCACGTCATGAACGCGGGCAGCGACGCGGTTGAAGCGGTTGCCGTCGGACATGATGAGGGCGGCGGCCATTTCGGCGTGCTCGCGTTCGGCGCCGGCATGAGCGCCGTCCTCGCAGTCGCAGGTGATGTCGAAAATCGGGCCGAGTTCTTGCTGGCGTTGCAGCGCCTTCATCATCAGTTTTTCCGAGCCGGCGTAGTGGTCGACGGCGGGCAGGACGGGGAAGGGCCGTTCACCGGCAAAAAGGATGTCTTTGGGATGGCGCATGGCGTTTCGGCGGAGTCAACGAAAAAGGCCGCGGCATTTTACCGCGGCCTTCCGGTGCAGCTAAATGTCTGCCGGATTAAAGCATGCTCTTGACCGCCTCGGCTTCATCGGTCAGTTCTTTCAGCGTCAGGTTGATCTTTTCCTGGCTGTAGGCGTCGATTTCCAGCCCCTGGATGATCTTGAAGGAACCGCCCTTGCATTCGCAGGGGAAGCCGAACACGATGTCTTTGGGAATGCCGTAGGAGCCGTCGGAGGGCACGCCCATGGTGACCCATTCGTCGGAGCCGAGAACCCAGTCGCGGATGTGGTCGATGGCGGCATTGGCGGCGGAGGCGGCGGAGGAAAGGCCGCGCGCTTCGATGATGGCGGCGCCGCGCTTGCCGACGGTCGGCAGGAAGACGTCGTTATTCCAGGCGTGGTCGTTGATGAGCGCCTTGACGCTGTCGCCATTAGAGGTGGTGTAGCGGTAGTCGGCGTACATGGTGGGCGAGTGGTTGCCCCAGACGACCAGCTTCTTCAGGGAAGACACCGCACGGCCGCTCTTGATGGCCAGTTGCGACAGGGCGCGGTTGTGGTCGAGGCGCAGCATGCCGTGGTAATTGGCCGGGTTGGTGCGGCCGACCTTTTTGGCGGCGGCGGCGGCGATGTAGGCATTGGTGTTGCAGGGGTTGCCGACGACCAGCACCTTGACGCTTTCCTTGGCGTTTTCGGCGATGGCCTTGCCCTGGACGGTGAAGATGGCGCCATTGGCGGTCAAGAGATCAGCGCGCTCCATGCCCTTGGTGCGGGGGCGGGCGCCGACCAGGAGGCAGACGTCGGCATCCTTGAAGGCGACATTCGGATCGTCGGTGGTGAACATGCCGGCCAGCAGCGGGAAGGCGCAATCTTCCAACTCCATCATCACGCCTTTGGCGGCCTGCTGGGCTTGCGGCAGGTCGAGCAACTGGAGGATGACCGGCTGGTCTTTGCCGAGCATTTCGCCGGAGGCGATGCGGAACAGCAGGCTATAACCGATCTGGCCGGCGGCGCCGGTAACAGCTACGCGCATGGGGGCTTTGGACATTTTCTTCGCTCCTGAATGAAACAGCGGTAATGGGCGGATCGTTTGGCTCGATGGCCGACGGGACTTGACCTTGCGTCAATCAAACAATGCTAGACGCTTGGGTTGAGACTGTCAATTGCATCCTCTGTCTTATATAAGACATCTTTTACTGGACGCTGCGCCGGAAGTATGCTGAAATCCAAAATTATGACCCCAAAGATTTCCCGTTCCGCGGTGCGTTCGCATTCGCCGACGTTCAGTCCCCTCTATCGCCAGATCAAGGACTTTCTCATCCGCTGTCTGGAAGAAGGGGAGTGGGGGCCGGGCGACGCGATTCCCAGCGAGGGGGAACTGGCGGCGCGGTTTAACGTCAGCCAGGGGACGGTACGCAAAGCCATCGACGAGATGGCGGCGGAGAACATGCTGATTCGCCGGCAGGGCAAGGGGACTTTCGTCGCTACCCACGACGATCCGCGCTCCTTCTATCGTTTTTTGCGCGTGGCGCCGGATGCCGGCAAGCACATCCAGGGTGTCAGCGATGCCAGTGCCTGCGAAATGGTGGCGGCTTCGGTCGAGGTGGCTGCGGCGCTCGGTTTGGCGGTCGGCGACGAACTGATCCGCGTCCTGCGGGTGTTGCGCTTTGCCGACGAGCCGGTGGTGTTCGACCAGATCTATCTGCTGGCCGATGCGTTCGCCGGCCTGACGCTCGAATCTCTGCGCAGCAGCGAGCGCTCCCTGTACAGCGTGTTTGAGAGCGATTATGGCGTGCGCATGATCCGCGCCGAGGAACGCCTGCGGGCGGTGGCGGCTGACGCGGAGAGCGCGGCCCGGCTCGGCATTGCCGTCGGCGAGCCGCTGTTGCGCGTTGAGCGGACGGCTTATACCTATGGCAACAAAGCGGTCGAGTGGCGCCTCGGTTTGTATAGCACCCGTCATTATCACTATCGCAATGATCTGGGTTGAAGAAAGGGCGCGAATTGAAGGAAGGGAGCGAATCTTTGCATACAGCCGCTAGAGGCCGTGATGCGAAATTGCATGTATAATTATGGTTCTTTTTTAGGTAAAGCGGTTAGCCGCAAATCAACGCGAGGGGTGACGTTCATGGCAGAAATGACCATCAACAAAAAGCGTCCAGTAAACTTGGACTTGACTACCATCAGGCTGCCCTTGTCGGCCAAGGTTTCAATCCTGCATCGGGTCAGCGGCGCCGGCTTGTTTATCTGCTTGCCGCTGCTGCTCTGGCTGTTCGGCGCCAGCCTGACATCGGCCGATAGCTTCGCTGTCTTGCAGTCGGTGGCGGCCTCGCTGCCCGTCAAAGTGATCCTCGCCGGCCTGATCTGGGCTTACGCGCATCACTTCTGCGCCGGCATCCGCTTTCTGCTGCTCGACCTGCATGTCGGCATCGAGAAGGAAGCCGCCGCCAAGTCGTCGGCGGCTGTATTTGCCGTCAGCATTCCGCTGACCCTAGCTCTGTGGTGGGGGATTCTGCTGTGATCAAACGTATCGTTGTCGGGGCCCATTACGGCCTCAAGGACTGGATCGCCCAGCGTGCCACGGCGGCCATCATGATGATTTATTCGTTGCTGATGACCGTGGTGTTGCTGATCGTCCGACCGTCCACTTTCGAGGCCTGGCAGGGGGTGTTCGCCAATGGCGTCATCAAGTTCCTGACCTTCCTGTTCTGCGTCAGCCTTTTTTATCATGTCTGGATTGGTGTGCGTGACATCTGGATGGACTACGTCAAGGCGACGGGCCTGCGCCTGACCTTGCATGTGCTGACCGTTACCGCGCTGGTGGGCTACACGGCGTGGGCTGCTGCGATTCTCTGGAGGCTGTGAGCGTGAGTATTCCTGTTCTGAAATTTGACGCGGTCATCGTGGGCGCCGGCGGCGCCGGTCTGCGCTCGGCGATTCAATTGTCCGAAGCTGGCCTGAAAACGGCCGTGCTGTCCAAGGTCTTCCCGACCCGTTCCCATACCGTCGCTGCCCAGGGCGGCGTTGCCGCCTCGCTCGGCAATTCCGAAGAGGATCACTGGCACTGGCACATGTACGATACCGTCAAGGGTTCCGACTGGCTCGGCGACCAGGACGCGATCGAGTTCATGGTGCGCAAGGCCAACGAGTGCGTCGTCGAACTTGAGCATTACGGCATGCCTTTCGACCGCACCGACAATGGCAAGATCTACCAGCGTCCCTTCGGCGGCCACATGTCCAACTTCGGCGAAAAGCCGGTGCGCCGTTCCTGCGCCGCCGCCGACCGGACCGGCCACGCCATGCTGCACGCCATGTACCAGCGTAACGTCAAGGCCAACACCCAGTTCTTCGTCGAGTGGATGGCGCTGGATCTGGTTCGCGACGCGGAAGGCCATGTCATCGGCGTCACGGCGATGGAAATGGAAACTGGCCAGGTCGTCATTTTCCATACCCGAGCCACTATTTTCGCCACCGGCGGCGCTGGCCGTATCTTCTACTCCTCCACCAACGCCTTCATCAACACCGGCGATGGTCTGGGCATGGCGGCGCGCGCCGGCATTCCGCTGGAGGACATGGAGTTCTGGCAATTCCACCCGACCGGCGTGGCCGGCGCCGGCGTGCTGATTACCGAGGGCGTGCGCGGCGAGGGCGGCATCCTGCGCAATAGCAGCAAGGAGCGCTTCATGGAGCGCTACGCGCCGAATGCCAAGGATTTGGCGTCGCGCGACGTGGTTTCGCGCGCCATGACCACCGAAATCAACGAAGGCCGCGGCTGTGGCGTGAACAAGGACTATGTCCTGCTCGACATCACCCACCTCGACCCCAACACCATCATGAAGCGCCTGCCGGGCATCCGCGAAATCGGCTTGCAGTTCGCTGGCGTCGATTGCATCAAGGAGCCGCTGCCGGTCGTGCCGACCTGTCACTACCAGATGGGCGGTATCCCGACGCATTACTCCGGCCGCGTGGTCGTGCCGCACAACGGCGATCACAACAGCATCGTCCCCGGCTTCTATGCCGCTGGCGAATGCGCCTGCGCCTCGGTGCACGGCGCCAACCGCCTCGGCACCAACTCGCTGCTCGATCTGCTGGTGTTCGGCAAGTCGGCTGGCGATTCCGCCGTCGAGGATCTCAAGAGCGGCAAGGCCCACCGCGAATTGCCGAAGGATGCCGCCGACAAGTCGCTGGCCCGTATCGCCGCGCTCGATAGTCGTAAGGGCGGCGCCAATGTGCACGAAACCCGTCTGGCCATGCAGCGCACCATGCAGACCCATGCCGGCGTCTTCCGTTTTGGCGATCTCCTGAAGAGCGGCGTCGAGAAAATCCTCGAGGTCGAGAAAGCTGCCCGTCAGCTTGAGATTACGGACAAGTCGATGGCCTGGAACACGGCGCGCACCGAAGCCCTGGAAATGGAAAATCTGATCGAGGTCGCCAAGGCCACGATGCTTTCCGCCGAGGCGCGCAAGGAATCGCGCGGCGCCCATGTCCGCGACGATGCGCCGGATACGCCGGAATTCCCGAATGGCCGTAACGACCAAGAGTGGCTCAAGCACACGCTGTTCAATTCGGCCGACAATTCGATCACCTACAAGCCGGTCACCATGCAGCCGTTGACCGTTGAGCCGATCGCGCTGAAGACGCGTTCGTACTAATCGGAGAACGACATGAGCAAACGCACGGTTCAATTCAGCATCTACCGCTACGATCCGGACAAGGATGAAGCCCCTTACATGCAGGACATTTCGGTCGACATCGAACCGACCGATCGTAAGCTGCTCGATGCGCTGACCAAGCTGAAGGCCAAGGACGACACCCTGTCCTACCGCCGTTCCTGCCGCGAGGGCGTGTGCGGTTCCGACGCCATGAACATCAACGGCAAGAACGCGCTGGCCTGCCTGACCGACATCGACGATCTGAAGCAGCCGATCGTACTGCGCCCGCTACCGGGCCTGCCGGTCATCCGCGACCTGATCGTGGACATGACGCAGTTCTTCAAGCAGTACCACTCGATCAAGCCCTATCTCATCAACAACGATCCGCCGCCGGAGCGCGAGCGCCTGCAATCGCCGGAAGAGCGCGAAGAGCTGAACGGCCTTTACGAGTGCATCCTGTGCGCCTGCTGTTCGACCGCCTGCCCGTCGTTCTGGTGGAATCCGGACAAGTTCGTCGGCCCGGCCGGCCTCCTGGCCGCCTACCGCTTCCTCGCCGATACCCGCGATCAGGCGACCAGCGAGCGGCTCGACAACCTTGAGGACCCGTATCGGCTGTTCCGCTGCCACACCATCATGAATTGTGTCGATGTCTGCCCGAAGGGTCTGAATCCGACCAAAGCCATAGGCAAGATCAAAGACATGATGGTGGGTCGCGCGGTTTAATGGAAAGGGCTGACTACGAACGCCTGCGCTGGCGCTGCATCCGCCGGGCGCTGCTGGAACTCGATATCGTGCTGACGCGCTTTCTCGACAACGGCTTCGACCAGTTGGATGAGGAACAGCAACAGGCGTTCGTGGAATTGGCCGACTGGGAGGATCACGATCTCTGGCGCTTGATCAGTGGCCAAGAAGAAACCCGGGATCCTCGCTACGCGCCCATCGTGGCGCGGCTTCGTAAGAGTTGAGTAAGGTTGACGGCTGTATGATCAACCTTTGACCGGGCCCCGGCAATGCAGTGATGACCAACATCTGAAAAGAGAACGATTCCATGACGACCGAACGCAAGGCAATCCTGAGTGTTGACGGACAGGCTCCCGTCGAATTCCCGATCATGTCCCCGACGCACGGTAACGACTGCGTCGATATCCGCACCCTCGGCGCCAAAACCGGTTTGTTTACTTATGACTCCGGTTTCCTGTCGACCGCCAGTTGCAAGTCTACGATCACCTTCATCGATGGCGACAAGGGCGAATTGCTCTACCGCGGCTATCCGATCGAGCAACTGGCCGAGCAGTGCAACTTCCTGGAAGTCGCCTACCTGATGAAGAATGGCGAGTTGCCGAACGGCCAGCAGAAAAAAGAGTTTGAAGACACCGTCAAACAGCACATGCTGGTGCACGAGCAACTCGTCAAGTTTTACTCGGGCTTTCGCCGCGACGCGCATCCGATGGCTGTCATGGTCGGCGTGGTCGGCGCCCTCTCCGCTTTCTACCATGATGCGATGGATTTCTCCGATGCCGATCATCGCACCATGAGCTTCGTCCGCCTGGTGGCCAAGCTGCCGACCATTGTCGCCATGGCCTACAAGTACAACACCGGCGGGCCGTTCATGTATCCGGACAACGAACTGGATTACACCGCCAACTTCATGCGCATGATGTTCGGCAATCCGTGCGGGAAGTACGTCGCCAATCCGGTGCTGGTGCATGCCCTCGACACCATCTTCACGCTGCACGCCGATCACGAGCAGAACGCCTCGACCTCGACCGTCCGCCTGGCCGGTTCGTCGGGCGCCAACCCCTTCGCCTGCATCGCAGCCGGTATCGCCTGCCTGTGGGGGCCGGCGCACGGCGGCGCCAACGAGGCCTGCCTGCAAATGCTCGAAGAAATCGGCGATGTCTCGCGCGTCGGCGAATACATCAAGCGCGCCAAGGACAAGAACGACTCCTTCAAGCTGATGGGTTTCGGCCATCGCGTCTACAAGAACTTCGACCCGCGCGCCAAGCTGATGCGCAAGATCTGCGACGATGTGCTGCAAGAACTGGGCCTGCAGAACGATCGCCTCTTCAAGCTGGCCAAGGAACTGGAAAAAATCGCTCTGGAAGACCAGTATTTTGTCGAGAAGAAGCTGTACCCGAACGTCGACTTCTATTCCGGCATCGTGCAAAAGGCCATCGGCATTCCGACCGAAATGTTTACCTGTATTTTCGCGCTGGCCCGCACGGTCGGCTGGGTAGCCCAGTGGGAGGAGATGATCTCCGATCCGGAATACAAGATCGGGCGTCCGCGTCAGTTGTATATCGGCGCTGCCAGGCGCGACGTCGTGCCGCTTACCCGGCGCGCCTGACGAGTGAAATCAGGGCGGCCGCTGGGCCGCCCCTTTTTTCCGGCGGCGGCGCTGCAGCCAAGACCTGCCAGAGAAAACCCTGAGGGGGGAGCCAATGACCACGATGAATCAGCTGTTCGACAGCACCCTGTATTTCGGCGGCAATGCACCGTTCGTCGAGGAACTCTACGAGTTGTATCTTCACGACCCGACCGCCGTATCGCCCGAGTGGCGGGACTATTTTGATCGCCTGGCGCAAATGCCGGGCTTTGTCGCGCGTGACGTGGCGCATGCTCCTGTCGTTGCGGCGTTCGCCGAGCTGGCCAAGGATGGGGGATTCCGTCCGGTGGCGCCCGCCTCGGCCACGACCGAACACAAGAAGCAATCGGCGGTCGGCCAACTGGTCACCGCTTATCGCTCGCTCGGCACGCGCTGGGCCGATCTCGATCCGCTGAAGCGCCTGCCGCGGCCGAAGATTGATGAACTGGAGCCGTCCTTCTACGGCTTTAACGACGCTGACATCAATCAGAACTTCAGCGTCGGTTCGCTGAAGGGCCTGCCGGCCGAAGCCAAGCTCGGTGACATCCTTGAGACGCTGAAGCAGACCTACTGCGGCACCATCGGCATCGAATACATGTACATGACGGATTACAACGAGAAGCGCTGGTTGCAGGAGCGCCTCGAAAGCATCCGTTCCCGTCCGTCCTTTAATCCGGAACAGAAGAAGCGCATCCTTGAGCGCCTGACCGCCGCCGAGACGCTGGAGCGCTACCTGCACACCAAGTACGTCGGCCAGAAGCGCTTCTCGCTGGAAGGCGGCGAGTCGCTGATCGTGGCGATGGACGAGGCGATCCGCAGCGGCGCCGCCCTGGGTGTCGATGAAGTGGCCGTCGGCATGGCCCACCGCGGCCGTCTGAACGTGCTGGTCAATACGCTGGGCAAGGCGCCCTCGATGTTGTTCGCCGAATTCGAAGGCAAGAAGAAGAGCGATCTGACGGCTGGCGACGTCAAGTACCACATGGGCTTCTCGTCCGACGTCAGTACCCCGGGCGGCGCCTGCCACGTGACGCTGGCCTTCAACCCCTCGCACCTGGAAATCGTCAACCCGGTGGTGGAGGGCTCCGTCTATGCCCACCAGGTTCGCCGTGGCGAAGGCAGCAAGAAAAAGGTCATGCCGATCCTGATCCATGGCGATGCCGCCGTGGCCGGCCAAGGCGTGAACCAGGAAATGCTCAACTTTGCCCAGACCCGCGGCTACGGCGTCGGCGGCACCCTGCATATCGTGGTTAACAACCAGGTTGGTTTCACCACCAGCGACCCGCGCGACTACCGTTCCGGCCACTACTGCACCGACATTTTCAAGATGATCGATGCGCCGATTTTCCACGTCAATGGCGACGATCCCGAGGCGGTGGCGCTGGTTACCCAGTTGGCTGTCGAATATCGCCAGACCTTCGAGAAGTGCGTCGTGGTCGACATCGTCTGCTTCCGCAAGCTCGGCCACAACGAGCAGGACGAGCCGATGGTCACGCAGCCGCTGATGTACAAGATCATCGCCAAGCACCCGGGTACCCGCAAGCTGTACGGCGACAAGCTGGTCGCCGAAGGCACGCTGGCGGCCGATGGTCCGGACCTGATGATCAAGGAATACCGCGAGCATCTGGACAAGGGCGAACTGCTCTACAACCCGGTGCTGGCTGGCTACAAGCACCCGATGATCATCGACTGGACGCCGTTCCTGACCAAGAACTACATCGAAACCTGCGACACCACGGTGCCGATGGCCGAACTGCAGCGCTTGGCCAAGCGTTTGACCGACATTCCTGAAGGCTTCACGCTGCATTCGCGGGTCAAGAAGATCATCGAGGATCGCGCCGCGATGGGTGCGGGCAAGCTGCCGGTCGACTGGGGCATGGCCGAGAATCTGGCCTACGCCTCGCTGCTGGTTTCCGGCTACGGCGTACGCATTTCCGGCGAGGACGTCGGCCGCGGCACCTTCTTCCACCGCCATGCCGCCTTCCATGATCAGAATCGCAGCAGCTGGTCCGAGGGCACCTACTATCCGCTGAAGAATCTGCAGGACAAGCAGGCCGGCTTCCAGTGCTTCGATTCGGTGCTGTCCGAAGAAGCCGTGCTCGCCTTCGACTACGGCTATGCCTCGGCCAATCCGTACGAGTTGGTGGTCTGGGAAGGCCAGTTCGGCGATTTCGCCAACGGCGCCCAGGTTGTCATCGACCAGTTCATCGCTTCCGGCGAGGCCAAGTGGGGCCGCGCCTGCGGCCTCGTCCTGCTGCTGCCGCACGGTTACGAAGGGCAAGGCCCGGAACACTCCTCGGCGCGCCTCGAACGCTTCATGCAGCTGTGCGCCGAGATGAACATGGAAGTCTGCGTGCCGACCACCGCCGCCCAGGTCTTCCACATGCTGCGCCGCCAGGCCGTGCGCATGCAGCGCAAGCCGCTGGTCGTGATGTCGCCGAAGTCGCTCCTGCGCCACAAGGATGCCGTGTCGCCGCTGGAAGATCTGGCCAATGGCGAATTCCAGCGCGTCATCGGCGAAGTCGACGCGATCGACCCGAAGAAGGTCAAGCGCATCGTCCTGTGCTGCGGCAAGGTTTATTACGAACTGCTGGCGGCCCGCCGCGAAAAGAAGATCAACGACATCGTCATCATCCGCGTCGAGCAGTTGTATCCCTTCCCGAAGGAGTCGCTGCATGCCGAACTGCTCAAGTATCCGAAGGCCACGGAAATCGTCTGGGCGCAGGAAGAGCCGCGCAACCAGGGCGCCTGGTACTGGTTTGCCTCGCGCCATCACCTGGATACCCAACTGGGCGGCAAGCAGAAGCTGCTGCTGGTGTCGCGTCCGGCTTCCTCGTCGCCAGCCGTCGGCTATCTGGCCAAGCACAACGAGCAACAAAAGGCACTGATCGAGTCCGCGCTGGGCAAGATTGAGTACTGAACAATAAAGGAGTGGAGTCATCATGAGCATTATCGAAGTCCAAGTTCCCCAGCTCTCCGAGTCCGTTGCCGAAGGTACGCTTGCTTCATGGAAGAAGAAAATCGGTGAAGCGGTCGGCCGTGACGAAATCCTGATTGACATCGAGACCGACAAGGTTGTGCTGGAAGTGCCGTCACCGGCTGCCGGCGTATTGGTTGAGATCATCAAAGGCGATGGCGAAACCGTTGTTTCCGGCGAGTTGATCGCCAAGATCGACACCGCTGCCACTGCCGGCGCCGTGGCTCCAGCCGCCGCGCCGCAAGCCACGGCGGCCGTTTCGGCCCCGGCGCCTGCTGCCGCCGCTCCGGCCGGCGCCGCCAGCCCGGCTGCGCGCAAGATTCTCGACGAGAAGGGTATCGCGGCCGCCGATGTTGCCGGCACCGGCCGCGGCGGTCGTGTGACCAAGGAAGACGCCGTTACTGCCGCGCCGAAGGCAGGTCCGGTGGCCGCCGCCGCTCCGGCTGCGGTCAGCATTGTCGCGCCGACGACCGGCGTGGACTTGGCCGCGCGCACGGAGGAGCGCGTGCCGATGAGCCGCCTGCGCGCCCGCATCGCCGAGCGCCTGCTGCAATCGCAACAAACCAACGCCATCCTGACCACCTTCAACGAGGTGAACATGGCGCCGGTGATGGCCATGCGCAAGCAGTACGGTGAGAAGTTCGAAAAGGCCCACGGCGTCCGCCTCGGCTTCATGGGCTTTTTCGTCAAGGCCGCCTGCGCCGCGCTACAGCGCTTCCCGGTACTGAACGCCTCGGTCGATGGCAATGACATCGTTTATCACGGCTACATCGACATCGGCATCGCTGTCGGCTCGCCGCGCGGCTTGGTCGTACCCATTCTGCGCAACGCCGACCAGATGACGATCGCCGATATCGAGAAGAAGATCGCCGAATTCGGCACCAAGGCCAAGGACGGCAAGCTCTCCATCGAGGAACTGACCGGCGGCACCTTCTCCATCTCCAATGGCGGCATCTTCGGCTCGATGATGTCCACGCCCATCATCAACCCGCCGCAGTCCGCGATCCTCGGCATTCACGCCACCAAGGATCGGGCCGTGGTCGAGAACGGCCAGGTCGTCGTCCGCCCGATGAACTATCTGGCGATGTCCTACGACCACCGCATCATCGACGGCCGCGAAGCCGTGCTTGGCCTGGTGGCGATGAAAGAGGCGATGGAAGATCCATCCCGCCTGCTGCTCGGCGTCTGATCGGCGTAGGCCATGAACCGCGTCCATCGACTGCTTGCCGCGTTGTTGTTGTGCACGGCATCGACGGCGATGGCCGCGGACGTCGACGCCTGGGTCGGGCGCTACGAACTCCGGCTGATGGCCGCTGATGGAATCGTCGAGGAAGACGACCCGCATATCGTCATCCGCATCGAGCGCCTGCCCGATGCCGACCCGGCGAAATCGCGGGACAGCGACGGCCCGGATCTTGCGCGCTGGGTAGCGGTGATTGAACCCGATGGCGGCCGCGAGGAACTGCGCCGCTTTCGGAGCGAGGACTACGAAGGCTTTAGCCTCCCGGCCGACGGGATCAAGTGCCTTAAAAGCGACTTCATCATCATCTGCAAAGTGGCGCCCGGCGCCACCGTGATCCTTGATCACGATGAAAAGTTGGTCGCACGCACGGGCCTGTTCGGCGCGATCCTCCATGTTGGCGTCATTGAACTCACCAAACTGGATTGATAAAGACATGAGCAAACAATTTGACGTACTGGTTATCGGCGGCGGTCCCGGCGGCTATGTCGCGGCCATTCGCGCCGCCCAGCTCGGCTTTTCCACGGCCTGCTGCGAATCCAACCCCTATGCCGATCCCAAGGGCGAACCGCGTCTCGGCGGCACCTGCCTGAACGTCGGCTGCATTCCCTCCAAGGCGCTCTTGCATACCTCGCACCTGTTCGAGGAGGCCGCCCATACGTTCGCCGGCCAGGGCATCAAGGTTTCCCCGCCGAGCATCGACGTGCCGGTGATGAAGGCGCGCAAGGATGGCGTCGTCACGCAACTCACCAGCGGCATCAAGGGACTGTTCAGAAAGAACAAAGTCACCATGATCCCGGGCCACGGCTCCTTCGTCGGCAAGGAAGGCGAGTTCTACAAACTCAAGGTCGGCGCCGAGGACGTGCTGGCCAAGCAGGTCATCGTCGCCACCGGCTCCAAGCCGCGCCACCTGCCCGGCGTGCCGGTCGACCAGAAAATCATCATGGACAACGAAGGCGCGCTGGATCAGGAATCGGTGCCGAAAAAACTGGCCATCATCGGCGCTGGCGTCATCGGCCTGGAAATGGGTTCGGTCTGGCGCCGTCTCGGTTCCGAAGTGACCATTCTCGAAGCCCTGCCGGATTTCATGCCCTTCGCCGACCAAGATGTCGCCAAGGAGGCGCTCAAGCTGTTCACCAAGCAGGGTCTGGTCATCGAAACCGGCGTCAAGATCGGCGAGGTCAAGACGAGCAAGAAGGGCGTCGCCATCGCCTTTGAGAGCAAGGACGGCAAGGCCGCCAAGCTCGACGCCGACCGTCTGATCATCTCCATTGGCCGCCTTGCCAACACCGACGGCCTGAATGCCGAAGCCGTCGGCCTCAAGCTCGACGGGCGCGGCATGATCGAGGTCGACGGCCACTGCCGCACCAACCTGCCGGGCGTCTGGGCCGTCGGCGACGTGGTGCGCGGGCCGATGCTGGCGCACAAGGCGATGGAAGAGGGCGTCATGGTCGCCGAACTGATCGCCGGCCAGGCCGGGCATTGCAATCTCGACACCGTTCCCGGCGTCATCTATACCGCCCCGGAAATCGCCTGGGTCGGCAAGAGCGAACAGCAACTCAAGGCCGAAGGCGTCGCTTACAAGGCCGGCAAGATCCCCTTCCTCGCCAATGGCCGGGCGCTGGGCATGGGCGATCCCTCCGGTTTCGTCAAAATGCTGGCATGCGCCAAAACCGACCGCATCCTCGGCGTCCATATCATCGGCCCGAACGCTTCCGAGCTGATTTCCGAAGCCGTCGTTGCCATGGAATTCGCCGGCGCCTCGGAAGACTTGGCGCGCATCTGCCACGCCCACCCGACGCTGGCGGAAGCGGTGCACGAAGCGGCCCTGGCCTGCGACAAGCGGGCGCTGCATTTCTGACATCTCATGGGAGAGAAACGCGCCGCTTGCGGCGCGTTTCTTGTCTGGAGAAACCGAATGCACTGTCCTTATTGCGACAAGCGCGCTGGCGCTCTTCGCGGATCGCGGCAATCGCAAGAAGATTACAAGCGGAGCATGCCCATACTGTGACGAGAAAGTGGCGCTGAACCACAGTGGCAAACGGGTAGCAATCGTGTTGCCGCTCGTTGTGTTGTTCACGATTCTCCTGTGGAGGCATGTGGGTGCTTATACTATTAAAGCCATTGCCTTTGTGTCGGCTGGCCTGCTGTATTTTGGAACCCTTCGAGTTGATAAAGCTGGCGATACCTAACATGAAACTGACCGCAGTTCTCACTCCCGCTGAAGAGGGCGGTTTTGTCGCCCTGAATCCGGAGACGGGCACGACAACCCAAGGCGAATCAATCGAAGAAGCTCTTGAAAATCTCCGCGAGGCAACGGCCCTTTACCTGTCTGAATTTCCTCTCGGCACGACTGGCGATCCGCTGGTGACCCTGTTTACGGTTCCAGAAGTCGCTCATGCCTAAACTGCCGCGCATTTCAGGCGCCCAGATCATCAGGGCGCTGGAAAAACTGGGCTTCATCAAGGTTCGACAAAGCGGCAGCCATGTGTTCATGAGACGCGGCGCCGACGGTTGCGTCGTTCCGTTGCACGCCGAAGTCAAGGTCGGTACGCTGGCTGGTGTCTTGCGTCAAGCTGGCGTGTCACATGAAGCGTTCATGGCCAAGCTTTGAGGTGATAACCAAATGCCCCACAAAAAACTCAACGTCCCCGCCAAAGGCATGCTCGATGCCTACCTGAGCCTGCTCGAAGCCCGCGGCTATGTCGCCGACGCTGCTCAGATGGCGGCGGCCAATGCCTTGCAGGCGTTGTATACCCATCTCCTGCATTTCAAGGTCGATCGCGGCAGCACCATCAAGCGCCTGCTGGCGCCGCCCAAGCCGCCCAAGGGCGTGTATTTCTGGGGCGGCGTCGGGCGCGGCAAGAGCTTTCTCATGGACTGCTTCTACGATTCGGTACCCTACCGGCGCAAGAAGCGCATCCATTTTCATGCCTTCATGCAGCAGATTCACCGCGATCTCGATAAATACAAGGGTGAACCCGACCCGATGCTGAAAGTTGCCGAGCAGGTGGCCAAGGGTGTGCGCCTGCTCTGCTTCGACGAATTCCATGTTTCCGACATCGCCGACGCGATGATACTCGGGCGTCTGATGGAAGGTCTGTTCGCCAAGGGAGTGATCCTGGTGATGACATCCAATTACCCGCCCGACCAGTTGTATCCGAACGGTTTGCATCGCGAGAGCTTCCTGCCGACCATCGCGCTGCTCAACAAACACCTCGACGTGTTCGAGGTCGAGGCCGGCATCGACTACCGGCTACGCGCACTGGAGCAGGTTGAGATCTACCACCATCCGGCCGATGCCGCCGCCGAAAGGAAAATGCTCGACTATTTCCGCGTGGTGGCCGGCGAGGACGGCAAGAAGGGTGGGCATATCGAAGTGCTCGGGCGCAACATCGACACGGTACGCCGCGGCCACGGCGCGGTCTGGTTCGATTTCCGCACCCTGTGCGGCGGCCCGCGCTCGCAGAACGACTATCTCGAAATTGCCCGCAGCTATCATACGGTGTTGCTGTCGCACATTCCCCGGATGACGGTGCATCAGGCTTCCGAGGCACGGCGCTTCACCTGGCTGGTAGATGTTTTCTACGACCACAAGGTCAAGCTCATCGCCACCGCCGACTGCGCCGCCGATGGGCTGTATACCGAAGGCACCCAGGCCGGCGAGTTCAAGCGCACGGTTTCAAGGCTGACCGAGATGAATTCGCGCGAATACCTCGCCCTGCCGCACCTGCCTTCCGAGTGATTCCATTTCCAGACCAAGCGATTACTTTTTCGGCTTCGCTTGCCGTACTACAGTGCTGTCTGTGCTTTGCCTTCGCGTACTCGATTGATCTGAAAATGGAATGAGAAAACGGCGATGATCCGCCTGCTGCAAACCCTGTCCGTCCTGTTCCTGGCCCTTTGGTTTGGGATGGCCGGCGCGCAGCAGATGGAGATCATCGAGTTGCGCAGTAAGACCGCCGACGAAGTCGTGCCGGTTCTGCTGCCGCTGGTTGAGCCGGGCGGCACGCTCACCGGCATGAACAACCAGTTGTTCCTCAGAGCCTCGGCGGGCAACCGGGCCGAGATCAAGCGCGCGCTGGCGGCCATTGACGCGCCGCAGCGACGGCTGATTATTCGCGTTGCCACCGATCGGCAGAGCGAGGACAGCGCCCGCGGGGCGCAGGCCAGTGGCGAGGTGGCGTTGGGCCGCCGCAGCGAAGCCGAAATCCGCGCCAGCGTCTGGGACACGCGCACCGCACGCAACGAGAGCGCCGCTCAGATGGTGCAGACCGTGGACGGTGGCCGGGCCTTCATTCGCGTCGGCCGTTCGCTGGCGGTGCCCTTGCGCCAGATCGCCGTCGGCCCGGGTGGCGCCGTGATCAGCGATAGCGTCGTCTTCCGCGATCTTGGCAGCGGCTTCTACGCCACACCGCGGGTCAACGGCCAATGGGTGACACTGGAAATCAGCCAGCAGGCGGAGCGCCAGGATTACCGCCAGCCCGGCGGGATCGAATCGCAACGTCTGAGTACGACGGTCAACGGCCGTCTCGGCGAATGGATCGAACTCGGCGGCAGCGGCCGTCAGGCCAGTGGGCAACAGGGAGGATTCAGCGTCGGTACGGCCGACGTCCGGGATAATCGTTCCATCTGGTTGAAAGTTGAGGAAATCGAATGAGAAAACCGCGCCACTCCGGGCAAAAAATATCCCTGATCCTCGCCGTCGTCTGCGGCCTCTCGTGCCTGCCGGCGCTCGGCGCCTTCGTCTGGGCGTGGCAAACGCGCGGCCTGGCCGACACCTGGACGCCCAGCCTGTTCGCCATCGCCGCCTTCTTCATCTGCTGCGCCGGCGTGCTCTACGCCATGAGCGTGCCGCAACCGATACTGCCGCCCGAGGAGGAGGAAACGGTCGGGCTGTGAGCGCTTCCTATCGCGCTACGCCAGCCCGAAATAGCGCTCGAAAAACGCCGCCAGCTTGCTCAGCACCGCCTGCTTCTCATGCGCTTCCGCCAATCAGCGGATTACGTGTGCGCAGGGCGGGAAAGCGGCTGAAATCGCGGTCGGCGCTCCACAATTCGCGCACACCGTGGTTCAGGCACAAGGCGGCGATACGGGCGTCGTGCACCATCGGGCCTTGGAGTTTGGCCTCGCTGATGAGTTCGCGCAGCCGCGGCCAGTGCAGATGATCTTCTGACAGCAGATGCAGCGTGGGGGATTCGAGCCAGAGGTCGATCTGGTTCAAGGCTTCATCCGGTGTACTCGGCGGCGAAAACACGCGCGGACGGGTGACGATGCCATAGAATTCATGCAGGCAAGGCCACGCAATTGCCCACGCCGTTTTGCCTGCGGCAAGATCAGCCAGCAATTTTTTCGCCGCCGTGTGGAAAATGCTATCCCTGCGGTGCGCGTACACCAGCAGGTTGGTATCCAGCGCAATCATCCGCGGCCTTCATAGATGGCATCGAGGAATTTTTCCCACGGGGCGTTCTGGAATTCAGGCGTCAGGCCGTTGCCGCCAACGCTGCCATCGCGCAGCTTGAAAGCGGGCTTGTCCTCCTCCGCCAGCACCCGGCGCAGCCCCGCCTCGACCAGCGCCTTCAGCGTCGTGCGCTCGGCCTGCGCATGGCGCTTGGCTTCGGCCAATAGAGCAGGAGAAATCTCAATGGTAGTCTTCATATGGGTGCTCCATATCTGCTTATATGGGTACCCATATTGTAGCGCTGACAATTATTCCGGCAAGCCTCATTTCAACTGTTCCCCGATCCACTCCCACTGTCTGTCCTTGACCATCACGAAGCGGCAGCGTCCTTCGGAGAGACTGGCCCACAGGCCGCCGATCAGGCGGTCATCCGCCGCCGCGTCCCAGCGGTCCGCCCCCTTGTATTCAACGGCAAGAACCGGCCCCGGCCGCCCTTCCGCGTCGGGTAGTTGGCACAGAAAATCCGGGTAGAAACGGCCATCGGCTTTTTGCAGGAAAAAGGAGCAGCCTTCGCGCCGCACGAGGTTGCGTACCCAGAATTGGATATGGCCTTTCTGGGCCAGCATGTCCAACTGGCAGGCGCACTCGAACTCTTCCTTGCTGTCGAAATCGCCGATGCGCCCGTAGAAGTGCTTCCTGAAGTCGGAAGCAGGTCCGAAACGTCCATCATAGTCTCGGCTGGGCGCGTAAGCCTGGGCGTGAAACTCAAAAAGATATTGATCGCTCACCGCCACGCGCAATGTCGCGTCATCGCCAAACAGCGTCTGCTGAAAAGCTTGGCTGACCGCCTGCTTGCGAAGTTCACGAAGGCGCGCTTCCAGCCGGTTGCGAATCAGGAATTTCTGCAAATTGGCGCGGGCCAGCGTAAAGCCGGATTGCTGAAGCAGCTTGGTCAGCCATGCGGCGACAAAAGCCAGTTTGCTGGCGTGGGTGAGCGATGGTTCGGGCAGGTTGCGGCACAACCATGCCGCAAGGCGCGTTTCGTCCCAGTTTTCCGGCTGCCAGACCAAGCCAAGATCGCGTTGCAGATCGGGAAGAAAGCGCGAAGTCACCTTGCCGCTCTTTTCATCGACGTCGATCTCGCCGCCTTCCGATGCCTTCATGCCCGCGCCGAGCGTCGTCAGATCATCCGCTGTCGGGGCGGCATCGTAGGGCGACAAGTCCCACGGATAATCCAAGACCTCCGGGTCATCGAACAAAACCAGTTCGCCCTGCACACGCAAGGCCAACTGCGGAACGCGAAAGCGTTCGCCCAATTCGGCGGGCGTTTGAAAGAATTCAATGGCCGTGGTGCGGCTTGTTTCGGCGGCCTGCACAATCGCCGCCGCCGCGTTTTCCGATGTGACCGTTACCTTGAGAATTTCGGCCTCATCCTCGGTCAAGGGCGCGCCGATGGTCAGCGTATTGAGCTTGCCGTCCCAACTTACTTTGTCGCGCACTGATTTGTGCACGCTCTTGAGATCGGGCTTTTCCGGCAGCGTAATCGCCACTGGATGAAAGACCGCCCGTCCGCCGCCGAAGTCCAGCCGCGCCTGCTCGGCCTTGGCGGCGGTCACGAAATCGCCCACCTCGCGCCGCTCGAAACCGGCGCCCGCAACCAGCCGATCTCGCAGCGCGCCCGCCGTCTCGGCAAAGTTGCGCGACACCACGAAGGCATATGACTGATTCAGCGCGCGGGCGCTGCGCTGCGCGGCATTGGGCTGGCGCAGCACGCGCCCAAGCAACTGCTCTACCGCCGTTGATGACGACAGCGAGGCCATGCTCACCAGAATGTAGGCAAAGGGGCAGTCCCAGCCCTCGGCCAGCGCCTTTTGCGTGATGACGAACTTCACCGGGCAGGCCGGGTCGGCAATGCCCGGCTTGTAATCCGCATCGAGCTGCTCCAGCCCTTTTTCTTCACCGGTCGCCACCACAATTTCACTGGCCGGAATGCCGTGATTGCTCATCAGCTCGTTACGAAGCTTTTCGTAATCCAGCGTCTCCACGCCAGCGCGGCGCGGTTCCGACTGAATCAACACCAGTGGGCGCAGGTACGGTGCACCGACCCGGCGCTCTTCATCGGCCAGCTTGTGCAGGGCGTCGCGCCGCCCAATGGCGTCCGCCAGACACTGCTGCCAGTTGGGTTCCGTTTCCAGCACCACGGGCAGTTTGATCATTTCTTCCGCCTTCAACTCGGCGGCGGAAACGCTGTGCAGCACGTTGCTGGGCGTGCGTTCCAGATCCGGCGTGGCTGTCAGCTCCATCACGCCGCTGGGGCGAAAGCGCGCCAGCATGTCGAAAGCCAGTGGCGTGCGGCTGTTGTGCGCCTCATCGACGATGACGAAGGGGCGGCGCAGGCGCAGTACGTTCGCCAGCGAATAGGGCGTGGTGCGTTCGCTGCCCTCGCCATCGGTCAGCAATTCCTCGCGCTGGCCGGGCGAAAGATTGTCGAAGTGGTGCATCAGCGCGCCGTTGCTCTGATACACCTTGCGGCATTCTTCTTCTTCCACCTGAAACGCCTGCCGGGTGGCGACGATGACCGTGGTCGAGGTATCCAGCGTGGCGCGGGTGACGCTCTTGGCTTCTTCCAGATCCAGCACCGTGATTGGCCCTGCCTCGCGTAGCGCAGCGTGATAAGGGTGTGTAAGATTCTTTAACGCCCTGATCGTCTGCTCGCGGATGGGCTTGCTCGGCGTCAGCCACAAAATCACGCTGTACTCGCAGCGCAGCAGATGCGTATTGACCAGCGCCACGCTTTTGGCCGCCAGCCAGGTCTTGCCGCCGCCGGTCGGCACGCGCAGGCAGAAATACGGCATGTCAGACGGAAAGCCGGACAGCGGGTTGTACGGATTGCCGCGTCCCCACAGGCGTTCGGTGGTGGCGGTAAAAGCAATCGAAGGCGAGGGCAGTTCGTGACAGGTTTTGAAATAAGCCTCCACGCTGTCGAGTACCTGCTGCTGATAGGTTTTTGGCGTGAACGTGGTCATGGCCTACACCTCCAGCGCGTAAGGCGTTTGCTTGAAGGTAATGCCCTCGCGCGCGGCGCGTGCGCCCATGCGGTTGGCGGCGGCGTAAATCGTTTTCGGGCCGGCGAACTTCGGCAGCCCATCGAACACCGGGCGGGTCAGTACATTGCCGCCGCCCGCGGACTTGTCCTTGAGGATGCCGTTGTAAAGCAGGTAGATGGCGCGGCCTTCGTGCGCGCCAAGCAGCGGCGAATCCGCCGCGCCGGTGTAGCCGGCGCCGGTTTCAGCAAACCAGACAAATTCGGCCAGTTGGGCGAAGCTGACATCGCGGCGAATCTGGCCGTCGGCGTCGAACAGAGGTTCGGCGGACAGGCGGCAGAACTGGAAACCGTTGCCGAGACCTGGCTGGCTGGCTGGCTGGCTGGCTGGCTGGCTGGCTGGCTGAATTCGGTTGTCATATTCAGGGCGACGCGGCGTACGCGCTCGGCGGTGACATTGCGGGCGATGTTTTCGTCTATCTCGACGAGGATGAAACGGCGGTTGCCGCCGTCCTCGGCGTTTTGTTTCAGCACGGCGTGGGCAGTGGTGCCGGAGCCTGCGAAGCTGTCAAGAATCAGTGAATCTGTGTCGCTGGCAATCTGAAGAATACGCTGGATAAGACGAGCTGGTTTGGGTGTCCCGAAAGAACTCTCATGCAGTATGTCCAAAAGTTGACTGCGAGCTTCTTGTGTGTGCCCGCAATCTTCATATCTCCAAAAAGACCGCGGAACTACATTGCCCATTTCGCTCAAAAACCTTTTCAGCCGCGGCTGCTGTGCAGTTCCATCCTTTCCCCACCACAGGCATTTTTCTGCCAGGTGCCTTCGATACGTTTCTTCATTGAATTTCCAAACCGCTGTTTTCTTAGGCCAAACATCCTCACCTGTTGTCGGATGGCGAATTGGATAGTAAAGGTTGGGTCGTTCGTCACAGGATTTATTGCATGTGTAGGTGACGGAATTCCATGCGCCACGCAGGTCGGCATCTGGATTTTTGTAGTTGTCTAATTGCTCCTCTGTTCTGGGTAGGCGGTTCAATGCCCATTGTGATGATCGCATTGCATAGATCACAATCGATTCTGTGTCGCTGCTAAAGAATTTCGCATCGTTTGCAGGGGAAACCCTTTTTATCCAACAAATAGTTGTTATGAAATTTCGTGCCCCAAAAATCTCATCCATCAACAACCGCAGCGTCGCCACCTCGTTGTCGTCGATGGAAACAAAAATCGCCCCATCCTCCCGTAAAAACTGCCTCAACAGCACCAGTCGCGGATACATCATGCACAGCCAGCGGTCGTGCCGGTCCAGCGTCTCGCCTTCCTTGCCCACCACTTCACCCAGCCACTTGCGGATTTCCGGGCTGTTGACGTTGTCGTTATAAACCCAGCCCTCGTTGCCGGTGTTGTAGGGCGGGTCGATGTAGATGCACTTCACCTTTCCGGCGTAGCGCGGCAGCAGCGCCTTGAGCGCGTGCAGGTTGTCGCCCTGAACGATGAGATTGCCCGAATCCGCCGCGCCGCAGGAGAGTTCCGCCACCGGCTCCAGCAGGCGGAACGGCACTTCCTTGTGGTGCTTGACAACGGCTTCCTTGCCGATCCAGTTCAGTGTTGGCATTCAGCCCATTCCTTCAAATTTTGCACAATGGCGGTTGTATATCAGCCAAAATTCCCTACGCAGGGCGTAGAGGATTCATCAGCCTTTCTTTTCTTCCCGCAGTTGTTCGGCAGAAATACGCACCAGCTTGCCATCCTGTACCACGATGATGGCTGTGTTGGTTTGTATCGCCGTCTGGCGAGCCAGTTCCGCCGCACGCTCCATGGCCGCAAGCGACGCGCGCAAGTCCGGGTTTTTGGCCTTGTACAGTTCCTCTGGTTTCATGAGTTTTCTCCCCATTCCAGCATGATTGGCGTGGCGCCGAAGTTGTCATACAGCACCCAATCATCCACGGCATCGCGATAATGCAGTTCAAAATTTTTCCAGCCTGCGGCAAACCGGCGACGGATGACCGGCTCCGGTATATCGTGACCGCCTTGGCGCAGCCGTTCGGCCACGCGCGCAATGGCTGTTTCGACATTGGGCAGACTCAGAAAGAACAGGCTGACACGATACCCCTGCGCACGCCATTGTCTGATATGCCGCAGATAACCCAAGCCGGATAGCGTTGTTTCAAAAGCAAAGCTTTCGCCACGTTGCGCGTGTTGTTCAATTTCTTCCAACATCAGACGGCCTGCCTTGATAGCCGCTGTCTCCGGCGCGAACGGTGCAAGTCCAGCAGCGATCAGATCAGCATTCACGAAACGCGGAAGCTGTGCCTCGGCAGGCAAAAAAGAGCGGGCGAAAGTTGTTTTCCCCGCCCCATTGGGACCGGCGATGATAATGATTTTACGGCCGGTAGCGTCATTTTTCATGATGATCGGTTATTCACAGCCGGTTGCCGCCAGCCGTTCAAGCCGCCTTCAACGCCTGGTCGAGGTCGGCGATCAGGTCGTCGATGTGTTCGATGCCGATCGAGAGGCGGATCATGTCTTCGGAGACGCCGGCCTTGGTCAGTTCTTCCGGCGATAACTGGCGGTGCGTGGTGGTGGCCGGGTGGCAGGCGAGGGTTTTGCAGTCGCCGATATTGACCAGGCGGGTGACCAGTTGCAGCGCGTCCTGGAACCTGCCGCCGGCTTCGCGGCCGCCCTTGACGCCGAAGGTGAGGATGCCGGAGGCGCGGCCGCCCAGGTATTTTTGCACCAGCGCGTGATCCTTGTGGTCGGGCAGGCCGGCGTAATTGACCCAGCCGACCTTGGCGTGGTCTTGCAGGAAGCGGGCGATTTTCAGCGCATTGGCGCAGATGCGGTCCAGGCGCAGGGCCAGCGTTTCGATGCCTTGCAGGATGAGGAAGGCGTTGAAGGGGCTGATGGCGGCGCCCATGTTGCGCAGCGGCACGACGCGGGCGCGGCCGATGTAGGCGGCCGGGCCGAGCGCCTCGGTGTAGACGACGCCGTGGTAGGAGGCATCCGGCTCGTTGAGGTTCTTGAACCTGTCCTTGTGCTCGGCCCAGGGGAATTTGCCGCTATCGACGATGATGCCGCCGAGCGAATTGCCGTGGCCGCCCAGGTATTTGGTCAGGGCGTGGACGACGATGTCGGCGCCGTGCTCGAAGGGGCGGCACAGGTAGGGCGAGGGCACGGTGTTGTCGACGATGACCGGCACGCCGTGGCGGTGGGCGATTTCGGCCAGTTTCTCGAAATCGGTGATGTTGCCGAGCGGGTTGCCGATGGATTCGCAATACACGGCCTTGGTCTTGTCGTCGATCAGCTTCTCGAAAGCCTGCGGATCGCGGTAGTCGGCGAAGCGCACCTCGATGCCGTACTGCGGCAGGGTGTGGGCGAACAGGTTGTAGGTGCCGCCGTACAGGGTGCTGGAGGTGACGATGTTGTCGCCGACCTGGGCGATGGTCTGGATGGCGGCGGTAATGGCGGCCATGCCGGACGCCATCGCCAGCGCGGCGATGCCGCCTTCCATCGCGGCGACGCGCTTTTCCAGCACATCCTGGGTCGGGTTCATGATGCGCGTGTAGATGTTGCCGGCCACCTTCAGGTCGAACAGGTCGGCCCCGTGCTGGGTGCTGTCGAAGGCGTAGGAGGTGGTCTGATAGATGGGAACGGCGACCGCCTTGGTGGTCGGATCGGGTGTGTAACCGCCGTGCACGGCGAGCGTTTCGATTTTCATTGGGGAAGTCTTTCGCTGGTTTTTTTTGGGGAAAACAAACAGTTTAGCAGCCGCTGCCGGTCAAGGGCGTGTAGGGGCGAATAATCATTCGCCCCTACGGTTCATAAAGCGGCCGGGATGCACGGCATCGGCCAGATCGCTTTCCAGCGGCAGCGGCTCGCCTTCCAACCGGCTGAGCAGCAGGTCGGCCATCAGCGCCGACCAGACGATGCCGCGCGCGCCGAAGCCCTGTACGCACCACAGGCCGGGCAGCGTCGGCAGGTCGCCCGGGCGGCGGCGCGTGGTGGCGGCGTCCGGCTGCGGCACGGGGCCGACGATGGGCAGGCGATCCGGCGACATGGGGCGAAAGCCGACCCGGCCAGTCAGCGTTTCCGGCTCGATGTCGGCGGCGAAATCGGGCAGGGTCAGGCGCAGGCGGGCGAGGTTGTCGGCGTGGTCGGCCAGCCGTTCGCCGGCTTCGTCGTCGTAGGCGCTGGAAGCGCCGATCAGGCGCACGCCGTCGATTTCCGGCAGGGCGTAGCCGTATTGAAAGAGCACGGTGTCGAGCGCCGCGAAGTTGGCTGATAGGGCGCTGGCCGGCAGGTGGCTGACCTGACCGCGCGCCGCGCGTTGCGGCAGCCAGGCGAATTGCGGGAAACGCGGCGCGGCGGCGCCGCTGGCCATGATCAGCACCGGCGCTTCGGCCAACAGGCTGCCGTCGGCGGCCAGCGCCCGCCAGCCGCTGGCTTTTGCTTCAAGCCGGGCAACCGGGGTCGAAAAGCGGCAGGCGATGCGCTCGGGAAAAGCGGCCAGCGCCGCCCGGCAGACCGTGGGCGGAGAAACCCAGCCGGCCATCGGGAACCACCAGCCGCCGGTTTTCACCGGCTGGCCGAGCCGTTGGCTGGCTGCTTCGTGGTCGAGAAATTGCAGAAAATCAGGCGGCAATCCCAGTTGCTCGACGGCGCGCCGCTGTTGCGCCTCGTGTGTGGCATCGCGGGCCAGATGCAGGACGCCGCAGGCCGACCAGCGGGCCGCCGGTAGCGTCGAGAGCAGGGCGCGGGCGGCGAGAAAGCCGGCGCGGGTGAGGCGCGACAGGCGGTTGTCATCGGCGCTTGGCAAGGGGCGCAGCATGCCGGCCAGATTGCTGGAAGCGCCGCAACCAGCGTTGGCCGCCTGTTCCAGCACGCTGACTTGCCAGCCGGCGGCGGCCAGGCGGTGGGCCGTGGCGCTGCCAGCGATGCCGGCGCCGATGACAATGGCCCGCCGCTCGGCGGGCGGCGGGTGACGTTCCGGCCGGCGCGAGCGCAAACGCCCCGTCAGCATCTGCCGCTTGCCGGCGAAGCCGGGGCGCTTTTCCAGGTCGAATCCGGCTTCCGCCAGCGCCGCCCGCGTTGCGCCGGCAACCGACCAGGTGGCCAGCGTGGCGCCGGGCGCGGCGATACGGGCCAAGCCCCGGCACAGCTCCGGCGTCCACAATTCGGGATTCTTGTCCGGCGCAAAGCCGTCGAGATAGAAGGCGTCGACCGAAGCGTCGATGCGCTGCGTCGCGGCATCGCCGAAGAGCAGGGTCAATACCAGTTGCTCATCGGCGAAGTACAGGCGGTGCATGCCCGGCGTCAGCGGCGGCCAGCGCCGCTGTAATTCCTCGGCCAGGGCGGCGAATTCCGGCCAGGCGCGGTGGGCGATGGCGAGGTCGGCGGCGGTGAAGGGGTGTTTTTCGCTGGAAACGAAATGCAGGCGCCGGCAGCGTCGCGGATCGTCGCGCCAGGCTTGCCAGGTGGCGAGAAAATTCAGGCCGAGGCCGAAGCCGGTTTCGAGAATGACGAAGCGGTGACGGTCTTGCCAGCGCGCCGGCAGATCGTTGCCGGCGAGAAAAACATGACGGGCCTGCGCCGGCCCGCCGTGGGCCGAGTGGTAAACATCGCCGTAGACGGGGGAGAAAGGCGTGCCGTCGGCGGTGAAGGCGAGTTGGGCGGGCTGGAGCTTATCCACGGCAGCGGCGTAGGGGCGAATAATTATTCGCCCCTACAAATCCATCATTCCTTCCGCATCTGCGGGAACAGAATCACATCGCGGATGGCCGGCGAATCGGTGAGCAGCATGATCAGGCGGTCGATGCCGATGCCGCAGCCGCCGGTTGGCGGCAGGCCGTATTCGAGGGCGCGGATGAAGTCGGCGTCGTAATACATCGCCTCCTCGTCGCCGGCTTCCTTGGCCTTGGCCTGTTCCAGGAAGCGGGCCGCCTGGTCCTCGGCGTCGTTGAGTTCGGAGAAGCCGTTGGCGATTTCGCGGCCGACGATGAACAGTTCGAAGCGCTCGGTGATTTCCGGGTTGTTGTCGGAAGCGCGGGCGAGCGGCGAGACTTCGACCGGGTAGTCGATGATGAAGGTCGGGTCCCAGCACTGTGCCTCGGCGCAGGCTTCGAACAACTGCAATTGCAGGCTGCCCAAGCCGCCCGGCTTGATCTTCTCGCCGAAAGCCTGAATCTGCGCCTTGAGCCAGTCGGCGTCGGCCAGTTGGGCGTCGGTGAATTCCGGGTGCTGGCGCTGGATGGCCTGATTGATGGTCAGGCGCAGGAAAGGCTTGGACAAATCCAGTTCGCGACCCTGATAGACGAACACCTCGCGCCCCAGCGCCTCGCGCGCGGCATGACGCAGCAGGCCCTCGGTGAAATCCATCAGCGTGTGGTAATTCGCATACGCCTCATAGAATTCCATCATCGTGAATTCCGGGTTGTGGCGCGGCGAAAGCCCCTCGTTGCGGAAATTGCGGTTGATTTCGAAAACCTTCTCGAAACCGCCGACGACCAGGCGCTTCAAGTACAACTCCGGGGCGATGCGCAGGAACTGCCGCATGTCGAGCGCGTTGTGGTGGGTGACGAAGGGCTTGGCCGCCGCGCCGCCGGGGATGGGGTGCATCATCGGCGTCTCGACTTCCATGAAGCCGTGGCCGCACATGTAATTGCGGATCGAGGCGACGATGGCCGAGCGGGCGCGGAAGGTGAAGCGCGTCTCCTCGTTCATGATGAGGTCGACGTAACGCTGGCGGTATTTCAACTCCTGATCGGCCAGGCCGTGGAATTTGTCCGGCAGGGGGCGCAGCGACTTGGTCAGGAGGCGGATTTCGCTGACCTGGATCGACAGCTCGCCGGTCCGCGTTTTCATCAGGGTGCCGGCCACGCCGAGAATGTCGCCCAAATCCCAATTCTTGAACGCGGCGTAGGCTTCCTCGCCGACCCGGTCGCGGGCGACGTAAATCTGGATGCGGCCCGACAAATCCTGCAAGGTGGCGAACGAAGCCTTGCCCATGACGCGCTTCAACATCATCCGGCCGGCGACCTTGACCGCGACCGGCAAGCCTTCCAGTTCCTCGGCGCTCTTGTCGCCGTAAACCTCGTGCAGCTTGGCGGCGGTATTCTCGCGCTGGAAGTCGTTGGGGAAAGCCCGGCCCGTCTTGCGCCACTCGGCGAGCTTGGCGCGGCGCTCGGCGATGATGTGGTTCTCGTCGGGCGGGAGCGGGGATTGCTGTTCGGCGTTGGACATGAAAAATCCTTGGATGTTGAATTGATTGCGGGCAAGCGCGTGTAACCCTGAATTTTCGCCCATTCGGGCAGGTCGGGACAAGTTTGCCGCCCTTGACGCCGGGCATATACACTGGCGGCCTGAACACAAGGGAGCTGCGCGTGGCAAAACTCATCCGACTGGCGGCCGTTGCCGCCGCCAGCCTGCAATTCGGCATGGCGCCGGCAACGGCGCAGAATATCATCGGCTTCGGCGACATGTCCTGCGCCGCCTGGGGCGCGGGCAAAAGCGATCCCGACCAGCACGCTACCCATGTTGCCTGGTTGCGCGGCTTTCTCAGCGGCCACAACTACGCCCTGCCTAGGCAGCAGGTCTCGGTCATCTCCAGCGGCACCATCGAGAACTACATCAACCGCTACTGCGCCAGCAATCCCAAAGGCAGCTTCGCCGACGGCGCGATGCGCTTGAGCGACCAGTTTTCCGGGCGGAATCAGGCGATACGGAAGTAGTTCTCAGGGCGGTCGTATGAATGTGCTGCAAGCCGAAAGTCTCCCGACACCCTGATTCCCTCGCCCCGCTCGGCGGGG
>Ga0123354_10000179_pt1 | contig 53045 bp, 21 predicted proteins | sample TergutLab28metaG_2_FD_97872 | JGI IMG/M metagenome (GOLD analysis project Ga0123354, IMG submission 97872) | Labiotermes labralis P4 segment gut microbial communities from Petit-Saut dam, French Guiana - Lab288 P4 | ecosystem: Host-associated > Arthropoda: Insects > Digestive system > Gut ... | reverse complement strand
TTTTTTTTATTTTTTATGTTGAGAGAGAATGATTTATAAAAAAATATATTTTTATCTTTTTTTTTTTTTAGAGATGATTGTATAGGAAAGGGGGGGGGGGGGGGGGGTATGTGGAGGTGGTCATAAAAGAAATGTATGGGTGTATAGTTCCAAACATATATGTGTCATGAACAATATATCTCCCAGATATTATCTCAAAAAATTAGAGAAGGAACATTATGTTGGTTAGGACATGTGGAAAGAATGTCAGAAGAAAGAATTCTGAAGAAAGTGTTGAAGAATATCCCAGAATGGAAAATGTACATTTTGAAAGCCAAGTAAGAGGTTTTTGGACAGTGTTAAATATGATCTGAACAAAATGAGTGTTTGAGACTGGAAATTGGCCCTGAAGGAGGTCAGGGTCTTGCATAGACCTTAGATCCAGTGGAGAGAAACAACAAAATATCTGTTTGAAACATGGTCTATTCTGCTTTGAATTTATTCATCGTATTTCGGTACAATTGGAACAGTTTATTTTCCTGCAGTCTGTCTATTATGTACATCTTGACGTACAGAATTTATAGGGCCACTATAATAATAATAATAATAATAATAATAATAATAATAATAATAATAATAATAATAATAATAATAATCATAATCATAATAAGCTGCAATTGGGTTGTCACCCGGTGGCAGTGGTTATTTTACATGTATACAAAATATTAAATTGGTTATTAATAAATTTAAGTCGGGAGGGCTACATGAGAAACATGTAGTGGCCACTTGGAATCTTTGGAACCATCTCAGCATTTGCATATAGACACAGGGAAACCATATACATGCTAAACATTCTATTGGAGGTACTGCCACATTACGTACTCATGACTTGTCTGCATTAGACTACATTCTGTAGTGGCCAGGATCAACCTCTTCTCTGGGGAAGGATATCAGGAAAAATTGTCCCTGTGCACATCACGAAGGCATACGGGGGGAGTGGAAATATAGTTCCACCCATCTTTAACTTGTGCTGAGGTGAGTGGCATCATTACACTCCAGCTGCTTTGTCCCAGGCACATGAACCCATTATGGCCCATTGAATAGGAAGTTTGGGTGGGCAACAGAGGCAGTTGAATGATTTGAAGAAATCTCTAGTCTATGCTGGGTATTGAACCAAAATTGATAGTCATCCAACCTGTAGCATGGTCACTGTACCAACTGCATTCTCAGTAGGAGCCAAGTTTAAAGTAGAGTAGAGTACATCACGGTAGGCTCTGCAGCAACCTTCGCACCTCTGCCGATTGTGCAACTGTGTGCTTAAGCATACAGCAGCTCCACACTTTGAACAGAGTGTAGTAACTTGCTGATGGAGAGGTCGGTGAATTCATATGGTTTCAAGAAATGGTGGCCTAGGTGCCTAAATCTTAATAATGCAAGAGCCAATTGCAGGTGTATTATTAATGACCTCACATCATTGAGGGGAAAAACATGATATGAAGATGACCATCTTTTGGGATGCTGAAGATTCAAGTTGTGCAGGATGTGACTCCTGACATTTGAAAGATTGTCATGCCCCCATCTTTACAGTCAACAGCCTAAGAAGATGGAATCTTGCGGCAGCCCCACTGTGAGGACCTAAGGTCTTGCATTAGGGATGTTGTCTGGCAGGTGTGTTAACAGAAGATGATATTCTTCATAGACCTTACGCTCATAACATTATATCTCACTGATCTGAAAATATTTGTGACCACAAAATTGGTCTTTAGTTCTGTAAAATCATATGTTAGACTTACAGAATACTTTTAGAATATCCAAAGACCTTTTGAAATAATTATGGAGACAGAGTTCAGTAATACATAAACATATTCAGGGAGGGATATTTGAGTCAAAAATTTGTTGGAACAATGACTAACAGAACAGATGGTTTCTGTTCATTTTGTCACTAACCATAAACAGATTAGGGGAGAGCAGTGGATTCTGCATCTTAATTGCCAGCTGCATTTATTTTTAATGTATGTTTGAAAATCTTCTAACATTGCAATACACTTGCAATTCCACATGATATAAGCAAGATAAGTGTTACATGAAAACCTTCTGACATCTTCCACATTTTGTTTCTGGCATCCATATCTTGTTTTGCATCCACCCTTCCCCAAACCCACCCACCTACACACACACACACACACACACACACACACACACAATGTGCACAAAGTAACCAAAAAGTAATGTTATTCTTGTATGTAGACCACATAAACACACTTTACATATTTCTGTATTGCAGGTTCATGTTAAAATGCTGAGTCCTGTTTCAGTCTATTTGAGACCACAGTTTTGTCTTAAGGATTGCAGCAGAGACATAGCTACCATATAGCAAGAGTATTCAAAATGTAGGGGTCCCTCAAATCCATCAAAACAAATTCTTGTTTTTACACTAACTGAACCCATCCACTATTTAGGTGAATTTGAGACTACACCCAGCCTTTTCTCTTACACCCTAGTTGCATTCCTGTAAAAGTTGGCGTAAATCACAAGTGATATTCCAATCAGAAAAAGAGGGGTTAGCAAAACAGAGTGCAGTCAGCCGCATGGCATTAACCTGAGAATGAGAGGGCACAAATTACGAAGTAGTGTAAATTGGTAAGGGATGTTAAAGCAAAACGACATAAAAAATGGGCATGAAACAAGGCCTGGGTGTATTTGCAAGAACTCAAAGAAGAAATGGGATTTAAATAAACAACTTTATTTGAACACATGGTCTGTTTGTGACAATTGTATGCAAGTAGCTGTGTTTGTAATGGGTATGACCAGGGCCCATGCTTTCCACCTGGCTATATCACAGGATTTTATGTAGCACTGCTGCAGCTTTACATTGTACAGTTTGAGTAAGACAGTTATCCTTAGATCACCAGTGATAATTTGTACTGTATTTACATGTTGATGTGTAAGTTGGTTGACGTTTCGCCCCGCAGCGTGGCAGACAGAATTGATGATTTCAGGTTAATTTTTTTGTGCGGTGTAGAGCATTGTGACAGTACGTGAAGGGGGATTGGACTCCTCTAGGGTCAGAATTTATTTGACTGATGATATATATCATTGCTGTAGTGTAATATTTCACAATTGCCAGTATAAGACATCTTTATAAAATCTCATAATATCTATAAAAGCATTTTATTTTCTTACTCTAGAACATTTTTTTAAATACACGGTTGAATAGTGCAATGCATGAACGCTATAATGCCATTTTTGTAGTTGTACAGGGGTGTAACAACTGGGAAGTCAACAGAACAGTGAATTGTAATTTTTTTAAATGGGATTGTGTACACCTGAGAAATTAATATCTCTACAGTGATGGAGTTCCAGTATTCCCAATGGGATGTGAAATATCAAACAGGATGTAGTCTGTAGATGCTTTGTTCTTATGATAAAATTCCAATTTTTAATTACTTTGAAACAAAAAACCAGGAAAATGACTCTAAAAGTATGAACACGTACCTTTTGTTGATTCGGCTTTAGTAAAGTATCATGCAAAACATATACATGAAGAAAAATGGTTCCAAAGCAATATAATAAACTTACTGCTTTACATCCTGGTACTTCATATCTGTGTTTTCTGAGCAAGTCTTCCTGAAGCTGGCATCATAAAAGATTAAAAAAATTGTTTGAGGGAGCTTATAAAAGAGCTGTTAATCCTTGCAACTTATATATACATTATTGGCTGTTTTTTATGCATTCAACACTACCTACTTGGTTGATTCACATGCATCGTCTTCATATGTTCTGGTGCTCTCACATTATTTCTTCTGAATGGTATTTGTCACCAAGTAGAACGATATTTTCATCTTCATACATTCTGGTGCTCTCACAGTATTTCTTCTGAATGGTATTTATCACCAAGTAGAATGATATTTTATTTTGGGACAAACATCTCTGAGACAGAGACATATTAAATCTTTGTGTTTAGCCCTTGCAGCCCAATGGAGCCTAGTGCAGAACTTTTCTGTAGGAAGTTTACGTCCATTATTCCCCTGACAGTTTGCAAACATCCAAACATAGACGCCCAGAATGCTTCCATTACAGTACATTTCTTGTTTGTGATTGCAACTGTATATAAATATATGGTAGAAGTTCATATTAAAAGGGTTTTTTTTGGGGGGGGGTAGGGTGTTCTTGTTAGTTACAATTTTCTTCAACACGCCTGTGAAATCTGATTTTTTTTAGTAACATATCTTTGGTAAACTCTATGATAGTAAATTTCCTTCATGCAGCCCCAACCAAGTTGTGCCACTCACATGGTAGATAGGAAGGAGGAGGTAACTTCATCCTTGTTACTAGACACTCACCACTGAAAGTAGACGTGTCATTCTTGCACCTAAAATAGGCCAGATTTTCTTTTTCTTTGCTAACATGTGGATAAAACTCATTCTCTAGAACAGGTGGAGTTACTTCCTTCTAGCACTGTACTCTTTAATTATTATATAACTATGCTCTGTGTTATTTCTAACAACATTAGTATCTGTGCTGTTCAGGTATGAATTAAAAATATGCAATGACTTTGACTACCCCTTTTCCTGTATAGGATCATTATATTATCTGACAACTATCAATTAACTTTGTAATGTAGCATGCTCAACCAGTTGCCCACACGCACAATGGAGTAGCAACTGGAAGTGACCAGTGATAATTGTCATAGATAAAACAATAACCTCAACTATGTAACAAATTTGTGACTGAGTAGATATGCAGGCTTGAAATTAATAAAGAGCATTGTGGTTGACTAAATGACTGCAAATAATTAATTTATATCTTAAAACCTAATATAAGTGTTGTGAAGCATGGCATGTTGGTCATTTTTAACTGGGAAAAGTGGGGTATCTTATTGGTGAACAGAAATATTCAACGATATGAATTACAGTTTGTGTCATCAGACATATACAAAGAAGATGACTGTTTTAAAAATGATGGTAATGGAAAAATGTGTATTTCTTGGTAAGTGACGCTGTAGTGAGTACAGTATATTACCAGTTGTTATTAATCTGCTTTTCTTTCGAACAATGTATTTGTTTTAATTAACGGTATCTAAATGTGTGTTTCTAGTTGAGTTTGTGCATGCATACAGTTCAGTTTTCTTTGTTTGTTATATGTTAAATATGTGTTATTCTAAGTCAATCTTTTGTGCTTAGTGACACATGTATAATTGTGTTTGAATGTCAAAAAAAGTAAAGAAATGCTTATCAGAACAGAATAAGTATTTCACCACATGTGAAGTTTATAATATTTCAGAGGGGAAATTGTACAAAAACAGTTTCCATGTGTTACTGCGTTTATATGCGGTTACGAAAGGTTGACTTTGGAAGTGAATTATGGTAGTTGGTAAGTGTTCAGTCATTGTGACAGAGGGAAAGATGCTGGTGTGGGTCTCCCTTTCAACTGTTAACCGTACGTACATTTGTAATGTAATTTCCTTGCCCACCCTTCAGTAGTTGTGAAATGTAATAGTGACGATCCCATCATTTACAGAAATAATGTTTTTAAAATTTGCTTAATTGAATGTCATCCCTTTGTTGATCAGTCCGCAGAATGTTGTGTTTGTTGTCATTGTACCAAAAAGTGATTCAGTGAAGCTGGAGGGACAAATATGTACTTCTTAGGTTGGTTTTGGTTTCTCTTTCATTCAGCTTAATTCCGGGGAAAATATATTTGCTTGACTTCCTTCTCACACACAAATGCACATTGACCTCTTTCTGTCAGACTTTAGCACTTGTCTGTGATTGTCTGTCTGCAGACGCCTGCACCCATTGGCTATGTACAGAGAAGCCCTCCGGAAAGCCAAAGCCATCTCGCCAACTCAAGTTCTGATGTACGTCAGGGTGGTCTCAAAAACAAACTTTTCCACGCACTTGGCCTTCATTCATGAAAATTTCTAAGACAATAGAAACGAAATACGTTTTTAAATAACTAATATAAAAGGAAAGGAATTATTCTTTTTATTATTATTATTATTATTATTTAATTGCTTGCTTTTTTTTAAAATCTTCCTTGTCAGATTTTGTGTTTTTTTTTTCAAGTCATCTGTCAAATTCTGGTATTTAATTGGCCATTGTGGAGATAACAGGAAGGTACTGAATTATTTGAGGCAAGAAAATAATTGGTAGCAGTTGAGTCTGAAATTTCATCGACATTTTCGCTCCTAAGGTTTTATTTCTTCCAGTGAAAGCATGGTGCTTTTATATAATTATCTCAGTAAGCCGGATTCTAGTGTCTGTTGAAACTGCATAGCTTGCAAAGTGCAATGAGTATGTGGCTAATGGCACACTGTTAGAATATACATAGCACTTTTAAAGTAGTTTATATGTGGATGGTGTGTGCAAAAATATACCCATCATTGTGTATCATTTTAATGAAAGATTTATTTATTTATTATTCATTCCTTAAATTTACTATGCTGGTGTTACTGTTCCAAAGTAAACTGAGGACTTTAGAGTTGTGGTGCCACCTATTAGTATCCTGAAATCTCAGAGTAAAGCACAGACATTACAAATTGCTTGTTTTAATTATTATGCAGTTACTTTTATACATAACAGATATCTCAGTTTCTTGATGAACTCCGTGTCTTTACTTGTATGCGGTTGGACATATTTTGTACAGAAAAGCCATTGAAAATAAATATTCTATGACATCAAAATTGTTGTTTATGATTTGCAAGAAGGAAAGCTTTCTCCTTGTTACATAAACTTTCCTTGTTTATAGTTTTTTTTTTTAATTTCTTTTTAAGCAGCTTACCTTTCATAATTACCTGCAAATAACATTTACAGTAGTTTTGCCACACATTTCATTGGTTATCATCATCGACATCACAACAGTAATCACCACCACCAACACTTAATTAAATTCCTAAACTGAACCAAGTGTCATGCATATTGTACACTAATGAAGAGCACATGGCAGTTGGCATTAACATTAGTTAATTGTAAGATTCTCACATTTCCCTTGAAGAAGTACTTGATCCAGTATTTTTGTCATCCTAATCTGAACAATCACTTATTATTTGTGTTCCTACCTTCATACCGAGCACACATTCGAAGGAGAAATGGAATGTTTACACAAGTCAGAACAACTGCTGTAGTTGTAATGTTTTGTTATGCGTGTTCCTATATTGATATTTATTACTTTATTGCTGAGGTAGCGTCTAGTTTAACAAGACAGGCAATGTATGTATGACGTAACATTGAGGCACGTTTGTGTGACCATTGTTGCAGTGGAAAAGCGAGAATTAATACATCTTCTGAGTGTGCGTTTGTAGCCTTAAGTATGCAGCAGGTAATGCACATGCGCTGTATTGTCATCTGTGACCTGTTTGGTTCTACAGTATTTTTCCACGTTCTCTCATAAACAGTACAATTTTCGGGGGGAAAAAATAGGTTACTGAACACAAAATGTGTGTTTTGATTTTCTCTACAACTTTTGCCTGAAACATTGCTCATTCTGAGAAGAACTAAGTGAGACATGATCATAAATGTACAGTGGTCTTCAAGTAAAGTACCCGTTATTCTTGTATTGTAATGAAACTTTAATTTTCTCAACAGATTTTTAAAAAATTACCAAATATCAAATTTCATGAAAATCCATCCAGTGGGAGCCAAGTTCTATGCAGGGGGCGGGTGGGCAGACAGACACACGAAGCTAATGGTTGCTTTTCACAATTTTACGAACGCGCCTAAAAACAGAATAAGACATATCCAAATCAAGGGAATGTGTTTTAGTATGTTTTATGTTAAGTTGCACATAGCTTTGAATATAATAAACGTATATATCAGTGTTCATAAAAGCTGGTTGTGTTAATCATTTCAATATCATAAAGTCTGCAGCATGGTTTACATGTAAAGGTTATGTATGTAACTTATACATTGAAATATGCTGTGAATATTAGTAATAAAAGCTAGGTTGCGTATTCTGGTGATATTGTGTATAGATTCTTATACTTCATACTGGACACTGATGCATTTTGCTTTTCGATGTAATGGCGACCATCTTTGGTTACCATGCACTGAATTTCATGTTTTGAATTGATATGGGAATTTTACATGATCTATATTAGTAAACCTTTAATTTATGTTACAACTCTGTACAATTTTTTCTCCTAATACTTTGACTAATTTACAGTTTATAGTTTTGTGTTTCTTTCCATTTATATTAAGTTCATTATATTTTGGGATGGAAAAACCAGAAATAGAAACTTCATTATGTGATATCAGTAACCTCTTAGGGGATAACATTAGGGTTGTTAATGTGAAGGCTTTCTCTGTACACAGCCAATAATGTAAGCAGTTTGTTTGTAATTAATGTGAAGTGTGTGAGTGATAGATGTTACAGTATGTGAGTAGTGATGGTTGCTAATTGATCGTGTGGGAATGATTACTACCTGCTTTTAACCCCTTCCCTTAGTTACAGTGCCAGTTCATGTACACATTCTCTTTCATATCGCAACAGATTTTTGCAGACTTGTGGCTTCCTTTATGTATTGACCATTCCTGTATTATCCTATGAAAACGTAGAACACCTAACATGTAGCTAACAATATCACAAAGTTTCTATTGAATGGCATCTGTACACATACCAGTTCACTGGTTCATGTCTGCTGGTCCCCGTGTCTCTCCCACTTGTTTTATAGTACGGCAAACTCAGGCGCAGTGCTTCATTCTCGAAGCTGCGGGCTTCAATAAGACGGTCGAGCGCCAAGCTGATGCAGAAACTGATAAACCGGAGTGATGCTCAGCCAGGAGACCCCATTCATACAATAGACAACTTTAGTAACAGGTACGTAAAGATGTGTCAGTCTTGCTGTATGTAATTCCTGATCCACACTCCCTTCCCCTGCATTAGACACTTGCCAAGGACTCGCCCATCCATGGCAACAGGTACGTAATAATAGACTAGCATTGATTGGTGTTATGGGTCCTTTTTTAATCTTTCAAAATCAGACTCCTCATATTTATACATGGTGCATTGTGGTTGCAGTACATACGGACATTGTCCATCTTCCATTACAGCTCAGCTGATTTTCAAAACCAAAGTATCTTTTGTTTATACATGTATTTCATGTGACTGTGTATACCTCACACTTCTCTATTGTTTTGTCTACATCTCCCACTTGTCTGACTCCAAACACCTCCACTATTCAAGCGTGTTTGAAGAGTAATATTAGCCTTTTCTTTATCCTACAGAAATATGGGGTTATAAATACACCAGCACTGTAACATCGACTGCTGTATTTTATTTTATGGTTAATGATATTTGTAGTGAAAAATCCACTAGTCCACCAGCTTGACCACACACATGTACAGCATGGTTAATAAAAGTGAACATAAACATCAATGTCAGATGTGTGACACAAGTTACCTGTCTTCATCTTCTTCTCCTCCTCCTCCTCCTTCTTCTTCTTCTTCTTCTTCTCCTCCTCCCTTCTTTTTCTCCTCCTCCTCCCCTCCTCCTCCTCCTTCATCTCCTCATCCTTCTCCTCCTCCTTCTTCTCCTTTTTCTTCTTCTCCTCCTCCTTCTCTTCCTTCCTTGCCGCCTCCTCATCCTTTTTTTCCTCTTCTCCTTATCCTCTGCTTCCCCTCTTCTCATCACACCATCTTTTTCCATTTCCTCTCCTCCCTTATTCTCAGTCTCTTCCTCTACTACTACTACTCTACTCCTAATATGCTGCTGCTGCTGCTACTACTACTACTTCTACTTACTACCACCACTACCACCTACCTACCTACCTACTGCTGCTGCTACTACTACTGCTACTACCACCACCACCACCTACCTACTGCTGCTGCTGCTACTACTACTACTACTACTACTACTACTACTACTACTACTACTACCACCACCACCACCACTGCTGCTGCTAAAAACAAGTACTGCACTGACTCAGAAACCATTGAATTATTTTCTTATATGCCCCTCAATCTCTCTTTTTCTTCTTTGAGGTATATTACAGCCCTTTCTCAGGTTGCTTTGTGTTTTACATTCTTCCCACATGCATTCGTCAGCATAGTCTGTATTTTTCAATATCGTATGCCGCTTTAGTAACTGCTCACTCTACCAGTATTCTTGTATTATGTATTCAGACTGTGTGTATCTCCTGCCAGTGAACTGTTGACTCTGATCATTGGGTACATTCTTTGGTTATCCTTTTTAATGGTTTATTTAGCAATGCAGTCAATATCTATACTGTATAGTGTCGATGGTAAATGAATGAATGTGAGTATGGAGCATTGGTGGAGTGATATTGATGGGAAAATCAAAATACTCAAAGAGAAACCTGTCCCAGTGCCACTTTGTCCACCACAAATCCAATATTTACTGGACTGGAATCAAACCTCGACCTTCGTGGTGGGAAGCTGGTGACTAACCCTTTGAATTATGAACAATTCTTTGCATTTTGTGGTCATGAATTTTGTTTTTGGTAATTGTAATGGGAATGTATCCGTTGGCTGTGTGTCAGTATTCCACCATCTGTCAGAATGTGAATATTAGTCTGATATTGAAACTCTGCAGCTCATGCCCAAGTTGTCACGTACAGCCTTTCAAACCTTTCTCTGTTATGAGAGTGGAATATGACAGTTGGCTGCGGTAATCAGTAATTCACCCACACATCAGCGCTTTCAGCTGTGCACAGATATGTAATTTTATTTACTTTAAAAACTCAATTTATGTCTAAGACATGAATTTCTTGTATTTGTACTTTTGCCTGAACATGAAATTTCTTAATCTTAGCAACTGAACAACTTAATACACAAACTTTTGTTTCTTAATAAGTTTGTTACATGCCTCTACATGTTTTGAGCACTGTTGTGCTTATCATCAGGAGGTCAAATTGTATTATACAGCATCTGGTATCGTCACACTCTGTGGGTGACCATCCAGTACGCACCGGACGGCCACCTACAGAGTGTGACGATACCAGATGCTGTATAATACAATTTGACCTCCTCATGATAAGCACAACAGTGCTCAAAACATGTAGAGGAATATAATGAACTTATTAAAAATCAAGAATTTATGCATTAAGTTTGTCAGTTGCTAAGATTATACTGAGATGCATGGTCAGCAAAATATCAAAAAATAAAATTGCTTATGTCAGCGTGTATTTTGCGGCTGTGTCCATCCTGAAAAGTGAAAGGATTTCTGTTCAGCAGCATTAGGTAAGGCCCATCATTCTTCGCATTGTCCATGTATATTTACGTTGTATATACCAAAGGGCTACACTTTACATTCCTTTATTTATGCTTTGTATGGCGTATTAAATGAGATTAATTGATATTTAGCTGGCTGAAGCTTGTTTAATTTTGAGTTAACAGTTGTTTATTAGTCAGTTTGTAATTATATATGACAATTTTAGTGCCCCTTTTTTTCTGAAAATATTTTAGTTTCAACAAATTTTCTTTCAGAATTAATAGATTGTGCTTGTGCAACACGAGTCAAATGTGTAAAATTTTTTGAGTCCAAAATTGAAGGTGACATAAGGACTGGGCTGGCATGGTAATACCAATCACCCATAGTTTACCTTTATTTGTCCATTTGTGGCTTTTCCTTGCCTTCCATTAATTTACAGTTATTCATGCCAGATATCTATGAAACACAGACAACAACATGTATGCCTCTTCTGAAGAAAGACACAGATTAGTGCTGATGACTTTTCCAAGACATAGAACTTCATTTCCACAGTGAAATGAAGCTTAAGTGCTGAACATCCATATTTTCTAGTAGACAGGTACATGAGAGTCTAGCACTGATTGAGATGTAAAATGTGCCAGTTCAATTTATATTTATATATATATATTTTAATGTATGTCATCCCATTGTGTTTGCAGGCCTTGTTTATGTCGTGGATTAGTTGTCCAAATTTGTTCATTTTCTTGTTGTGGAGATGTAACTGTAGATATTGGTATCTGGTCAGTTCTGGAGTTTGTATGTGTCGCTTGTCCGTCAGTTTGAAACTTAACGTATACTGCACTGGCAAGGTTATATAAGTGCAAAGTAACAAAAGTATTTCTGGTCTTTAGTCCCGCTCCAGTGGTTTGATGTGTCCTCACGTTCTGTTGTAACATTCCCATATTTGAACATAACTGTCAAAAAGTTAAGTTGTCCCTGTGCACATCATGAAGGCACAGAGGAAGTAGACCTGTGCACATCATGAAGGCACAGAGGAGGTAGACCTGTGCACATCATGAAGGCACAGAGGAAGTAGACCTGTGCACATCATGAAGGCACAGAGGAAGTAGACCTGTGCACATCATGAAGGCACAGAGGAAGTAGAGGCGTAATTCCGCACTTTATTATCAGCACTATGTGGAGGTGACTGGTGGGTGAACTTTGTCCCCTGGCTGCTTTACAGGTAAGGAAAACCTGGTACCCATTTAATGGGAAGCTGGGTATGCAGTAAAGTCTGTGCACTTAATGTAACTGGAGACAGTTTTATTTTATGTTTTGTTGACTGTGCATCTGAATATAATCGTGTAAAGAAAAACCAACTTGATGCACAACTTATTCTTAGTATATTTTATCAACCTCTACATGTTTCGGGCATATCTAGGCCCACCATCAGGAAGTACAACAGTATGTATACAACAACTGGTACTTATTATTCCTTTTAGATGAATGTCCATCAGTTCCAATCCAACCAGGACAACAGACAGTCATCTAAAAAGTATAATAAGTACCACTTGCCGTATACATACGGTTGTACCTCCTGATCTTGGGCCTAAATATGCCTGAAACATGTAGAGGTTGATGAAATATATACTAAGAGTAAGTTGTGCATCAAGTTGTTTTTCTTTACACAATTAGACAGTTTTATGTTTGAAAGACACTTACTTTGTAGTGAATTTTGTTCATTGAATATTCCAGTCTCCTGTAATTTAGAGTCCACGCAACAACAAAAATTTGATCCATGGCTATGACTCGGATACAACACTTTCAGGCACTAACACACTAATTCTAATATTTTGTAAGTAAATGGTATACATTAAGAAATAGAAACTCCTACAAGTATTTGTCTGTTGCACATAAAATTGTTTACGTCTTGAAGTGATTCATCCCAATTGTATCTTAGATACTAAGTTAAAAACCAACATTACAGCAAACATCTGGACATGAAATGTGGAGAGATTTGTCAAGACATTTAGCTGCCTGTACCTATGAAGAATATATGGCATGTTGGATGGATTGTAACTTGGTTGTCTTCTTAGTGTTTGTATACAGTTGTGTTCAAACATGGAACCAAGATATTAGATGCCAGTAAACAACAAATCATGGCCAAAAAACAGAAGCAGATGCTTTTTTCCTACTTCTAGCCTTTGCAAATGCAGCACAACATTTGGAATATGCAGTTGAATGAAATGGTTTAAACAAATATTAAATTTAAATGAATTTAGATGACCGTTTGTGCATAATGAACACATGTAAACACATCACGTCAATACCTCAGTTCAAACTAGCATATTTGATCTTAGCATCATTGCTAGTCAGTTTTGAGTGAAGTTACGATTCTTACCTTCATTTTGCCATGGAACATAGTCATATGGCACAGAAGAGTCATTAACATTAAAACATATTTTCCATCAAATTAGGCAGGGATATTGGTGTCTTTGTTCACAGATATCTGGCATAAATCACTGTGATGGGTATGTACGGAAAAGCCACATATGGATATAGAAAGAAATTGTGAATTATTGGAATTACAGTGCCAGCTATTTGCTTGTATTCTTTGTTTGTTTGTTTTTGGCGTGACAGCCCCCAATGGGTCTCTTCATTCACGAGGTTTCTATATCACACACAACGACACACCACAGACGGTAGGACTCCTCTGGACGAGCGATCAGCTCGTCGCAGAGACGTCTACCTGACAACACACAATACTCAGACAGACATTCATGCCCCGGTGGGATTCGAACCCACAATCTCAGCAGGCGAGCAGCCACAGACCCACGCCTTAGACCGCGCGCCCACTGGGAACGGCGCCTGCATCCTTTACAGTTCAAATTTAAAGCACTTGATTTTTGCTCCATGGGCATGCAAAGTGCATAGGTCTTTGTAACTAGTCTAGAATGTATCTTTTAATGCCTTAGAATACCGAGTGATACAGCTGGGTTACATTTGAGAGGAAGAAATGTGGTGGCGCCTGAAAATGCAGTGATAGTCATCAGATCAAAGAGATATGAGGGCTTATGCAACGTATGGTTTTGATGGAACTGATCTTTAGTGTTGAGTATTGCCAGTAACAGTATATTTACAGAACTTAATTCTCTGAATCATTGTGGTAGCATAAAATATGTTATGCTACATTTGTATGTCGATATTATGCCAAAATAAAATTCAGATTCAAGTGCAGATTTCTGAAACTTTGCCCTAAAGTCTGCAGTGACGAGATATCCTGAAATTTTGGGACCAGTGACAGATTTATGAATAGCCTATAGACATTAAGTTTTTGGACTGGCATAGAGTCCCAAATTTTAAACTGTCAACGTTTTAAAGTACGTCTTTGAATTCTGATGAATTGTTACATTAATTTCAACCTTTTTCATTGTATATTATTATGCCCTTTTTATTTTCCAAATAAATATATAGAGAATTTTTATATAATTTTTAGTAATTAATGACATGCTTCCCATCACCCTGTCTTTTTGGGGGAGGGGATTGCTTTAGTTCTTGGACTGTCCAATCCAAATCCAAAGTTGGATTAGACAGACTGTTACACTACCATTTTATTTCTACATGCAAATACACATACATGCCCTAGTCAGCCTCCAGCACCACCACCACTCCCTGCTGTCTAGGTATTCAGAACAGTGTGTCAGGTGTCTTATTTGACAATACTTAATCTTGAGAATCTTATTAATTAACCAACTTAATGCACAAATTCTTGTTTTATTACAAGTTTATTATATGCCTCTCCATGTTTCGAACACTATGTGCTCTTCATCAGGAGGTAAAAATTGTATTATATAACATCTGGTATCATCACACCTGTAGGTGGCCATCTGGTGCACAGGTTGAGAGAGGACTGCAGTCCTCTCTCAACCTGTGCACGCAAAGAAATGTCTCCATGATATGGAATGTAACCCAAAAAAAATCTCAGTATGCCAGATTTCACACTGTAACAGAAGGATGGCAATACAGATCATTTTTGAGTTTGTGAACAAAATGTTTTTGTCAAGGTATGATTGCTGCAGTGAGAACATAACTCCTTGGCCTAGTAATGATACTATAGAGTCTGCTGTCTGTTGCCTGTCATATCAGACTTCTTACATCTGTCACTTAGATGTAGTATCTTCCCAATTGAGGCAGTTTGCTATGCCTTATGAGATTATGTTATATTAGAACATTACAGACGTAACAGAACAGTACGTGTGTGTAAGGTTCTGCTTCAGAGTAGGTAAAACTACTTCAGAAACAGGTGAGTGTTAGAACCCACTTAAGGGGAAGAAACGTTTTGTGGCTTTTTAACATCTTGAAGTGGAGCCACATAAATTAATGACAGTGTTCCTTACCTCAACCACGAACAAAACGCATTAAAATGTGATGCAATTGAAGAAACTTTTTATGAAAACAGGCACATCAGTATCTATAACTAGGCTAATGGGTGGGAATCCCATTTGGATTATGCCAGAGCAGTTTGACATGATCTGAACATGCAGCAGATTAATGAAAAAATTTGTGTGTCTGCTGATTGGTGAGGAAAGGTTGCATCATGTCAGTGTTTGTTACAATCAGCAGGAAGAACTCTACACGTTTCACAAGGTGATATGATGGATCTGAAATTGACACAGGGGAGTGGGGTATTACATGTTGTATCATGATTTCAAGGAGCAGCTGCAGGCTGCATTTACAGAGTTCAAAACACAGGACTTGTGCAGATGCTTTAAAACGAGTCAAGATCACCCAACTTTGTGCATCAAGTGTCAAAGGAATTACTTTGAAGGCACCAGCTTGTAGCAGCCTATAAACACAGTTATCACAATAAGAAATAAATACTGCCCAAAGATTATTTCACCACGTTACATAGGAACAGCCGTCTGTGACACATTAAGAGGCTATGAACCTGTCACAAGGCAGACTGTGCAACAAATGAATCACAGATTTTGAAGCTGTGTTCTGTACATTTCCACATGACATCAACTACTGTAGTTCTGCACAGCCTCATGAATTGTATTCTTTTATTGTTTCCTTTCAGAATCTAGACAAGCCCTGAACCTTGACATTGACTGTTATACTCAACAATATTCCTATGATTCATGAATTTAATTTTTGTGTAGTTTGATGGACAATGTCTGTTGTGAGTACTGTATAGTTTACTCCATGACCATTGCAAGTGCAGGATACATAATTTCTTTATAAATATGACTTGACAGGTCATTCCCTCTAACTCCTGAACACAAAGAATAGAGAAATGGGTAGTATTACCTCATTGCATCATAATTTATTATCACACATGTGGCTTGGCAACTGTATTGAAGTGACCACAGGGTTAAGGTTACCGCAATGAGACCATGTTGCCAGAAATGTGTGTCCTTGATCCATGCTCAGTGGTAAATCAGAAATAAGAACAAGTATAGCTTAGTGGGAGATTCTTGAAATGATATGTGAGACCAACTAGATGCAACAGTTATGATTTATTAATAATCCATTAGCTCAACATGTTTCGGGGATCTTCAGGAGCACTAGACCGTATGTTACCGCATACGGTTTTGAGCACTTGATGTGCTGGCTGGTGTCTTGGGGAGCCAGGAAGCAGGCCATGTGCACTGTGTAGAGGATGTGCTGAATCACATCCTCTACACAGTGCACACAGCCTGCTTCCCGGCTCCCCAAGACACCAGCCAGCACATCAAGTGCTGAAAACCATATGCGGTAACACAGTCTAGCGCTCCTGAAGATGGGCATAATGATGCCCAAAACATGTTGAGCTAATGGATTATTGATAAATCATAATTGTTACATCTAGTTGGTCTCACACATCATTTCATATTAAGGATGCACGGTCATATGAACATAAAATTTGGAAGATTGTCTTCTAGATTGTGATGCTTTTTTGTCAAAAGAGTTCTTCCTCATGTTTCAAAGGATCATAGTGCCTTCATCTTAAAATGGTTACAGCAAGTTCCTCTTAATGTCAGTAAATTTGTGCCATAATATAATTGTCTGTGCTGTGAGAACTTTGAATTTCATGCAGGAATAATATGATAAGTTTTCTTGAGACTTTCCCACATCCTTATGAGCTGGCAGTCTGAATGGAATTTTGTATAACCTCTTGTATTTATATTCAAGACAGTTTTAAAATTTTAACCTCTGTTTAAAGAAACGATTCCGACCTTCATTTACAATAAATACATTATCATAAACAAAAAGTAACAGTTCTGAAGTTGTGAAGACTCAGGGACCCTGTGAATTTAACAAACTTCAAACAGTTCTCTGAATACAATGAAGTAACCAAACTTGTCACAGTATCGCTTAGTTGGATTGCAGAAGTGACAGTTTTACAGCACAGTACAGTAGTTTTCCTATACATTAGTTGTGAAAAGTTAAGGAATGATTCAGTAAGCAATCTTTACTTCTGCTGACACATGGACAGCAGTGTTTCATGTCTCTGTTGGCTGTGCTGAACATTTTTTTGTACAGAGAATGGCCCCTAGGTCCTTGAAAACTGTCCTGTTAGTACACATACTTATTTTATTTTAGCTATATTTTGTGTTAACAAATTCCATAATATTATATTGGTAAGTTGCAGCCACATTGGACTGTTACATAAAATTTACTTACATTTTAAACAGTGTGCTTGCAAAATGTGAGTTTGTTTGTGTGTGTGTGTGTGTGCATGCGTGTGCGCGCTTGCATTCATATGATTATTTATTATGTATTTGTTTTTTTTTTACATATTTGCATAGTATAAATTATGTAAACAGCATTCATTTAATCCAAAGGTAAGAAAACTGTGAAATCAGAACACGGAAGAGGAAAGAACCAGTGGGTAAGAAGGACATCTCTTATCACGACTTGGGAGCCAAGATAAACCAGGTCTCCATACCCATTGGCAGCATTATTGTACTGTACTAATAATTTTTTACATTTTAGGTTTATGTGCCCCTTTTTTCTTTTTCCATGAAACCAGTCGGCATTGGTGTGGATGGCATGATGATGATGATGATGATGATGATGATGATGATGACCATCTTCATGGCTTCATTTTTACGCAGTAAAACATAATTTGATTACAACTTCCTATTATTGGTTGTCAGTTTCTTTTCTTATCATTTCAGCATGAAGCGCGCAAGTTCACTGTCCGTTCTTAGTAGTCAAAACTTGGAAAAGGTGAGTTTAAATCAGTTCATTGTTCTGATATAAACATATATGTTGCTTTCATGCCTATTATATAGGCACAAAAATTACTGGCCATGTTATTATATATATTTGATACAGACAGCTCTGTTCAGCCTTCCATTTCTGACTTTAGTTTTTTTTTTTAATGATAGTTTGAACCTAAGGGTGAACATTGTAATATCTATGCATGTAATTGCCTCCTGCCTGTACCTAGATAGGGTAAAAAATGAAAAGGTGAAGTTACCCCTGTCCACACCATGAAGGTGTAGAGAGAGAAAAGAGGTATAGTGCCATTCACTATAACCTTGTCACTAGATGGAGGTAAGTTTTCAACCTCAGCTTTTTTTTTAGCACTCATCAGTAACACTGGTACCCACTGCATAGGAGGCAGGGTGGGTCACAGAGCCATTCTGGACAATTTGCAGGCGAGAAAAATCTCTTGCCTATATGAGGATTTGGCACAGCTGCATTCGTTTCAACATGCGGTGGCGCAGTTGGTTGAGGCACTGCGCTACAAACTGGAAGGTCGCGGGTTCGATTCCCGATGTTATCATTGGAATTTTTCATTGACATAATCCTTTTGGCCGCACTGTGGCCCTGGGGTTGACTCAGCCCCTAGCAGGAACGAGTACCAGGAATATTTCTTGTGGGGTAGAGGTGGCCAGTGCATAGGGCTGACAACATTACCACCCTCATGTGCCAAATGTCTTGAAATCTGGGAGCTTCAACCTACTGGAACCCTCAGGGCCTGTCCAGGTCCGCAGTGGGGTTGCGTTGCCATTTTACATTCCTTTCATTGCCATACCAAAATAAAAGAATATCTTTTGATCATGGAAGATAAGGATACTATGATTTTTGTAACTGTGTGAGGAATATGTGAATGTTACAAGCAGTGGAATGGTCGATAGTTCAGAAATTGAAACTGTCCTTTTGTCTTCCAACCAAACTACATCCTTTGTGATAATATTTAATAACGTGATACTTTGCTTACATTGGCAGCATGAGAGTGGCGGCGGATCATACTTGATGAGCCTTCGCAGTCGTACAGCAAGCACAGAACAGTTGCATGTTAAAGAGACAAGCTAGAATATGGCCCATACTGAATGGGTGAATCATGCCTGCCTACACATGGTGCCAACATGACACACAGTCTTGCTGTGGAATTCGAAGCTCCACGTAAGAATTGTCGCCAGCTCAACTACAAACATACAGGAGGGAAGTTAATTTATACTTTGGTGTCTCCACACAGTAACAAGCAGCATTGTTATACATTAATTACAATTAGTCTCAGTATAAATGGGAAGAAACTGCTGAAAAGACGAATCTAAGCTTCCTGCTATACTTTTGTTTCTTTAGCAGATGTTTTGTCGCATTTCCATGGCAGATAGCACGTTAAGGTAAGTTGAAAGATTCTCAGGAAATTGCGTGTGTAATAAATTATTTCTTTGTGTAAATTGTATGACACCACGACCAGAGGAGGACAGAAGGGTCTAAATGTGTGGACTGTCATCTGAATATTACCCATTTCATATTAAAATTCGTTTTCAGATACAGTAGGGTCTCATTTTGCGATGGTTCGTTTTACGGCGATTCACATTTACAACCCTTGTCTAGTCAGACTGAGCTGTCCTGACTTGTGGTGCATCGCTGTCGCAACTCAAGCATCCTTTCTGTACTTAATGCGCTTCTAGCTCTTTTCCAGTGTGCATGTGTTTCTTCTTTTTCTATTTTAGTGCAGTTCTTTTAAGTTGATTGTGATTTTTACACCCATGACGTCCATCAAAGAGACAGAAAATAAAAAAAGTCAAAACAGTTGGCATTACATTCTTTCTTGATGTCTTCTGAACCATGGCCTGGGCCTTCTTCAGCAAAATTAAAAGTGATTTCATTTATATTTTTTTCAATTATCTGTGTTATTTTTTATATACGTAATTCATTAAATTAAAATTGCATGTCATAATGTAAAGAAATGTTGTAAATTGTAAAATTATTTGACTAATTTGTTTGGCCCATGAACCCATCTCAATTTAAACCATTTAAATAGTACTCATTTTATGACGATTCGATTTACAACCAAATATTTGAGAACGTAACCCCGTTGTAAAACGAGACCCTACTGTATTCACATTAATCAACAAACAGCAAATTAACCGATCATGCAACTCAGCGCCTCAGCTGTAATCTGAAAGTACTGACATTTTATGTCTTGGCTGGATTTCCAGCCATTGTATCTGTACTTGTTTCTTGATTGTACTTATCCATCCACATACATGCAGCACAGAAAGCATCTACAGTTGATACAGCAGTATTAAATAACGAAAAACAATTTTAAACGCAGATGGACAAAATTACATTGCTGCTATTTTGTGGCCCAAGCATTTAATTGTTCCATCTGATAGTAATGTTGTCATTTGAGTGTCCTCATGACTACTCTTCACATTGACCTTACAATCCTCCCCCCCCAACCCCCCCCCCCCCCCACTTCCCCAATATGTTGCAATTTTCTGTCAAATTTTGGATACTGTGGGCCATTGAATATTTATGCCCGGGTGTGGGTGTGTGGTTTCTTCGTGCATTTCACGTAGTGGAATTAATTTATCTGGTGCTGTCTTAATGGTGTGTTATGCATCCTTTTATTTCCATGTTCTCATAAACTAACATACTGAACACATTCTGCCACTCAGAGTGGTATGTTTGGCATTTAAAAACTGTGTGCAGTAAACTCTTCTATGCAGTAGGTTTTCAGGTTTTTGTAATGGTCATTCAAAAGACTTTTTTCTGGTTGGGGATGGAGGTGTATACAGCATTTCAAAGGCATGTATTACCCCCATCTTCAGGGTGACTGAACATCAATGATACCACAATAGGTATTTTAAGAAAATAAGTTTAAGAATATATTGAGGCAAATACAGTAATCCCCTCTCTTCCCCTCTTGACTGATTTTGCGAATAAAATTCTTCCATGATGTTTGTAAGTATTAAAGGTAGCAGCAGCATCAACTGCAGCTTGTTACCTTCAGTTTCAGTAGGAATTCTCCAGTGAGTTTATTAGAACATGATGTCTGACATTGGGTCTGTGTTTCCCAGTCTGTAATTAATTTTTCATACCAAGGTTCATTGTGGTTTTCACCTGCATTTATTTTTCTAACTTTTATTGAGGCAGCTTTTTATACAGTCAGACCCCCCCAGTGGTAAGACAGGTCAGATTATGATATGCGTAACAAACGTCTGGGTACAGTCATGTCATAAGTGATGTTCCCTTTAAACTGCATGCAGCTGTGCAGCTAAAAATGACAAAATTACCAGAACATTAATTATGCAGTGACTTAAAACTGATCCTGATGATTTAAAGTTGAATTATTGGTTATACTGAGAAGCCATCATAAAAGTGGGTTGTCATAAAGAAATGTGTTGAGAAATTGGGTCTGACTGCTTGTGAAAGTGATTGTTTTTGCAGTTACTTTAGTACTTCATTCATTATTTCAATATGCAGCAATACCAACAGTAGCTGTCATGATAACTTTTGTGTATTTAATACAGAATGCAGTATTTTATGGTGTTCCTGTATTATTTGGAAGTGGATGTTATCATTTGTAAAAACTCTCAGTTCCCAATATTCTGCATCATATTGGGATATTAGATGAGGTAAACTATGAATATGCTGTGCATACCATCAGCGCCTATCTTGCTATAAAGATAGGTTAGCAGAGGATGACGAATACTGATTTTTCATATTCTGTAACTGATTGAAAGAAAGTGTTTCTCATTGTGTGAATTCGTACTTGTTTGTCATAATAAAAAAAAACTTGAGACTTATTCAAAGTTAAGTATACCTGTTACATTTGAACATACAATGACCACACAAGTATTTTACATTCCAAAAACACTACTGGTATGTTTTTACAAGGCAGTCTTATACAATGTTTCAGTAGATGACAGCATGACAGATTCATTCCATTAAAAAAGGTTAATTGATATTCATGTATAATAGCAATGCATTATACTCCAAGTTTGCCATTCACTTGGTATGACAAAATCTTGTATCAACTGTTTGAGACCACTGTATCAGAAAACATACCTAGCTACTGTAATCTGGGCAGATGTCCTATGTGTGCTTAACTGTGTCAAAGTATGAACTTGGAACCATGTTCCAGAGTTTTTACTAGTTATCTACTACTGGTGGCCATCGCATAATACTGTCAGGTAGTAATGAACTCTTTTTGTTTTAACAGATGAAATCCTGCTGTATTTTATCATTTAGTATATCAAAGAATAATTCAGTCATCACAACTGTCTCTTTATATAAAAACATTGTCTGTTTTTACAATTCGCTCTGTTTCAACCTAGGAGGTCATCATCAGATGGAAAAAATGTATAATATAGACATGAAAACCAGTGTCCTTTTACCAGCCTTCTGTATATTATACAATTTTTCACCTGATGATTACTTCTAAGGTTAAAACATGTAGCAACTTGTGACAACATTTGTCATTTCTATAATGAAATATAATTGTGTTTACTGGGTTTTTCTTCAAAATAAAATACAATAATGAACTCTGTACTATTAATGCATTCACTTCAGAAATGCTGTCACTGTATCTGACTAGACCAAGATCAGTAAGAACTGCAATGATTAAGTATCGTTCATGACAAACAAAGAATACACAAGGTTTGAGGTTCTTGCAGCAGTGCTGATTAAGCTTCTGGTATGTTACAGCACATCAGCTGATTACCAGTGTTTCAGAGCACAGCGCCTGTCTTCATTTTTATGGTTACTGTATTCTCTGTCATGCTGCCATTCTTGTTGTATATCTTGTACTGTCTGCAGTGTCAGGGCACAGAAGTGCTTTGAACAGAACTGAAGAATTTCTCATTCCATTTTAATCTGCTTGTGACTGAATTTATGTATTCAATACACAAAGTTGCCAGAGGTGTGGTGATTACTTGTGGTAGCCATTGATGATGAAGTCGCAACTGTTTAGCACTTACCTCTTTTAGAGTTTTATTATTATAAAGCATTGAAATATGTATATATACATTTCCAATCATGAAGACTGTGTACTGTTAGTTCATGTTAGAAATAGAGGAATGGTTATTCTGGAGTGAGATAAAATGAAACAATTTGCCAGGGCTTTGTTATAGATTTTTAAAACTGTGTTAACGACATCCTTAGTATGTGTTTATTGATTGCTGTCCATTCTAGCAGAGTCCTGCTCGCATTATGTTCATAACAGTTAGTTGTAGCGTACTGTGTTATCAAAAACTGTTTTTTTAAAGCACAGGTTTAAGAGGTACATGTCACTTTGTTGTCACCATTTTGTTATTGTTCCTTTTGGATCTGCTCAGAAGTTAAGTCCTCAGTTTTTTGAGAAAGAGAAACCTTGCGTGAGTGCGTGTGTGCATGCATGCATCTGCGTGTGTCCACACACACACACACACACACACACATATATATATATATATGTAGTTTCAAATGGAATGACAGTACATTGCTTTTACAGAATTTTGAGTGGAGTGAATTCTCTGTTATTAATGTTGACATACAACTTGTTTACTTAATTGTTATTCAATGTTTGCATAATTTTTAGATTTGTCCCTAATTCAGTGAGTTAACTTCATTTTTGGGGGATGAACTCATATTTATTATTTTCCTTCATGTACCAGATAAAGTGTGTAAAATCTGACATTCTTATGCTGCTGACAACCAGACGTGTTGATGCAGAAAAGAAAAGTGATTCAACAATAAGTGTTACTTGGAACAGAGAGACAGAATTTCATTTCTTTCAATATGCAGATTACATTTCCCATTCCATTTTGTTCCAAAAACAAGATTGGTAGGTGGGTTATATCTAGGACTATTCCCAAATGCCTAGTGACTTCTTCATTAGGAATATTATTATATGTAACTGAAAATGTACACAACTTATCCTATGTAATGTTATGACGCTACGGAGCAAAAGTATTCTGCCACAGTTAGATGTAGTGACAACATAGTTACATATTGTTCATATATACAAGGCAGTGTTATAGCTTTTCAAGATCAGTTGGTTGCGGTGGTAGCTAAAACCTCCTGTAGCAGCTATTACAAAGCTAATGTATGTGAGATGATAACTATAAAGGGTGCTTTTATTTGCTGCTGCATAGAAATTTAAACTAGGAACAGACCAAGCATTGTATGGTTTGTGGAATGGCTCTCAACAGAAGGAACTTTACAGCAGCTCTGATGGTAATTTATTTCTTAAATTTTTTTAGTGTAATTGTTGTATATAATTAGGATATTTGAATTTTCTTTCTTGCTAACTTATTGATGAGTGTGTGGTGGCCCCAAATGCATTCCTGCACTCTGTTCATGCCAGTGTAAATTGTAGTACACCGTTGCTTTCTACATGTATGCAAATCTTGTGCTTTGAACTAGCTTTACACAAGACCAATGAAACTGAATAAAGGAAGTTTTAATTCATACCAACTAACCCAATAAATTATTGCTGCTGTACAGACTACAGTTCTTGTCTATATAATCTTTCCCTCCCATCTAACCAACCAATTTCTATATCTTCACTTTCATAAGGTTTTTGTTTCACATTCTGTACTTTGTACTTGTGTAGGACTAGTGGTATTCAGCCCTAATTTTTACAACATACCTCTTATGGCAGTTTGCCTTGGCCATGCATCGAAAATCATTATACCAGAAACCATGCAGTACTGTATAAATGTAGTACAGTTGTTTTTCCAGTACAGTCAGTCCAGTCCACTTTCGATATGTAGTAGATAAACTGTCATTTGGATGTACCTTTCTTCAAGTACTTAGGATTTCTCCTGCCAGTTGTTACACCAGTGCTTCATACTTGGTATTTCATTCAACTACTGCTGTTGTCATATTTCTTGACACTCATTAATCAAATACATCTAGTCAAGACATGAGCTCAGTCTACAAAGAAGAAGTTCTACTGATATTTATTTTCTTGATTGAGAGAACCTGTACATCTGAGTATTTTTATCAAGATAATTGCTACTGTGAGCAGCAGATTTTATATGACTGCCCCCAAGGTAACACATTCCATTACATTGCCCTTAGCCATCTCAGATTTCTCTGAATGATACAGAGAATCACTAACAAATGGTTTGGTGAAGTCTGTACTGTGGGAATTGAGGATTAATGGTTATCTCTTTTTGTATCTGAAAAGAATATGGAATGACAGTGATAGACATAGTGTCCTTGAGCACAAGAAAATAAGATCTTTGCGTGTATAAGCAAGCCAACCCACAAAATGCTGTGTTATCACTGGAACTTCGGCAAGCTATGGGCACTTAAATTATGTTTATGGAATGTGCAACATCTCAGTCATTGCATTTGTGAAATGGTTTCAAAGAGTACGTGAATTAGCAACAATAACAGCCACAGTAACAGATACTAGTATTGCAAAAATCCTCGTGTGTATTCATGACAGATTCCTGTGTTACGTTGGTGCATGTGGACATGCTAACACAATATGCCAAGGAGTCATATGTAGAATCTCTATCTGTGGCTATAAAACCTGAAGAAGGAAGCAGATTGCTGCTGAACAGTAGTGTACTGCGTTGAGAATGTTTATGATAATTGAAAAATTTCTTGTAAATGCTGCTGATATTCTTGTACAACCATTGTCAAAGGTCTGCATCAGTTTTATTCAGATTCGTCCCATTGTGCTGAACTATGTTGAAATACAAATGAAGTATGCAGGCACAACACTTTAACTTATACAACAATGTGTTACATGTTTTGGTTCGTCAGAACCATCATAAGGCTCCTTTATTACAAATGCTCAAAAACATCTGTTTCCAACATGCAGTTTTTCCATTAATGGATGCCATTGAATTACACACATAGACAATAAACATACCTTGTTATTTTACATTATACTTTGATCTAAGAAAAATGTGTCAGAGGAAATATAATGAGAAATAGTAGGGTACACTGCGTAATAAGTTTATCCAGTTGGTTTGTAATAATTGTGGCATATTCCCCACCGCACCTCGGCCACAGGATTTCGGGTGTGGTGCTGCAGGAGGATGTTTTATCGATGTGTTGCTACATAGTTCGATAAATGTTCACCAGGAGCATACATAGTGCCAGGCCGGCTAGACAAGTACGGCCCAGCCGTTTGGGGCGCTGTAATTCGCTTCCACGGAGTTTCTCGTCTATACGAGGTATTAATCTGTAGTTCACAGCGTTGTCTGGAACGTAGTAATCTGTGGTCTTCATTTCACAGAGTGCATAGTACGTGTTTGTACATGTTAAGAAGGGAGTTGACAGATAGTTGTAGCCGAAAAGTTTAAAATTCTATACGTGTGTAAGGATGTTGAGAGAAATTCCATACATAGGCGGAGTTCTCTTAAAATCAGTGTTAAAGCTGAGATCTATGACCTTATGTTGGAATAAATCTTTAGTAACAACAAAACATGTATTTTTCTCTCACTCGAAATAGGTACGTGGTTCGGATTGAACAATCTTTAATCGGCCAGATACAAGACTAAATTGTAGGTAAAGTGCGGTTACATGCCGAACACATAGTATATCGTTGTGTTTATTGTGGGATACCACATCACGTAAATATCTTTCAGAGTAAACCTGTAATAGTAAAAAAATTAATAAAAATAGGGTTAACAATCGTTTCGAACATTATATATGTATATTTGTGGTTAAGTAACAGGTGGTAAAAATTCATTGAAGTATATGGGCGGATGCGCAAGAAGTAAGACGTTTCTTTACGTGGGTAACGTCAGAGGATACAGAGCAACAAATTTTTATTATTATTTTTGTAGCTCGTATTTTTTATGTAATATATGCCTTGATCTGCAAATTAAATATTTTTTAGACTTCATTTGATGTAAGGTTTTTTTAATATGAGTATAAAGTCGCAGTATGTACCCCTGTATGGTTACTACTACTATTACCTACACCAAGCAACCCCAGACTGTATTTAGCAATAATTAAGTCTTCTTTGAGCTCAGTGATGGATTGTTCAATCCAAAACATCTAGCTGTTGATAGAGTGAGAATAATATATGTTGTATTTTGATTGAAGATCTGTTGTCTTTTAATTGAGTTTACAAACAATGGGATGTGTTCTAGAAGCTAAAATACTTTGCTGTGTTTGGTGGCTGTGAGTGGATGTATTTATTGTTTAGGTTTTTAATAAATGTAATGAATTCTTGTTGGCAGTTAGTGAGCATATCAAGTTTCTTTCCATCAAAATTCTTTGTACATAAATGATGCAGTACAGGCCTAGGTCCACTAGGGCTGTCAAGCCATAAAAAAAAAAAAGTGTATGTGGGAATCCAGCACCTTGAGAAGCAGAAATATTTGTACTGTGTGGTAACATCACTGCTGAAGTCCTTCATTCAGACTCCATAGGTCATGCTTTATTTAGCAAACATACTGTACAAGAAAAATAATCACAAGTTTTACACACACACACACACATATATATATATATATAAGAATTTCTTTGTGCTGATGGACCTGTAAGGGAACTTATTTGTAGCTTAACCACTTACACCAAGTCCAGAGGCTAAAAAGAAAGAAAGGAGTTCATAAAAAAATGTATTGTGCAGATAATGTCACCATACAGTAGGTCAGTAATAAAACTGCGGATCAGTTTCTGTTGGTAAAGGCATCGTTGATCAAATGGAATGGTGAAAAGTTCAAACTAATACCAAAAAAGGAATGTTTGATTAAATTTTGATAAATTCTACCATAATTTTTCTTACCGATTATTGTCAATTTGCAACCATAAATTTGTGTTTAATCAGTACATACTACTTGTGTCAGAGATACTTCTATCATTAAAGAGTATCTGTGCTACAAATTTTCAGAGGAGTTTTACTTTTACTTGTCAAAAATTCATTAAATATATTTCAATTAAAATCTTTAATTTATGCAAAACAAGACCTGATGTCCACATTTGTGTACATTATTTGAGGTGGGAGGGAGCAGGAATGTTGGGATGAAAATTTAATTTGATGAAGTAATCTAAATTGCTGAATAAAAAATTCAGGTCTGAAATTTTTAACAGGTTCTCACTTCGTGTACACTTTGAAGCAGTGCATGCACTTCATAAAATTGGGAGTGTCAGTTTGTGTGTGTGTGTGTGTGTGTGTCTTATATATCTGTAATTATTGGTTTCTAACAGTAACTTTTCTTGTACTTGACAAGTGTGATGCAGGAAATATGCCACAGCTTGCGAACGACTTCGATTGTCAGAAAGGTCTTAACAATGAAATTTCTGAAAAAAAGGATGCTGATGAAGATCTGTACTTTGACGAGGAACTCGATAGCTATCTGAATCAGTTAGAAGCAATTCCCATTGAACTGTTTGAAGAAAACTGTGGAGATAGTTCTGATGATGGCAGTGAGGAACATAAGGATGCTATTACTAAAAAAACACAGGCTGCAAGCAGAAATACTCCTGAGTGTCCATCCACAGCTGAGGAAGCTGAGTCTGCAGCAAGTGTCAGCAGTTTTACTGCAAAGACTGTATTTAATGTTGTACAGAAGAAAGTGCAGGAAGAAGACAGTAAACTGTCCATAGCATCAATTAATAGGCAAATGGGTTCCGATTTGGAGGAGGATTTATCCATTGCAGTATGTGGCCAAATGATACCAAGGTCTGGACAGAAAGCAGTAAGAGCTGATACAACAAAGAACACATATGGTAAATGTAAAGAGGAGTCTTCAGAAGAAGAGTCATTTTCAGCGTTTGAAAATCCCAACAGAATTACTGGTTCGGAAGACTCGCCCGCAAGAACTGGGATGACTAATTATGTGACAGGAATCTCAAAATTGGAAACAGATCCACAGAGAACTATGACGGGAAGAAAAAAGAAGGAACGAGATTGCAGTAGAACTAAAAATAGTGTAAATGCTGAAAAAAGTATGGAAGAATCAGTATCTTCGACACGAGATCAAGGTGGAATGGAAACGGATATTATTTCTTGCGTGGAAGCTGCCCGCAAATTGGAAATAGAATCTCCAGTACCACAGACAATATATTGTGATGGCAGTAATGCTGAAGATGATAAGAATCTAATCTCTCTGGATATTATCAGGACAGAGCATAATTTACTAAGATGCAGGAGGGATTCTTCCTCATCATTATCATCATCTTTTTCTGGGAGAGAAACTGTTATTTTGCCTTTGGATGATCCCAGGCTGCCTCATCCAAAAGAAGAGCAATGGTGTCCATCTCCAAATAAGTTGAAAATATGTGTCTTGGTACACGGTTCATCATCAGAAAGTATGTCACAGTCATTAGATGCCACTGGTATGATCTCAGAACGTGAACCATCACCATTTCCCATTTCCAAAACTGTATCAGATAATGCATCATGTCAAATTGCATCAAGTGTCATTAAAACAAAAAAGGATGTTGCATTACCAAAAGCTGTTCACTTAAAAACTACATCAGACTGCATTATATCTTCAGACACGTGCGAGAGTGATTTGGAGAGACGGTCTTCTCCCTCACTATCTCCTATGACACATTCAAAATCAATTTCTAATAGCTGCAAGGGTGAATGTGAGGTTTTGCAATCAAAAGTAATTCCAAGGAAACAAGGTCACAGAACACCATTACCACACACTCCCCCTAGAGTAACTGCATCCGATCTGTCATTACTTGGAGACATATCATTGACACCCCCACCACCAAGGTACTCAGGATCAGCATCTGCTCATGGGATGTTGCATAAATCCAAAATTTCACCCATTTCAGTTTCCACTGTACAACAAACTGAGGACCTGGGAACACCAACAGACTCAAGATCTGATTATTCAGCAAAGGCAGAAGTTGAATCATGCATGGTTCAGGGTACCAAATTTTCTACCCCAAATGATAGTAAGGCCATGTCGATCTCACATAAACATAGAACTGTGGATTGTAAATACATGTCACCTGTAAGTAGTTCCAGCTCACATTCACCAGTAAAGAAAAGATCTAGATCAAGGACTGTGGATCGTAAATCCATGTCACCTGTAAGTAGTTCCAGCTTATATTCACCAGTAAAGAAACGATCTAAATCAAGGACTGTGGATCGTAAATCCATGTCACCTGTAAGAAGTTCCAGCTCACATTCACTAGTAAGGAAAAGATCTAGATCAAGGGCTGTGGATTGTAAATCCATGTCACCTGTAAGTAGTTCCAGCTCATATTCACCAGTAAAGAAAAGATCTAAATCAAGGACCATGGATCATAAATACATGTCACCTATAAGTAGTTCCAGCTCATATTCACCAGTAAAGAAAAGATCTAAATCAAGGACCGTGGATCATAAATCCATGTCACCTGTAATTAGTTCCAGCTCACATTCACCAGTAAAGAAAAGATCTAAATCAAGGACTGTGGATCGTAAATCCACGTCACCTGTAAGTAGTTCCGGCTCATATTTACCAGTAAGGAAAAGATCTAGATCAAGGACTGTGGATCGTAAATCCATGTCACCTGTAAGTAGCTGTAGTACACATTCACCACTAGAGAAAAGATCTAGATCGAGGACTGTGGATCATAAATCCATGTCACCTGTAAGTAGATGCAGTTCATATTCACCTGTAAGGAAAATATCTAAATCTAGAAGACAGAGAAGGATTTGTAAGTCTCAATCAGTATCGCCATTTAAGTACAGGAGACAATCTAGATCACTGTCACCCTTGAGGAGAAACCAGAATAATCGAAGATCATATTCCAAATCAGTATCTCCACCAAGATGGCAATTGAGATCAAGAAGTCCATGGAGAAGAAAAGATAGATCAAGGTCGCGGGTAATAAGTAGATATTGCGGGTCAAGGACAAGAGGCAGGAGGTCACAGTCTCCTAGTAAAGGTTCACCATCTCCTAGAAGGGGTTCACGATGTCCTAGAAGAGGTTCACGATCTAGAAGAGATTCTCAATCTCCTAGAAGAAGTTCACGATCTCCTAGAAGATATTCACAGTCTCCTAGAAAATATTCACAATCTCCTAGAAGATATTCACGGGCTCCTAGAAGATATTCACGATCTCCTAGAAGATACTCACGGTCTCCTAGAAGATACTCACGATCTCCTAGAAGAGTTTCACGAAAACGCAGAAAACGTTCGTGTTCAATGTCTCTTAGTCCTCCATCTGCAGCAGAAAGAAGGATGAAGCTGAAGGAGAAAACGGAAACTGCATTGTGTTCAATAGTTGCTGCTTTGAATCGGTCTCAGACTACTGCTACAGCAGTGAGTGTAATTAGAAGACAGACTGCACCTGCTGCCAGTACTGTTTCATCCGTGCCTCCAGGTGCCTTGCCTACTGTGAAATTAACAAAGGTACAGTAAATTTTACTATAAATAGAGGAATATTTTCAGACCCTACAATACACAACTAAGAGTTAAGGGAATCATATGCTTCACCTCATTATAGGAGTGAGGTAGCACTATATAAAGATTGTAGTTAGAATTTTGATATTATATAGTCTTGCGTGTGAGTACCAATGTTTACAAGGGGCTATGCAGCAGGTTTACCTGGAGTGCAAACAACTTACAAAATTAAGTGTTGTCACAAACCAAATGACCAACAGTCTTCACTTGAATCCCCTCCCCACCACCATGAAAGCCTTAAATCTTATCAAGGCTATGATTGGCTGAACATGTAGGTCAGTAAGAAATGTATGCAGAAATTGCGTATGGAAGACTAAGAAACACAGAAATGGGAATGTAATATTAACAAATTATGCCTAGAAATTGATTGATTGATTTGCATTGGGTTCGAGCACTTACGGTCCCGATGCACCTAGGCCTTATAAATGAGCCCTTTGTGCCCCATAATCTGATATCAATTCAAAAGAGCCCTGTCCCTTTACTGAAGTTCCAGATGTCCCACAGAATTAAAATCTTAATGTCCTCTGGGTCCAAGAAAGGAACCCAGATATACTATCCTTTTCTCTCAAAAAGTCCTGGCAAGCGAATCCCCTCCAGGTTCCCCATTGGGGCCCCTATGGAGAGAGATACCCGCTTGCAGGGCATTTTTACATCTCTCGTAATATATCTCTTTTTATCTTTCCCTCAGAGTCCCTGGTAAAGGAGCCCCCTCCATGTTCCCTAACAGGGTCCCCGTGGACAGGGATACTCTGTCACCATATCCACTTGTCTGTTTATATTCAATCATTCATTCATTCATGTCTGCCGAAGCCCCCAAAAAGGAGTCCTCCTACATATGGCGAAAAACATGGAGCCCCACGAGGACAGAAGGCCTACTTCAATGGGGTGCAGCCTGGTTCCCCAAGTATGCCTAGCAGTACAGTTCTGGTGCACAGTCTTTTATTAGCCCCCTTGATTTTCAGTTGGCAGATAACTTCAAGTAAAACACTGATAGCTTAAAGCATTTTAAGTGTGTCTTTGTACCATTTAATACAAGAGACAGTGTGAAGATTCTGTTCATTTGGGATATGCTGTGTCATTTGAGTGGTTTGCAATGTTTCAAAGGCAACGCAGCCCTTTGAAACATCAAGAAAGATACACTCTCACATCCCAGAAGACTTGAAATCTCACCACCAGTAATGTAAGAAATTCAGATCTCAAAACACTATATTTGCTCTGTATTCTAGCAAGAGATTCATAGAATGCTGCTTTTTGAATACAGAGAAACCTTTTTGTGTGTATGTAGTAACAGAAAATAGAACTGCGTGTTAAAAGAACAAATACAGACCCTTCTGATCGCAACACCCACTGTGAAAACCTGATAACCTTTAAGGAACTGCATGTTTTGTACATTTTGATTCTGTTGTTCTCCTGGATAAGTGAAGTTAACCTTTTAAAGCCTACTGGTTTCATGCACCAACAGGTTTAACACTTAAAAATTATACCTTCTGCCCACACTGTATGTGTTTTGCATCTGTTTCGGAACAAACAGCGACTTCTGCCCCCAAAAACTGATTGGTTTTTATAGCTGAGATTAAAAGTGGTTACTGCACAGTACAGACTGGGTCTTTAAATAAAGTGGTCTGCACTTTGTCTTTAAAGGGTTAATCAGCATTCACAACTATATTTCAAAAACACCTTTTTTTAGTAGACACAATGTATGAATGTCGGGTTGTTCTGTAATGACAAACCATTGGGTTCCATTACATGAGGGGATTTCTTTAACTTTTGAATAATTGTCATCTGCTGAGGGAAGACCTTATATCAAGGACATAGCGGGGCAATAATTATATCGTATGTTCTGAAATGTGTTATTTTCTTATTATTATTATTATTATTATTATTAGTGGTAGTAGTAGTAGTAGTAGTATTATTTATTAGTAATCAGAAAGAATACAGTCTATATAAGCTAATGTGATGATTATACAAGTACGCTACGATACCACGTATTACTATGCTGTGTGCTCCATTCAGTGATATCACCTCAGGTGCCTTGCAAGTCTAAAGGCCAGCATATTTGGGTATGATAGTTTGGTTGATGATGACTGCAGGGCAGTGGCCATTCTGGAGGGTCAGCGTTATGTACGATGACTTGGATTCGTTAACCTTAATTTTCCATGAAATGTATTATGCAGCAGAGGTGTAGGTATGGTAATGAAGTTACTCATGTTTACCACTGTGACATGTGAAACCGTCTTTTTTAAGGTGGATTAAAAATCTTACACATATTGGGAATTGGCTCTCAGTGAATGAACCTCTTTAATGTGCAGTTGTATATAATTAGTAAGTCCAATTTTCATACATGCAGTGTAAATGTATGTCATGTTCTTGCTAGTGAAGTGTGTGAAATATTTGTTTTGTGTGTAGCAGGCTGTGTGTACAGTAACAGAGTGCAGTACTGCATCAGCTGACAGTGGACGCTACTACCCACATTATTACAAATATCTAGCACCATCTGCCCTACCTTATCCTGTGCCATCATATCAGAATAATCAAACATATCAACCACAGCCATATCAGAATCTCTACTCTCAGGTAAAGTCCATTTTTGGTACACTGACTGTACCACCCAGTTTTATTATTGCAAGGAGTGTTTGTTTTGCAATTCATTTACAATACTGTGTGTTATGTGTGACTCCTGTACTTCGTCACTTATTCCTTGCTAATGTTTAAACTTGTACAGCTTTCACATTTGCAGATAGGTGCTACTGAGATGCACAATATGACATGAAGATGAAACTTTTAAAATGAAACGATGACCTTTTTTTTTTTAGGACTCTGGTCTTCCAGGATCTTACACTATTTAGCTCATAGTTTAAAATGATCTTTCCATCTTTCACCACCACACCACTAGAACACTATGTTTCCACCTGTCTCCCACATCTCGTCGTTTTTCTAAGACCTGCCTAGGACATACCAACCCTTGAAGAAGAAGGCACTGTGTCTTTTTGAAATTTCAGGATATGTCAGATTACCCACTACATAGCATAATATACAGATATATGAGAATCCTCAACATCAACACTGGAAACCTTAAATCTAGCATACATTTGGTTATTTTAGGAAATCACCCTTCCCCATGTACACTCTTGAACATTCCTTCTTGAAGAATCTCATTTTTCATGTAACTGTAGAATGTAATGCACTGATGTATGTTGCATGGTGAATATGAAGTTACTCGTTTGTCCAAGAACAACCCAAGAAAGTGTGTAGGAATTGTGGATTTGCACATTCTTAAGCTCATCATTGTAATATGATACTAGTCAACTTGATACTTCAGTTGCTTAACCCCAAGAGTGTTTGGCTGCTTGGATAGGAACCAGCTGGCCCCAGTACTAGTGGCAAAGAGAAAACTATGTCCCTGCCAGGAATGATACCCCAGTTCTACAGCCTGTAACCAGTCACTCAGACATGCTGTGTACACTGTTGAATCATGCAGTACAGGAAAGAAAACGGTGTTGAAAATGGCTGTGATTATGGTCTTTTCTGATGACATTTCTGGCATCCTTGAGGATGTTGGAGAACATCTGTCTGAGGTTGGCACAATTTTGAGGTAGAATCCACCACTCTCAGTGGTAGGATGCATACTCCTGACTGTGATGGGGTGGCTGGATTAGTCCATTCTACACAATAAGATCAACAAATGCCCATATGTGAAATGTGTTTATCACATGTTATTTGTTACCGACTTGTTTCTGCCGCTGTCACAATCATCATGAGGGTGATTTTCAAGACTACAAAGAGTCCAAACAAACTGTTAAAATGCATAAGTGAACCATTCACTGTTACAAGGCATGTCTTAAACTTTCTACATAATTGTAAATTATTTAACGCTGTATAAAGTTAAGCGATTATTTGGCTTTGAATAGTATGAGGGGGTGATCATGCTTAGTGAACTTGAAAGGATTTGGTAGGAACTGGACATGGCATATTTCAAGGCTGTATCCTGAGATTTAAATACAGAGGTTGTGAAATACCACAAAGATTGCAAGGTAGTTTATGAACCAAGTGCCTCCCAAATACAAGTAAGAAGCCTGTACCCCTTGCCATGTTGCTTGGTACTGTGATGGTATTCTTCACATTCTCCAAGTGTTAACTGTTGTATATGAGAACTGTGGAAGAAATCTGCGTGGGCTGTTACACCAATCTAACACTGTATGCTTAGACCATTAGATATCAAGAATGAAAAGTACTGTGTCTGTTACTTGCCTTTTGTTTAGAGTCTCATTAGTTTGAAAATCTTATTTTTTTCCTTTGTCATCATCATCATCATCATCGACATCATCATTTAATTATTGATGAATGAAGATTACTGCAGAATCACACTTGCCTCTGTAAGTGTTGAATATTTGTGGTCGTTTGTTAAACGATGCTTAATCTGTTACATTTCCTTGTTTTGTTCACTGTTAACCATTTGTCAATATTCTCTTCCATCCCATGTTGATTTGTATATGATATGTTGAAATTACATCTCTTTTTTTTTTTACTTCTAACCTCAACTATGTACACGTGCATCTGTGTGCAAATGTGTGTGTGTGTGTGCTGGCTTATCTCTCTTACTCATATGTGACAAGGTGGCTTTCCCACGTTTGGTTTGGTATATATAAAGACTTCATTCAACACAATATGTGGTCTGTGATGAATTCATTTTTGTGTAGTGATGTGTTGAATTATGAATGAACTGACATATTTACCCAAATGTAAGATAACTCCCTCCTTCCAACAGTCATTAATTTTCAGGAGAATTAAATATTCACATTATTTAGGTTTTTACATTAATATTTGCATGGTTAATAGTATTTCAGAGTCAAGTATCAAGAGTTAAAATATTAAGAGTATTATGTTACGATAAAGTTACAAATACATCGCCGAGTTAACTACTCACTGCCAACACTTTCATCACTAGAAGAAGAGTTTTCTAATGATCTTCCTACCGCTGAACGTCGTCCACCGTTCCATTCACACGGTTTTACTCGTAGCACTTTTTAAACCACTGGGTGACAGATTCTGGTAAAATGTTAATCCAGGCAATCTCAGTCCACTGCCCAAGCAGTGTTTCATATAATATTCTATAATTTTCTGCTGTTAGTGTGCACTTCATCATTCAGGATAACAGCAACTTAGTTGATCTTTGAATGGCCTAAATGCCACATCAAACACCTGTAACAAGAGAGGTCATGCCTTTTGGTATAATTGGTGGTTTCATGTGTAGAAGTTATTTTTTCACTTCCTATATGAAATGATCGTTGAAAGCATCTGGCATTCCTCATTTCTTTAGAAGAGCATTTGGTCTTCTGTCCAAGAATTCTATCAGTCATTTGACCATGATTTCTTGTGTTACCCATCCTTTCTCATTACACTGATATGTAAGTCCACCACAAAGTGCCTCTTTTGGAAGGTTATTTCTGTTCAGAATAACAAGCTGTGTCATTTCCTCCCATCAGCTAGGTTTGAAAGAATCACAGTTGTTCTCAATTCTTCACATCCTCTCTTTTGACAAGTACTGATTTTATTCCTTCTCCATCACATTTTGGGTCACTGTGCTGAAAAAAGACTGCAATTTCATTTGCATTTCCACTTTTTCCAAATTAGTACTCATATTTTGGCACATATTAATGATTTGGTGCTGCAAGACTATATATATTTCAAACTATTTTCATGTCTTTTGGTTGACTGCATATTATAAACACCAGCATGTTGCAGCTAATAATACTAGGTGTCCTCAATAAAACTGTGACATAAAGGAACATTAGCCCAAACACGTCAGAGAAGTTGTGACGTTTTAACCAGCAGACGTGCAATTTGCTGGAAATATATCTAGTCTTGCGTGTGTCCATAGCATGGAAAATGTGCAATATCACATTTATGTGGTGCTGGTTTGCAATTAATTTTTGAAGGTAGTTCTCTGATGAAGGGCTAACTTGTATAAGATAATTAGTACAATATAAACCATCAATTTGCATGCACTTCGTTGTAATTACTATATTGTTCCATTACACATAAACTTCTATATGTTTCAGGCCCCACCACCCCATCTTGTGTGAGTTCACGTGTATTGAAACATTATTGTAATTATAATGAAGTGTGTGCATTTTGTTGGTTTATACTATAGGAATTGTGTCAAAATGCACGGAACAAAAAACATAATATTCTGTATAGCATATAACTCATATTGCACAGCCATTGTTAGCTTTGAAATCTGGCCACAGAATCTTGAGGGGTAGAGTGACTTACAGTGCCTTCAGATATATTTATCTATGGTAATGGGAAGGCCATTTTGTGTTTTTAGCACACACTTGGAAGAAACGCTTTCTTGGGCCCATAAAATGCTTTCTAGGTTGAATTTTCTACCTTTAATAATTGTCCATTTTGTTTGTCCCGCATCATACATTCTGTGACATGGAATTTCCATATTATGGCCCTATTGTTGGTTTCTTTTGCATGTTTAATTACTACTAACCAAAAATTCACTAACAGAACTACACAGCATTGATAGTGGTATTTTAGATGCTTTTGGTACCTTTTCTTTCGGCACCATCATGCGTGATTTTTACAGAATTCTTTAACAATTTCTGCTTCAGTAATATGACTTCAACCAAGCTGTTGGCATATCAGTAATGAAACAGAAGGTATTAACTGTCATGTTTAATTACTGTAGCAGCTGTATAATTTTCTTTATTCATATAGCCACAGCAGGTACAAAAAGATCAGCCCTGAACATGTCTAACTTTGTATGTAATCATAAGTTACCCCAATTTTTCAGATAATGAATTAGGAAAAAAGAATCTGATATTTGGGGTAGATGTGGTAGGCTGAGACATTGGTCGAAAATGCTATTTCAAGATCTGATCATAAAATTAATTGAATGTAACTGCATAAGACAAGAAGTAAAGTGATTACAATTGATGAGCTGAACAAAACCAATAATCAGAGCCGTTTTAATAATAATGAATCTGCAGTAATGTATTACCAAGCTCCACATAAGTCACACAATAATGACAAATACAGTGTGTATTAAAAAATCTGCCCAAGACTTATTAATTTGTATCCAGTAAAAATTATACCAAAGTTCAGTTTCTTATTTTAAGTACACTATTATTGGTGCCATAAGTGCAGGTGTTCATCAGTTGTTTGTGTTGGTTCACAGTAAACTGATCTGTGTGTGTTTCTCAGATTTTGTATTTTCCAAAACCAGTGTGACTGGACATCAGGTGGAAGAATTATAGTGAAACTTGCAAGTGTCATAAGTATCACCAGTGTTAATCGTACAGGAGCATTATAGCAAGACAGTTCTCAGTGTAGAGTGTAGTAATGGGATCACCTGTATAAATATCAATGTTGACGTACCGAGACACGTACAGTGCATGCCAGAATTTAACACTGAACTATAGCAGAATAAGGCGGTGGTGAAAATCTAATTTAATTTAATTTGGGTCACTTTAAAGTCTCTTTAACAGTTTTGAATGTTGTCATCTTTTTTTTTTTGCAGAAAAACGATGATGACATGAAGGTAAGAATCGCTACATTAGTGCACGAATGGTCAAATGCTTGAGAAATTGGCACAGAATCTGGTTATGTGCTTTATAAATGGGCAGAACCCAAAATATTTTTTGTAGTTTTGCCTTATATTTGCTCTGAGATGTAATGTAAGTAGTTCACTGGTTAAACGAGTAAAAGGTATGGTTTTCCATGTGCATACCGTAACCATGGCAGTAGACGGAGATTCACTAAAGATGGGAAAGGAAACACCATGACATTTCTTCTAGCATTATGCAGACTTTTTCCCAAAGGTAACAAAATGACTCTTACATACCCCAGGGACCTTCTAACATTAGAGATCTCAGACATGAAGTTCACACGCCATGTACAAATTTATTATCGTATGTGGATCTGGTGTACATTTCATGTTCAATATCACTTTTGTTTTTCCATTTCAGGGAGGATATCCAAGGAATGAATCTCCATTCATAGCTTCAACACAATATCATCAAGTGTATGGAAATTACAACCAGTTCAATACTTCTCACCAGCAACAATATTACTGCACTCCACCACAAAATTTCACTCATTCTCAGTTGTGTTTTCCAAGTCCTTGTCCTGTACTACCATCAGCACCACCATCGCTTCCACTACCACCACCACTGCCGCCACAACCACCACCACCACCACCGCCGCCGCCGCCGCCTCTGCCGCCATCACCACCACCATCATCATCATCACAGCTGTATTCAAATATCAGTTACCATGCAAGTCTAGATCAGCAAGTTGTACCTCCACCTTTACCCACCAAAGATAATCTGCCTGTACCACCTACTAATGAACTTGAGTATTTAGCAGACAAAGATTTACCAGGTGGAAAATCTGACCAAAATCTTTCTGTAATAAAGAAAGTAAAATGTGTAGGGAAGAGCAGTCCGTCAGCACCTACACACGAACTTCAGTCGAATCTCAGATATCCTCTTCATGATATTACAAAGAATAAACTTTACTGTGATGTCTTAAAAAGTATAGATAGAACTGTACAACAGTTGCCAACTAAGATTTGCAGTCCATCTCCAGTATCTTCAGTAACATCACTTTCTTACAGTCCAGTTGTACAGAGTTCAAGTAAGGAAAGCAGAATATTAGAAAACCGAGGTGAACAAGCGTCAGTTTCAGAGACGTCAAGCAAAACTGAGACATACAAAGTATGTGAGAGTGTTACTAGAAACCCAGAAGTAGGCCTAGAAGTAAAAACTGTGAGAGATGTAATAATGGAGCAAGGCTTGCAGATTTTATCAAGAAATCAAAAACAAATGGAAAATAAAAATTTAAACCCTGTTCAGAATAAATCCAAATCAAGTAAACTGAAAATGAATTTGAAACCACACTTTCGGCATTGTGGAGTAAAGAGTTCTGGTCATTCCCAAGCACCTACAACTGCTACAGATGGTCATAAACGTTTGAGATGCATGTTCAAACCTCTGTTGCTGTCACCGTTAACATATAGATCTGCACATAAGAGTATGAGCTCTCTGTTGGGTGAGTCTGATGCAGATTGTACAATGTTCAGCAGTGTGAATTTAGAAGCAACTGGTTCAGAGGACACAAATAATGGTGTAATGTCAAATGAAACTAACATAATTAAAGCAAAAGATATCCCTTTCTGTCCATCCAGAACACTTAGAGAACATGAACCAGTACAACAGAAAATTCCACCTAGAAGCAATCTCTGCAGCATTGATGATTCTCAGCGTAATGAGGGAGATACAGAGTTGTTGTCATCAAGCCAAACAGGAGGTTCAAAACAAGGATCTTTTTCATCAGTTGAGCTGGATGGTGTGAACAATTTGCAACAGGCATTAATTGATGATACTGAACTGGATCAAGAGGTAGTTGAGTCAGAAAAGATGGATAAATCAAAATTGGAGTCCATAGATTCAATTGATATGAAGTTTAAAACACTATCCAAAAATACTGCAACTAATGAAGGTGATAATATGATATCAAAAGTGTTAGAAGTTAAGCCTATCACTTCCATACATAGTACTGTATTGCCAGCTCTGTCAACAGATTATTCAAAAAATGAGGGGCCAGATGATAATACACGCAAGTCTGTACCTGTTGAGATGTCTGTAATTTTGCAAGATTTGGAGGCCAAGTTACCTGCCTCCGGGATCACAGGAAGTTCAGATGTAGTGAATTCTGCTGACTCATCAGTATGTAGCACTTCAGTGGAACAGACAAACTGCAGTGTGACGGTGAAGCCTACTGATGATGCAGTTCAAGAACAACAGTTTCAAATCATCAATGGAAATGAGAGCATTGGAGAATGGAGAGAACATCCAGCTAGTAAAGAAGATTCAGATGGGCACTCTTCAGAGGTTTTGCATGAAAATATGAGAAACATATCTTTACCAGTAACTGGGAGTAAAACTCCAGTAGCATTGTTGGCTGATCATTCCACTGTAGTGCCACAAAATGGCTGTAAAGTAGTAACAGCTCATGGGAAGGAAGTCAAAGAAGGAGAGGCTGTTGTTAGTGGTAAAGACAGTACTGAAAATTATGCAGTGTTGACTGTGACAAGAAATAAGAATATGGCACCAGTTAGTGAAGCAGAATTTGAATATGGAATATGGGATACAGAATCTGATCCTGAGGAAAAACTTGTACAGACAGCATTAACGATTGAAACACGGGGCAAAGAAATTGTGACAGTGGTGTCTGTAAATGAATGCAAAGGATCATTTGAATTAGGTGGTGAAGATGGAAGTAGTTCGTCATCCACCATGAATGAATCTGCATCTAAAGACTGTAGTGTGTGGACAGTTGCTGATGCAGTAACTGAAAACAGTGGTAATGAAAAAATATTGCCCAGTGTTGCACACATGTCAGAAACAGTGGATACAGAAATGACCACAAATATTCATGTAACAGCTGCATCTGAATTGGGAAGCACAGACAAACTCCCTTCATATGAAGTATTCACATCTCTGTCTGGACAAGATGGTGTTAAGTCAGCATGTATAGAAGAAATGATTAACTGTATTCCTGAAACACATTGCAATAAAACACCTGTACCTAAACATGAATATGAAGAAAGATCTACAGGGTTGCTGGAGGCTGTCACGTGTATGCGTAAGGAAGATGATGTTAGAACAAAGACTGCAATGTTTTGTGTTCCTGAAGAAAGCAATAAGCAAATGACTGCAGCTGAAGCAGACAATAAAGAAGAACCTTCTTCACTGCCAAAAGCAGCAATGTATGTGCCTGCCGAACTGTTTGTAAAACAAGCAGCAACCTCGGAGCCTGAAGTCCTGGGTAAAGACCCAGCACCAGTTGTAATTGATGTGGCAAGTGATAAAGCATCCTCATTGCTACTTGAAACAGAGTATCAGTTATTAAATGGAGAAGGACGTAAAGCAGAAGGCAGTCAGCATATTGAAAGAAATGTGTGTAAGGAAACAGCACTACCTGTAATAAATGAAGTAAAATTTCCATTGAGTGTAGCTGACAAGTTTACATTACACTGTACAAACAATTCTGAGGTTTCTTCAGTTCAAGAGGGATTATTGGTTGAGTCACCTGCAGAGTCACCAGAAGATATACCACAGGTTGAGATTAAACTACAGCCTGAATTGAATCAGATAGAGCTATCAGTATCACCTTCATCAGAAGTGGACACATTGAGTCACTTGCAATCCACATCTCCATCTGAGAATAAGGAGAATTTGCCAGTTACAAGCACAAATACATCAGTCCTTGATCATGCAAAATTATCAGGGTCAGGTTCTGGTAATACGCAACTTCAGCCATTAAACAATAGCCCAGTAACACAAAATGTATTGGAAGAAACTCTGATGTTGTCTTGCGGTGAAGTTAGTAGAACTGAAACAGATAAATTCAACAATGGTGAAACTGGAAGACCTGAAGCAAATGTAGTAGAGACATTGGAAATGCCAATTTCCATCCATGGAATGGTGGATTCACCTTGGCCTACAGATTTGCAGAACAATCTGCAGGGAACATCAATTGATTGTGATATTTCAACTGTGATACAAACCAAAAATATTAAAACATGTAATAAAAAATCATGTCTTGTTGAAAGTACTTCAAAAGTCATAAAACTGAGTCCTGCCAAAGGCATCAAATCAAGAAAAAATGTTAATACCACACATAGCACTCTAAAAGATAAAAGCAGAAGTGTTGCGCATTTTACGAAGCACACAAAAAAGTCAGTAATATCTAAAAGCGGTAATCTGAAGAAACAAGCTGACATGTCTTATGTAGGTGACAGAGGTGCCAAATCAGGTTGCACCAAAATGCGGAAACAGTCTTCTCCAACTTCTGTCAGAAATTGCGATATTTTGGGTCATTCTGGAACGGCTGTAAGTCGATCATCATCGAAGCACAAAAATTGTGATGGGTTGGTTCGTTCAGATGCAGCTGTAAGTGAATCATCATCAAGGCATGAAAATTTTGAGAGGTTGGTAGGTTCAGGCACAAACATAAGTCAAGCATCATTGAAACGTGTAAAAGAATCAGGTCTGTCTTTATCAGATACTCGAATCCTTGCATCTGAAGTGACCAAAATTACATCAGAGAAGTCAGTGTGTGACAGTATAAGGTCTGATAAGTGCTTCAAGAAATTAACCACTTCAGATGAACCATTTCATCATGCAGACTCTAAACAGACTATGCGCAAGAAGCATAAGTGCCACAGATTGAATGATAACCTTCTGACGTGTTTGAAGGCCTCTGCTCTGCTCAATGGTAAGTGGCCGATTTTGTTCAGTGCAACATTACAGATGTAAATACATGTAACACTTGTTTTATGTGCAAGTTGTGTTCCTGAAAATGTGGACATAGATTAAAAAATAATATTCCCATAAGAAATCATGGAAAAGGTAGGGGTTAGGTTAGGTTGTACCAGTGACAGCTTGTTAATATCCATTCAGTGTACACATACTCATTTTATAGTTACTGTTTTACTGATATTGATATAGCTGTAAACAATAAATGTTCAGCTAACATAAAGTGAGGAGGAATTTTAAATAGCTTGTGTGCACTTGCCGTGGATGGTACATATTCCTTATCATCACAGTCATGGATGACTGAATTCACTCTCACACCCCTCACAACTCAGCCACTTCATCACCATCATTAAGATTCTTGCTATGGTTAGGTTAGGGTTTCAGTCCTGCCAAATTAATATAGGTTGGTATAATGATGATTATGTTCAGTGTTGTTATTGTGCGATGTGTCAGTTCTTATGTTCCGGCCTGCTTCATAGTTAATAGGCTTGTTGCAGATGGTAGATTTTGCATACCGTCACTGCCACAGATGTTCTATCATGGATAAATTCTCTCTCGGAGGCTTTACTAAACATTCACTTTATTATCCACAGATTACTACCGTTAAGATTGTTGCTGCAATTATGCCTTGTAGTGTCAGTTCCCCATGCTTTGGTTGGGTGTGTCAGTGTGATGTTTGTAGGTAGAACAAAGAGGAGACTTAAATAAATGCTAATAAGCAACGTGGTCTGGAAACGTGAGTATGGGGCGCCTGATGTATTTTGCAGTAAGTCTGCAGCATCCTGGTTTTGTGCTGTGCGATGAAATTTGTACTGCCCTGACGGCATCCAAATGCGCAGCCAACCAAAGGACATTAAACCAAAAAATGATAGAGCACAAATTAAGAAGTGGTGTAAATTGGCAAGGCCGTTAAGGAAAAGAGACATAAAACAGGATTCCGTGTAGTGTGTATTTTATGTAACAGGGGTTCCAAAAGTGTGGTGCTTAAAGATCATGTAGGTGGTCAGCAAAAGAGCTGGTATTATGAAAAGATTATGGCACTATAAAAAATTGTATGGAATTGCCAAGATACTTGTGTGGTAAAATGAGTGCAGTGCTAAATTCTTTGTTTCTCTGTGAGAATAAAACCAACCACTGCATATGTAGATATGTGACTTTGTTACGTTATAAATGTTGTGAACGTCGTACATATCTCGGTCACCTTTTCGTGGCCATCTTCAATGACGTATTTTAAGAAGGACATTACAAAGACAGCGGAACCAATACACAAATATAAAACATGGATAAAATTTGCTAAATATATGTGAGTAAGAAGTGTTCATGTGCTTTGTTGTATCACAATCCTGAAATACGAGGAATATGCGTGTGTAGGAGGTTTTTATTATATTCATAAATAAAATTTTATATTATATCATGTATGTAAAAGTGGTGGTGTTACATACCAAATAGGATGGTGATTCTGTGTCTGCAGGCCACACTGAACTGAAGTCGAGCTTTATTCAGAGGAGAATGTAGGTTTTATGGCTAAGGCAAATATCGAGTTTTTGTTGGCACGTGTCAACATTGATAGTGACAGCCATGTTACCTTTATCTGCTTGTGTAAGAAATTATGTGTGTGTAATTTCTTGCACTTTTGATTGCTGTAATTAACCTTCGGGTTCCACAAAATGCAGGGAATTTCTTGACAAGCCGAAAACCAGTTAGCTTCTCAAGGACTGTGCTCCATGGAGTAAGTAAGTAAGTGTGTAATTTCTTATGAAGTTGTTTGTGGATGTAGCTGTGTCATTTGTGTAACACGTTATGTGGGGATTTAGTCAATCAGTTGTTATACTTTTTTATATTCTAAATGTCGATAAGTTGTTGACATCAAGTTGGCTTATGGCAACCTCCATATCAATGGCAAGGTCACAGAGCTAAGATTATGGAGGTCATTCAAAGTTGTAATGGAAGCCAAGTTGTAAGACATATGGTATAATATAAAATTTTATCTATCAATATATTAATAACAACCTACAGACACACACACACAAATACCTTGTATTTCAGGATGGCAGTATGGTACACACAGCACATGAACACTTCTTACTCATGTAAATTTAGCACAAATAATGTTATCTTTATTGTATATTTTAACATATATTTTGAATCACATATGTAAGACTTAATATTTTATATTTGTATATTGGTTTTGATGTCTTTGTACTATATCCTTCTGAAAACACCTCCCTCAAAATGGCCACAAAAGGTGACTGAAATATGTATGAGGTATACAATGTAGTGCGGTAAAATCACATACCTACATGTGCACTTGTTGGTTTTATTCTCATAGTGAAACGTAAGTGCATGATTGTAAAATATTTAAAATTCTTTGTTGCTGTTTGTTGACTTCTTTGCATTAAAATTTGTATTAAATTTGAACATTATGGTATTTTTTTTTTTTAAATATCTAATTGCCAAAGTTTAAGCACAGCATACAGTTGTTACTTGAGCAGCATGCATGTGACATTGTACTGCTGTTCTGTAATGCCATGCTGAAATTTCGTTCCTGTAAGATATGCTTAGAAAAAATCCCAGGGATCAGGACATTTTTCTGCGTAACATAGATATTGTACTTCTGAGCGCATATCCCATTCATGACCTACAGCCATAAGGGAGAACTCCATTTTTCCATTGGTACTGTGTTTAATACAAGAATTTGCAATCATTTTCAAGAATAAATATGTCAGATGATGCATGAGGACTTTTGTAGATCATAAAAATTAAATGAAGATACTCTACATTATTAATTCCACCGAAGTACCTTCATTGTGAACGTAATCCCTGAGCGTGTTGATGAATTTTCCCCATATTGGTACAAGTTCAAAGATTCCATTGCAGTAGGAAAAGGGCTCTTTGCAGATGATGTTGCACAGTTTCACTCTTTAAAGCAACACAGGCTTGAATGTTGTTTGGGCTGCCGAATCAGTAGATGAGAGGTCACTGATCCTATGGTAATGAAGAAGTGGAAATGGCTGCTCATGAATGGTGGTGAATGCAAGAGCCAGATTTTTGTAACTTGTACCAGGAGAGTAAATATACTTAGCAAAGTGAATGAGCAACACTTAATGTTATACTGAATTCTCGTTTAGTTACTATGGCTGAGGGAATTTATTTATGGAACATCATAAAGCGACAAAGGTAACATCCGTACGAATTGAGATTAACAAAATATTGGTTGACTGACAATTCACACAGCCCACTACTGTTGACAGTTTTATTTATATTAGAAAATTATTATTATTATTATTATTATTACTATTATTATCAACATAATCACCACCAACTTTATGCAGGGTATTTACAATTGTGTACCTTGAAACAAACCATGTCAATACGGTATACAGTGCTGCAGCTGTTCTGTATTTACAATTTGTGGTACATGTAATGTTATTTCACCCATGAAATATGTTTTGTACTGTTACATTAGCACTTCCCATAGTAATTGAGCAGTGTCCACTGTGGCCGTTTTTTGCAGTTCCTTAATTTCATGCTTTCTTGATATGTTGCTCAAGTATTGTCTGAGTGATTTTGAAATGTTTCTAGTTGCCCCTATTATTACCAGTATCACTTTTGCTTTCACATTCCACATGCACTGAATTTCTGTTATATAAGTTCTGTATATTTTCAAATCTTCTCAGCTTCTTTCTTGATCACATTTCTGTCGCCAGAAACTGTTACATCTATCAACATGCATATTCCTTCTTTCTTATCATGGATTATGATGTCCGGTTTATTGTTAGGAATAGTTCCATCGGTTCGCACTTGTTGGGGTCCGTGATATGGTAACCTTACCTTCTTGACTTGTTTTGGCTGATTTTGGTTTTGTATATTTACCTTTTCACACACATAGTCTATCTATATCAGCTTTTGGGTGATGCATTTTATACATTGTTAGTATCTTTCTAATTTTCCTACCAATTTTTCTTCTATTTGTCAATTAATTATACCAAATCTGTATCTTACTACTGGAACAGCTAATGCTCCAATTGCTGTAATTTCATTCTTGGCATTCATCTTGGATTTCAGTATCATTCTTAATCTCCTGGTGTATTCCTTCATCAATCTTTCTTTCATTTATTGATATTGTTGGCCCCCACTTTCTTCAGTTCCTAGGTACTTGTATGTTAATCCCTGTTCGAGCTCTTGTATTTCTGTGTTAAAGTATTAAATTGTGTGAGTGAACTAATTTTCCTCTCTTGAGTACAATCTTTGTGCACTTGTTACATCCAAATTCCTTATGTATATCATCACTGAAGGTTCTGACTGTTTACACCTGTTTTTGGAGCTCTTCCTCTGTTTTACCTATCAGCCTAAAATCATCCATAAAGCAAATGAGATACTTTCATTCATGTAGTGTGTTCTTCATATCCTGTATTCAGCTTGTTCAACTGCTCTGTAAAGGGGATTAAGCTAATGCAAAATAGCAGTGGCGACAATGAGTCTCCTTGAAATATTCCACATTGTATTTCCATATTTCTGTTTCTGTTATCTTCCCTTCTGTATGTAGGCGCATACTTGTCTTCCAGTAATTCATGGCTTTTCTACCAAAAAATATTATTTTATTATTAATCCCAGTTAACTGTAAGGATTTTACTATCCAACTGTGAGGCATACTGTCAAAAGTTTTCTTGTAACCTATCCATGCCATGCATACATTTTTTATCTTGCTGTTATATTCCTGTAATATTGCTTTTGATATTAGTAGCTGAACTTTGTATCCTGTCAATCCTCCACGGCACTGTTTCTGCTCTTTAGGCATTATATTTCTATCTTCAGTGTATGTTTGTATTCATTTGCTTATGATGTAATGGTTTTGTATATTGCGGGCAGGCATGTTAGCATGTTATAGGTCTGTAATTCTTTGGTCTTTCAGTGTTTTCATTCTTTGAAATGAGAATTGTTGCTCCTGTCGTTAGCCAGTCAGGTATGTGACCTTCCTCAATCGGTCTGTTACAAAGGGTTGCTAAATATGTGTGTGTTGCTGTAAGTTGCTTGAACCCAAAATTTGCTGTTCTGTATCTTCCGTGAGCTCTCCAATTTAGTGTCATTCGTAGTACCTCAGCGACCTCTGTTTCAGATATTGGGCTCCATTCCATACTGGGATTTTGTTGGCTCTGGTTTTTGATCCCGTAAGCTTCTTCGTTGTGTTGAACATTTTCTCCAAATATTTCTTTCCAAAAGTTCTCTATTCTTTAGTGGGTGCATTTTTCACTTTGGTATTTTTCTGTCTGAGAAGGTTGTAAAATTTCTTCAGTCTGTCCTAAACATTTTATTTTGATAGTACTGGTTTTGTCTTCTCCTGTATCTAAACAATCATTGTGTCTTTGCTGATACTTTTAGTTTGAGCTCTGTCATCACTTGATCCAAATTGTCCTCGTTCCCTGTGTTATATTTCCTGAGTAATCTCTTTCTTTTCATATTCTGTGTCTTTATCTCATTTCTTTTTATTTCTGCCCAAGCTGATAGATCTTTCCTGATACCATTTATACTCGCCTGTATGCGTCTAACCCACATGGGTTGTTTTGGACTGTTGACTTTCTGATTTGTAGCATCCTGTTCCATTTCTTTCTTCTGTAATAACTGTTGCTGCTGCATAGATAAGGTGGTGTATCTCAGTCAGATTCACATATCTTTTAGTATTGCTGCTCTTGCTTCATTAGCAGTTTTCACTATTTCCTTTATTTTAAATATACTTAGTAGTTTTTGTAGTCTTGGTCTTTTGTTAATTGCTATTTGTGTCACCTGATAATATGCACTTTCAATTTTTTTCTTGTAGTGTACTGATATTATCACTTTGTTGATGATTTCCCGTTTCTTATTCTGTTGTTGGTGCCCAATTCTGCTTCTGCTCTCCAGCAGTCATGGTGCTCAACTGTTCTAGCTATTCTGCCACACTTTTGTTTATGTGACTTCTTTGATCTTCTTTCAATTCCGTCTTTATTTCTTCAGTCTCCACTTCTGCGATCTTTTCGTTCTTCGTGACGTAGTTTCTACGGTCTATGAGTTCCTTTGCATCCATGTACATTCTACAGTCTGGATTTGATTGTCTTCATATTTCATACACCTTCTTGTAGTTGTCTGTGAGATACTTTCTGCAATATATATAGCACTTTCTAATCTCTGTTATTTCTTCTCTTGTCCAAGCCATTCTTTGTTTTACCTCTGTGTTTTTGGATATATTGTGCGTTTGGTGGCTTTGACTTTGAGTTTCCTCATTGCAGCAACCTTCCTTAGCCCTCGGAGTACTCGGTTTCCTGTTACTCCCGATTTTTCCGTTCTTGTTCTCCAAGAATAGCTGCTGCTCATTTGTGTTTTTGGGATTATTTTTATTGTTCTTTTCCATCACTGTCCCATGAGATGCTAGGGATTATATGAACCAGTGTGGCAGAGCACTGCTTGCCACTCTAAGGCTTCGTGAAACTGGTTTTTCCAGGTGCCCGGAGTTCACCGTTCATGGCTTCTAACCTTCCCTCTCAGATGCTTCTGGAGTCCTTCGTCACGGTTGTTTTCACCTTAGACTCTGGGATTTTGTTTCGAGGTTTGTCCCTCTAGATTCACGTGTTCCATTTCAGCAAGCTCACCTCTGGTTGGATATAGTTATTTACTACACACAGACAGTCTTATATGCAGGGAAGTGAATGGCTTGTGCCTCAAGTTACTCTGTCACACACCTGGGTTGGGGAGGACCAGTGCAGAGTCAACTCTTGACAAAGGTACTACCTCTCCCATCCCCATTGAGCCATTAATGTTGTTGTTTTGTTGTTCTTGTTCTTGTTGCTGCTGCTGCATATTTATTTTATGCTACAAATTTATTTAAAGATAAAAACGGATCAAAGAAACTTAAATTAAGACTAAAGAATGCAATAACAGACAAAACGTTAACCAGTGCATCAGAAACTTGGACACTAAAAAAGAGAGATAGAAAGCAATTGAACATTTTTGAAAGGAATTTTAGGCCCAGTATATGACAACAAAAAAGAAAATTGGAGGATATTAACCAATAAATAAATTTGTGCAAGTGTTAAAAACCTACTATAGTAGAGACAATAAGGTCAAATAGATTACATTGGTTTGTGCATGTACAGAGAATGGAAGAAAATAGAATTCCTGAAAGGGTATTATATATGAATTTGGGAACAGCAAGATTGAGAGGTAGACCAAGAAGTAGATGGCAAGATGAGGCGAGAGAGTATGGAAGAATAGTTGGTGGAGAAGGGTGGCAGGAAAAAGTGTGTAACAGAGAGGAATGGAAGAAGCTCCTGAAAACGGCATGGAATCATTGCATTCTGCACATGCCAATGGAAATTATTATTATTATTGTTGTTGTTGTTATTGTTATTGGTGCCCTGTATGATGTATGTCTTTATTTTTTCCATGCATGTTTGATGTGCTGATGAATTGCGTGAGTAATTTGTAAAGGCCTACTTATATTTTATTTCAGTTCTAATGTGTGTAGGTTATTTTTATACATAGAACCAGTTGATGACATATGTGCTGCACATTTTGAGAAATACATAATGCAGCTAAGTCACAATGTGAGTTGTTCTTCCATCATGCTGGAAGCAGCTATAGTGTTCCTTAGCTTCCAGAATTTCCTTATCCCTGTTTACTGGTAATATTCTTCATTTACAGTTTGTCTGTGGTAAAGATATCCATTATTGATATGCCACCATGTCTCTATACACACCTTTCTCACACTGTGATGAATATACTTGCTGTCTCGCAGAAAATTTGTGGGTTTTCAGCACACCTTACTGCCTTTTTTCAGCTGAAAATGTGTAAATTACTCATATAAAATCAAGCTCCTTCTGAAAAATTTACTGTAAGCGGAGTGGATACACCATTTTGAGTCAAGTTTTGAAATAACTGGCAATATAAGAACCATATGCCTTTGTAAAGTTCTGTTGTGCCGTGCGTGACATGCATGTGTGATGACGGTGTGACTTCAAAATCAGCATTGCCTTACGCACATTTCCCTGCAAGCTTTTTTGTGCAGTTCAGAAGAAATATTTACAGATGCTTTCCACATTACTCAACATCGAAGATCAAGTGGAGTGTTCCTAATTTACAGTTCCTGTATCATTGAAAACGGTTTAACACAATATTGTACGTTAATCTGCCACAGAAGAATTAGGAAACTGAGACAAAGTTAGTTTCACAGGTATTTTGCTTGTGAAAGAGGCATTATTGCACCTTGGCTGTCCCCACACACACACACACACACACACACAACCAATATAATCTGCAGTCAGTCAGGACATATAACCCTGAGGGGTTGCTTAGCAAGATTGAATATGTGTTCTGGATTCTTTGGGCTGGGTTTAATGTTAAATTTGCAGTTCTCATGGCCATGTTGCTGACAGTGGAAGTCCTGTTGGATGTGACACTGTGTCTTTGGGTGTGTACTTCCAGACACATCAAAGTGTTGCAGTGCTTTCATCTTCAGGATGAAGCAGTCTAAGAAGAATAGCCACATGAGAAAAATGGTTTTGTATGACGTAGGTATGGTTCATGCAAGTATCAGATGGCCGTGGAGGGTGACCAGCCAGTACTGGCATTATTGGGGGGGACCTTTGTGAAACAGACCAGATAAAAATGATACATGGACCGTTGAGAGGGTCATTGTTGGGTACTTGTATGATTGAAGAGCTGAGATAAGAGGGGTTTGTTGTGCCAACCTCTCTTTGCCCCTCTTCCATACCTAACCTGACCTAAACTTCCTTCACAGTAATTCTTGTTGTAGAGTGTGACCCTGAAGGTGAAGGCCAGCCATTGTTTGCATCTTGGTAGGTTCTTACCCAATGACACTGCCAAATTCCAGAAGACATGGCATCTTTGATTTTAATTCATTTTGTAGGTACGGCCCACTCCATCCAGCCCCCACCCCCTACGCCTGCCGTCCTGTCCCCTCCTCACAGCTACTTCCCGCACAAAATTTTTATTTTTTTGT
>Ga0123354_10000178_pt1 | contig 53052 bp, 45 predicted proteins | sample TergutLab28metaG_2_FD_97872 | JGI IMG/M metagenome (GOLD analysis project Ga0123354, IMG submission 97872) | Labiotermes labralis P4 segment gut microbial communities from Petit-Saut dam, French Guiana - Lab288 P4 | ecosystem: Host-associated > Arthropoda: Insects > Digestive system > Gut ... | reverse complement strand
GCCGTCTCACTTGCCGCCTCCCCCTCTCCCCCGGCCCCTCGATCCTCACCCCCTGCCCCTCTCCACTTGTGGAGAGGGGAGGCACTTGCCACCTCTCTCCCTCTGGGAGAGAGGTCGGGAGAGAGGGCTGCGCGAGGGGGGAGGGGAGTATCGGGCTTTCGCGACAGCCTCAATGACGGGGGCGGCTGTCATTGCGAGCGCCGCGCAGCAATCCCGTTTCATACCGCTTTGATGGCGCACCCTTGATGGCAAGCGTTTCCCTGTTCATCGGCGGCATCCGGCCGCTGCCCGAATCCGGGCGACCCAGCGGCATCTACAAGCAGGCGGCAAACAGCCGCCTGACGCTCGGCCACGAAGGCTTCAGCGGCGACCAGCAGGCCGACCGGCGCGTGCACGGCGGCCCGGAGAAGGCCGTGCATCTCTACCCGGCCACCCACTACCGCCGCCTGGCCGAGCGCTTTCCCGCAGCCGCCGGGCAACTGCTCGCTGGCAGCCTGGGCGAGAATCTGTCGACCGGCGATCTCGACGAGAGCAGCGTGCGCGTCGGCGATATCTGGCGTCTCGGCGGCGCCCGCTTGCAGGTCTGCCAGCCGCGCACGCCGTGCTGGAAGATCGACGAGCGCTTTGGCTGCGATGGCATGGCCGCCTTCATCGGCGAGCAGCGCCTGACCGGCTGGTATTGGCGCGTGCTGACGCCAGGCGAGGTGAGGCCGGGCGATGAACTGCTGCTCGAACAGGCGGCGGCAAACAGCCCGACCCTGGCCGCCGCCCTGGCGCTGTGGGCGCAGCATCGCCCTGACCCGGCGGCGCTGGCGCATCTGGCCGCCGTCGACGGCATCGCCGCCAACTGGCGCGGCAAGATCGAGCAGCGCCTCGCCTGGCTGCGGGGTGAAGGCGGCGCGCCGCAACCGCCAGCGTTTCACGTGAAACCGGATTGACCCCTGCCCTTCTGCCCCGCCGGTGCTGCCCTGCCCGTAGCGCACGCGCATCGCCGCTGATCAGAATTCCAGCGGGTCGACTTCGAGGTGCCAACGCAGCCGCGACGGCGTCTTGAGGCCCTCGATGGCTTCCCGCCAGCGTGGCAGAAAAGCCTGCAAGGCCGGGCGCGACGGCGACTCGGCCAGCAGTTGGCCGCGCTCCAGGCTGGCCAGCCGGGCCATGCGCATCGGCACCGGGTCGTACAGCACGACCTCGCCGTGCGCCGCGACCGGCGGCAGCGCCACGGCGGCCTTGAGGAAGGCGATGGCGTCGGCCATTTGCGGCGCCTCGGCGCGCAGCACGGCCTGGAAGGCATAGGGCGGAAAACCGGCCTGCTCGCGCTCCGCCAACTGGCTGGCGGCGAAGCCGGCGTAGTCGTGGACGACCAGCGCGGCAAACAGCGGATGCTCGGGGAACTGCGTCTGGATCAGCACCTCGCCCGCCAGCTCGGCCCGCCCGGCGCGGCCAGCAACCTGCATCAACTGCGCGAACAGGCGCTCCGGCGCGCGCCAGTCGGCGGCATGCAGGGCCGCGTCGGCGCCGAGCACGCCGACCAATGTCAGTTTGGAAAAATCATGGCCCTTGGCCAGCATCTGCGTGCCGACCAGAATGTCGGCCTCGCCGCCGTGGATGCGTTCGAGCATCGCCTCCCACTGCTTGCGGCTTTTCACCGAATCGCGGTCGACGCGCAGGATGCGCGCCGCCGGAAACTCGCCTTGCAGCCATTCTTCGAGGCGCTGGGTGCCGCGCCCGTAGGGATGGATATCCTGATTGCCGCAGGTTGGACAGGCCGGCGGCACGCGCTGCTCGAAACCGCAGTGATGGCAGCGCAGGCGGCGGTCGGCCCGATGCAGCACGAGATTGGCAGCGCAGCGCCGGCAGTGCGAGACCCAGGCGCAGGCCGGGCAAGCCAGTACTGGGGCGTAACCGCGGCGATTGAGGAAAATCAGGCTCTGCTCGCCGCGCGCCAGACGTTCGCCAACGGCGGCCAGCAGCGGCGCGGCAAATCCCTCGCGCAAGGACAGGCGGCGGGTGTCGATGAGGCAGAGTGGCGGCAGTTTTGCCTGACGGTTGGCCCGCTCGCGCAAGGTCAGCCGCTGGTAACGGCCAGCGGCGGCGTTGGCCCAGGTTTCCAGCGCCGGCGTCGCCGAGCCGAGAACGACCGGCACGCCGGCCTGATGGGCGCGCACCACGGCCAGATCGCGCGCCGAGTAACGCATGCCGTCCTGCTGCTTGAAGGACGCATCGTGTTCCTCATCGACGACGATCAGGCCAAGCCGGGGCAGCGGCGTAAAGATGGCCAGGCGGGTGCCGAGCACGATGTCGGCGCTGCCGGCGAAGGCCGCCAGCCAGTTGCGCTCGCGCGCCGCCTCGGCCAGTTCGCTGTGCAGGGCGACCACGGTGTTTTGCGGGAAACGGGCGCGCACCCGCTCTTCCAGTTGCGGCGTCAGGTTGATTTCCGGCACCAGCAGCAGGGCTTGGCGGCCAGCGGCCAGCGCCCGCTCGACCAGACGCAGATAGACCTCGGTCTTGCCGCTGCCGGTAACGCCGTGCAGCAGATGGGCGGAAAAGCCGGCAGCCGGATCGACCGCCGCCACCGCCGCCGCCTGTTCGGCGGTCAATTCCGGCGGCAGGACGGGCGCAGCGGGCGGCGGCGGACGCACCGACCGGCGCTGCGGCGCATCGCGCCGTTTCAACCCGGCGGGTAGCGCCTGAAGAACGACTTCGCCGAGCGGCGCCTGATAGTAAGTACTGGCAAACTGGCACAGGGCGAAAAAATCCGGCGGCAGCGGCGGCAGGTCGTGCAGCACCTCGCCGGCCGGTTTCAGTTGCTCAATCGGCCAATCGCCGCTGGCCGCGACATCGACGATGACGCCGAGGCGTTCGCCGCGCCCGAAAGGCACCCGGACACGCCGGCCGATAGCCTCCCGGCCGGCCGTTTCCGGCGCCAGATAGTCGAACAGACGGTGCAGCGGCAGGTCAAGGGCGACGCGAAAAATGGGCATGGCAGGGCCGATGGGGGCCGAATTCCGGCCTATGGCCGCGTCATGAACAGCGCACTTGGAATTGTCCACACATTCTGTGGATAACTCTGTGGATTGTGGCACCGACCCCAGGCCATATTGTGAAATTCAGAGAAGTTCCCAGTTTTGTCAAAATATCGAACATGGAAAATTTCTTTTTATTTTCAATAGTTAACAAAAGGAGAAACTGTCAAGCCTGTTTTGCGCAAACTTTCCGGGCCAGTGCGCATTTCTGTGCATAAGTCCTGGCTTCTTGGCCTGGCCGGGCTACTGCCGGCGCCATGAACGGCTGTGCGCATGCACGGTTTCGACCAGGGCGGTGACGCTTTCCGGCGGCGTGAATTGCGAAATGCCGTGGCCGAGGTTGAAGACATGGCCGGTGTTGCCCGGGCCGAAGCTGTCGAGCACCTTCTTCGCCTCGGCGGCGACGATTTCCGGCGCCGCGAACAGCACATTGGGGTCGAGATTGCCCTGCAAGGCCACCTTGTCGCCGACGCGACGCCGGGCTTCGCCGATATCCACCGTCCAGTCCAGGCCGAGCGCGTCGCAGCCGATGGCGGCGATATCTTCCAGCCACAGGCCGCCGTTCTTGGTGAACACGATGCAGGGAATGCGCTGGCCGTCCTTCTCCTTGTGCAGCCCGGCGACGATGCGCTGCATGTAGGCCAGCGAGAATTCGCGGTAGGCGGCGTGCGACAGCGAGCCGCCCCAGGTGTCGAAGAGCATCACCGCCTGCGCGCCGGAGTCGATCTGGGCGTTCAGATAGTGGGTCACGGCATCGGCGGTGACCGCCAGGATGCGATGCAGCAGATCCGGGCGCTGGTAGAGCATGCTCTTGATATGGCGGAAATCGCTGGAACCCCGACCTTCGACCATGTAGCAGGCCAGCGTGTAGGGGCTGCCGGAGAAGCCGATGAGCGGCACCGCGTTATCCAGCGCGCGGCGGATTTCGCCCACCGCGTCCATGACATAACCGAGGTGCTCGTAGGGATCGGGCGCGCTCAGGTTGTTGATCGCCCATTCCTCGCGCAGCGGACGCTCGAAGCGCGGGCCCTCGCCTTCGGCGAAATACAGACCGAGGCCCATGGCGTCCGGCACGGTCAGGATGTCCGAAAAGAGGATGGCGGCATCGAGGTCGTAGCGCGCCAGTGGTTGCAGGGTGACTTCGCAGGCCAGCGCCGGTGACTGGCAGAGCTTGAGAAAATCGCCGGCCCGCTTGCGCGTCTCGCAGTATTCCGGCAGGTAGCGGCCAGCCTGGCGCATCAGCCACAGCGGCGTGTACTCGGTCGGTTCCTTGAGCAGGGCGCGCAGGAAGGTATCGTTCTTGGGTCGGCTCACATCGGGCTCCGGCGAAAAGATCAGAAAAGCGGAATTATCCGCCTTTCCGGCGTCAGTGTGCTGTCTCGCGGATGGCTACACACGATGAAATTGATGGATTCGCGGCCAGGGCAAGGCGCAGCGATGGCAGGCACGATCGCGAAGATTTGCAACGCCGCCCTGGGCGCGAAGACGCAATTTCATGTGCGGATATCCGCGAGACAGCACACGAAGGTCACTTCACTTGCGCCAGAAGGCCGGAGTCAACACGACGAGCAGGGTGAAGATTTCCAGGCGGCCGAGCAGCATGGCGAAGGAACAGACCCAGAGCTGGAAATCCGTGAGTACCTGATAATTGCCCGTCGGCCCGATCTTGTCGCCGAGGCCGGGGCCGAGATTGTTGATGCAGCCGGCGACGGCGGTGAAGGAGGAGACGATGTCGAGGCCGCTGGAGGCCAGCGCCAGCGTCAGGGTGACGATCCACACCATGTAGATGAAGGCGAAGGCGAGTACCGCGAAAAGCACCGACTGCGGCGCCGTCTGGCCGCCGAGGCGGACGTTGTAGACAGCCGACGGGTGCATGGCGCGGATCAGTTCGCGGTATACCTGCTTGTACAACAGGATGGCGCGCATCATCTTGATGCCGCCGCCGGTCGATCCGGCGCTGGTGGCGAAACTGCCCAGGAAGAGCATCCACAGGCCGGCGAACATCGGCCATTGGCCGTAATCGAGGGTGGTGTAGCCGGTGGTCGTGGCCAGCGAGACGACATGGAACAGGGTATGGCGCAGCGCCGTCGTCAGGTTGGCGTAAACGCCGTCTTCCCAGATGTAAATGCCTAACAGGACGACGCTGAATACCAGCACGCCGAGATACCAGGCGGCCTCGGGGTCGCGCAGATAGGGGCGGAAGGAGCGACCGCTGAAGGCAACGAAATGCGTGGCGTAATTGATGCCGGAGAGGATCATGAAACCGACCGCGATCCACTCGATGGACAAGGAATTGAAATAGCCGATGCTGGCATCGTGCGTCGAGAAACCGCCAAGCGCGACGGTCGAAAAGGAGTGGCAGACGGCGTCCAGCCAGCTCATGCCGGCCCAGCGATAGGCCAGGGCGCAGCTCACGGTGATGGCGAAGTAAACCAGCCACAGGCCCTTGGCCGTTTCGGCGATGCGCGGCGTGATGCGCGAATCCTTCATCGGGCCGGGCGTCTCGACCTGCATCATCTGCCGGCCGCCGATACCAAGCAGCGGCAGGATGGCGACGGCCAGCACGACCAGGCCCATGCCGCCCAGCCAGTTCGTCAGGCAACGCCACAGGTTGATCGACGGCGGCAAGTGGTCAAGCCCGCTGAGCACCGTCGCCCCGCTCGACGTCAAACCGGAAACCGCCTCGAAATAGGCCCGGGTAAACGGCATGTCCAGTTGCAGCATGAAGGGCAACGCGGCGAACAGCGGCAGCCCGGTCCATACCAGCACCACCAGCAGGAAGCCGTCGCGCACTTTCAGTTCCTGCCGACAGCGGTGATAGCGCGCCCAGAGAAAAGCGCCACAGAGCACGGTGAGGAGGAACACCATGTCGAAACTGTTCTCGGCCCCGTCGCCGCTCCAGTGGGCGAAGCCGAGCGGCACGAGGAAGGTCAGCCCGAACAGCACCAGAATCATGCCGTAGGCGCGGTGGACGGGAGCAAAACGGGTCATGGCGGCGCGCTTAGAGGAAATGGAAGCCGACCTGGAACAGCCGCTCTACCTTCTTCACCAGCTTCTTGCGCGTGCAGAAAATGATCACGTGGTCGTCGACCTCGATCACCGTGTCGTGGTGGGCCATCACCACCTTGCCGTGGCGGGTGATCGACGTCCCTTCATCGCTTTGGCCGACGACCATGGCCTCGTCGAAATCGCGCACGACAGCGGCGACGGTGACGCCGCGCGGCCAGTCGATCTCGTCGATGCGCCGGCCGACCACCTTGGAGGTCTTGCGATCACCGTGCGCCACGATCTCCAGCGCCTCGGCGGCGCCGCGGCGCAGGGAATGCACCTCGGCCACGTCGCCGTGGCGGACGTAGGCAAGCAGGGTGCCGATCGAGACATGGGCCGGCGAGATGCCGATATCAATCGGCCCGCCCTCGATCATGTCGGCGTAGGCGCGGCGGTTGATCAGCGCCACCACCCGCTTGCAGCCCAGGCGCTTGGCCAGACTGCCGGCCATGATGTTGTCTTCGTCGTCGTTGGTCACGGCGAGAAAGAGATCCATCTCGCTGATATTCTCCTGCTCCAGCAACTCCTCGTCGGTCGCGTCGCCAAGCAGCACCAGCGCCTCGTCGAGTTCATTGGCCAGCAGTTCGGCGCGCTCCCTGTCGCGTTCAAGCAACTTGATCTGGAAGTGCGCCTCGAGCGACTTGGCCAGACGCAGGCCGATGTTGCCGCCGCCAGCGATCATGATGCGTTCGACGCGATTCAACATGCGCCGCAACTGGTGCAGCACCGGGCGGATGTTTTCGGCGGCGGCGAGCAGGAAAACCTCGTCGCCGATCTCGACGACGGTATCCCCTTTCGGCGCCACCGGCTGATCGCGGCGGAAGATGGCGGCGACGCGGGCATCCATGTCGACCGGCAGCAGCTCGCGCAGGGCGCGGATCGGCCTGCCGACCAGCGCCCCGCCCTCGTAGGCGCGCACCGCCACCAGACTGACCCGGCCGCCGGCAAAATTCAAGACTTGCAGGGCCTCGGGAAACTCGATGAGGCGGCGGATGTAGTCGGTAATCACCTGCTCCGGGCAAAGCGCGAAATCGACCGCGAAATTGTCGGTCGTGAGCAACGTCTGGTCTTCCAGGAAATCGCGCGAGCGCAGGCGAGCGATGCGCGTCGGCACGTTGAACACGTTCTGTGCCAGCTTGCAGGCGACCAGATTGGCCTGGTCGCTCTGGGTCACGGCAATGATCATATCGGCGTCATCAATCCCGGCCCGCCGCAGCGTCGATGGCGTCGCCGCATTGCCGGTCACGGTGCGCAGGTCGAGCCGCTGTTGCAATTGCGCCAGGCGGGCGCCGTCCAGATCGACGACGGTGATGTCGTTCTCCTCCGACACCAAGCCTTCGGCAACACTGGCGCCAACCTGGCCGGCGCCGAGAATGATGACCTTCATGGCTCCCCCTTTGACAGTACTGGTCGGCTAATCCTCCTGCCGCTTGCCGAGGCGGACGTCGAGTTGCTTCAGTTTGCGGTAGAGGTGGGTGCGTTCCAGTCCCGAACGCTCGGCCAGCTTTGTCATATTACCGCCCTCGCGGCGCAGATGGTGCTCGAAGTAGAGTTTCTCGAAAGCATCACGCGCCTCGCGCAGCGGCTGCTCGAAGAGCGGCAGCAGCGAGGCCGTTTCGTTTTCCTCGCCGGCCTCGGAGGGCATCACCCGGGCCACGTCGGCGGCCGATATTTCCTCGTCCAGCGCCGTCAGCGCCAGATTGCGCACCAGCGTGTAGAGATCGCTCCAACTGGCTTCCGCCGACTGCTTCCAGGGCAGCGTGCGCAGGGCATTGAGCGCGCCACTGGCAAAACGCCGCAGCGGCACTTCGCCGCGCTCGACGAAATGGGTCAGCAAGAGGCTGGCGATTTCCGGCACCTCGTCGGCATGTCCAACCAAGGGCGGCAGGGCCACCCAGACCTCGCCCAGACGGGCGAGCAGCTTGCAGTCCCAGCCGGCCTCGCCAAGACTGGCCAGCGGCTTCTGCGTTGCCGCCAGCAGTTGCAGATTGAGGCGGTCGAGATGATTGAGGGCGAAGGCCAGGTTCATTTGCTGCATCTTGCCGATCTGCGCCAGATCGGGCACGAAGAGCACGCCGCCGGCGACTTTTTCCAGCATTTCCTGGGTCAGCGCACTGCTCAGAGTGGACAGGTCGAGCCACGGCGCACGCGGCGCCTGTAGCGTGCGCGCGCAGATTTCCGCCATGCCGCCGGTGGCGCCGCGCAACAACAGCACCGGGGCCTTGGCCGCGGCCTGTTCGAGACGGCGCTTGAATTCCTTGACCAGAGCCGAGCGACAAAAGGCATCGAGGGTCAGCGGTGGGCGCTGCAAGGGCTTGTCGTGCTTGAGCGCCTTTTGCACGGTGGCGAGCAGCTTTTGCAGGGCAATCGGCTTTTCCAGGAAATCGAAGGCGCCGATGCGCGTCGCGTCCACCGCCGTGTCGATGGTGCCGTGGCCGGACATCATGATGACCGGCATGGTCAACTGGCCGCCGACATGCCATTCCTTCAACAGCGAGATGCCGTCGGTGTCGGGCATCCAGATGTCGAGCAGCACCAGATCCGGGCGCAGTTCGTTGCGCTGCCGCCGGGCGGCGCAGGCATGTTCGGCAAGACGGACGTCGTGGCCTTCGTCGATCAGGATTTCCGAGAGCAGCTCGCGGATCCCGACTTCATCGTCAACGACCAGAATGATGGCCATGCTTGACTTCCTCCTCTTTCGCCAGGGGCAGGCGGATGTCGATCCGCGCGCCGCCCGCCGGCTCATTGCTGATTTCGATGCTGCCCAGGTGTTCCTCGACGATCTTCTTGACGATCGGCAGCCCCAGGCCGGTGCCGCGCGCCTTGGTCGTGACGTATGGCTCGAAGATGCGCGGCAGCAGTTCACCCGGGAAACCCGGGCCATTGTCGCCGATGCTCAGGCGGATGTAACGCCCGGCCAGTTCGGTGACGATCTCGATACGCCCGTCGCTCCGCCCTTCCAGCGCGTCCTCGGCGTTACGCAAGAGATTGTGGATGATTTGCCGCAATTGCGTCGCGTCGCCCAGCAGCGTCGGCAGCCCGCCGGCCAGACGCGGCGCGATGGCGGCAACCGAGCTTTCGTAAAGGCCGAGTACTTCGCCGATGAGGGCATTGAGATCAAGCGGCGCCAACTCAGGTGCCGGCAGCCGGGCATAGTTGCGGAAATCGTCGACCATGCGCTTCATCGCCTGCACCTGCGTCACGATGGTCTGCGTACCGCGCGCCAGCATGTCGGCCGCGGCGCCGTCCAGCTTGTCCGCCAGCTTGAGTTGCAGGCGCTCGGCGGAAAGCTGGATGGGCGTCAGCGGATTTTTGATTTCATGCGCCAGACGGCGCGCCACCTCGCCCCAGGCGGCGCTGCGCTGGGCGGCGATGAGGCGGGTCACGTCGTCGAACACCACGACATCGCCGCCGCTCACCCCCGGCAGGCGCGAGCCGCGCAGCAGCAAAACCTGCGGCAGGCCATTGCTGCGTTCCAGTTCCAGTTGCCCCTGCCATTCGGCCTCGTCGGCGGCAACGAAATGCTCGCGGATAAATTCGCCGAAAACCCGCTGGTGTGGCCACGCTTCCGGCGGCAAGCCGATCAGATCGGCGAAGTCGTCGGCGAGGATGGTGCGCGCGCCCTCGTTGACCGTGCGCAGCGCGAAGTCGCGGTCGAATACCAGCACACCGGCTGAGAGATTGGCCAGTATGGATTCGAGATAGCCGCGCGCCGCTTCCAGTTCGGCCCGGTGGCGCTCGGTGTCGCGCCGCGCCTCGTCGAGTTGGCTGGTCATGCGATTGAAGGAGTGGGTCAGCACGCCCAGTTCGTCGCCGCTATGAATCGCCTGGCGCGGCGAGAAATCGCCCTGGGCGACGGCCTGCGTGCCTTCGGCCAGGATGTACAGCGGCGCCGCCAGCCGGCGGACCATCGAGTAGGCCAGGGCAAAGGCGCCGAACAGCGCCACCAGCATGGTCAGGGTCAAGGTCAGCGCGTAGATGCGGGTCAGCCCTTGGCGCGCCAGTTGCAGTTCCTGATAATCGCGATAGACGCCCTGCACCGCCTCGGCGTTGTGCGCGAGGCTGGGCGGCACCGGATTGATCAATTGCAGGATGCGCGGCTCGTCGAACAGGTCGCGTGCCGCCACCGGCAGCAGCACGCGCAGGAACAATTGACCACCGGCGCCTTCGACGGTGCCCAGCAATTGCTGCGCGCCGCGCGCCTGCTTCAACTGTGCCGGGGTCGGCAAATCTGGCGGCAGGCTGGTGAAATCGGCGCTGGCGCTGGTCAGCAACTGGCCGCCGACCGAAAACAGCGCCGCCGACTGCACGCCGCGCTCCTCGCGCAGGCGCAGCAGGGCCGAGCGGCGGGAAGCCTCGTGCAGGTCGGACAATTCGCCGGCCATGGCGCGGCCCTTCTCGCCGAGATCGGCAAGCAGCGAATCGAGCGCCGAGCGGCCCAGTTGCAGGCCGGATTCAAGCGCCTTCTCGACGCGCACGTCGAACCAGCTCTCGATCGAGCGCGTGACGAACTGCACCGAGACGCCATAAACCAGCGCTCCCGGCAGCACGGCAATGACGCCGAACATCAACATCAGGCGCAGCTTGAGACGGGAACCGAAAACCTGCGCCTGATAATCGCGCCACAGCGTGCGCAACTGCCAGCCGACCAGCCCGACCATGCCCAGTGCGAGCAGGATGTTGAGGGCGATGAGGAGGGGATAGTGGCGCGAGAAAATGACCGTGTCGGCAGCGGTCGCCAGGAGCAGCAGGAACCACAGAATGCCGCCGACCGCCGCCGCCACGGCGCCGCCTGTCGCGACCAGACGTCTCACTTGGCCTCCACCGGCGCGGGCAGGGTCAGCGCCCAGCGCTTCCACTCGGAAGCCAGATTCCAGTCCCGATTGCCGAGCGCGCTGATCTGGAAAGGGCGCGGCAACTGGTTGATATCCAGACGCAGACGCAACGCCGCCTGGTAAGTCTCGCCGGCATGCGGCGGCGGGTCGTCGGCATCGCTGATCGGCCAGTTGCGCAGCCGTGAGAGCACCGCCAGCGCCTCGCCAAGCGTGGCGAAGGACTGGTGCAGCCCGCCGGAAGACAGCCGGTACTGGCGCGTCAGGGCATGGTAGGAAAGGCTGTAGGTCTGCGCGCGGGCAGCCACCATTTTGTCAAACCAGTACCAGCGCGGCCGGGTCATTTCAAACTCGACGACGAAATAGAGTACGACACCGCGCGCCACCGCCTCTTCCAGACGCGGGCGCAGCTCGAAACGAAAATCGGCGGACAGCGCATAGCCGTCCTCGTCGTGCTCGATGCGCGGATCGACCACCTCGATCTCCGCCGCCCAGGCCAGCAACGGCGCCAGCAGCAAGGGCAGCAGCCAGCGGCGCAGGCGCTCAGCGCAGTTTTTCGAGCAGGCAGTAATAGAAGCCATCGTGTTCGGCGTTGGGGAGAAGCTGTTCCTCGTGGCGGCGGCGGGCCTGCGGCTGGCGGGCAAGAAAGCGCGCGATCTGGCCGCCATTTTCCGCCGGAAAGAGCGAGCAGGTCGCATACAGCAGTTTACCTCCCGGCCGCAGCAGCGGCCAGAGCGCATCGAGTATGCGCGCCTGGGCGGCGGCGAAACTGGCGATGTCCTCCGCCCGGCGCAGCCATTTGGCATCGGGATGGCGGCGCACGACGCCGCTGGCCGTGCATGGCGCGTCGGCCAGCACGGCGTCGAAAGGCTGGCCGTCCCACCAGGTTTGGGGCCGGGTGCAGTCGGCGGCAAGCACCGTGGCCTCCAGGCCGAGGCGTTGGAGATTGGCGCTCACGCGCCGGCAGCGCGCCGGCTTCAAGTCGAGCGCCAGCAAATCGACATCCGCCCGTTCGAGCAAATGCGCCGTCTTGCCGCCCGGCGCCGCGCAGGCATCGAGCACGCGACTGCCCGGCGCCGGGTCGAGCAATTCAGCGGCGCGCTGGGCGCCGGGGTCCTGCACCGAGACCAGACCGGCGGCGAAACCGGGCAGACGCTCCACCGGCATGGGCCGGGCCAGCGTCACACCCGCTTCTCCCAGCGGTACGGCAGCGATATCCTCAGCGGTCAGCCGTTCCAGATACTCGGCGCGGCTGCCGCGCCGCGAATTGACGCGCAGGGCCATCGGCGGCGGCGCATTGCCGGCGGCGATGATGGCCGGCCAATCCTCGGCATAGGCGCCCTGCAATTCGGCCAGCCACCAGGCCGGATGCTGGCTGCTGGCGAGCGCATCGGCGGCCAGGGCGGCAAGCAATTCCGCCTCACGGCGCAAGTAATTGCGCAGCACGCCATTGACCAGAGCACGAAAGCGTCCGCCCGCCAGTTCGCCGGCCGCCCGTACCGCCTGGTCGACCACGGTATGCGCCACCTCGGGCCGGGTTTCCAGGCGATACAGGGCAACCAGCAGGAGACAGCGGATTTCCTCGACGGCCAGCGGCTGCACGAGCAGACGACCCAGCAGGAAATCGCCCCGGCCATAGCGGCGCAAACTGCCATAGACGAGATCCTGAACGGCCGGCCGGGCGCCGGTCTCGACCCGGTCAAGCTGGCCCTCGGCCAGACTCTGCCCGCCGAGCACGGCGAGATGGATGCGGGCGGCCTGCAACAGCGCGTAGGCGAGGGAGTCAGAAGGTAAGCGAGACATGGGGCGACATTATCCTGAAAACGGCGCTTGTCTGCTGCGGCAAAGGTTCTAATCACAACGGTTTTGCCTGCCTGCGGCATTAACCCCCGGCGAATCGTTGGCGCAAGGCATGGAGCCGCCATAGCAGGGGTATCGGCGTGCCGTTACCGAAAGCCAGCTTGAAATTTTCACCGGGGTTGTCTCGCGCTTCGAGGATCAGCCGGGGAAACACGGTGACACGGAATTCGGGACTACCCTTGCTCTGGAGCAAAACTTGGCGCTCATTCAACACCTCGTGCGACTCAAGCCAATACGATGCATAGGGCGCGCCTATCCTTTTACGGCCAAGGATTTTCAAGTCAGCGGCGGTCGTCACGATATCCAGCGCCTCCTCAAACGGGCAATCCCAGGAGGTGAGAAAGAGGAAACCACGCGAATGCCTGTACTGCGCTTCGAGGACATAACCCGGCAGCAACACGTCCGTCGCCACGCCATTTCTGAGCAGCCGGCTGCTCAGGCCCCACGATTCATAGGGGCCAGCGTGTTGTTCTAGGGCAAAGTCGGAGATGAGTTCCATGCGGGTTCAAAGCACAGTCCCCGGAATTGTCGCACGCGGCATAATGCGCTCATGCGTTTCTTCTTCCTGCTGTGCCTGCTGTTTTGCAGCCAACCCGCGCTGGCCTGGAACGCCGCCGGGCATCGCCTGATCGCCGTCATCGCCTGGCAGCAGTTGTCGGCGCCGAGCCGCCAGTTGGTCAGCGCCACCCTCGCCGCTCATCCCGACTACGACCGCTGGCGTGAAAAGGCTGGCGGCCAGGGCGAGGCGGCGCTATTCGCCGAGGCCGCGACCTGGGCCGACAGTATTCGCAACGACCCGCGCTATTACGACGAAGGCCGCGACAAGCCGACGCGGCCCCTGGCTGGCCGCTACGATTCGCGCCGGCACAGGTCCTGGCACTACGTCGATTTCGCTGCCAACGGCCGCCCGCGCAAGGGCGATATCGACCGCCAGATCGAGCGCCTGGATCGCCTGCTCGTTACCAGCAACGATCCGGCCGAAATCACCTACGCCCTGCCCTGGCTACTCCATCTGGTCAGCGACCTGCACCAGCCCCTGCATGTCGGCAATAGCGACGACGGCGGCGGCACCCGCGTCCTCGTCGAAAATCCCTACCCGCGCGGCCAGCCCTTCGTCAGCCTGCACGCCTACTGGGACGATCTGCCCGGGCCATCATCGCTGCGCGGCCGCCGCCTGCAACGCGCGGCGGCCCGCCTGCTGGCTGCCTACCGGCCACCGGCGCAAGGCGATGCCAATCTGTGGCGCGAGGAAAGCCGGCAATTGCGCCTCGCCGCCTATCCCCGACAGAACGGCAGGCTCTCGCCGATCATCGACAAGAAGTTCCAAGAGCAATCGCGCGCCATCGCCGAACGGCGTCTGGCCGAAGCCGGCTACCGCCTTGGCCGCTTGCTGGAAACGCGATTGCGCCAGCGCGTTTCACGTGAAACATTCCGCCGCCAGGGGCCGTGAATCAGGCGCGGCGGTGCACATACCCCCGGATGACGCCATTTCTGGATTGCTTCGTCGCTTCGCGCCGCGCAATGACGAAGCGCGAAATGGCTGTCATTGCGAGCGTAGCGAAGCAATCCAGCTTCAAACAGCCCCTCAGCGGCTCCGCAGCAGGGAACGGACTGCCGGATCGAGGGGCAGCACGTAGTCATGCACCGCCAGAACCACATTGCTGCCCGGCTGGATGACCTTGAGATTCACATACACGAAATCGCTGCTGACGCCGTAGGTGCCGACGACAACCGCCTGGGCGTCGTAGCTCTTGGCCAGATTGTCGATTTCGCGGGTCAGCATCAATTCGCCCTGATTGCGCTGCATGTAGATCGCGTTGCCGAATTTCATTTCGATCATGCGATAGCCGGCCTGCGTGAAGCGCCCAGCCACCTGCTCGGAAATCAGGCGCCCTAGCGTCGAGGACTTGTCGAGGGCGTCGATATTGACCACCGTGGCGACGATCAGCGACTGGCCCTTGTTCAGGCGCGTCTGGATTTGTCCCAGCAGGGCATCGGCGGCCCGGTAATTGGCGGTGATGATCGGGCTGGCGGCGGCCTGTTCCCAGGTCGGCTCGGTCTTTTTAACCTCGCTGGCGCAGCCGCCGAGGCCGAGGAGCATCAGGCTCGACAAGGCGAGCAGCAAATATCCGGCACGCATTATCTACCCCCGACGAGAGGAAGGCTTTTCGCGGGCAGCGGCGCCTGATAAAGACCCTGATCGGCGTCGGCCACGTAATAGACGCTGGTGGCCCGCGCCAGATATTGCTCGCGGTTGCTGACGGTGGCAGTCACGATAATCTCGGTTTGCGGCGTTTCGCCGGTGGCGAATTCCGAGCGGAACCACGCATAGGCATCGAGGCCAACGGCTCCCAGCGTGCCAACCGTGGCGGCTGCGGCAGACCAGTGCACGCTATGGAGCGCCCAGACACCGGCGGCCAGCAATGTTGGCGCGCCGACATAAGCGTACTGGGGACGGTTTGCGGCAAAACGCACCGCCTGCGTGTCGATATCGACATTCAGCGCGCCCTGCGGCGTCTTCTGCACAACAAAGCCCTGCGCAATGAGGGCGGCAATCAGTTGATTGGCGAAGGCGCGATCAAACTCGGACTTCACTTCCGGCACATTGACATACAAAGCCTGCCTCTCCCCCAAACCGGCGGCTATTTGGCGGGCCGTATCGTCGGCAATGATCTTCCAGTGCGCGGCAGCCTGGAGCTTGGACTGCTTGCTGCTTGAGAAATTCGTGGCCGTGGGCGCCTCGCTGTACGGCGTCGCGCACCCGGCAAGCGCCACTGCCAAGGCAAGCGCGGTAAGGGTTCGTTGGCATTGCATTTTTTTCAGGCTCTCCCGAAAAGGCGGATTGGAAAATCGCGAACCGGCTGCCGCCAAAGTACGCGATTAGACAAATTTGGCCTAGCAAATGATAGGCGTATTAAATCCTAACATAATTAGCAGGACTGACAAATCATTTGGGTTTAGGAATTTCCCAAACAAATCAGGTCTACCGTGCGTCAAGAGCTTGCCAAAACCCTGGGTCGAACCATTGCTCGTTGGCGGGCGTCTTGCAACATGACGCAAGAGCAACTGGCATCGGCCCTCGACCTCGACCCGATGACGATTTCACGCTTCGAGCGCGGCGTCACCCTGCCCTCGCTGCTCACCCTCCAGCAGATTGCCGGCGTCTTTGGCGCAACGATGGCCCAGATGCTCGACAGCGAACCGGCCCCGGCGACCAGCCATGCCGTCGCGGTGGAAAGGCTGATGCGGGGTTTCGACGAGGACGAACGGGACTTCGTGCTGGAAATGCTGCGCCGTTATCGGCGGCTGCGCCGCAGGAAATAGGCGTCAGGTGAACGGTTCAGATACCCGCATTTCTGGATTGTTTCGTCGCTTCGCGCCGCGCAATGACGAGGCGCGAAATAACCGTCATTGCGAGCGTAGCGAAGCTATCCAGCTTCAGGTTTGAAATAAAAAGCTCCAGCCACTCATCAAGGCGGCGGGTCGAAGCACTGCCCGACCAGTAGCGGGTGGCCAGTGAGGAAATCCCGTACCGGCAGGCGCTTACCGCCGGCTTTTTGTAATTCTTCGACGGCCAGCGCCCCGTCGCCGCAGGCGACGATCAGCCGCTGGCGGTCAACCGCCAGGATGCTCCCCGCTTCGCCCTGACCGGCGACCGGGACGGCCCGCCATAGTTTAACCGGCTGGCCGGCGAAACGGGCCTGGGCGCCGGGGAAGGGATTGAAGGCGCGAATCTGGCGGTCGATCTCGATGGCCGGACGGGACCAGTCGATGGCCGCTTCCGCCTTGTCGATCTTGTGCGCATAGGTGACGCCGGCAGCCGGCTGCGCCGTGGGCGGCAGCGGCAAGCGGCCAAGCGCGTCGACGATGAGGTGGGCGCCCAGCGCCGCCAGCTTGTCGTGCAGCGTCGCCGCCGTCTCCTCGGCAGCGATCGCCAGCGCCTCGCAGAGCAGCAGCGGGCCGGTATCCAGCCCGGCATCCATCTGCATGATGGCAATGCCGGTCTCAGAATCGCCAGCCAGCAGCGCCCGCTGGATCGGGGCCGCGCCGCGCCAGCGCGGCAGCAGCGAGGCGTGGATGTTGAGGCAGCCGAAGCGCGGCAAATCGAGTACCGCTTGCGGCAGGATCAGGCCATAGGCGGCGACCACCATGACATCGGCGCCAACCGCCGCCAGCCGCGCCTGCGCTTCGGCATCCTTCAGGCTGGGCGGCTGAAATAGCGGCAGGCCGTGGCGCAGGGCCACCTGCTTGACCGCCGAGACTTGCAAGGCCATGCCGCGCCCGGCCGGTTGATCGGGCCGGGTCAATACCAAGGCCACTTCGTGGCCGGCGGCGACAATGGCCGTCAGCGCCTCGGCGGCGAATTCCGGCGTGCCGGCGAAAATCAGCTTCTTCATTTCGTTATTTCGTTGTCAGCTCGGCCGAGTACGCGAAGACGAAGCGCAGACAGTACTGTCGTACGGCAAGCGAAGTCGACAAAGTAATCGGTTGAGCTGGTAATGAAATCATGCGGTAACTCGCGCTTGCTTGGCTAGCTTGGCTTTGATCCGCGACTGCTTGAGTTGCGACAGGTGGTCGACGAACACCTTGCCGTCGAGATGGTCGATTTCGTGTTGCAGGCAAACGGCCAGCAGACCCTCGGCCTCCAGCGTTTGCGACTGGCCATCGAGATCGAGGTAAGCGACGGTGACGCGCTCGGCGCGCTCGACCGTATCGTAGATGCCGGGCACCGACAAACAGCCCTCCTCGCCAGCCTGCACGCCCTCGCAGCGGGTCAGTTTCGGGTTGATGAAAACGCGCAACTGCTGGCGCTCTTCCGAGACGTCGATCACCACCACGCGCCGATGCACATCGACCTGGGTCGCCGCCAGACCGATGCCGGAGGCTTCGTACATGGTTTCACCCATGTCGGCGGCCAGTTTGCGAACCTGATCGTCAATTTGGGCAACGGGACTGGCGATTTTTTTCAGGCGCGGATCGGGGAAACGTAAAATGGGTAGAAGAGGCATGGGCAAAATAGAATAAAAGCTTGCTCGATTAAGTTATTACGTGCAGAATCTAAAGCTGTTTCCGCGATATGGAAGGAGCGTCGGCTGGCCGATGTGATCGCATCGGACGCGCTACGTTCCGCCGGCAAGGGGGATTACGACTATGGTTCGCATTATATCCGCGCTCATTCTGGCCGCGACGGCCGCCTGTGCATTCGCCGCCGAGCCGCTTGAACTGGTGGCTGATCCTCCCGACCGTTACATTGTCGTCAAGGGCGACACCCTGTGGGGCATTTCCGGCAAATTCCTCAAGGAACCCTGGCGCTGGCCGGAAATCTGGCGCATGAATCGCGACCAGATCAAGAACCCGCACCTGATCTACCCCGGCGATGTGGTTATGCTCGACCTTTCCGGCGACTCGCCGCGCCTGCGCCACGCCAAGGGTCTCGGCAGCGGCAGCAATGCCGACCCCGGCAAGGTGCAACCCAAGGTTTACAGCACGGCGGTGCAGGAGGCGATTCCGAGCATTCCGCCGAACGCTATCGAGCCTTTCATTTCCCGCCCCCTGATTCTCGAACCCGGCGCCGAAATCGGCGAGGCGGTCATCGTCGCCACGGCGGAAGGCCGCGTGCTGGTCGGTAACGGCGATGAAGCCTTCGCCTCCGGCATTCCCGACGCCAGCATCGAAAAATGGCATGTATTCCGCCCCGGCAAGCCGCTCAAGGATCCCGATAGCGGCGAAGTGCTCGCCCATGAAGCCTTCTTCCTCGGCCATGCCCGACTGGTCAAACCGGGCGAGCCGGCGACGCTGCGCATCGTCCAGGCCAAGCAGGAAATCGGCCGCGGCGACCGCCTGCTGCCAGCCCCGCCGCCGCAAATAACCTCCTATGTGCCGCACAAGCCGGACGGCGAAATCAGCGCCAAGGTCATTTCCATTTACGGCGGCCTCAGCGAAGGCGGCACCCAGTCGGTCATCGCCATCAATCGCGGCGGCAACGACGGCCTGGAAATCGGCCATGTCCTCGCGCTGTTCAGCGACCGCGTCTCGGTCGCCGTCGACGAGGACGGCCGGCGCACTTCGACGCCCATTCCGGAGGACCGCTACGCGCTGGCCTTCGTTTTCCGCGTCTTCGACGGCATCGCCTACGCGCTGGTCGTCGAATCCTCAAGATCGGTGCTCGTCGGCGACGCAGTCCGCAATCCATGAACACTCCGACAGGGTTGGCCGCTTGGTTGCGGCTGACCCTGATCCCCGGCATCGGCGGCGAGTCACAGCGTAAGCTGCTCGCCGCTTTCGGTTTACCCGAGGCGGTTTTCGCCGCCGGCCCGCTGGCCGCGCGCGGCGTCATCGGCAGCCGCGCCGACCTGCTCTTCGCGCACGATCCCGGCGATCTCGTCGAGCGCAGCCTGGACTGGGGCGCGCGGCCGGGCAACGCCATCGTGACCCTGGCCGACGCCGACTATCCGCCAGCCTTGCTGGAAATCCCTGATCCGCCCAGTCTCCTCTATCTGCGCGGCAATCCGGCCCTCCTCAAACAGCCCGGCCTGGCCATTGTTGGCAGCCGCAACGCCACGCCGCAAGGCCGGCAGACAGCGGCAGGCTTCGCCCGCGCGCTGGCCGGCCACGGCCTGCCCATCATCAGCGGCCTCGCTCTCGGCATCGACGCCGCCGCCCATCGCGGCGCGCTGGAAGGCGGCGGCGCGACCATCGCCGTCGTCGGCACCGGCGCCGACCGCCTTTATCCGGCCAGTAACCGCGACTTGGCGCAAGGCATTCTCGAACACGGCGTCCTGATTTCCGAATTCCCGCTCGGCACGCCGCCGCTGGCCGCCAATTTTCCCCGCCGCAATCGCCTCATCGCCGGTCTGGCGCGCGGCGTGCTGGTGGTCGAGGCGGCGGCGCGGAGCGGTTCGCTGATCACCGCCCGCCTGGCCGCCGAGCAGGGACGCGAGGTATTCGCCATTCCCGGCTCCATCCACTCGCCGCTTTCCCGCGGCTGCCATCAATTGATTCGTCAGGGCGCCAAGCTGGTCGAAACGGCGGCCGACATTCTCGAAGAATTCGCCCTGCCGACGGCGGCAGCCCTGCCCGCCGCCGAAAATGACGACGACCATCCGATCATTGCCGCCCTCGGCCACGATCCCTGTTCCCTCGACGAACTGGCGGCGCGCACCGCGCTGGCGACCGACCGCCTGCTCGGCGAATTGCTGAGCCTCGAACTCGCCGGCCGCATCGCCTGCCTGCCGGGCAACCGCTATCAGCGTCTGGCTTGACTGGCGACGGCAGACAAGCACGGCTTGCCAGCCGACGACCCGCCACTTATCATCCGCCGGCATTCAACCTAAAAACCGCAGTTGACCGCTTGTAATCTTGATAAGAGCCGCATGAATATTGCCTTTCCTCGCTTCGATAACCGTCACCATTTGGGTGGAACCGCTACGCGCCCGAGCAGACCGCCCTCGGGCGCGCTGGCGGCGTTGCTCCTCCTTGCAGGCACGAGCCTGCCGCGTCGTCGCGCCTTGCCCGCCCACCCGATGACGACCTGCTCGGGCGCGTCCAACTGCGGTTTTTAAGTTCAGGCAAAATCCATGAGCAAAAAGCTGATCATCGCCGAAAAACCCTCCGTCGCCGCCGACATCGCCAAGGCGCTTGGCGGTTTCGTCAAGCACGACGATTACTTCGAGAGCGAGAGCCACGTCTTGTCGTCGGCCATCGGCCATCTCGTCGAACTGTCTTGCCCGGAAGAATTCGAGGTCAAGCGCGGCAAGTGGTCCTTCGCCCACCTGCCGGTCATTCCGCCGCATTTCGCGCTGTCGCCAATCGAAAAGACCGCGACGCGCCTCCGGCTGTTAACCAAGCTCATCAAACGCAAGGATGTCGGCGGCCTCATCAATGCCTGCGACGCGGGCCGTGAGGGCGAGCTGATCTTCAATTACATTGCCCAGCACGCCCAGTCGGGCAAGCCAGTGCAGCGCCTGTGGTTGCAATCCATGACCCAGGGCGCCATCCGCGACGGCTTCGCGCGCCTGCGCGCCGGCCACGAGATGCAAGGACTTGGCGACGCCGCCGTGTGCCGTTCCGAATCCGACTGGCTGGTCGGCATCAACGGCACGCGGGCGATGACCGCCTTCAATTCCAAGACCGGCGGCTTCCACCTGACCACCGTTGGCCGCGTGCAGACGCCGACGCTAGCTATCGTCGTCGAACGCGAAAGGAAAATCCGCGAATTCACGCCACGCGCCTACTGGGAAGTCGAGGCCGAATTCGCCGCCCGCGCCGGCAGTTATAAAGGCAAGTGGTTCGACGAAAATTACAAGGGCAAGGAAGAGGACGAGCACGCCCGCGCCGACCGTCTGTGGGAAGAACAGCGCGCCGAGGCGATCCGCGCCGCGACGCAGGGGCAGCCCGGCGTCGTCAGCGAGGAATCCAAGCCGGAAACCCGCCTCTCGCCCCTCTTGTTCGACCTCACCAGTTTGCAGCGCGAAGCCAACGCCCGCTTCGGCTTCTCGGCCAAGTTCACCCTCTCGCTGGCGCAGGCGCTGTACGAAAAGCACAAGGTGCTGACCTACCCGCGAACCGACTCGCGCTGCCTGCCGGAGGACTATCTGCCAACGGTCAAGGAAACCCTGGCCGTACTCACCGGCCAAGGGGCCGGCAAGGGCCACGACGAGGTACTGCTCGCCCGTTATTCGCCCTTCGCCCACCAGATTCTGGCGCGCAACTGGGTGCTGCCGAACAAGCGCATCTTCAACAACGCGAAGGTAAGCGATCACTTCGCCATCATCCCGACGCCGCAGGCGCCGAAAAATCTCAATGAAGCCGAGCAGAAGCTGTACGACTTCGTCGTCCGCCGCTTCCTCTCCGTCTTCTACCCGGCCGCCGAATACCTGGTCACCACCCGCATCACCCGCGTCGAAGGCCATCCCTTCAAGACCGAGGGCAAGATTCTGGTCAATCCGGGCTGGCTGGCCGTGCATGGCAAGGAAGCCCAGGACGGCGAGGAAGGCAGCCTGGTGGCCGTGAGCAAGGACGAGCGGGTGAACGCCAGTGAGGTCACTGTCAAGGCCAACACCACCAAGCCGCCGCCGCGCTATTCGGAAGCGACGCTACTGTCGGCCATGGAAGGCGCTGGCAAGATGGTCGACGATGAGGAACTGAAGGCGGCAATGGGCGGTCGCGGCCTCGGCACGCCGGCGACGCGCGCCCAGATCATCGAGAACCTGCTCGGCGAACAGTACATGCACCGCGAAGGCCGCGAACTGATCCCGACAGCCAAGGCTTTCTCGCTGATGACGCTCCTCAACGGCCTCGGCATCGCCGAATTGACGCAGCCTGAACTGACCGGCGAATGGGAATGGAAGCTTGGCCGCATCGAGAAGGGCGAATTGACGCGCGCCGAATTCATGCGCGAAATCGCCGAAATGACCCGCCACATCGTCGAGCGTGCCAAGACCTTCGAAGCCGATACCATTCCCGGCGACTTCGGCGTGCTGACCGCCCCCTGCCCGCGCTGCGGCGGCGAAATCCGCGAAACCTACAAGAAATTCCAGTGCGGCAAGTGCGACTACGCCCTGTGGAAAATCGTCGCCGGCCGTCAGTACGAGCCGGCCGAGATCGACGCCCTGCTGACCGACAAGCAGATCGGGCCGCTGACCGGCTTCCGCAACAAGATGGGACGCCCCTTTACCGCCGCCATCAAGCTGAACGACAAGTTCGAGGCGGAATTCGACTTCGGCCAGGACAAGGCCGGCGAAGAATCCGGGGAGCCGGTCGATTTCTCCGGCCAGGAAAGCCTCGGCCCCTGCCCGAAATGCGCCGCCCCGGTGTTCGAGCACGGCACTGCCTATGTCTGCGAAAAATCGGTCGGCCCGGCCAAATCCTGCGACTTCCGCTCCGGCAAGGTGATCCTGCAACAGCCGGTGGCCGCCGAGCAGATGCGCAAACTGCTGGCCGACGGCAAGACCGAGCTATTGAAGGAATTCGTCTCCAACCGCACGCGGCGCAAGTTCTCCGCCTATCTGGTCGTGGCCGGCGGCAAGGTCGGCTTCGAGTTCGAGAAAAAAGCGCCGACGGCTAAGAAACCAGTCGCAAAAAAAACCTGAATGCCCTATTACCCGAACAGCCCCACGGATGGCAGAAAGTAAAGCCTGTTAGCCAGTCCAGGATCACTGCAAGGGTAATGGTGAAAAAAACCAGGGCCAAGATGTTCAGGAATCTGAGCCGCGTCCCATGAAGTAAGCGCCCCAGCGTGTAGAAAATAATGGAAGGCATGAGAAAGAGCAGGGGCCAAACATAGAATGGCCAATGAAACGCGCGAACCGGAAATTCTGTGCTTGTGCCCCAGTTGTCATACATCGATGCGTAAACGTCGTTAAATGCTGGAACTGCGCTGGCAAGCAGTATGCCAAGGATTGCAAATGCCGCTGCACAAATGATGCTGAGGTTTTTCTCCAGCATGAGGCTGAACCAGACCGGGATAGCAGCAAGCACTAAAAGATAGATGATCCACATTGGTGCGGTCTAACGTTGAGGTTCGGCGGCTGCCGAAGGCAGTCCGCTGGAATAAAGGGTTAGGCAGAGGTAGTTTTAGATTCCATAGCGCTAAGGTCTGCCATCATTGCTGTTGCAGTCTGTAACGCTTGCTCTTCCGAGAACTGTGCCAGAAGCAGTACTTGAACCACACTTTGAACGTTTCGCGTTCGAACAGCACCGTCGAATTTTTCGAACAGGCCGAAGTGGAATAAACGTTCATTTGCTGTCATACCTTCGACTGATTGTCGTTCCATCATTACCAGCCTAACGTCCAAGATAAGCGGCCCGCCGCAACGTTTCACGTGAAACATCAGCGCCGCGCCGTGGCGCCGGGCAATGAGCAGGACAGCACTGCGGCGCGCAGCACGTCGATAGCCTGCGGCCGCGGATAAGTCACCCGCCAGACCAGACCGACCGTACGTGACGGCGGCTGGCCGGCGAAAGGCAGCACACGCACCAGCGGCTCGCGCTCGACCAGCGGATCGGCGGCGGCGCTCGGCATCACCGCCACGCCAACGCCGCTGGCGACCATGTAGCGGATGGTTTCCAGCGAGCTGCCTTCGAGGGTGTGCGTCCGCGTCTCCTGATCGCCGATGCGCGGGCAGGATTCCAGCACCTGATCGCGAAAGCAATTGCCCTGGCCAAGCAGCAGCAGGTTCTGCCCTTCCAGTTCGTCGGCCGCAATGTCCGGGCGGCCGACCCAGGGATGGCCGCACGGCACCACGACGCGGAAAGGTTCGTCGTACAGCGGCTGGGCGACCAGACCGGGTTCGGCAAAAGGCAGGGCGATGACGATGACGTCCAGCTCGCCGGATTTCAGCGCCGGAATCAGGTTGGCCGTGAAATCTTCCTTGAGGAAGAGCGGCATTGCCGGCGCCTCGCGGTTGAGCGCCGGAATCAATTGCGGCAGCAGGTAGGGCGCGATGGTATAGATGATGCCGACGCGCAACTGGCCGCTCATCGCGTCGCCGCTGGCGCCGGCGATTTCTTCCAGCTTGACCGCCTCTTCCAGCACGCGCCGCGCCTGATCGACGACGCGCTCGCCGAGGGCGGTGATGCGCACATCGCTGGCTGTGCGCTCGAACAGCGCGACGCCGATCCGCCCTTCCACCTTCTTGATCGCCACCGACAGCGTCGGCTGGCTGACACGGCAGGCATCGGCGGCCCGGCCAAAATGGCGCTCGCGCGCCAGCGCCACGAGGTAACGCATTTCCGTCAGGGTCATCCATTCCCCCCCAGGCAAGCCAGGTCGGCCGGCGTCAGCCAGCGCCACTGGCCGGGCGCCAGATCGGCGGGTAGCGCCAGCCCGCCGACCGCCTCGCGGTGCAGCGCAACGACCCGGTTACCGACCGCCGCCAGCATGCGCTTGACCTGATGGTACTTGCCCTCGGTCAGGGTCAGACGCAAACGATGCGGGTCGAGCATTACCGCTGCCGCCGCCGCGATCGGCGTGCTTTCATCGGCCAGCAACACGCCGGAGCGCAGGCGCTCGATCTGGCCGACGTCGAGCGGGTGTTTGGTGGTCGCCAGATAAACCTTGGCAACCTGACGCTTGCCCGATGAAAGCTGGTGATTGAGCTGGCCATCGTCGGTGAACAGCAGGAGGCCGGTCGTATCCTCGTCGAGCCGGCCAATCGGCTGCACGCCGCGCGCGCGCAGCGGCGGTGGCAGCAGCTCAAAGACCGAGGGATGGTGCCGCGGCTGGCGCGAGCACTCGTAGCCGGCCGGCTTGTGCAGCATCAGCGTGGCGGATTCGAGGTAAGGCCAGGCGACGCCATCGACACTGAATACCAGGCCAGCAGTGGCGAATTCGCCAAAAGGATCGGCGCACACCTGGCCGGCGACGGCGACCCGCCCGGCGCGGATCAGGGCGCGGCATTCCTTGCGCGTGCCGAAACCATGGCGGTGCAGAATACGTTCGAGTTGCATGGCCCGGATGCTACCATTGCCCCATGCAGTTCGAGCACCTGATCGCCCTCGACGACCCGCCGCCGCTCACGCGCCAACAGGCATGGGCCGGCCTCGTGCAGCGCATGGAAAATCCCCTGCCCTTCCTGCCTAGCCTCGAAGCCTGCACCATCCTTGAGCGCCATGCCGATCACCTGATCCGCGAACTCGATTTCGGCGCTGCCCGCATCCGCGACCGGGTCACCTGGGCCGAGGCGTACTGGGTGCGGTTCGAGATTGAACCCACCGGCCAACATGCCGGCGGCAGCCTGCGCATCAGCATCGAGGAAGGAGAAGCCGGCCGCCTCTTGCTGCGCTTCGCCTACGCCACCCACGGCGCCGGCAGCGAGGATGAAGCCTTTGGCGAAATCATCCAGGCGGCCTACCGCCAGTCGGATCACGACTGCGTGCGCGTCATTCGCGCTCTGGCCGCCAAAACCAAAACCCCATGAAAAACCCCGCCGCAGCGGGGTTCCAACTTTAGCTGAACCGCGTCAGGCACGGGCGCGCTGGCGGCGGCGGGTTACGGCTAGACCGGCGAAGGCGAGGCCAAGCAAGGCCATGCTGGACGGCTCGGGGACATTGTTGCCATTGCCGTTGCCGTCATTTCTAAAGTAACCGTTGAACGGCTTCCAAGACTGATCGGTTGGGTCGCCAGAATAGACCCAAATCCCACCTCCGTTGAGGCTGGAGACCTCTGCATACATAAGGTAATCGAGTTCAAAGCTCTCGCCGGCGCCGATTAGACCCAGATCAAGCGTGAAATCACGGCCGGATGCACTGGGGCCCCAATAATCAGCACCCTCGCATTTCATGTAGTCACCAAGTTCCCCCTTATCATTGCTCTCGCAGGTGGCTAAATATGCACCGTTCCCGTCGTCGCCATAGTAAGTCATGGTTGTCTGGTCGCGGGCAACCACAACGCCATTGATGCTGATGCTCAACAGCAGTTCGGCACGGCCGGTGCCGCCCGTATCCATGTTAAACGCGCCGTCCTGCACGCTAAAGGTGAAATAGAAGTTCTGCGCCACATCGCTCGTATTGGTGAATATCTCGTGGTAATTCACCGATGCGCTGGTAAAGAAATCTCCATAACCGAAGGCATGCACTCCGAAATTGCCATCGTAGCCCCAAGTTTGCATGCTATTGTTACTCTCACCACTGAAGCTAACGTCATAATACGCGCCGTTCGGGTAGACAGAAAGCTCTCTCCAAGATGCATTGGGATCATCACTCATCCCGTCCTGCTTTGGGCCATCAATTGCGCCAGAGATGTATTCGGCATCCAGTGTGTAGTTGCCATAGGTCGCGGGCGCGGCCTGTGCCGTGAATGAAGAAGCAAGACCCAGAATGCCGACAAAAATCATCGGTTTGATTGCGAACGGCTGTTTATGCATTTTTCTTCTCCTGATCGTCAAAAAACGAAAATAGCATGACAGCAAATTTCAGGCCAGAAAACTAAATGCCATATAAATCAGAGGGTTATTTTCTGAAATCGTAAGCGATGCGGGTATCTGTAAAGAAAACCGACAGTTTCAGACCCAGCTCCGCCACCGCTCCGATCATAGCTAACGACCCGGAAGCGCCAGCCTCCGGGTGGCCGGCATCATGCGCGGTTACGCTGGCGGCGGCGGACTACGCCAAGGCCGGCGAAGGCCAGGCCAAGCAGGGCCAGGCTGGACGGCTCGGGGACATTGTTGTTGTTGCCGTTGTCTTTGGCGGGGCGGAATTCGCCGCTGAAGGGCGTCCAGGATGAAGAGAACGGGTCTCCAACCGTGACAGAAATAAAAGAATCCGGAAGAAGCGGATCGCCGATTACCGTTGCAGCAATCATGTATTCGAGCGTAAAGGTCTCGTCGGCGCCGATGCCTAACAGACTCAGATCAAACTCAAGCTTGAAGTCACGGGCGGCCGCAAAGATCCCCCAGGAGTCATGATTCTCACAGTCCATGTAGTCGCCAAGCTTGTCTCCCTTATTGTCTGCCTTATCTTCGCTGGCGCAAATGATTCCTCCGCCCTCAGCCAGAGTCAGGGTTGTCTTGTCCTGGGCAAGCACCTGACCATTGATGCTGATACTCAACAGCAGTTCGGTAGAAGCAACAGGTCCGTACGCCATAAACATGTAGCCTTCCTGCAAGCCAAAGGTGAAAAAGAAATTTTCCCCCATATCGCCCGTATTGATGTACTGGGCGGTGTAAGTCACCGACGTACTGGCAAAAACGGATTCTTTGCCGAAAACGGAAGCGGAAACATTCACCCCCATATTGCCATTGTAGCCATAGGCACTCGTGCTCCCAAACGAGCCCGCCTCCTCAATCCCATAATACGGCGAAGACGGAGGCCCCCACCACGCATAATTATGCTCATAAGATGCGCCGTCCCCTATGGCAGTGAGCCCACTGGGATTTATACCCTCCAGCGGTGTGCCGATATTTTTGCCGAATTGGGCATCCAGAGTGTATTCATAGGTCTCGGGCACGGCCGGCGCGGCCTGCACCGTGAACGAAGCCGCAAGACCCAGCATGCCGATGGACAAAACCGCCAGCTTGCCGGCGAAAGATTGTTTATGCATTTTTCTTTCCCTCGTCGTTAAAAAATGAAAATCGAATGCAAGCAAATTTCGGGCCAAGGCAAGGCAAGGCAAGGCAAGGCAAGGCAAGGCAAGGCAAGGCAAGGCAAGGCAAGCAAATATTATAAAAATCAAATGCTTATGCTGCGCAAGCCGCAAGCAATCCGGCGGGGCAATGGCGCGAACACCCCGAGGAATCCGGTCGCCCGAAAAGCCCACTGTAAAGAAATCCGACAGTTACCGGCCTTGCTCCGGCCCGCTTGAGCAGCCGCTGGATTGCTTCGCTACGCTCGCAATGACGACCATCCTGCTCCGGCATTGCGAGGAGCGAAGCGACGAATCCAGAATTGCCCTTGGAATTCCGGCCTTAGCCGAGGCCCTGGCTGGCGAGGTAATCCTCGTAGCCACCAAGATAGTCGACGATACGGCCGTCGCCCTTGACCTCGAACACGCGACTGGCCAGCGAGGAGACGAATTCGCGGTCGTGCGAGACGAAGATCAGGGTGCCGGGGAATTTCTCCAGGCCGGTGTTGAGCGCCTCGATGGATTCCATGTCGAGGTGGTTGGTCGGCTCGTCCATGACCAGCACGTTCGGCCTTGAGAGCATCAGCTTGCCAAAGAGCATGCGCCCCTGCTCGCCGCCGGAAATGACCTTGACCGCTTTTTTGACCTCGTCGCCGGAAAACAGCAGCCGCCCCAGCGTGCCGCGCACCAGCGTTTCCAGGTCGCCGCCCTCCTCGACCGAGGCGCGGGCGTAGCCGACGATCCATTCGGTCAGGCTCTCGCCGCCAGCGAACTCGCCGCTGTGATCCTGGGCGTAGTAGCCGGGATTGGCTTTTTCGGCCCACTTGATCGTGCCGTGCTGCGCTTGCAGCTCTCCCATCAGCAGCTTGAGGAAAGTCGTCTTGCCGACGCCGTTCTCGCCGATGATCGCGATTTTCTCGCCGGCATTGATGGTGATCGACAGGTCGGCAAAAATCTTGCGCCCGCCGTCCGGGTAGGCGAAAGACAGCTTCTCGATCTCGACCGCCTGGCGGTGCAGCTTCTGCTTCTCGTCGTAATCGAAGCGTATCCACGGATACTGGCGCGAGGAAGGCTTGACGTCTTCCGGCTTCAGCTTGTCGATCAGCTTCATGCGGCTGGTCGCCTGCTTGGCCTTGGATTTGTTGGCCGAGAAGCGGCGGACGAATTCCTGCAATTCGGCGATGCGCTCCTTGGCCTTGCTGTTGGCCGCCTGCTGGCGAGCGCGGGCCTGCGCCGAGGCTTCCATGAAGTCGTCGTAATTGCCGGGGTAGACCTGAATCTTGCCGTAGTCCAGGTCGGCCATGTGGGTGCACACCTGGTTCAGGAAGTGGCGGTCGTGGCTGATGATGATCATCGTCGACTCGCGCTCGTTGAGGATGTCTTCCAACCAGCGGATGGTGTCGATATCGAGGTTGTTGGTCGGCTCGTCGAGCAGCAGGATCTCCGGGTCGGCGAACAGCGCCTGACAGAGCAACACACGCAGCTTCCAGCCGGGCGCGACGGCGCGCATCGGGCCGTCGTGTTGTTCGATCGGGATGCCGACGCCAAGCAGCAGTTCGCCAGCCCGCGCCTCGGCGGTATAGCCGTCGTACTCGCCAACCTTGCCTTCCAGTTCGGCGGCGCGCATGTAGTCGTCCTCGCTGGCATCCGGGTTGGCGTAGATGGCGTCGCGCTCCTGGATGGCGCTCCACAACTCCTCGTGGCCCATCATCACCACGTCGAGCACGCGCATGTCCTCGAAGGCGAACTGGTCCTGGCGCAGGTAAGCCATGCGCTCGATGGCGTCCTTGGAAACATTGCCGGCGCTCGGCTCCAGCGCGCCGCAAAGAATTTTCATGAAGGTCGACTTGCCGGCGCCATTGGCGCCGATCAGGCCGTAGCGGTAACCCTCGCCGAACTTGACGTTAACGTTTTCAAACAGGGGCTTGGCCCCGAACTGCATGGTGATATTGGCGGCGACGAGCACGGCGAAATCCGATACAAAAAAGGTAATAATTTTACCGCGTTCGCCAGCGAGCCGAAGCACAAGACGCTTGGCATGGCATCCTTGTCTGGAACGGGCCGGGGTGTAAGATTTGCGCCCATAACGACAATTTCTGCTTACAAGGACTGCCCATGGTTCCCCACCTCACCACTGCCCTCACCGGCCCCCTGCTCGAACTGGAGCGCCGCTTCCTCGCCGCCAGCCCGCGCATCGAGCACTGGCTGCGCGGCCAGTGGCTGGAACACGCGCCGCCTTTCTATTCCTCGGTCGATTTGCGCAATTCCGGCTTCAAGCTGGCGCCGGTCGACACCAATCTCTTTCCCGGCGGCTTCAACAACCTCAACCCGGCCTTCCTGCCGCTGTGCGTGCAGGCGGCGATGAGCGCCATCGAGAAATTCTGCCCGCACGCCAAGAGCCTGCTGCTGATTCCGGAAAACCACACGCGCAACCAGTTCTATTTGCAAAATCTCGCCCAGATCGTCGCCATCCTCAAGCAGACCGGACTCGACGTGCGCGTCGGCTCGCTGCTGCCCGATCTCGCCGGGCCGACCCCGGTCGATCTGGAAAACGGCCAGCAACTGCTGCTCGAACCGCTGCTGCGCAACGGCAACCGGCTCGGCGTCGCCGGCTTCGAGCCGTGCGCCATTCTGCTCAACAACGACCTCTCGGCCGGCATTCCGGCCATCCTGCAAAATCTCGACGAGCAGGTCGTGCTGCCGCCGCTGCACGCCGGTTGGGCGCTGCGCCGCAAATCCAATCACTTCGCCGCTTACGATCAGGTAGCCAATGATTTCGCCCGCGAGATCGGCATCGATCCGTGGCGCATCAATCCGGCCTTCTCGGTCTGCCGCAGCGTCAATTTTCACGAGCGCCAGGGCGAGGAATGCCTAGCCGCCAATGTCGCCGCCGTGCTCGACATCGTGCGCGAGAAATACCGCGAATACGCCATCGCCGAGACGCCCTACGTGGTCGTCAAGGCCGACGCCGGTACCTATGGCATGGGCGTCATGACGGTGCGCGACGCCGACGAGGTGATCGCCCTCAACCGCCGTCAGCGCAACAAGATGAGCGTCGGCAAGGAAGGTCTGGCGGTGTCCGAAGTGCTGATCCAGGAAGGCGTGCATTCCTTCGAGACGCTCGACGAAGCGGTCGCCGAGCCGGTCGTGTACATGATCGACCGCTACGTCGTCGGCGGCTTCTACCGCGTGCATACCGGGCGTGGCAAGGACGAAAACCTCAACGCCCCCGGCATGCGCTTCGAACCGCTGGCTTTCGAAACCGGCTGCAACCTGCCCGACTACCGCTGCGATAATCCCGATTCGCCGCCCAACCGCTTCTACGCCTACGGCGTCGTCGCCCGTCTGGCCTGCCTGGCCGCCGCCGTCGAACTGGAGCGGGCGGCGCCGGCCGCTTGAGCGGCCTCGCCGCCGCGCCCATGCGGCTCCTCATCCTGCTCCTCGCCCTCGGTCTTGCCGCCTGTGCTCGTCCGCCAGTGCAGGAGCAGCAAGCCTACGTTTTCGGCACGCGCGTCGAAGTCATCGTCGTCAGCGCCGAGGCGGCGCGGGGACGGCAGGCCATTGCCGCCGTGCTGCGCGAATTCGACCGCCTGCACCGGGCCTACCACGCCTGGCAGCCGTCGGAACTGACGGCGCTCAACGCCGCCCTCGCCGCCGGCCAGCCGCACGCCATCAGCCCGGAACTGGCCGGACTGATCCGCGATACGCAAGAACTCAGCGCCCAGGGCGACTATCTGTTCGATCCCGGCATCGGCCAGCTGATCCGCCTGTGGGGTTTCCAGAACGACGAATTCGCGGCCGAACTGCCGCCACCACCGGCCATCGCCGCCTGGCTGGCGGAACAACCGTCAGTGGCCGACATCGCCGTCGACGGCAATGCGGCGCAGAGCCGCACGCGCCGGGTCGCCCTCGATTTCGGCGGCTACCTGAAGGGCGTCGCCCTCGACCGCGCCGCCCTTATCCTGCGCCAGCAAGGCATAGACAATGCGTTGATCAACATCGGCGGCAATGTGCTGGCCCTGGGCAGCCGCGCCGGCCGCGCCTGGCGGGTCGGCATCCAGCATCCGCGGCAGCCCGGACCGCTGGCCACGGTCAATCTGGCGGATGGCGAAGCCATCGGTACTTCCGGCGACTACCAGCGTTTTTTCGAAGTCGATGGCAAACGCTACGCCCACCTGCTCGATCCGCGCATGGGCTACCCGGCTGAGCACACCCAGGCGGTGACCGTGCTGCTGCCGGCTGGGCCGCGCGCCGGCACGCTGTCCGACGCCGTCTCCAAGCCGATTTTCATCGCCGGCCCCGAGCACTGGCGGACGCTGGCCGAAAAAATGGGCGTCGCGCAGGCGCTGCGTATCGACGCCGACGGTCGCGTCTTTGTCACCACCGCGCTGCATCGCCGCCTTGAATTCATCGGCGGGCCGCCCGCCGACCTCATCATCGTTCCTTGAAACTTGCCTGTCCAAAGCGGGATTACTTCGCTGCGCTCGCAATGACGGCTGTTTTTGTACCGTCATTGCGAGGAGCGCAGCGACGAAGCAATCCAGAAATAGCGCGCCCTATTCCATCGCCCGCGAATCGAGGCAGAGCGTCACCGGCCCATCGTTGATCAAACTGATCCGCATATCGGCGCCGAAGGCGCCGGTCGGCACCGGCCTGCCCAGTTCGGCTTCGAGGCGGGCGACGAAGCGGGTAAACAGCGGTTGCGCCAGTTCGCCGCGCGCCGCCCGGCTCCACGATGGCCGGTTGCCTTTTTTGACCGCGGCGAAGAGCGTGAATTGCGATACCGCCAGAATTTCCCCGCCCATGTCGCGCACGCTGCGGTTCATGACCCCCTCGGCATCGGCAAACAGGCGCAGGCGCGTCAGCTTGCCGGCCATCCAGGCAATATCGTCATCACCATCGGCCACCTCGAAGCCCGCCAGAACCAGCAAGCCGGCCCCGATCCGCGCCAGCTCATCGGCCCCAACCGCAACCGCCGCTTCCCTGACCCGCTGCACCACGACCCGCATGGTTAAATGTCGATGCGCGCGTTCAGAGCATTGGTTTCGATAAATTCCCGGCGCGGCTCGACATTCTCACCCATCAGCGTGGTGAAGATTTCGTCGGCGGCAATGGCATCGTCGATCTGCACCCGCAAGAGGCGGCGAATCTTGGGATCCATGGTGGTTTCCCACAACTGCTCGGGGTTCATTTCGCCAAGCCCCTTGTAACGCTGCTTGCTGATGCCGCGCTCGACTTCGTTGAGCAGCCACTTCATGGCCTCGCCGAAATCGGCGACAGCCTGTTTCTTCTCGCCGCGGGCCATCACGGCGCCAGCGCCGAAGAGGTCGGCCAGGGTTTCGGCGGTGCGCTTTAATTGCATGAAATCGCCCGAGAGCAGCAAGTCCTCGTCGATCAGGCCGACTTTCAGGTTGCCGTGGTGCATGCGCTCGACGCGCAGCATCCAGCGTTCCTGGATATCGTCGAATTTGGCGAGGATGCGCGTGCCGTGATTAACCTGGGCGGCAATCCGCTCGGCGCTGGCCTGGGCGGCGGCCTCGGTCGACAGGTCGAGCGCCAGATTATGGCGAACGACGGCCTGTAACACGTCCGGATTGATGAGGTGCGCCAGGCGTTCGATCACCGCCTCGGTGGCCAGCCAGTTGCGCGCCAGATTTTCCAGCGCCGGGCCGCCGATCGGCTCAGCGCCAGCGCGCGGCGTCAGGGCGGCTTCGGACAGCGCCATGTTGAGCAGGAACTGGTTGTACTCCTGGTCGTCTTTCAGGTAGCGCTCGGTCTTGCCGTGCTTGACCTTGTACAGCGGCGGCTGGGCAATGTAGATGTAGCCGCGCTCGACCAGTTCCGGCATCTGGCGGTAAAGCAGGGTCAGCAGCAGGGTGCGGATGTGGGCGCCGTCGACGTCGGCATCGGTCATGATGATGATGCGGTGGTAGCGCAGCTTGTCGACATTGAAGTCGTCCTTGCCGATGCCGGTGCCGAGCGCGGTGATCAGGGTGACGATCTGCTCGGAGGAAATCAGCTTGTCGAAACGCGCCTTCTCGACATTGAGCACCTTGCCGCGCAGCGGCAGGATCGCCTGGAACTTGCGGTCGCGGCCCTGCTTGGCCGAGCCGCCGGCGGAATCGCCCTCGACGATGTAGATTTCGCACAGCGCCGGGTCTTTCTCCTGGCAGTCGGCCAGCTTGCCGGGCAAACCGATGCCGTCGAGCGCTCCTTTGCGGCGCGTCATTTCGCGCGCCTTGCGGGCGGCTTCGCGGGCGCGCGAAGCCTCGACGATCTTGCCGCAGATGACCTTGGCGTCGGCCGGGCGTTCGAGCAGGAAGTCGGCCAGTTTTTGCGCCACCACTTCTTCAACGGCCGGACGCGCTTCGGAAGACACCAGCTTCATCTTGGTTTGCGAGGCGAACTTGGGATCGGGCATCTTGATCGACAGCACGCAGGCCAGGCCCTCGCGCATGTCGTCGCCGGAAATGTCGACCTTGGCCTTCTTGGCGATTTCGTTTTCGTCGATGTATTTGTTGATGATCCGGGTCATCGCTGCGCGCAGGCCGGTCAGGTGCGTGCCGCCGTCGGACTGCGGAATGTTGTTGGTGAAACAGAGCACCTGTTCCTGGTAGGAATCGTTCCACTGCATCGCCACTTCGACGCCGATGACGATGCCGTCGGCGACCGTGGCCTCGCCCGCCGAATAAAAAATGTTGGGATGCAGGATGCTCTTGCTGCGGTTGATGTACTCGACAAAACTGCGCACGCCGCCGGCAAAGGCGAACAGTTCCTCCTTGCCGGAACGCTGATCGACCAGCTTGATGGACACGCCGTTATTGAGGAAAGAAAGCTCGCGCAAGCGCTTGGCGAGAATTTCGTAATGAAACTCGATGTGGGTGAAAATTTCCTCATCGGCCAGGAAATGCACCTCGGTGCCCCGCTTTTCCGTGTCGCCGACAATTTTCAGGGGCGAGATTTCAACCCCGTCGCGCATTTCAATGACGCGATCAATCGGCGCGCCACGGTTGAATTCCATGAAATGCCTGCGGCCGTCACGGCGAACGATGAGGCGCAGCCACTTGGACAGCGCATTGACGCAGGAAACGCCAACGCCGTGCAAGCCGCCGGAAACCTTGTAGGAATTCTGGTTGAACTTGCCGCCAGCGTGCAATTCGGTCAGCGCGATTTCGGCGGCGGAACGCTTCGGCTCGTGCTTGTCGTCCATCTTGACGCCGGTCGGAATGCCGCGGCCGTTATCGATGACCGAGATGGAATTGTCCGGGTGAATGGTGACGATGATGTCGTCGCAGTGTCCGGCCAGAGCCTCGTCGATCGAATTATCGACGACTTCAAAGACCAGGTGATGCAGGCCGGTGCCGTCCGAGGTGTCGCCGATGTACATGCCGGGACGTTTGCGTACCGCCTCCAGACCCTCGAGGATCTGGATGCTGGATTCGCCATAGGCCGGCGCGGCGCCCTGGACGCTGTTCTCTTCACTCATTGTCTGTGTTCCACGTGAAACAAAGCCGGCTCACCCTCCGGGCGAGCCTCGAATCTGCCAACAAATATGCGATTTAGATGCGCATCGGCATGATGACGTACTTGAAGCGCTCGTTGCCGGGCACCGTAATCAGGGCGCTCGAACTGGCGTCGTTGAAACTCCACTGCACTTCATCGGTATGGACGTTGTTCAGGACGTCGAGCAGATAGCTGACGTTGAAGCCAACGTCGATGCCCTCGCCGCTGTACTCGACCTCGATTTCTTCCTGCGCCTCTTCCTGCTCGGCGTTGGCGGCGATCAGCTTGAGACTGTTATCGCCAAGCACGACGCGAATGCCACGGAATTTCTCATTGGTCAGGATGGCGGCGCGTTGCATGGCCTGCATCAGCGTCTGGCGGCCAATGGTCATGTGGTTGCGCAGCGCCGTCGGCACCACCCGCTCGTAATCCGGAAATTTGCCGTCAATCAGCTTGGAAACCAGCACCACGGAACCGAAAGCGAAGCGTACCTGATTGGCGGCCAGGGTGATATTCAACGGCTCGTCGCTATCGACCAGCAGGCGGTTGAGTTCGAGCACCGTCTTGCGCGGCAGGATGAGTTCCTGGCGCGGCAGCTCGGTGTCGATGGCGACGCTGGCGTAGGCTAGGCGGTGGCCGTCGGTCGCCACGGCGCGTAATTCCTTGCCGTCGGCTAGCAGCAATAAGCCATTCAGGTAATAGCGGACATCCTGGGCGGCCATGCTGTACTGGGTTTTGGCCAACAACTGGCGGAAATCCTTTTGCGATATCTGGAATTGCCGGGTTTCGTCCTCGCTTAGCGTCATCCGCGGAAAGTCATCGGCCGGCAGGGTTTGCAGGCTGAAACGGCTCTTGCCGGCGCGCACCTGCAAACGCTTGTCTTCGAGCAGCAGGTTGATCTCGGCGGTATCCGGCAGGGAACGCAGGATTTCCTGCAATTTGCGGGCGCCAACCGTGATGGCGCCGTCGCCATCGCCAACCGCGCCATCACTGACTGTGGTGATCTGAATCTCGATGTCGGTCGCCAGCAGCGTCAGGCGCTCGCCTTTCTTTTCCAGCAGCACGTTGGACAGAATGGGCAGCGTGTGGCGTCGCTCGACGATCCCCGCCACGGACTGCAACGGGGCAAGAAGCGTGTCTCTTTGGCTTTTGATAAGAACCATAGATTAAATTCCTTTAAAGACTATAGCGGGAACAATTCTGTGGACAACACAAAATAATTCATAATTTTCAACTGCTTGCAATCCAATCAAGGCTCTGCGCAAGCCTCTGGATTGGCTGTGGATCAATTCTGGACAATTTTCCCACAAAGGGCGAAAAGCCGTTTAGTTCACAAAGCGCGGACAGCTTGTCCACAGACTTGCCGACAGCGCTCATTCTTATCCCTTGAGCACCTGCAACAGGACATGCAGGTCGTGGTTCAGCTCGTTGTCCTTCAGACGCAGCGAGTCGATCCTCTTTACCGCGTGGATCACCGTGGTATGGTCGCGGCCGCCGAAGGCCTCGCCGATTTCCGGGAAGCTGTGCGAGGTGATTTCGCGGCACAGCCACATGGCCAGTTGCCGTGGCCGGGCGATGGCCTGCGTGCGCTTCTTGGAGAACAGATCGCCGACCTTGATCTTGTAATAATCGGCGACGGTCTTCTGGATGTTGTCGATGCTGACATTGCGCACCGAGACAATCAGATCCTTCAGCGCCTCCTTGGCCAGATCGAGAGCGATCACCCGGCCGTGGAAGGAAGAGTAAGCCAGCACTTTTTTCAGCGCCCCTTCCAGTTCGCGGACATTGGAGCGCAGATGTTTGGCGATGAAGAAGGCGACTTCGTCGTCGAGGCGGATGCCCTCGGCCTCGGCCTTCTTTTTCAGGATGGCGACGCGCATTTCCAGCTCGGGCGGCTCGATCTGCACCGTCAGACCCCAGTCGAAGCGGGTTACCAGACGGTCGTCGAGGCCGTTGATGTCCTTCGGGTAGGTGTCGCAGGTGATGATGATCTGCTTGCGGGCCTCGATCAAAGCGTTGAACAGAAAGAAAAATTCCTCCTGCGAACGGTTCTTGCCGTTGAAGAACTGCACGTCGTCGAGCAATAGCACGTCGAGCGAGCGGTAGGCCCGCTTGAAGCTGTCGAAGGATTTTTGCTGGTAGGCGCGGACCACGTCCGAGTAGTAATCCTCGGCGTGAACGTAACGTATGACCTTGTCCGGGTTTTCGTCGACGATGGCGTTGCCGATGGCGTGGATCAGGTGGGTCTTGCCGAGGCCGGCGCCACCGTAGATGTACAGCGGATTATAGGCGCCGCCTGGATTGCCGGCGACCTGGACGGCGGCGGCGCGCGCCAGATCGTTGGCCTTGCCGACCACCAGACTGTCAAAGGTGAAAGCCGGGAACAAGCGCGATTTATCGTAATTGCGACCGCGGCCAGATTTTTTTTCTTCACTCTTGGCGGGTTTGCTGACCTTGGTTACTGGCTCGGCTGGCGGTGCTTCGTCGGCGGCTTCGCTCTGCGTCGGCGCATCGGCGCGGCCATTGCCGATCACCAGGGCGATATTGACGGGCGCCGGAAAGAAATTGCGGGAGTGATCCTCGATGCGTGCCAGGTAACGCTCGCGCACCCATTTCAGGATGAAGCTGTTGGGCGCGATCAGGCGCAAGCCATCCTCCGTCGCCCCGCTCCCACCTTCGAAGCGAAGCGGCTTGATCCAGGTGTTGAATTGCTGCGCAGGCAACTCCTGTTCAAAACGTTGCAAACAGGATTCCCAGAAACCGGACATTGACGACGACACCCCCCCCCACCGGAAAAGCCCAGCAGGTGCTTGTAATTATATGATTCGGAAAAGTATTTTTCTAAGGACGCAGTGCTATCGGCAACTTGCGAAGGAAGAGATTCTACCCCTCATCCGGGGAGTTATCCACAGCCATGGAAAATAATTGTCGCGCGCTGCTGCCTGCTGGTCTTGCAAAAAACCCGTCGGCGCTAGTGCCCGCTCGGCGTCATCAGTTTGAGGCCGACGATGCCGGCGACGATCAGGGCGATGCTGAGGAGCCGCCCCGCCTCCCGCGCTTCGCCGAAAAGCCAGATGCCAAGCACGGCGGTGCCAACGACGCCGATGCCGGTCCACACCGCATAGGCGGTGCCCAGGGGCAGTGCCTTCAGCGACCAGCCGAGCAGGATGACGCTGGCGACCATCAGGGCGAGCGTCCAGATGCTCGGCCACAGGCGCGAAAAGCTCGCGGTGTATTTGAGGCCGACCGCCCAGCCGATCTCGCACAGGCCGGCGAGAAAGAGGATCAACCAGGCCGGGCCGGCGCTCACGCCTGACTCGCGAACCACGCCTCGGCGGCAGCCACGGTGGCGGCGATATCGGCCTCGCTGTGGGCGGCGGAGACGAAACCGGCCTCGAAGGCCGAGGGCGCGAAATAGTGGCCGGCTTCGATCATGGCGTGGAAGAAGCGGTTGAAGGCTTCCTTGTCGCAGGCCAGTACCTCGTCGTAAGTGCCCGGGCAGCGTTCGGCGAAATAGAGGCCGAACATGCCGCCGACGTTCTGGGCGCTGAAGGCGATGCCGTGCTTTTTCGCGGCAGCGGCCAGCCCGTCGCACAGGGCTTTGGTTTTGGCGCTCAGGGCGGCGTAAAAGCCAGGCGCCTGGATCAGTTTCAGGGTCGCCAGACCGGCGGCGGTGGCCAGCGGATTGCCGGACAGGGTGCCGGCCTGATACACCGGGCCGAGCGGCGCGATGCACTGCATGATTTCGCGCTTGCCGCCAAAGGCGCCGAGCGGCATGCCGCCGCCGATCACCTTGCCGAAGGTGGACAGATCCGGCGTGATGCCATACAGCCCTTGGGCGCTGCCGAGGCCGACGCGAAAGCCGGTCATCACTTCGTCGAAAATGAGTACCGCGCCGTGCTGCGCCGTCAATTCGCGCATGGTCTTGAGGAATTCGGCGCTCGGCGCGATCAGGTTCATGTTGCCGACCACCGGCTCGACAATCACGGCGGCGATTTTGTCGCCATGTTGGGCGAAAGCGTCGGCCAGTTGCTGCGCATCGTTGTAGGCCAGCACCAGGGTGTGCTGCGCGACAGCGGCGGGAACGCCGCCCGAGGACGGATTGCCGAAAGTCAGCAGGCCGGAGCCGGACTTTACCAGCAGACTGTCGGAATGGCCGTGGTAGCAGCCCTCGAATTTGATCAAAAGGTCGCGCCCGGTGTGGCCGCGCGCCAGGCGGATGGCGCTCATGGTCGCCTCGGTGCCGGAGGACACCAGGCGCACCGCGTCCAGCGACGGCACCAGGGCGCACAGCAGGTCGGCGATTTCGACTTCCCGCGCGGTCGGAGCGCCGAAGGAAAGGCCGTCGGCGGCGGCGGCGCAAACGGCGGCGACGACCTCGGGATGGGCATGGCCGAGGATCAGCGGGCCCCAGGAGCCGACGTAATCGGTGTACCACTTGCCGTCGGCGTCCTGGACGCGAGAACCGACGCCCTTCTGGAAAAACAGCGGCGTGCCGCCGACCGAGCGGAAGGCGCGCACCGGCGAATTGACGCCGCCGGGAATGTGTTGCTGGGCGCGGTCGAACAAGTGCTGATTGCGGGAAGTCATGCGGCGGGTTCCTCGAAAAGATGTTGATATTGGGCAGCGCGGGCAGCGATATCCGGCGCCGTGAAAAGATCGGTAATGACGGCCAGCAGGTCGGCGCCGGCAGCTAAAACAGTCGGGGCATTGGCGTGCGTGATGCCGCCGATGGCACAGCAGCGGATCGGCAAGTCGCGGCGGATGCGTTCGAACAAGGCGAGCGGCGCACGCGCCGCCTGCGGTTTGGTCGGCGACGGATAGACGGCGCCGAAAGCGACATAATCGGCGCCAGCCGCCACGGCGGCCTCGGCGGCGGCGAAATCGGCGTAGCAGGAAGCGCCGAGGATGCGGTCAGGGCCAAGGACGAGACGGGCGGCGCGGAGATCGCCGTCGGCGGCGCCGAGATGGACGCCATCGGCTTCGACCAGAATAGCCAGGGCCAGGTCGTCATTGACGATCAGCCGGGCGCCATGGCTGCGCGTAAGGGCGCGCAGGGCGCGGGCGCGGGCGAGGCGCTCGGCCATCGGGTTTTCCTTGTCGCGGAATTGCACCAAGCGGCAGCCGCCCGCCAGCGCGGCGGCCACATTCGCCAGCAGGATTTCCGCCGTCACGGCGGCGGGGGTGATGGCGTAAAGGCCGCGCAACTCAGTGAGCATGTTCATGCGCCCGGAAAAAGCGATTTGGAATCCACTGCCCCCTGCCGCCGCGAAAGGCGTGCTGGAGCGTTTGCCAGGTGTAATCCTGGGCCGCGCGCACGGCTTCCTCAATGGTTTCACCGCGGGCAAGAAAGGCGGCGATGGCCGAAGCCAGCGTGCAGCCGGAGCCGTGATAGCTGCCCGGCAGTCGTTGCCAACTGTCGCGCCGGATGACGCCGGTAGCGCCATACAGGGTGTTGACGACTTCCGGCGTGTTTTCGTGAGCGCCGGTAATCAGCACCTGGCGGGCGCCGAGGGCGATCAGGCGCTCGGCGCAGACGGCCAGCGATAGTTCGTTGGCATCGTCCTCGTCGCCGGCCAGACGCCGGGCTTCCGGCGCGTTGGGGGTGAGCAGCGTGACGCGCGGCAGCAATACCTCGCGGATGGCGGCAATGATTGCGTCGTTCGCCAGTGCGTCGCCGCGCCCGGATGCCAGCACCGGATCGAGCACCAACGGCGTCTGTGGGTAAGCGGCGGCGATCCTGGCCACCGTCAGCACGTTGTCCACGCTGCCCAGCAAACCGACCTTGAAGGCGGCCACCGGCATGTCGGCGAGAATGGCGCGCGCCTGTCGGTCGAGCAGTTCGGCGGCGACCGGCTGCACGCGCTCGACGCCAATCGTGTCCTGCACGGTGATGGCGGTGAGCGCGGTCAGCGGATGGCAGCCGAGGCTGGCCAGGGTCAGCAGGTCGGCCTGGATGCCGGCGCCGGATGACGGATCGCTGGCGGCGAAAACGAGAACCTGGGGCGGCCCGGGCGGCGGCGAGGAAAAGGGGTTCATGAAGGGGCGCGCCCTTGACGGCGGCAGATGGGTAAAACGCCAGCGATTTTAGCCGAATCCGGTGAACGCCATTGTCAGGAGGCTGAAAATCGCCAATGTTTGCGCTAGTATCGCTCCTGATCTTAAGTAGTAGTATGATGCGACGCAAAGTCTTCGTGTTTGCAAGGGCCGGGGGGCAGGGAAAATTGGCAGATTTATCCAGATTGCGTAGCGTCAGGGTCATGGTCATTGATGACAGCAACACGATCCGGCGCAGTGCCGAGATATTTCTCGTGCAGGCCGGCTGCGAGGTTGTTCTCGCCGAGGACGGATTCGATGCTCTGGCCAAGATCACGGATCTACAGCCGAGCGTTATTTTCTGCGACATCATGATGCCGCGCCTCGACGGCTATCAGACCTGCGCGCTAATCAAGAAAAATCCCCGTTTCAAGGCCACGCCGGTAATCATGCTGTCCTCCAAGGACGGCCTGTTCGACCGGGCGCGCGGCCGCATGGTCGGTTCCGACCAGTATCTGACCAAGCCTTTTACCAAAGAAAGCCTGTTGCAAACGGTCGCGACTTTTGCCTGTCCGGCCGAAACTGCCAATTCGTAGTCCAGGGAGCACTGCATGCCCGTCAAAAACATTCTGGTGGTCGACGATTCCGCGACCGAACGTTTTTTCATCTCCGACGTGCTGACCAAGGCCGGTTACCAGGTCATCACCGCCGAAACCGGCGAGGAAGGAATCGCCAAGGCCAAGGCCAACAAGCCCGACCTGATCCTGATGGATGTCGTGATGCCGGGCCTCAACGGCTATCAGGCCACCCGCACGCTGACCCGCGACGAGGAAACCAAGGGCATCCCGGTCATCGTCTGCACCTCGAAAGGGCAGGAGACGGACAAGATCTGGGGCTTGCGTCAGGGCGCGGTCGACTATCTGGTCAAGCCGCTGAAGCCGGAAGAATTGTTGAAACGTATCGTCGCCTTGCCCTGAATCCATGGCCAGAAAAACCAGTCTTCGTGATTTTCAGGCCTATCTCGCAGGGCGGCTGACCGACGCCGCCCAAGGACAGGGCGGCGTCTCCTGGCTTGGCATCGAGGCCGGGGAGGAGGCCTGGCTGGTCGACCTGTCGGATGGCGGCGAGATCGTTCAAGCGCCGCAGATGGCGCCAGTGCCGCTGACGCGCCCATGGTTTGCCGGCATTGCCAACATTCGCGGCAACCTGTACTCGGTAACCGATTTCTCGCTGTTTCGCGGCGGCGCGCCGATTCCGCACAACAGCAGCACGCGCCTCCTGCTGGTCGGCGCCAAGCACGGCTCGAATGCCGCCTTGCTGGTGTCGCGCATGCTGGGCTTGAAGAATCCGGACGATTTCGCTGCCGAGGCGTCGTTACTGGACGATCCGGCATGGTGCGCGCAGCGCTATGTAGACACAGAGGGTAAGATCTGGCGCAAGCTGTCGGTGCGCGAGTTACTTGCCGATCAAGAATTCATGAATATCGGGGTCTGACCGGTTTCGCCCGGCGCCCACTTCGGAGGATCAGCATGGCTTTCGGCATAAAAATTCCTGGCACCGGCGGCGGCAAGGCGGCCGCCTCGGCATCGAAGACCGCGATGGCCGGCAGAAAGTCTGGCCCCGCGGTGGCGCGGCCGGTCGACCAGCGGATGAAGACGCTGCAGTTTGTGTTTGGCCTGCTGATCCTGCTGATTGCCGCATTCGTTGTTTTCAACATGCGCGAATCCGCGCACAACACGGCCTATGCCACGGCGGCCGGCGAGATGCGCATGCTCTCGCAGCGTCTGGCCAAGGCCACATTGCTGGCCTTGCAAGGCAACGCCGCGGCTTTCACGCAGTTGAAGGATTCGCGCGCTACCTTCGGGCAACTTCTGGAGCGTGTCAATCACGGCGGCGAGATCGGCGGTGTCGATGTGCCGGTTTCGCCCAGCGCCGTGCGGCCGCAACTCGATGCCCTGAACGAGCGATGGGCGGCAACCGACAAGGACACGCAGGTGGTGATCGCTCAGGAAGCCAATCTGATCGCGCTGGACAAGAACGTCACCCTGATCGCCGAGCGCAATGCCGAAATGCTCATCCTGGCCGAGCAACTGGTGAGTCTCAAGCTGCAGGGCGGCAAGGGAGCGACACGCGAGCTCGTGACGGCCAGCCAGATGATGATGCTGACCCAGCGGATTTCCAGGAATGCCTCGGAGTTGCGCGTCGGCGATGAAATCAATCCGGAAGTCGCTTTCCTGCTCGGCAAGGACACCAACGCCTTCCGCGATATCCTGCAGTTCATGACGTTGACGAGCGGCGCCGGCGATGCCGAAAGCCGCGACAAACTGGCCGAGTTCGAAGCGCCATTCAAGGACTATCAGGAAGCCATCACCGCTATTCTTGGCAACATGCAGCCGCTGGTTCGCGCCAAGCAGGCCGGTTCGCAGATTTTCCGCGACAGCGAGAACCTGCTCAAGGCAACCGACGATCTGGCCCTTGGCTATCAGGAAAACCAGGGTTCGCAAGGCCTGTTCATCGCTCTCCTGGTGCTGCTGGTCGCCCTCGCGCTGACGACGCTGACCTTCCTCGCCAAGATCTATCTCGATGACATCCGCCGCCGCACCCTCGAGGCTGAGCAGCAGCGCCAGTCCTCGGAACTGGCCAATCGCGAGAACCAGGAAGCCATTCTGCGCCTGATGAACGAACTGGGCGATCTCGCCGACGGCGATCTGACCGTCACCGCGACGGTCAGCGAGAGCATCACCGGCGCCATCGCCGACTCGATCAACTATACCATCGAGGAACTGCGCGTGCTGGTCGGTCGCATCAACGATGCTGCCAGCCGCGTTACGGCGGCGACCGAAATTGCCCGTCAGACCTCGGCCGAACTGCTCGACGCCGCCGAGCGTCAGTCGAGTGAAATTCAGGAAGCTGGCCAGTCGGCGCTGGACATGGCGCGCTCGATGAGCGAAGTGTCCGGCAACGCCACGCAATCGGCGCGCGTCGCCCGGCAGTCGCTGCGGGCCGCCGAGAAGGGAACGCAGGCGGTGCAGGACTCGATCAAGGGCATGAACGAAATCCGCAACCAGATCCAGGAAACCTCGAAGCGCATCAAGCGCCTTGGCGAAAGCTCGCAGGAGATCGGCGAAATCGTTGAACTGATTTCCGACATTACCGAACAGACCAACGTGCTCGCCCTGAACGCCGCCATCCAGGCCGCCTCCGCCGGCGATGCCGGGCGCGGCTTCACCGTGGTGGCGGAGGAAGTGCAGCGTCTGGCCGAACGCTCGGGCGAGGCGACCAAGCAGATCGCGGCCATCGTCAAGACCATTCAGACCGACACCCAGGATGCCGTTTCGGCGATGGAACAATCGACCCAGGGCGTGGTTGAAGGCGCCAAGCTGTCCGACGCCGCCGGCCAGGCGCTGTTGGAGATTGGGCACGTATCGCGCAGCCTGGCTGACCTGATCGAAAACATTTCCACCGCGACGCAGAATCAGGCCAATTCGGCTACCAACGTCGCCCGCCTGATGCAGGACATTCTGCACGTCACCGAACAGACCACGGTCGGCACCCAGCGCACCGCTCAGGCGGTCGATGAACTGACGGCACTGGCGTCGGAACTCAAGGGTTCGGTCGCCGGCTTCAAGGTCGACTGACCGCGCCGGGCGAGCCAATATGAATGTGAATGCGGCCACGGCAGTTGATTTGGGGCCCCTGACCTGGGTCAAGGGCGAGATTGATCTGGCGCTGCAACGGGCGGTTGAAGCGCTTTCGCAATACACGGCGGAGGGCGACGCGACGCCCCTCAAGTTCTGCCATACCCACGTCCATCAGGTTTACGGCGCCCTCTCCATCGTCGGGCTGGATGGCGTGACCCAGGTTGTCGAGTCGCTCGAAGCCCTGCTCAGGGCCTGTGAGGAAGGCCGCCGACCGGCCGACGAAGCCAACCTGACGGTAGTGCGCCAGACCTTGGCCGACCTCCGCCACTATCTCGACGACCTGCTGGTCGGCGAGCCGAACCAGCCGCTGCGCCTGCTTGCCGCCTATGAGGCGCTGGCGCGGGCGCGCGGCCTGAGCCTGACGCATGCGGCCGACCTGTTCTATCCCGACCTCTCCTTGCGCCCGCCACGGCGGCCGCCCTCGCCGACCTTCGATGCGGCACAGAGCAAGACAGCCCTGAAAACCGCCCGCACCGCCTACCAGAAAGGCTTGCTGAAGTGGCTGCGCAGCCCGGCTGGCAGCAACGCCGGCCTGTCGGCGATGCGCAAGGCGCTGGCCGATATCGAGGCGCTGCAGTCGAGCCAGGCGGCGCGCGCTTTCTGGTGGGTAGCCCAGGCCTTCGTCGACACGCTGACGGATGCGAAGTTGCGCGACGAAACCGCCGCCCGCTATCTCTGTTCCCGCATCGACGCTCAGATTCGCCGCCTGCTCAACGGGTCGAGCAACGTCGCCGAGCGTGTCATGCGCGAGGCGCTGTATTTCGTGGCGTGCGCGCCAATCGAACTGGCGCCGCTGATTGCCCAGGTACAGGCCACCTTCAATCTGCCGGCGCTGATGCCGCAAACCCCGGCGGCGGCCCTGCCGGCCCAGCAGGAAACGGCCCTGCGCAAACTGCGCGACGCGCTGGCGGCGACCGAGGAATTGTGGAACAAGTTCTGCAGCGGCAGCGCCGGCAGCCTCGCCGGTTTTGCCGACAATGCCCGCCTCTGCGCCGTGCTCGGCGACCAGATCGGCCACACTGATCTCAAGCGCCTGAGCCAAGGGATCGGCGCCATCGCCAACTGGCTGGTGGAAAACCCGGCGCGCCACAACGATACCGCGGCGATGGAAGTCGCCACCGCCATCCTGCTCCTGCAGAACGCCCAGGAAAACTTCAAGCGTCTCGGCACCGATTTCGCCCAGCAGGTCGACCTCATGGTCGCCCGCCTCTACGCTTGCATCGCCGGCAAACCAGCCGACGCTGACGCCGACATCCCGCTGCTCGACGAGATGACGCGCCAGGCCCAGGAAAAATTGCTGATTAGTCAGGTCGGACGCGAAATCCAGAATAATCTGGCGCAGATCGAGCAGGTGCTCGACGCCTTCTTCCGCAACCCGGCCAAGGCCGATGAACTGGGCGCGCTCGATGTGCCGCTCAAGCAGGTCGGCGGGGCGCTGGCGATGCTTGGCCACTTTGGCGCCATCACCAGTCTCAACGAGTGCGGCGAGCGCATCCGTCAGTTCGCCCAGCCCGACTACCAGCCGGTGGCCGAGGATTTCGAGGTGGTCGCCGATCAACTGTCGCAGCTCGGCTTCTTTGTTGATGAGTTGCAGAATGGCGAAACCGATTACGTCGCCTTCATCCGCCGCATCAACGGCGAAACCGAGGCGGCCGACGAGGAGGTAGACGAAAGCGAGAGCATCTTGCCGACGCCCACCGTCGAAGCCCAGCTTGCCCAGCAGGCGCGGGATACCCGGGCGCTTGCCGAGGCGCTGCGCGAAGCGCCGCGGGATCGGCGCCTGCAGGAGGAAATCCGGCACAATCTGCGTGCCATCCAGAAAGATGCCGATCTGGTCGCCAACCACCAGTTGGGCGAATCGGCCAAGGCCGCGCTCGAAGCGCTGGCGGTCGGCGACCGCGCCGCCGACGCGCTGTCCGGTCTGGTTCCCGTTGCCGGCGAAGCGCCGAAGCCCTCGGCGCAAACCCTGCAACTGGCCGAATCCAGCCACGAGGAAATCGACGCCGAATTGCTGGCCATCTTCCTCGAAGAAGCGCGCGAAGTGCTGGCCACCATGGCCGAGCAGCACGCGCTGCTGCGCAGCGATCCGGACAACGCCGAGGCGCTGACGGTCATTCGCCGCTCTACGCACACACTCAAGGGCAGCGGCCGCATGGTCGGTCTGACCGATCTTGGCGAGACGGCCTGGGAACTGGAGCAGACCCTCAATCTCTGGCTGCGTCAGGAGGAACCGCCGACGCCGGAATTGCTGCGCATGATCGGCGACGCTCATGCCTTGTTCACCGACTGGGTTGGTCATCTCGAAGCCGCCGACGGCAGCATGCCCGATACCGCGGCTCTGGTGGCACTGGCTCGCCGCCTGCGCGGGAGCGAGGACGAACCAATATCCGGGGCCGCGCCCGGGGTAGCCACGGCGGCTGCCGTAGCTGCCCCGGGCGCGCTCATGGAACCCATCATGGAAGCGGCGGCCCCCCCGGCTGCCGTGCCGGAAGCCGAGGGGCCGATGCTGGTGCTCGATCTGCCGGCACTCGAAGAGCCGACGGCCGATGATCTGTCCGGCCCGGATCACAGCGCGTTGCCTGAAGCCGTCACCGCGGCGGCGCTGGCCGAACCCGAAGCTTTGCCGCCAACGACGACCGCTTCATCGGCGCTGTACGAGATTTTCATTAACGAAGCGCGTGGCTATCTGCAAACGCTGATCGACAGCCAGGCGGCGCTCGAGGCCAACCCGTCGGCGCCGACCGATTTCCAGATGACGCGGGCGGCCCATACCCTGGCCGGAATTGCCGCGACGGTTGGCCTGATGCCGCTGCATCATCTGGCCGGCGCGCTGGAACATGCGCTGCTACGGCGCGAGCACGCGGCCCGGCCGGACAGCGTCGAGGGCCTGGAAACCGTCCGCCAAACAATTTTTACGCTCGAATCGATGTTCGCCGGCTTGGCCCAGCACCAGGCGCCGGACGAGGAAACACGCCTGATCGCGGCCCTCGAGGACATTTTTCATGCCCCTCTGATCGAGACGTCGGCGGCTGCCGCTGACAACATTCCGCTGTCCGTCACTGACGTGGCGGCTGCCGCCGTTGAAGAAGCGGCGCCGCCTGCCGCGCCCTCGCTGCCGCACCTGACCGACGAACTGGACGAGCAACTGCTGCCGATCTTCCTCGAGGAAGCCGTCGACCAACTGCGCGCCCTGACGGAGAATCTGCGCGCCTGGCGCGCCGCGCCGGCCGACGGCACCGCGCCGCAGGCGATCGCGCGCCTCCTGCATACCTTCAAGGGCAATGCCCGCATGGCGGGGGCGCTCAATCTGGGCGAACTCACCCACCATCTGGAAACCCGTGTGGACGAGGCGATGCGCGCTGGCACGGGCGACGGGGCCATACTCGACGAAATCGAGAGCGGCTGCGATACGCTGGCGCAGGTCGTCGAGCACCTGCAAGCCGGGCCGCAGATTGAGGAACCGGCTGCCGAGACGAGTTCAGTTGATGAGGCGGCGACGGCCAGCGCTCCGCAATGGCGGCAGCGTGAGCGGCGACGGGCGAGTGATAGGGAAAAGGTTAGCAGTGCCGGCGCCGAAGCGGCGTCGGCCTCGCTCGAGGCCGATAGCGAGGGTGGCAGCCAGCGGGCAATGTTGCGCGTGCGCGCCGACCTGATCGACCGTCTGGTCAACGAGGCCGGCGAGTTGTCCATTGCCCGCGCCCGGATCGAAGGTGAAATGCGCGACCTGAAATCCTCGCTCCTGGATCTCACGGAAAACGTCATCCGCCTGCGCCGCCAGTTGCGCGAGATCGAAATCCAGGCCGAAGGCCAGATTCAGGCCCGCGTCGCCCAGACAAGCGAGGGCGAGGCGGAATTCGATCCGCTCGAACTTGACCGCTTTACCCGTTTCCAGGAATTGACCCGCTTCATGGCCGAGTCGGTCAACGACGTCGCCACGGTGCAGCAAAGCCTGTTGAAGAGCCTCGATGACGCCAACGCCGCCATCCTTGCCCAAGCCCGCCTCAACCGCGGTTTGCAGCAGGAACTGATGAGCGTGCGCATGCTGCCCTTCGACAGTCAGGCCGATCGCTTCTATCGCATCGTCCGCCAGGCGGCCAAGGAGGTTGGCAAACGCGCCAGTCTCAATCTGCTCGGCGGCCAGGTGGAAATCGACCGCTCGGTGCTGGACAAGATCCTCGGGCCGATTGAGCACATGTTGCGCAATGCCGTCACGCATGGTCTGGAAAACCGCGAGCAACGGCAGGCGGCGGGCAAGGAAGAAATTGGGGAAATCACCCTGAGCCTGGCTCAGGAAGGCAATGAAATCATCCTGACGCTGGCCGACGACGGGCGTGGCCTCGACGCGCAGCGCATCCGCGAGCGGGCCGAGGCGCTCGGTCTGTTGCAAGCGGAGCAGGACATTGAGCCGGCGGCGCTGCTCAATTTCATTTTCCACTCCGGTTTCTCGACGGCGGTCGAATTGAGCCAACTGGCCGGGCGCGGCGTCGGCATGGACGTGGTCAAGACGGAAGTCGCCGCCCTTGGCGGGCGCATCGAAATCACCACCGAAGCCGGGCGCGGCACCACCTTCCGCCTCTACCTGCCGCTGACGCTGGCGGTGACGCAAACCGTGCTGTTGCGGGCCGGTGCACAACTGTATGCGGTGCCGTCGTCGATGATCGAACAGGTGCTGGATCTGAAAGACAAGCAGTTGACGGCCCTGTGGGAAAAAGGCGAGGCCGAGTGGCAAGGGCATCACTACCCGCTGCATTACCTGCCGCATTTGCTGGGCCAGTCCGAGGTGCAGCCGGAAGCGCGCCGCCGCTACTGGGTACTGTTGCTGCGCTCCGGTTCGCAGCGGGTGGCGGTGCAGGTTGACGAGTTACACGGCAATCAGGAAGTCGTGGTCAAGAACATTGGCGCCCAGCTTGCCCGGGTGCTCGGCATCGCCGGCGCCACGGTGCTTGGCGACGGGCGCGTGGTGTTGATCCTCAATCCGGTGGCGCTGGCCAGCCGGGGCGCCGTGCATCTGATCGCGGAGCCCGTTGCTCTGCCGCTGCCCGAAATGCGGTTGCCGACGGTAATGGTGGTCGATGATTCGCTGACGGTGCGCAAGATCACCAGCCGTCTGCTGGCCCGCGAAGGCTATCAGGTGACCCTCGCCAAGGATGGCGTCGATGCGCTGGAGCAGTTGATCGACGATCTGCCGGACGTGATCCTGTCCGACATCGAGATGCCGCGCATGGACGGTTTCGATCTCGTGCGCAACATCCGCGCCGACGAGCGTTTGAGCGCCCTGCCGGTGATCATGATTACCTCGCGCACGGCCGACAAGCACCGCAACTACGCCTTCGAGATCGGCGCCAACCACTACCTCGGCAAGCCCTACGACGAGGACGAGTTGCTGGCCCTGATCGCCGGCTACTGCAAAAAGGCGCATTGAGCGCGCGGCGGCGGATCGGCAGGCCGATCCGCCGGATCAAAAGCCCGACGCCACGCGGCGCCGGGCTTTTTTGTGCGCGCTGGTTGGTTTGTCTTGCCACGAAGATTAGAATTCCAAGCATGGACAGCGTCAATCTCACCGACCACTTTCTCATCGCCATGCCGGCGTTGGAGGATCCCTATTTCGCCAACGCCCTGGTTTACATCTGCGAGCACAACGAGAACGGGGCCCTCGGGATCATCGTCAACCGCCCGATCGACCTCGATCTGGTGGGCTTGCTGGAGAAAATCGACATCAAGCTGGAACGCAATGCCGTCGGCCGGTTGCCGGTGTATTTCGGCGGCCCGGTGCAGCTTGATCGCGGCTTCGTACTGCATCGTCCGCTCGGCGGCTGGCAGTCGACGCTGACGATCAATGACGAAGTCGGTCTCACCAGTTCGCGCGATGTGCTCGTCGCCGTTGCCGAGACCGGCCAGCCGGCGGAAATTCTCGTTACCCTCGGTTATTCCGGCTGGGGCGCTGGTCAACTCGAAAACGAGTTGGCGCAGAATTCCTGGCTGACCGTGCCGGCCACGGCCGGCATCCTGTTCGACCTGCCGCCCGAGGAACGCCTGCCGGCGGCGATGCAGAATCTCGGCATCAGCTTCTCCCAGCTTTCCGACGTCGCCGGGCATGCCTGAACCTGAACCTGAACCTGAAGGCACGATCCTGGCCTTCGATTTCGGCGCCAAGCGCATCGGCGTCGCTACTGGCGAAAGCCTGCTCTGTAGCGCCCATCCCTTGACGGTGATCGAGGCCGAATCGAACGCCGAGCGTCTGGCGGCGATTGGCCGCCTGATCGCCGAATGGCGGCCGGTACTGCTGGTCGTCGGCCTGCCCTGCCACGTCGATGGCACGCCGCACGAAATGACCCGATTGGCGACGAAATTTGGCGAACGCCTGCAAAAACACTTCGGTCTGCCGCTGGCCTATGCCGACGAACGCCTGACCTCGCTCGATGCTGCCGCGCGCCTGCGCGAAACCGGCCGCGACAGTCGCAGCGCCAAACCGCTGCTCGATGCCGTGGCGGCGCAACTGATTCTGCAAACCTGGTTCGAAAGCCCCTCTCATGTCATCCCTGCCCGCTCCGCTGCCTGATCCCTTACCTGATGCCGAGGTCCAGTGCCGCCGGCTGGCCGAACTTCTACGCCCGCAACTCCATCGCCAGCCCGCGCTGGTCGGCATCCATAGCGGCGGCGCCTGGGTCGCCGGGCGCCTGCGCCAACTGCTCGGCTTGCCGGAGGAAATCGGCCTCATCGACGTTTCCTTCTACCGCGACGATTTCGCCGCAAAGGGCCTGCATCCGCAGGTCAAGCCGACGGTAATTCCCTTCACCGTCGAGGGGCGGCACATCATCCTGGTCGACGACGTGCTATACACCGGCCGCACGACGCGGGCGGCGATCAACGAATTGTTCGATTACGGTCGCCCGGCCTCGGTCGAACTGGCGGTGCTGGCCGACCGGGACGGGCGCGAATTGCCGGTGACGGCTGCCTACAGTGTCTGGCAAGTCAGCCTGCCCGCCGACGAATGTCTGGCGCTGGACAAGGATGACGACGCGGATCGTCTGACGTGGAGGGTGGAGCATGATGCCTAACCCGCAACTCAACAAGGATGGCGAACTCGCCCATCTGCTCGCCATTGAGGGTCTGCCGCCGCGCATCCTGACGCAGATTCTTGATACCGCCGCTTCCTTCATGGAAGTCACGGCGCGCGACGTGAAAAAAGTGCCGTTACTGCGCGGCAAGAGCGTCTTCAACCTGTTTTTCGAAAATTCGACGCGCACCCGCACCACCTTCGAAATCGCTGCCAATCGCCTGTCGGCCGATGTCATTAATCTCGACATCAACAAATCGTCCGCGAGCAAGGGCGAAACCCTGCTCGACACCATCGACAACCTGTGCGCCATGCACGCCAACCTGTTTGTCGTGCGCCATGCGTCGAGCGGCGCCCCTTACCTGATTACCGAGCATCTGCGCCGCATTGGCCGCGACGACGTGCATGTGGTCAATGCCGGCGACGGCCGCCATGCCCACCCGACGCAGGGCCTGCTCGACATGTACACCATCCGCCACTACAAGCAGGATTTCACGCAATTGCGCGTTGCTATCGTCGGCGACATCCTGCATTCGCGCGTCGCCCGTTCCGACATCGACGCCCTGACCACGCTGGGCGTGCCGGAAGTCCGCGCCATTGGCCCGCAGACCCTGCTGCCCAAGTACCTCGACAAATTGGGCGTGCGCGTTTTCCACGACATGAACGAGGGCATCAGGGACTGCGACGTGATCATCATGCTGCGCCTGCAAAACGAGCGCATGAACGGCGCGCTGCTGCCCTCGGCCGGCGAATACTTCCGCCATTACGGCTTGACCCCGCAGAAGCTGGCGCTCGCCAAGTCCGACGCCATTGTCATGCATCCGGGGCCGATGAATCGCGGCGTCGAGATTCATTCGGCGGTGGCCGACGGCGCGCAGGCCGTGATCCTGCCCCAGGTCACCTTCGGCATTGCCGTGCGCATGGCCGT
>Ga0123354_10000177_pt1 | contig 53066 bp, 24 predicted proteins | sample TergutLab28metaG_2_FD_97872 | JGI IMG/M metagenome (GOLD analysis project Ga0123354, IMG submission 97872) | Labiotermes labralis P4 segment gut microbial communities from Petit-Saut dam, French Guiana - Lab288 P4 | ecosystem: Host-associated > Arthropoda: Insects > Digestive system > Gut ... | reverse complement strand
GGTGTTTGAGAACATGGTGTTGAGGAGAATATTTGGACCTAGGAGGGACGAGGTAACGGGGGAATGGAGAAGATTGCATAACGAGGAGCTAAATGATTTGTACTCCTCACCCAATATTGTGCGAGTGGTAAAATCGAGAAGAATGAGATGGGCTGGGCATGTGGCGCGTATGGGTGAGGGGAGGGCGTGTATAGGGTCTTGGTGGGGAAACAGGAGGGAAAGAGACCAATGGGGAGACCTAGGCGTAGATGGGTGAATAATATTAGGATGGATCTCCAGGAGGTGGGATGTAGGTATATGGACTGGATTGGGCTGGCGCAGGATAGAGATAGGTGGCGGACGTTTGTGAGTGCGGTAATGAACCTTCTGGTACCGTGAAATGCGGGGAATTTCTTGACTAGCTGCAAACCAGTTAGCTTCTCAAGAAGGACTCTGCACCATGGAGTAAGTAAGTAAGTAAGTAAGTAATTATATCGCAGAGGAAATTTGTATCGTACGTGTCTAATATGTAGACTTAAATCCATTGCGTATTTGGTGGATTTTCATGTAGTGCTACAATCCGTTTCTCAGTAGTTATTACTGAAGTGGACTTATTGCGTAACAAACAAAACAAACTTCAAAATAAAATTATCGTATATTATAAGGAATTATGTTAAACCTATTTTCCACTGTCATTTAACTGATTTATTTGTAATGTTTTTTGAAGTAGAAGTAATTCATTTATTTACATATTAGCGCAAATAGCATCTTTAAATGTTGTAATAATACCAACTTTTAAATGAAGCCAAGTTAATTTTTGTAAAAAACTCAAAAAATTTCAAAGCTAAGTTGTGACTAAAGTGATATTTCTTCTGATATCCCGCGGAAGGGTGACCTCTGATTTGCCGACCGACAAGTTCCTTGGCTCACAGTTTTCAAAAACACAAATGTAGTAGACAAATGCCGAACAAAATCTCTGAAAGCTTTATTTGGTTACAAACCAAATTTCCGGCATATCGGCCAAGAGGGCATGAACTTTACTGTTGTATTTTATGTTTTGTTGACCGTGAATCTCATTACAATCTTTGTGAATAACCAACTCGACACACAATTCTTTTTCTTATATTTGTTTATTCCAATTCTCTACATGTTTCGAGGAACCAAGTGCACATCATCAGGACAGTCAATTGTATGAATACGACTTCTGGTATATGTCACTCTATGTAGAGTGGTGTGCAGGTTACACCTGCATACCACACGGTCACCTGCATAGATTGACATATACTAGAGATCGTATTGATACAGTTGACTCTCCTGGTGATGAGCACTTGATTGCTTGAAACATGTAGAGAATTGGAATAAACAAATATAAGAAAAAGAATTGTGTGTCAAGTTGGTTATTCACAAAGATTTTACTGTAGTATGGCTGATCCGTTCAGTAGCAGTTATTAATGGATATACTGTCACGCGTTTACGTAATTAGGAAAGCTTTTTCTTTCTTGGCGCTACAGCCCCCAGTGGGCCAGGGCCTCGTCATTCACGAGGTTTCTAGATCACACACAATGACGCATTATAGTCTGTAGGACTCCTTTGGGCTAGTGATCAGCTCATCGCAGAGACCTCTACCTGAAAAAACACAACACTCACAACAAACAGACATCCATGTCCCCGGTGGGATTCGAACCCACAATCTCCGTAGGCGAGCGGTAGCAGACCTAAGCCTTAGACCGCGCGGCCACTGGGACCGGCAATTAGAATACATATACTACAAGAAAACAAAAGGCTTGCGGATAATAAATAAACATAAAAAACAATTATATATCTATGAATGAGTGTAAATGGCACTGATGTCTTATTGCGACGTATTCCTGGTCTGCAAGGTTATCATCATGGAGTTTATATATATTTACACAGGTGTTCAGTGTGAAGTTATTAAGGTTCTCATTAGCTATTCTCAGCTATAGCTAATTATTCTCACATACTGTATTAATCCATACGTTTTCCTTGAGTACATTAATTTGCAATCTCTATTCTCATATAAATGAACTAATTTCAACCAACTATGAATATCTTAAACTGCAGTTCAATTACGCTTTCAACAAAGACCAGTTGAATTATGACTTTCCGTGTAACTCGACAGAGCAGTTGCGTGCGTGTTAAACCTACACTGGTTTTTGTTGTATAAATCCACATGCACTATTGTCTGTTGATTGCCAAGGAGTCTCTGCCTATCCGTTGGCAGGTAGGCAACTATCGTCCTACCAACCAGTTCCAGACAAATGAATATAACTACGTCACTGCCAGAGAACTCTTCTTAAGTGCTAATAGATTTTCTGCGACTCAAGAATTTCTCCACCCCATGTACATAAACCGAAAAATAAAATTCACATTTTTTTAATGCGGGGCTGAGAACTGTAGAGCGGGCGGCGTTATCCATCGCTAGGCGGCAAAGATATCTCCTGCCCTAAGGCTAGCATTCCGGCGTTACAATAGCATCTGAGTGATCCTCCCATTGCATGGTAGGTGGGAGGTGATTTCCGACTTACAGCACCCAGACCTCTAAACTCTGAGGCCCGAGTTTGTTCCCAGGCCAGTTCTTGTGGTATTTTTGGTGGACAAAGTGACACTGTTACGGGTTTTGCTCCGGGTTCTTCAGTATCTCCTGACAATAACATTCCAGTAACGCTCCTCTCTCATTCATCCATCTGTAACCAACACAACTTAAAATTAACATTGACATAGTTTTTAAATAACGCACTTCAAGATGAACGCACTTTAAAACCATTTGAGAACAGGACCGTGAGGTAAATTTTTGGTACGAGGGAGATAAATAAATTGAAGTTGGGCGACTTTACACGAAGGAGAACTTCAAAATTTGTAGTTGGTACATTCTACCATTTAATGTTAGATAAGTTATGTTACAGCAACTGAAAAGTTTAGAACATACGGCGAATGGAGGTTACTTGTTACTGTTTTGTCACTTTTAATTCCACCTGGCCGATTACACAAACCTCGTCTACCCACCAGAATTAGGTCAAGGTTGAAACGATTTAAATCAATGTCAGCGGGACTCAGTCCACCAAAAATTCAAATACGTCATGAATTTCGCAAGACCGAGCAAGAAAGAAGAAGTAACATCATCTCCGTCTCGCCGATGTGACCAGCTTTATGAATTTCAGGAGATGTTGCGAATTTTCTAAATAATTTTTGTGACTGGCTCATTGAACGTGGAGTTCTTCGTACGAAGTTAAAAGTTCCTTACCTCGTCAAGAATATCGCAGATTTTAATGGATTACGAACTTTCGTTTTCGTGATTATAGTAAACTATCCTGAACTATTTTATCACAATCAGGAGTTTTAGGAAATGTGTTCCTGGTGTTTATATCATAACTTGGAAAAAAAAGTATCTTTTTAAATGAAAAGAAAGTCTTTAAATTATTTTAAATTTTTGTTTTATGTTTTTGTGTAAGAGATGTTAATATCTATGTTTCATTCTTATAATAAAATCAACAAGTTTCACTAATTTCTCAAATTTATTTTTGGAATAAATCTCTACATGTTTCGGACAACTCATCTGACCTGTATGACACATACCATTGCTGTGTGTACAGTGAAAAACTCCTGATGATGGACAGAGGAACTGTCCGAAACATGTAGAGTTTTAATCCAAAAATAAATTTTAGAAATTAGTGCATCTAGTTGGTTTTATTATAAGAATTTAACACGATGCACGGTCACCTGAACGCCAAAAACCTATGTTTAAATAAACCCTTTCATCTAATTTATGCGAATGCATTGACGATTTGTTTCCTATGATGTGGTCCACCCTCGGAACACGAAAACCACGTCTCATAATAAGAATATACTTGGGAAGTATCAGTTGCCAGTGCACTAAACTGTACGTAGCTACCCATACCCTTCTGTTTACGCTGTAGGAAATTGCCTTCTCTTTCCCTGAACCTTACATTGATGTACACTTTTTTTAAAGCCATAAGGTACCCCACGCTTTCTCTCGTGCCTGTTTATTCTAGGGTTGAGTTGAGTGAAAGTAGGATAAGCGGCCGCTGGCCCGCAGTAACACGGCGACAGTACGGCGAGGCACTGGGGATGCGAAAACAGCATGGCCGCTCAGGTTGCGCCTCGGCGCACGTTGCAAGCAACGATACTGACTGCTGAGTGGGAAAGATGGCATCTTCGTGGGCACAACTGTAAGTACATTTGTTTCGTAACACACTAAATATAAAAAAAAAATGTAGGAAATGCAATTATATATTTTCAGCTTAACGTAGGCTGTCTCATGCCCCATTCGCTTCAAGGGGTACATAGTCCTACACAAGGCCGTTGCGTTTCCTTCGATATTGTGATTTAACTTGAGATTAATCACGTTTTTTAAATGTTTAAGTGTGTTTTAGGCCTCAGTTTTAAATAAATATTAGAATCCGAGTTATAGGCCTCTTTCGAGACAGCAAAATTGAATTATTTCCAGTTGTTATTAATGGGGACAGTAAATAAAAGGCACATTTTGAGTTCTAAAATTTCTAAATAATGTGAAAAATATGAATATCACGATGAAAATAGCGAAAGAATAACCCTTTTTTTTTACTGGGCAATTTGTAAATTTTATTCTGATTCAATATATGAACTTAAGATCTTGTGCCATATTTTACCGTAATGTTGACATATTACCCCATTTTAATCATCTCGAATATATATTTTCTTCTGTTGTGTGGGCTGAAACACATAATGGCGTCTTAGTCTAATAAGTTAAAAATATTGGGCTACTACTCTATTAACTAGAGAGTTTTTTTTAAAATATTGTCACTTTTCTGTTCTTTTGTGACACTTTCACTCCTGCGCATATACCGCCTATTAGTTGCGTTATGTCCTTCTGTCCCTCCGTTTTGCGGAAGTTTCAGCGCTGTTCCTACGGCATGAATTCCCCCCCCCCCCAAATTTTTTTATTTGATTGTACTTCTAAGAATATATGTTAAAAACTCCAAATTTTGTTTTAAAGTTGGACAAAGTATCGGAGATTTCACCAGAAGACCTATGCACGTTTTATTGTCGCAAGCGACATAGGCGAACCATTAAACTATTTTTGTGGAACACTCAGTATTTTTATGTAATTGACATTTACATGCTTATCAACAATAAACACTGAACGCGTTGTTGCATTTCCACAGCGAACCTTCAACAATATTAAGTTGTTCGTTGCTTTTTATAAATTTTAGTTGTTTTCCTGAACACATATATTTAAAAATTAAACAAATGTCGGAAACAAATAAAAAAATAAATGTCTATATATTCATATACTCATATTAATACCGAGCATGTTTATGCGTATTATTAGATTATTATATATAATTATATTGCTTTAGAAGCTAAACCGTAAATTATATTGATTTGCATAATTTCCTTTGGTTGAAAATCGTCTTACCATAATTTATTTATCTTCACATCTAGGTCAACAAGCATGTTAATATCTGTGCCCCAAAACAATGCAGGAGCATAATAACGACGTTTGTGAATAATTCATGAGAGGGATTCCAAATCTAAACACGTGAATTCTTGAATTAATAGAATAAAACATCACACTTCAGTTTCCTAGTGATGCCATGAGATTCATATTTGACAACTTCACTGAAACTGAATTAAAACTTTGTCAGCATCAACAATTTAACTACTTCTTATATTGAGTATTTAATGTCAAAATGCTCCTACATGTTTTGGAGTAATCGTCAACTTCAGGGAGCTTACACCAATGTTGTTGAAACGTAAGCACTAAAATAGTTTTACAATGATTATACTCATCAAATACGCAGTTTTTATCTAAAATGCACATCATTTAAAATTTATTATAAAATTATTGTTGTTTATAAATTGTCTCCTAAAACACTTCAGAAAACAAACAAGACGCAACATATTGGGTAGTATCCAACTCGAATCGAAAGAAATAGATATTTGCACGAGAAGAAACTAATTGAAAAAGAAGACAACCTATAGCCAACAACAAATAATTCTATCATTTTATAATACTTTTTAAATATTGTACATTTTCGCTAAAGTACTCATTTGGTATGTACAATTATTGTAAACTTATTTTATTGCTGTGTGCTTTAGCAACTTTTATATAAGCTTCATGAAGATGGCGTTTACACCGAAATATGTAGGAGCAAATTAATATAAAATACGCATTTACAGAATAGTCCGTTTGTTGATGCTGATAATGTTTGAAGATCAATTCGCGATGCATGGAAAGAATAATATGAAATGCACTGAAACTATTTGCAAAAACACACCTCTTCATACTTGCAGGGAAGCTTTTGTTTCTCATTAGTAGAACCGGTAATGTCATCCGATAATTTCACAAGGCGTTTATTGCAAATATATTTAAACTAGACTACGATTAGTTGAATTGTTCTGTTGTTGGACTGACAATTTCAGTCTCAGCAATTCAATTTGTTTAATTACTGTGCAGTTCTATACTAATTGATGTGCTGAATTAATTGGTCTAATGCTTACGTAGAAAGACTGCACAAGTACAGGAGAAAACAAAAATTGGGCAATGCTAAGACCTAAAAAGAGATATTAAAATCAATCTGAATTAAAAATAATTAGAAAAGAAAGAAAGAAAACGAAAATATAACAAAAGAAAAAGAATAAGATAATTGTGGTAATGGTGGTGGTGGTGGTGGTGGTGGTGATCATGATCATGATGCAAGTATCCCTAAAACCCTGAAAAAAACAATAGGTTTGTCTTAAGACACTGAAATCAGACAACTTTGTTTAGGCTTACACTTAATCTTTGCATTCTGTCTTTCAAATACAGAAGAACTGGACAGGCTTTTTACGGACAGCCAGCATCATATATCTCAATACACAATGCAAAACCAACAGTTGTTATTGCTAGTAACCAAATAAATGTAACTAAATTCCTCCATGAGGCGAAGTCCCTATTGGAAAGCGAACAGTTGCTAAGTTAGTCAAGTAATTCACCTCAGTTTCACTAAATACATAGGTTCATCACCGTGATCACAACAGGTTTCCGCTTCTCTGTATGCCGAGCCCGATGACTGCAGTCCACACTCTTGAATCTTACATGTTTAAATTCCAGTTCAATATTATTCTGCCATTCCTGCTATGGTTTTCGAAGTGGTCTACTTCCTTCAGGTTTATCACTAAACTCTGAATGCATTTCGCTTTTCCGTCCCATGCGCGCCGTATGCATCGCTCATCTTGTTTTCCTTGGCTTTATCAAAGTACTTTTAGGCGAGCAGGCCAGTCATAGATCACTTCATGATGTGCTATAATTCTGTACATATTCCTGTCACTGTCTCCATCTTACACACACGCTTGCCACCTCAGCATCTTGTTCTTTAACACCCTAATTGCATGATCTTGCTGTAATAGAAGTCTGAGTGAGGGCAATTTTACAGCCACACAGCACTCACACAGCACAACGACCAAAAGGATGGTTGTGTGTATATTAACCCTCAAGTCTTCAGTTAACGTAAGGTAATATGTGCGCAATACACCCAGTTTCAAAAGACACTGCAATTTCTCCTCACTATGGACATCAATATTTTCTAATTAAATGTCGAAGGGGAATATTTGGGAAAGAAATATTTATGCCAAACTTTTTGTGACAGGCTAACATCGTTTACCGCGAATTCCATATTCATTCACCAGAATTTTACCTACTGTTTGGACTTATTTCTATAGGAGTGTCAAACTAATATGGCGCTTAGTTTTGGTCTTCATTGGACTGAACTAAATGTACGAAATGTGTTCGTCTGAAGGCGATATCTTACAAAACACCAATAGCAAGGAAGAAGAAACAGCCATTTTATTTTCGGGTGCCGTATTTTTTTTTCCGTAATGTCGGTCTTCCTTTTTTTCATGCTACTTCATTTTCCTAGAAGCTCCGCTACGGATAAAAGCTTACCTTATAAGATTTCTCAGCTTATAGCCGCTTCTCAAATATTGCATGGTGGAGGGAAAGAAACGGAAATATTCTGAGGAAAAGTTTTCATAGGCCATTTCCAGAAAGTAAGTTCACCAGAGTAATTCTAAGTAATGGCATAGGCCTATAATAAGGTTATCTCCATTTTCTGGCATGGTTTTAAAGTTTTTCTCTTCCCTCTTCTCTCTCTCTCTCTTTCTGTATATGTATGTGTATACATGAACCCGTAAGTGATATTTGCACTCTTGTGGCATAATTCCCAACACATTACGCGTAAGTTTGTCCATTCCTATCACGTAAATTTCTGCTCACAGCAAATAAACCTTGTGACGTAAGCATTTCTTTAAATTACGTTCGTGTCTTTTTCTACACGGTGATTAATTTGCAGAAAGTAGTGTTTAAGAAATATTTTTAATTTTTAATTGAAGTGTGTCTTGCACAATAAATAACAGTGCTGTGGTAGGCTGTAATTTGCACTTGCATTGAAGGATACCAACCTCCCTTTCTCCCCAGCTAGAAATTTCCGTTAGAACTCCATTACAGCCTATTTCAGAATTGGGTTCAAAGCACAATTGCAATAACCCTAAAAGTAAGTAATTTGTCAGTAAATATTAGTGTTGCGACAGAAAGTCACCTTTCAACAGGAATTGGATTCAGGGCAGAAGCAGTTTATTCTGAAGCTTTTTCAGTATAACTGAAGAATAAAAACCAACTAGATGTCACTTATTATTTTATTGCACTTCTTATAGGCTCAACATGTTTCGGGCATTACTATGCCCCTCATCAGGAGCTCGCGACTATAATGTTGATTACCACATTGGTCGTTTCGTTCTTGGTTTGCTGTAGGTTGGAGGCTAGGTGCGGTTAAGCTGGAGTAGTGTCCGGGCTGCAGCCTGCAACACGGTAGGAAGTTTTTTATGTTTTCGCACCATGCATTGTGATAAAATTATGTAACGTAAACCAACGAAATGCACACTTTTCAAATTAATGCTACAATTTAATTTTTGGCTTCTTTTTTCATGTACATGCAGTTTTGTATGATATGTTTTTCATGCATTTATGTAAAGAGTCCAGCAGGTGGAAGAGTGTGTTCGAACACCTGTTACATACTTGTAGATAGGTAGGTAGGTAAAATATAGTGGTTTGGCAGCATTGCTTTGCTAATAAAGAAAATCAAGTTGCCTAATTGCATTAAGTACGTAAAAATGAGTTCTTTGAGATTAATTTTTGTTTATTTAGGTGCTGATTCAGGAGTCTGAAAACCAAATATACACTCATGAGAAGTTCATATCTATGACACATTTATGTACACGAAAAAAACTCAACAGGAGAATCAAAGAGCAAGACAAAATAAGAATCTCTGTTCACTCATACATTAAAGTTAAAATGAGAAGGTCTTGCTTAGTACTAATTAGTAACGTGTTTAATTAGTACAGTCATGCTATGAGCTAATCTAAACTTACTTTGTTGTAGAGACAATGGTAAAAATTAGAGCTCTTAAGGCACTGAAGAACTGAAAGGGTCATCTGACACTGTCACATCATAGACCCAACAGTCCTACTGGCAACATTTTGTATACAGATACAGCCTTCCTTCACCCCCATCTTCAATCTCAATATGTCTTTTCCGTTGTCGTGAGACAAATTTGTTACCGTCTCCATTCCGTCACACTGCCACAACCTAACTTTAATTTTCTGCATCAGGTAGACGAGTATTCGCAGACGAAAGGATTTCGAACCCTGCATGTCCAACCCTTGGATGTCTCACAAAGGAGTAATTGCATTAAACGTTCCTGCACTGTGTGGAGATAGGCACATCATAGCCTCACGAGAAAAAGACGGAACGAATTTGAAATATTAATAACTTTTAAGTTAACAGTATGTTTGAAACGCTTATGGGACGAGCCCGGATATTGTGTTCTGTGTAGTGCATCAGTCATGGTCTAAACAGCCCTGGCACCGTAACCATCGTCCATACTGCCTCCGAAGCCAACCTTGCCCCTTATTCAGAGGGCAGCAGAGACTCTTTTCCCAGGGGTAAATCGGCCGGGTTGTGAAGACGACCGCTTACGCCCATCTAGGGCCGACGCTAAGGGTGAGTGGAGCTACGCCCTTACACTAACGTATGCCTTCATGTTTTACACAGAGAAATTTAAGTTTACTTGCGTACTTTAGAATATTTTGCATAAAATCGACTAAACATTTGGTGTAGTAAAGACTTAGCTGCTAAAGAGTTGATTCGGAATTTCCCTATAAACTTGTGCTTGCAGTCTTTCAGTGTAAAAGCTCGTAAAACAGAGAACAATTTTAAAAATATATATGTAGGAGACAACACCATTTTTACTAACTCTACTTTAACTTAATAAATTATTTATTTTCTACACAAACCCAAAACTTTTACTCCATTTACAGATCACCTTTGACGGAAGGTCATTGTGGAAAATCACTGCACATTTTATAAGAATAAAATATTATTTACCTACGCGACGGCGTACTAATTACTCTTAATTAATTTTCGTGAACCCAAGCGTTAAAATACCGACACGTAAATTGCCGATTCTTTTTCAGAATTCTGCTTGATTCATCAATGCACACAGGCAAATATCATTGCCTTATTATTTTGTATGTGTTTCGAGAGATTTTTTGTTCATCTTTCCCTTATTTGACGCCACAATTCTGGATCAGAGCTTACAGCTATTCAAGAAATTTCTCGCCTTTTTTCTTGAAACCAGAATAATCATTGAGGTATTCGTAGGAAACCATTTCTCTATACTAGACGATAATAATTTATGTCATACACACATATTCAATGTAAAATTTAAAGATAACATTTAAGAATATTCTCCCACTTACGCCTATTTGTCGAATAGAGTCTCCTCAATTTAATTTTCACGACCACAATTCAGAAGCATTTCTCACATTCTAGCTTCTTCTAATGACCAAGTATAATCAATCTAAATTCATATATCCCATTATTTGACGGAAAGTAAAAATCACGAGGCTTGTTCATCTGCATATTTCCTTCAACTCAGTGTTACTTTCTCTTATTTTTGGAGGACCACTCTTTCATCTAACCTCAGGCAAAATTGAAGTTCGTGTACAATAACTTTTCATTTGTACATTAAAGCCACAGGAGACAAATATTTTTGAATAGCCTGTAGTAAGCCTTGCGCAAAAGTAACTTTCTCTTGATTTTGTTTAAAATTTGATCGGCTAAAAGTTAATACCGACAGAAGACAGAATGCCATAGAATTTCTGTAACTGACAATGTTGTAAGCTGGACTTATGTCACGTTGTAGGTTAATTTCAGGTAATAATGTAATACGGTCATCTTAATGACTGAACACCCGTCAGCGACAACGAGCGGTCTAGCGTGGTGCTCAGGAATCGTGACGCCAAGAAGAAGCAACCGGTTTTGACCTCTGCCCTTAGAAGTTATCAGTTATCAGTGAGCTATTTCTGGAGCTTGGTGGTGTCAGAACAGAAGTAACTGAAAATTAACTTAGTAATCTTTTATATACAAACAATTTATCAGACCTACCATATAAAATAAATTACCACTTTAGAAAGAAAAGAGAAATTCACTCTATAATTAACAATGAATAAATTAAAGAAATTTTATTACTTAATTAGAGTGTTAATAATAGGTGATTGGTAAGTATATTTGCAGTTAAAAATGATGTTAATAATTTTTTTGCTGTTTGTGACATGCAGTCTCATCGCCTGAACGATGTCTATCTCTATCTCTGCATTACTTTACAGTCTAGTTCGTTGTATCAGCGAAGGCCAGATTTGCTCATTTCATTACCTTCTGACTTTGCTACTCGTAATAATCGCGTCTCTTCTCATCTCCTGCTGCAAGCGCACTTGCTACAGCGTCAAGGAATAAATCAAGATAAAAACACTAACACATTTTATAAATTTCGAAACGTTCTGTAAAACAAGTACTGGGAAATTTCAAGATTTTAACTTAAAATTAACACACTGATTTGTCTCGATTTTCTTTAATTATATTTATTGCTGCTGTATCAAAAGAACATCACAATCTACATTGTTTTGCCTGGTAGTGCCAAGTAGCCTTGTGTGTGGTTACACTGAAGTGAAAAAAAAAACCTCCGTCATTCCTCTACTTCAAAACTGAAGCAACAAACTTCTCCATAATTCCTGTTTTCATACGCAGGATCTGTCAGGGTTGTAATCTTAAAACTTTACCAGTTTAAATACCAAACTATGCTATCAAACATGCTCTACCGTAATGCTCACAGTGTCTTTATTCCATAACGACCTCCAAATCCCCTATTTCGAGCAAGTATACATTTACGGTGACACATAAACTCAGGTTTCCAGTGTTCTACATTCGCTGTAGTCCTCGTGGTCTAGTGGTCAGAGTCTCTGACTACTAATCATGAGGTCCCGGTTTCAATTCCCGGCTCTACCGTGGGAATTTTCCCTAAATGGGAGGATTCCCGCGATGACCATGGTCTGGGTAGGTTGGTAGAATTTAGGTTTAAGGACTCTCCTGGCACTACAGCCTCCTATATCACCACTCACATCATCGGGACAACGTAACTGCGCCTCATGGGCGTCCCAACCTCAGAAGTCGGTTGCACTCCTGCCATGCCCAGGAGGGAGGACCACGAAGTCCACAAGGACATGTGGTGGCATTGGACCAAAAAAGAAAACATTTGCTGTAGTCTTTGCAGTTGCTTCAGAATTTGTATTTATCCTTTATCCTTTATGCTTCATAAACACCATTTCACGTGAATAAAATCGTGACAGATTTTCTTTGGAGAAATTTTTACGGCGTAGAGAGGGACAAATTTTATTGTTAGAAGAAGTCATGTCTTTAAAGAAACGACTGCAACCAATATGCTTTTACTTGGCTTATGCACCGCGAATTCATTCCTCGTTTTAGCGTCACAGCCGTATTGACTATAATGTACGGTTTATTTATTTTATACCTAAAACGCCTTTTGCAAAACGTCCGTTTCAAAGCCATACACCTTCTATGTTCTAATAGAAAACCTTGGAATTCCATGTACGTAGCCAGTGTATTCTTATGGCGACTTTTTTTCAATGTGGAGCTTGTGTCTTTGACATGCACATTTGCATTTTTGTTGCGAGGATGCGCAATACACCAAGAAAACCCTTTGATTTTTATGCGATCAAGATTTATATACATATTGTACGTGTTCTAAAGAGTCATTACCATTTAATGACTAAAGATGGCGGCTTGTTATTATTCAAAGAACTTATTATATTTTGTTATATTTTGTTGTAGAGATATCTACATATATTTAACGTTGGGTTTGTGTAATGTCGAAAGATGAAAAGAAAAAAAAAAGAGACTAGATATTTTGAAGCAGCATACAGAACATTAGTGTCACTGGTAAGAGGGTATCTCAGTGTTCGTGGAATGGGAAAGGAGTGCAATATTTCAAAATAATCTCGGAGTGTTTTACAGTTTGCTACACGTAGAATTTAGTAACGTTTAACACATAAAGTGTTGAAGTATATGGAAGCAACTTCTTTCAAGTACAAAGAGAACAGTCGAAGGGCCGTACATTTTTGTTCCATTTTTTTAGTTTCTTTCTTGTATATTACTCTGACTGCGCAAACGTTTCTACTAATAATGGCAGCCTCAGATCTACTGGCTAACGTATATGCCAACATCTCCTTCTACCCCACAAGGGAAATTCTAAGGCCATGAAACCTGATGTTCCTTACTTCTTATCTATAACCCATATCGAAATGTCATTACAGAATAAACAAATTTACCCATAAGACCTGAACGTCAAACTCGGTGCAACCAATCACGTGGGTTTGTTATACACAGCACAAGAGCGCGGTGTCAGTAAGTCTTTGTACTATCTAAGGAAGTGGGCTGCTTTGCATGACAAATCGAGTCAAACAAAAATATTGAAGTGTTGTTTTGAGGTTCTCTTTGTGGGGTATTTTCTAGGATGTGCCTCGGATCAGCTTGAGAGTTAGGTTGAACATGCTGTTGTCTTCTTCTTCTTCTTCTCCTCCTCCTCCTCCTCCTCCTCCTCCTCCTCCTTCTCTTCCTCCACCTCCTTCTCCTCCTTCTTCATCATCATCATCACCATCACCTTGTTCTTCTTCTTCTTGTTCTTCATCATCTTCATCTTCAACATCATCAACATCTTCTTCTTCTTCTTCTTCTTCTTCTTCTTCTTCTTCATGTCTTTTCTACATTGAAGATGCAGACAGTACTTTCAAAATATTTTACACCATTCTTTAATTGATAAGGTAACAATTCTATACGGATATGTATCTGCTCAACATCAGAACTGCACGTGTATTTTATGAAGAATATTTTAATACGCGTCAAGCATAAAACTCAAACTGATGAACTTCCGTAAAAAATTTATTTAAAAGTCCTAAAACAATATGCTTAATCTCTCTCCACATTGTTCGTGTTGTCTCTCATACTCGTGTGTGTGTGTGTATATATTACTTTTAGGACAAATATATATACATAGACTCGTGTAGGGTCTAAATAAAGTACGTTTAAAGTAATTATTTATAGTCAGACACGTAGAATATAATTGTTTCCTAAAAAGTGTTTGTGGTTTTAATAACGCATATAGGTAGAAACAGGATTAGCAGCCCTCAGATATATGGAAATAATGGCTCGTAACATTTGCGAATTTGGAGAAGGAAGGAATGAAGGATGAAGGAAAGAAACGAATATATATATATATATATTTCCCATGTCTTTACTGAAGACTCTAAATAACAAGATTATTATTATGAGAGTTATTTTGCTAGTCCCTTAAGTGTTATATTACAATTTTTTAGACACCAAAGTTTGTAGTTAAAGTATCTACTTTTTCCTACCTTTCTTGTATACAATATTTTTTATTTTTACTCATATTAGAAAAGCAATCCATCCCAATGAATTTTTTTGAACTTGGAAATTTTAAGCCATTTATTTCCTTAAGAACAGATTAATGCCTGGTATATACCAGTTTAAAATTTTTCCCTGTGATGAACCGTCTGTTAATATTCAGGCCGTAAACTGATATAGCTCATATCTTTTGGTTAATCCGTGAAGTTAACACATTTGAGAAAGAAGGGTAGAAATCGTGTGACAATTTACAAAGCTCCTTTTTCATATATCTTATGTGAAATACTCCTGTTGCTGTAGCTAGGGTTTCAGCTTATAATTCCGAGTGTAATGAAAAATTGTTACAGTTTCCACCCGTGCCAGGTTGGCTTTATCAGCAATTACGTAACGGATCGATATGGGTCCAGATATTTAGCAATACAAATACGAAGTGCACATTGTGTACCGCATGTTGTGACTGATAATCCTCAATGTTCATAGATAATGTGAAGACATGATCGCGTTATTTCCCGTAAAGTACCAAATATATATATATATATATATATATATATATATATGGGGGATGTACTAACTCAGTTACTATGTTTGGAAACAACATTAACAGATATTTAGTTTATTTACTGTAGTAGAGAAATTTAATATTTCTTTGTTACTGAAATAAATTTCATATTTTAAGTGAATAAGACCCGCCACAAAGGTCATATAGTAAGCAACTCTGCCTACATGGCTACAAAACTTATCTATTTAATACGCCATGGTACGCTGCAATTGTTTCATCCCAAATACATACCAAGCAGCTGATGAAGTCTGAAATTAATGTGAATACCGTGTGATGTCAAACTAACACACAGGAGGATGGCAGCGGTTTGAAGGTAGAGGTAAAGCTGTCCCAATAAAGGTCATGAAGGTAATATGGATAAATATTTGTATAGTTTTACTCATTTTTAAACTCGTTTCTATTTAGTGGTAAGAGTTAGCAACAGCGTGGAACTGACATTGTGGATTAAAAAAATCACATTCATCAAAATAAAATAATTAGAAAAATGAAGAAAATAATCCATAATATTATGCAACAGACCTTGATTGTCCGACCTAACTGTGGCCGAGGAATTTCGTTTAAACAAAAAGTTCATATAATCAAACATTGATGAGAATATTATCATCAGATACTCTAATGTATTTACGAAATATTTTGTTATAGCCAGCAAATACTGAAACAATGAAGCAAACTAAATTTATTTTAAACTTACCTAATTGTTTTACGTAACTTCAATAACAAATCCACACATTTATATAAAAATAATTTCAAACTATTTATTACTTGTTTGAAAAACTCATGTAAACTTGGAAACACTTATTTTTTAAAATAATTTTGAATTATTCTTTGAAACACGTGATTTTCTTCTTTTCGCAGCTAAATCTCTCATACTTATTAATAACACAGCAGCAGATTTATGTAGTCATAATTTGAACTTTACTTTGCTTCAATTTTCAAGAAATATGGCAGCATAAATCTGCCAACTCAAATTACGGATTATAGAAAATAGCAAATAGACTATATATATGTATTTATATTTACATTAAATAACGAATTGTGTTTGATGCGAAATTACTCTATAGAAATACGTCCTGTAGTCTTAGGTTCACCTGCCTTCTACATCTAAACGTGTAGGTCAGTAATTACGTGAAAATGCTTGACTAATATATGACATTACAGACATACAAAACACAATGCAATAAGGAAATGCGAAGTTACAAACTTACATATGTTAAAATTATTCTTCTAGACAGAGGCCGAAGGTGTGAAGAAGATTCTGCACTGAATGGTGGCTTTCATTTTGCGATCTCGTTTGACCGTTAATTTTACCATGAAGTAAAAATTGCCGATATTGATTTTTTACCTGTTCTTAGGTTCCTGAAATTCACCAAGTTTCTAACTGGCTGCCGAAAGTGTATTATACTGTGATTCGATCTCGAAATCTAGTGCTAAGAAGAAAATTGTGGATAGTTTAGAGTGTATTTTATTTGTGATTCTGCTTATACTAGAAAAATTTGCCACCAATTTCTTCAATGTTCTGCTTGAACAAATACGAGTCTATACCAGTAGATTCATTGCAGTTCTTTTCAGATTTTCTTAATGCAATGTAATAAAATAAACTGAGAGGAATATTTATAAGACGATTTTTTTAAATATTAAATATTTGCTCCACTATTTCAGGCATTATTTTCTAAAAAGCTTCAATTTCATCACGCATTGGTTAAAAACAGCCATACGATCATTCTGTAGCTGCACACTGGATGTTGGTAGGCTTTCGAAATATCTAAAACAAAGGAAACAATTGCAGGCGTAATGATCACTTTCACAAATTCAGTGTTTTTTTTTTGTTTACTTATTCTTTGTCTAAACAGCATTTGAAAGAACGCAAATTGTTTTCAGTACTTTGTATAGTTTAACTTCCATGTGTGATATATTAGATTTCCTGCTCTTTCAGTAATTTTAAGTTAAGATGAAGGCGACCTCTTACACTTTTCATATTTCTTGCATCCTCACTGCAGATTACAAACACTTCTATGCCTGTCTGATATAGTGTAAACTCTAAGCTGACCCCTAGGGATTAACAGACAGTCCAGAGAAGGGTGGAACAAAAGTTTCAGATTGAAATCTTCCATTATATTGCTCTTTGAATATAAAATTTATTAAATGTACGAGTACTGAAGCATGTTGGTTTTGTAACGACGGGATTCTGGTCTCTTAGTGCCACAAGATAAGTAAAAATTACGCTGATCAATACGTGTGGTAAATTGTACCAATAATTTCGAAACATATTTACATGGCCCTGCCCAAAACCCTCTCGCTCTCGTACTTTTCTACCTTTCTCTCCTTCATTTCTCTCTTTATTCGATCTCCCTTTCTCTCCCGCTCTCTTTGCCCCTCTCTTTGCCACCTCCATGTTCTTTTTCTGACGTATATAGCTTGCATCACTAGGGGGGTTTCTGTGTGTTCGCTTTGCGAAGTGTCCCTTAAAAGTTTTACATCGCTATGCTTGATGGCAGCTCTTCCAATGTGGCTTGCCCATAATACTAGAAGACTTACGACTGCGCTTCGCCCCTCCTGCTCTGCCTAGCATCTAGCCTAGCTTGGGATGTGTCGTCCTCTCTTTTACTCTCCCATTTTCTCCCTTATTCTCTATCTCTCTTTCGGAAGGATGTGATGTGTGTAAGGTTCTCTGGCACCCAGTCATTTTGGACCCCCCCATCAGACCCATATAGTATACCCTCTTAGTGCCTGCAGGTTGGAAAACCGAACCCATCGGCAGGATCGTAGGAGGTTTTAACATATTTCTGAAGGCAATTTTCATACTTGGACGGATATTGTTAATTTTGGGAAAGAGCGAGGCTAGAAATACCTAAGTATTAGCTTTCAGCTGGGTGGAAACCACCCCAGCCACTGCTAACACGTTTCTTGCCTTGCTTTATGTCAAATCTCTTTTCTCTATTCGCCAAGACGTTTGGTATGTTGTCACTTCGCGTTCGTCGCTCGCCGTGTGTCATTTGTTTCATTCTTCTTGTGCAGGCAACATGGCCGCCGTGCTAAACACCGGTTTCTTCCAATAAACTCGACGTGTAAACGCCTGCTGCATCCGAGGAATTAAAAAACGGTAAGTTAAACTAATTTTTTGTTAAACTTCAAAGAAACGTATGACAAGGTAATAAAACAATTACATTCCCCCAGCTAGTTAATTTGCTTTAGTTAGTTTCTATCTTACAAAACATTGAATATGGTACATTATTTTAATTTTATGATCAACGCTTTTTCGTGGCAGTCTGAAAATTATTTTATTGTCTGTCGTGGTTTGGCAGTGTGGCCAGTGTGACAAAGTTTGTAATTGAACTTGTTCAAATATGCCGGTTCCATCAATCACGTTACGACAACTGTGAGTGCTACTTATCTCAGTTCTTATAGATTACGGATTTGTTTTATTTGTTCAACTGCCTTGACATTTGTACGGATGGGGAGGATTATTATTGTAACAACTACTGACATATTGCAAACAGAAGAGAGAGCAATTTTCCACACGCCTCGTATCATTCAAGTACTTACATTTATTAAATTTCCTATTGCAATATAAATATTACTCCCTTGATTAAATGCTTTCTACTTATTTGTCTAGTACTACATATATTTTCTACTTCTCGCACTTAGAACATATTAAATAACTGCGTTATATAAGATTAATTAGTAAGGAATTTCAGGCTTTTTTCGATTGGTCTAAATTATGAAAATCATTTTAACCTTTTGGCGCCGGAATTATTTTTTTAATTTTAGCACACTCTGTATATAAAATGTGAATAATGCAGGAACCAAATACGTTAGAATTATGAAACAAACTGCATTTTGAAGAGAAAAAAACGGAGAGTATATACCATGTTTAAAATATTCAATACCTATATTTGTTGAATAAATACATAAAATGCAAAAAATTTAGTGGTTAGCGGTGCGGTACGACCACTATAGTTGACATTAGGCGTCTAAAGGTTAAATTACATGCTACTGTGTTCATAAATGATTACATTTGTATTTTATTTTCTGTTTCATGCATAATACTGCAATGCTATATTATAACTTGCTAAACCATATCGTTCTACGTGACAGATTGGTGGTAAATTAATTGTTTTACTTCAAAAATAGTTTTAAATATCACGTAACATAACAAGTTTATTTTTACGATTCTGTGGTAAGTTTGTCTGAAACCCACTACGAACTATATAATAATAAAATAAACTATCAGATCACCCTTCTGAGATATGTGAAAATATTAAGAATTTCCTTTCTTTCGTATAGCATGTATATATATATATATATATATATATATATATATATATATATATATACACGGTAGGTGTGTGTATGTGTATATGTACAGCTACCTGTATATGTGTAAGTATAAGCAGCCAGGTGTTACTGTGAACACTCTGGCTTAACTGACTTAATGAATACCAAGACTTACCCCCCACCCAAATCTCCCCCTTTTTCCTTTGTTTGCTCATTCTTCAGAAGCCAACTATCTGCAAGCTGACAGACGGGAAGAAATATTTTCCTTTTGTTTTGTGCGTCTCTACATTTTGCTCAAAGCTACAGTCTCAGTCCTGTTACCCATTAGAGAGGAGATAAGTAAGTTTGTTATAAACACGTCAGACTTTCTTGCTAGGCAGATATTAGAATTCACGCACATGGTATTGATCTAAAATGTGAAGAATAAGTGTTCAGTATCATTAAACATGTTTTTTGGGTTCTAAATAAGTTTTAAAATAAAATGTGCATCGCAGTTTTAACTTATGTTTTGATTACGAGCGACAACACTAAGTTAAATGAAATAGCTGTTTCCAACGATAATATTGGGTTCTGGCATCTTTTATTTCTACAAGTTATTTCCACCTATTTTTGTCAAGAAATTAGTGATGGTAGTTTGAAATATCAGATTATCTTAGAAACTTAAAAACTTAAAAATATTTTATAGCATGTTACTTTTATTGAACAGACTAGCCATATCGATATCTCAATTACAACGTTCTTGCATACAAAAATAAGACCTGATATTACGTGGCCATAAAATGGAACTCATTTTATTCTGTGTTCATTTATATTTATTGTTTTGTCATATATGAAATGGCAGCTTTCGAAGGAAATGTGGTGGTTGTTACCACACGTAATTATTTGCATACTTACATGAGTCTGCAAACTCACAGGCGTTCCTACACACACACGCGCGCGCGCGCGCGCACACACACACACACACACACACATATATATACGCACACGCACACACACACAAATGCATGGGGTTATTTGTTTGTGAACACACTGAAAATGTGTGCCTTCGCAACTTTTTTTTAAAATTCCAATGTTTGTTTGGATCCGCAGAAAAAGGACGTAACTTTAAAATGGTGGTAATTCTTGTTACTTTTGATGTCACCTGTAAAAGAGAATCTTCATAGCAATAAAACAAACACTTTTTTTTTAATTTACCACCTTTACTCAGTACCCGTTCAACATGAATTTCAACACTTTCTTCTAGACAGAAACATGTATATTAACTAAAAGAATTTGACATGTTGTAGCGAACTTGTATTTGTACAAAAAAAATCCTGATTTTGTAAAATGTAAGTAAAATTAACAGATATGTTCTCACAGACTCTATTCTTACCCTTAATTTTAAGATTTCCTAATTTCAGATGGATGGGAAGGTGAATATTCCTACAGGCTCGCCCTTCCGTCCGGTAACTCATTTTACATACGTTGCAGAAAAGTTTAAAATTCCCTTTAAAAACTGTAGTTGGGAATCTAATGGAAAAGAGATTCTGCATATGTTAAGCCACATACACTTTTATGTACTCGAAAAAAATTACGGCATTATCTACGTAACATTTACCAGCATACGATTATAAGAAAATTTTTAGGAATATACGCATATGTAATTTAACCCGATCAGAATCATTTTAATTCTTGTAGCCATTTTCTCATAAACTCATTTCACTTTAATCCAGATTGTACAGACAATTTAAATAACTGAACAATTAAATTAAATTTCTTAGCATTATACTAATTAGTGAAGAAGTCCTTATTTTAAAACAGACATTTATCTAAGCTATATAAAGTTCAGTCTTTGATGCGCACAGAACCAGGCCCATGTTCAGTATAAAAACTAGCTGGTTAATTTTTTTATATAGAAAATATTCAGCAAGATGCGTACGAATCATACCACACACTTGTGCTTTTGATAACAAAGTTTATTATCACAAAACTTAACATATTTTTTCCATTTTGCTTTAATGGTTAAAGCAGTTGTTAAATTCCATCTGTTCTTATGAATTGTCATATTTGGATCCATACGGTACATATATATATATATATATATATATATACCTCATAAAGGTGAAATTTGTAAACAGATTGTGTCTATTCACATAATCAATTAAAATTAGACTTCATTTAAATTAATAATTGGAGACAGTTGTCATTTATATGAAAATATTTTTTAATCACTGTTACAGATACTCAAATATCTATTCTTGTATAATATCTCTTTTGTAACAAATAACTCCTCCAGTGAATTTTTTCACAAGCAACCAAATTTGAAACATTGTCCGCCATCATAAGGAAAAATTGTCTGTTTTATTTTGTGCAGGTATATATTCCTTACTCATGCATGCATGAAATCCTACCCTCAAACCGTGAAGTCTCAAGTTCAAAATAAATTATTTTGGTAAAGAGATATAACATAGATGAACCTTGTCTTCCGTATACTTTATCAAAGCAATAATGGTAAAAACTGTATCTTTTACGTACCTGTTGGTTGAATAAAACTTTTCGAAACATATTCGCCTTTTAACGTTCTACATTTTATGATTCTAGAACTACAACCAGAGTTTAAGCTCGTAAATGTTTGTAACTGTTTCAGACAATTCACTGTCAGTGTGTATAGGAAGACGAAGAAATAATTACGTTATATGAAACTGGACAATATATTGATTTATTTTTCTGCTACCTTTTATGTTTTAACTTTCAATATTGCTCTAAGGAGACTGAAATCTTTGTTTGCCTCATTGTGGATATTACACAAAAACGCCATTATTTGCACAGCAGATACGCTAGTTCTTGATTTACGATGTAATATGGGATAAAACTCTTTGATATATAAGCGGCATTACACACGGAGCGCTTAATCTGTTCTTGCACGATGATTTGTAGCGTTTATAATGGTGACTTTATCTCTGTGCTCCCGTGAACAGAACATGAAGATTGTGGATATGTAGACGATAACGCCAAACACAAGCGCAAATGCAGCATGTTTAGGGCAGTTTGTGTTTTTAGACAAATATTTAAGGAAAGACTCTGTAATCTGACATCCAGTATCCTATGTGATGGATGTCAGTTGCCTTTTTCTGAGTTAAAGAGGCCGTAGTGAGAATCTCATCACCGAATTTTGTCTAGCTACATGGTCAAGAGTGATTGGTGGTATAAACAAATTCCTCGTAACGTATTCAGAGGATGGTGTTTATTCAAACATTGTGAAAATTTTAATTTAACTTTATTTTCAAAGTGTAAACCTAAGTCGCTGTTTGAATCTGTAAGTTACTGTACTATAAGTGACTCTGAGGGAAATAAAACACGTGTGGTTTTGAGGACAGGATAAATTGTGTATGGTAGAATAACACATTTCAAGAGATAGATGCGCAGACATTTATAATGGGCAGAGTGTTACAAGTTACAGCGATTAATTGCGGTTTGCACTGCAGTTAAAGTGTTTGTTAGTTTCCTAAGAATTCAATTTCACATTATGTCGTTATCATTCACGCAGTTGATCAAGAACGCGACTTTAAGTACGACATACGAAAAACTGTATCAAGTGTCATAAAAGTTAAATTTTGTAATCATTTTTCGAAGAATGAATATGTAATAAAATTTACCATTAAGAATTTTAATCCATACATAACATTTGAAAGAGGGTGCCTTCTCAAGAACTTTTTGTGTCTCTGAAGTTCCTTGGAATTATTAACACAGGTCTCTGTTATAATGCATATGTCCTTATAGATAGCTCGTAGAGTGTGTCTGTGTACGTGTGTTTGTGTGTGTGTGTGTGTGTGTGTGTGTGGGGGGGGGGTGTTCATATGCGAGGGCATTTGCGTGCGAGGGACAACAAGTGTGTGCATGCGCCTATGTTTCGCTGTGAAAACGCATGAGCTTCACACAGCTTTAGAACAACTGCATCTGTTTGTGTAATAGTAACATCTTAGTACAAATTAGAGCAATCCATTTCCTAGGGAAAATTTACAAAAATAGGCTAGGAAAGTAAAAGATATTAACTCATATTACACAGGGCGTCCCATTTACTAGGAATCTTGGAATACTGAAGGATCGTGTAACTGCCCACAATGTAGTGACTGTGTCTGATTATTTAGCTTAAATTTCGATGGCAATTGAGAGACAAAGTAATGTGTGATTTAAAGAAGCTAAAACGGAGAAATTTGAGCTAACTCGTCAAAGATATAAAAACCTGCAATGGTCTGGCGCAAAAGACTAAAAACTGTGTAGTGTTGTAGTGTCAGAAGAAGAAAAAGAAGAAATTTCGATGGTCATTCTATACGAAGATGAATAAGAAAATAATCATAAAGAAGGCTAAAATTTTACTCCTTTGATATTTTTTGTGAGACCTTGCTTTAATCTGAGACAATACGCGAGCAGGAACACCTGCAGGGCAGGGTAACTGCAGTCTACATGGTAGTGTCACGTGACGTGATGAAGCGTTGGATGACTCGCCTGAAAGCTTGTTTCAATCCAAACGTCCAGCATGTAGAGTACAATTTACGATATGACATATTTTCCCATACCTAAAAGAAAATAGACTGGCCTATAAAATAGTACTACATCGTATTCTAATAGCGGCATTAATCAGTCGATATTGTTTAAAAAGTAGCTTAATCACTAGAACGTCTTTTAGAAAAGCAGTATCGGGGAAATTAGACGGAAGAATTTATTATGAAGACAGAGTAACACACTACCGCAAACCAAAACTGTGTCACGCAGAGGCAATGTTTTCCACCCTCCTGCACTTCCTTAGATATTTCATAAAACTGAGTGTCTACCTGGAGATATCAAAGTCAAAGTCTTCCATTTTTCAATGTCATGCAAATGGAATTTAATTTTAACACCTTCCAATGATGGTGAGTACTGATATTGGTCACTCACGTTTTAAATACTTCCAGGTTTTCGGAGTAAAACCTTTCAGGAAATGAACTGTTTCTTGCTGTTGTTAACCTCAAAATGTAGTGAAAAATGAGGAGTTTGTCAGAAGAATCTGGACTTGAAGTTGGATTTATCAAGACGCTGATCACGATACAACTCTTTACCCTGCTGCATAAAGAAGAGAGTATACATTTTCCCAAGGGGTGTGATTCGGAAAAAGTCATGAGTTATTACTTTGCGGAAAAAAAAATCGGACGAAGATATAAATGCGTCCTGCATATTATGCTTAAGTTCCAAAATTTGAAATTTAAGGTCGCAATTATTTGTAGTAGGAAAGCTACAGTTCTGTCTCTGACAAACTATATGGGGTAAAATGGGAAGGGAATAGCATGGTTAAATCTTTACTAGGCTGAAAACAGGACTTGAAACTGAAAGTTATATTATGAAATTATACAAAAATGCTTTATATTGGCCATATATTCCTCTGGTCACCAGAGGAACTGCAAAATGCTTGTAAATCATTTTAATTCCTTGTCTAGCTTAGCTCTTTCTACCCCCGCCACACGTGTTTCAGCTACAGGTCTCACGAACCTGCTTCTGAAGTATCGCCCACTGGATTCAGGTGTTTTTAAATAGTTCTCCAAATATTGAAACAAATATTACTGTTTTTAACATTTTCTTCTATATCTAAAATTTCTTCGAATATTGTTGTTAGGTTAGCGTCCCCTCCACCATGTTGTTTCCATGAACAAGGGATGTTTCTCCTTCTACTCATCTTGTCAAATGTTAATCGTTTCTCAAATTTAGAAATTTAGAAATATTGCAACGCGTTGTTTCTAACTTGAGGAATGGAGTGACTGTGAGAAGGTATTATGGTGAGATGCGCAAGGCGAAATGGTTGTGGATCGATGAATACATCTGATACATACATCGAGATCTCTAGTTCTGTTCCCTACCTTCGCATTATTGACCTGCCTGTTGTTCCAGTGATTTCATTTTCACTGCCCAGTTCGTTTATTTTAGTGGTTGCCCCGTCATTCCAATCACAACCTGTAGTTTAATATCTTGAGTTCTAATTAGATTATACATTGTAATTAATAGTCGCTCGGTTCATTTTATTTTTTGTTACGTTCTGACTTCCAATAATGGTTATACGAGTATTTTCTGGGGCTTCTACAGAGCCAGGGTAAAATGGGTCTAAATCGCTGTACGTGTTACATAATATTGAATACCCCAGTTCCTTCCTTTTGTGCTTGTGCTATCTAGTGGAGCGCAAGCCCTAGCAGCAGATGCACAATGATATACATCATATCAAAACGTGTGTTGCTGGAGATTTAATGTAGCTACGTACCCTCGCTCACACTCCCCACCCCAATGCATTTGCTAAAGACTTTAACGATTCTTTAGATTTTAATTAGTACTTGTGACTATACTTAGAACACTTTATATAAACGGAAGAGTCAGCATAGTGACTAAAGCTGCTTTTGGACAACTCGAATTCCTATCTGGGAAAGGAAATTGTTTTACAAAGCGCCCAAAATGGCGCTGGAGCCTACACAACCTCGTATTCTTTCATACTATGGTTATTTTTCCGGGTTTCGAACTGGCGGTCAGTAAACCTAACCACACATCTTCGTCTATCGCTGCGGTTAAGAATGAATGGATTTGTGTCTCCTCTTTTCCTTGCACCTTTATGTCGTGCGGGTTAATTAAACGCAAGGGCAGCTACACAAACGATGTCATAACCATAGATAATGAAATTTAACTAGGCGAAATTCTAGATATTGGAAGCTGTCTTTTTTTGTCAATACAGTATGGATAACCTAACTTAGGAACATTCGTACATTTCAGTTGCTTACTCTCTGTTAGGTTATTTGCTGTAAAGTACTGCCCAAGCACTTACTGACGTGGCGTGAGGAAGATAATGAACAATCTGTGGAGATTCCCTGTCAGAATCGAGACATAAAGCCGAGATAATCCTAGTCTTTATCCTTTTACGTATTTCCGCACACATGCCTACAGCCATGCACCTGCCCTTATATAAAATAACCATTGTTGTTATCCATGCTGACTTGAGGCTCTATCTCTTGTAAAGCACAAAGAAAAATTTTCGTAATGCCAGAAACACGAGACCATAAATTAGTACAATTTTCTGTAAGAGAAAGTTCTTTGACATGATGTGAATATATTGAATGATACAAGCTAAGTATCATGAGTGGCGAATCTAAGGAACACCAGCATAATATTTATATAACTAAAATTCTGCAATAGTGCCTAAATATACACTGCGCCATATTTTTTCCACAGTCATTTCCAGTTTTCTTCCAATAATTATGTGATTAATAGACGCTATGGATTGCTATTGAACATGACATTTTAACAAGATATAAATAAATAAAAATATTTCCTTGCAAGTTGTTGCCAGTATGTGACTCACACTTCACAGACACTTCGTATGCTGTTTCAAAATAAGATATATATATATATATATATCTCTAACGCAAAGAAATTTAGTGTTAAGTGTTCATATTTTTAGCAATTGTTATGTTATAGCACACTAATGCACTGCAGTTTGCTGGTACGGATTTTGTAGGACTCAGAAGTGGAATATCTCAGTCGCTAAAGAGACTGGCTGCTAGCCGAAGGACCAGGATTTGATTTTGGCAGGTATAGGTATATTTTCTGTTCTTACATACAGGTTTGCTGACAGCTCGCAAGCTGTCAGCAAACCTGTATGACATATACCATCGCTGCGTGTACAGTGAAAAACTCCTGGTAATGGACCGAGGAACTGTCCGAAACATGTAGAGTTTTATTTTTATTCTAAAACAAAATTGAGAAATTAGTGCATCTTGGTGGGTTTATTGTAAAAATGTTTCACGATGCACGGTCACATGAACATCAAATTCGTACATTTTCTGTGTCTACCATTGGGTCCAGATCGAGTCCTAGTTCCATGTAGGAACTTTATGCAACGCGTAGACGAGGTTTTACATCTTGAATAAAGCAACAGAGTCTGCAATTGACAGTTCATATGCATGTGGTGTCGAGGATGAGATTTATAGGCCTGTATTTGTTTGTTTTATTTTGGCACAACATTGCCCAGTGGGTCATGGCCTCCTCATTTACGAGGTTTCTAAATCACACAGAACGACGCACCGTAGTCGGTAGGATTCCTCTGGTAGAGTGATCAGCTCATCGCAGAGACCTATACCTGACAACAGACAATACTCACAACAGACAAACATCCATGCCCACGGTGGGGTTCGAACCCACAACCCCAGCAGGCGAGCGGCCGCAGACGTACGGCTTAGACCGCGCGACCACTGGGACAGGCATAGACCTGTATTAGTAATGCTTAATTAGGCATTGTTTTTGTTTTATTATTATTTTTAAATACAAACTAAATGATAAAAAAATTATGTATGTCACAAAAGACACACACACACACACACACATATATATATATATATATATATATATATATATATATATCTGAGAGCATTTCACCATACCTATAACATTCCATTACCTAATGAGAGGATGGTTTTGTTTCAAATTCTTGACAAGTAATGATGATGATGATGATGATGACGATAATGATGATGATAATAATAATAATGATAATAAACCATACTAATACTTACGTAGATATATGTCTCTTGTGAGTGTTGTCAGTTACAAGTCTCTGCAACGGGCTGATCGCCCGTACAGGTGATTTTTACCGAGTGTGATGTGACTAATCATACAGCCTCAACAATGAAGAGACCGTGGCCCAGAAAGGGCTGTTGGGCCACGGAAAAAAAATAATAGCGATAATAAACATGTCACTTTAATTTCAGTGTTTACGAATATGGTCGTGCAATATCCGAGGGTAAACAGCTTCTGCTCTTGATACAGATACTTTGCGTAATTAACACCGGTTCCGAGCATTTGCTTGCAGACCGACTGCAGTTGTATATTGCCACTTTTGAATGTAGTTTTCTGGTCCGAACACACAAGGTCAATCACGTAAATCTGATTGCATTTCCGGGCCAACAAATCTCTATACACACACGTAGACAAACATAAGCATTCCAAACCCACACACCAAATTAAGATCCAGCTTAAGAAATGGAAAATATGTTTTTCAGAAACTTCATATACATTTGATTTTATAATTATTCAAAGTAATATATTACTTCGTCTTAAGTCGCGGCTTCGACCTAACCAGTCGCAGCGTCATATCGCACATTGAAACAAATTGTACAGGGGACTTGTTGTGCAGGTCTACAGGTCTTTTTCTGGCCTTTGCCAAGCCGTGAGAACTACAAAGAAGACAGTGTGACAGTGACGACAATGAATATGCCAGTTCAAGACATACAGGATCTGCAAAATGTCTGTATGTTTTTAAAACACCGATCGTTGTTATCGGTTCAAACAATTTTTTAATATTTTTCAATAAATATATTTTTGCTCCAATTCTATTATGCAGCCCATAAGCCTTTCCTATGGACATACGGAACACTCATGCACACACGTACACAAATTAGCAATATGAACCATTAGCCTAATATTTCCTTATGAGTTTGCTGTGAATTATTGTTCTAAAATAGCTGATATGTTAAAACAGGTTCAGAAGAGCTCTTTGATGTAGCAGGTACTTAATGCAAATTATCATAAGATAAGCTTATGCTGATAATTACAAGTATTTGAGACTTCATAAAAACATAATTTCAATGGCGGAATTTCCGATAGAGGTTATGAATTTTTTCGGAAAGCTGATAGCAGAATAATAGTAAATAGGTTCTTTAGTAATTAATTCATCCTGCCTTCTGTAAGAAAAGTCCGCCAGCGCGCAAGCACACACACACACACACACACAAAATAATTTTACAATTTGTTTAATGTATTTATATTATCTCGTCTCTTGATCCGAGACAAGCACTTTAATCTTATATGTACAGATTGCTGAAAAAAAGTATTTAGGCGTAAAAGCATATAAGAGGGAAACGGTGGCTTGTATCGGATACTTTCTACTGTTAAAGTACGTCAGTGGTATCCAGTTCACTGTGCGGTTTGATGTGTAGATTATGCTATAAGGAAATAAATGCACATGAAACTTTAGTGGGCACAAAACTTAAGCTACCAATTAAGTAACTGAAAGCGATCCGTTGGATGATGATCTAGGAGGAGATCGGAAAATATTAAGTTAATGTAAAAGAGGTTATAAAGATTTGAGTTAGTTTAAAACGGCTTGGAATCCTTTCGTTGATATTAGAGATCGCGTTATTTTGTGTTGCATTAATAGATAGTGTTTTTAAATCAGTAAGTTAGTATTTTTTCTTATGTCATCGTGATGTAATTTTTTCATATTTTCATTCTGCAATTTTTATGAAATAAAAGCTGCATAGCGCTAAGGAAAAGTAGACATTTTACATAGAAGTTTCAAATACACAAGGATTTCTTTTAAATTACATGGCGACTAATTTAAATAAAATTACGGAATCATAACCGTCTGCTCTTAAATTTTAAGCTCATGGTTCCGTGCATCCTAATTCAATGTTAATAAAAATTCAACCAGATTCAACAGTAAATAAATATTTGTACACTGTTGCATCTGGTTGGATTTTTATTAACATCGTCTGCTATTAGTTTACGCTTTTAAGATTTCGATTCTGATTTGTCAAAATGTGGGTATTTTAGCTGCTGAGTTTTTCTATTATAATTTCAGTCACTGCGTTAGAGGAAGCAATAATGTATTCTTTTCCTACTATAAGTGTGAAATTAATATTTTACTTTTGAGAAGTATTCAAATTCGTAGAGAAAAAAATTATTTCACATTTTAGCTGAGGGATCCATTGTGAAACACTCGGCACAAAAGTGTTGCTGCACTGATGCAGCGCAAAATTTGATAATGCATGTAGAATGACTTTACGGTCTGAAGATATTTGTTTTCAGGTCGCAACGTGTAACAGAAACACAACGAAAATGAAAATATAGTGTTTTGTTAACTGTTTAATTCTTTGTGTTTACTTTCTGCATTTTTAGATAATTTAAAAATATTTCTTGACATAAAGAATCATGAATTTAACTTAATTTCTTTGTACTATTACTAGTCCCTAACAGTAGACTCAACAAACCCTATTATTCGTAGTTCTTCTACAAATTTAAGGCTGTATCACGCTTATTAAACTTTGTTAACCCAAGACTTACTGTCAAATACTACAGCAATTATTTGGGAACATCTTTAACAAATCAAAATTCTATTCCGGAAGAAACTGAGAGCAGATTGAGTTCAGGAAGTGCTGCTATCATTCGGTGCAGTATCTTTTGTCTTCCAGGTTGCTATCCAAATTTTAAAATCAAGATATATAGAATTACAATTTTGCCTGTTGTTTTGTATGGTTGTGAAACTTGATCTTTGACATTGAGGGAGGAAAGGATGCCGAGGGTGTTTGAGAACATGGTGTTGAGGAGAATATTTGGGCCTAGGAGGAACGAGGTAACGCTGGAATGGAGGAGAATACATAACAAGGAGCTAAATAATTTGTACTCCTCACCCAATATTGTGCGGGTGATAAAATCGAGAAGAATGAGAAGGGCTGGGTATGTGGCGCGTATGGGTGAGGAGAAGGGGTGTACAGGGTTTTGTTGGGGAAACCGGAGGGAAAGAGACCACTGGGGAGACCTAGGCGTTGATGGGTGGATAATATTATGATGGATATCCAGGAGGTGGGATGTGGGTATATGGACTGGATTGGGCTGGCGCAGGATAGAGATAGGTGGCGGACGCTTGTGAGTGCGGTAATGAACCTTCGGGTTCCATGAAATGCGGGGAATTTCTTGACTAGTTGCGAACCAGTTAGCTTCTCAAGAAGGACTCTGCACCATGGAGTAAGTAAGTAATACAGCAATTTAACGCCACACACACACACACACACACACACACACACATATATATATATATATATATATATATATTATGGTATCGTATTAACTCGGATTTCTCATCAGTGTGTATTCTTACGCCTTCTCCGTAACGCACACTAAAATCGCGTTTCCCCTCTGTTTGAGATAACCCTAGCAAGCGAAGAAAGTAGAACTTCCTTAAATCACAAAAGAAAAATATTTTGTTTGGCCTATTGGGGTCAGTGTTTTTGTACAGTCACAGGTGAAAGCGAAGGGACTGTGCCACTGCAATTTAGAAAAGTCGTGACGTTGTACGGGGTCAGTATGCCTTCATTTGTGTTCTGAAGAAGGAAACAAAAAACTGTGACCTCAATTTTAGGTTTCTTTCTTTTCACTCCTTTCCTCCTCCACAAACACATGTGTTGTGACTATATAGATTCATTACCATGAAAGATTGGTTTATTCTGGTAGATCAAACCGGAAACCAGGTTAATGTCTGACTGTTATCCGAAACCAGATTTTTTTTTGGTATTCGGCACAGACCTAGCAGGTACGCAGTTAAATACTTTTGGTGTTTCTAACATTTACCTGAATTGTGCCTGTCTTCTATATGGGTGTGATACCTGACGTGTCACATTGAGGGTGGAAAGTAGAAAAAGCGTTTTCGAGAGTAGGGTGCAGAAGAAGATATTTGGGCCGAAGGGGGTCGAGAAAACAAGGGAGGGGCAAAGACCGCATAACGAGGAGATTTATGATGTGTAGTCCTCCCTTCACCAAATATTATCCGGGCGACCAAAGCAAGACGAATGAAATGGGCTGCGTACATTGCACATATGGGAGGCAGGAGATGTGCATTGAGACTTCTGGTGGGAAGTCCTGAGAAAAACAAGTACTTGGAAGACCTGGGGGTATAGATGGGAAGGTAATATTAAAATGGATCTTAAGAAGGACAGGTGGTGGAAACTTGTGAAAGTGGTAATGAACTTCCATATTCCATAAAATGCAGGAATTCCTGGACTAGCTTAGATCCCGTTAGCTACTCGAGGATAACTCTGCTCCTTGATGTTAGTTAGTTATTTAGGTAATCAGCTAACGCCTGGCTCAACAAAATTTTCTGATAAGGATCAATTAACACGAGAGCTCCATTTCTTCCATACAGCCTCTACAGTAACACGTGATGTTCAGAAGGAACTGAAGCTTACTGGAGAGCAATTCAATAAAATATTAAATATTTTGTTACAATCATAATGGCCTATAGTTTATTTTACACAGATATTAATGGTGTTGCTTTACAATTGCACATATTGTATCAAAGTTACATGTGTCATAGGCAGGACTGTGTTACAACAAGGTGCATATTGTATTTTGGTTTCAGCGACACAAAACACGTTAAATGTCAGTGCATTCTGCATAGGAAAAGACCGCAACAATCCGAACCAACTTTCTGAGTTTACATAAATGAAGGAATAGGGTTATCAGTGTAGATAATACATTGATTACTTATAATGTATTCTTTATTCAGTAGATACCAGGAAATAAATGGTGGGAAATAGGAAAGTAAGTACCGTATAATTCGAGTTTAAGACGTACATATTTTTCACGCTTTTCCGAACTGAAAATTAAGGTGCTTCACACTTCGAAAGTCTCGAACACATCATTTTCCTCGGAAATCACGCGGCCTCGCTGGAAGAGTAGCAAATTTTACAGACAATGATTTTTTCCTCAAAATCCCATTTGATTATTGCGGTTCTTCTTAAGTTAGCAGGCGTATTAAGTTTGAAGTAATACCTTACTACTTTTAGGCCAGGAGTTCAAGATTTGGGAGTGAAGTACTGTAAAATAGCAAATGTAGTCACTATATTCATGTTAACATTAAATTAATTTAATTGGGCCGGATATATCAGAAAATTACGCTTCATGAGTGATGGGAAAGAATGTTAAGCTACGGATGCAGGAGTTTCATAAATCAAGGAGAATGGGACCTTAATAAAATTTGGCACGCATTAGAAGTAAGAAATAATTACAAAATTACGGCCAGAAAACCTGAAAGAAGGAGCCAATATAGGATAACTCAACAGTAAATGCGAGAGTAATATTAATATTGGCGATTGAGCAGCAGTATTGAAGGGAATTGTTTGGATTCTTTTAGGTGAGAATAAAGAGCTTTGATTTCAGTAAAATGCTGAGAATTTCTTGAGTTCTCAAAGAAAATTGTAGTTTCTTCAACAAAAGAGGAATTTGCACACTATTTTCTTTCCTACCGCGAGAACGTAACAGCAAGTTTATCTTAAATTTGTCTGAACCTCGGTGTTAAATAATTACACAGCCAGGGCGACGTGTGACACAAGCATGAGTGACGTGTCCGGTGAAAGTAGGTTCTGAACAGAGCAGACATTTCGGCTGACGCTGTGGGCAACGAATACATAGTACGTGTTGCTCAAGCACTGTCACCAGAGGGCACTATAACTTGGCTCACGACGACATTACAACGTGTATTACACACGAGACAGATCGAGATAAAGATGCTCATTAGACACCTTAGTGCGTGTTTAATGGCACTGCAGAATTTTATTCACTGTAAGACTTGAATAATTACCTAGCACAATAGTGCAGAGTCATTCGTAAGCAGCTCATAAGACGAAGAAAATTCTCTTCAATCTGCATATCTTCATATCTTCAAGTTCCTTAAAGGAACTTGAAGATATTTTACTTTTTTCACAAAACTTGATGCCCTGAGCCAAAACTTGAACAGTGTGCCCAGGTCAGAACTTCTAGCCCCCATCTCAATCCGAAACAGGTGGACCACCCCTTATCCACTATTCGCCATAGCTTTCGCAATGCACTGGACTGGAGGAATAACGCTATACTGTATGGCTTTGTAGAACAAAATGAATTTTTATAATTCACGAATACAGTACTTTGGAATTCATTTGGTACTTCAGGATTATTAGAATTTGATAATTAATTATCAAACTGCAATGTTTCGAAACACAGGTAATCATATCATAAGCGCTTTCTAAAACTGCGGAAAAGCGTATATTCGCATCGTCATGTCTGTTCATCCGTCTGTCTGCATGTAACAACTCTGCTCCCATTCAACGGATTTTCATGAAATTTTTAGTATTTTTCGAAAAACTGTCAAGTAATTTCATGTTTAACTAAAATATTACAAAAATAATTTTTCCGTACATGAAGACCCACGTATATGTACGATAATATTTCGCTCGGTTCTTTTAGGGATGAGAAATGTGTCAGACAAAACTTGTACAGGAAATCAAAACACACATTATCGATAACTAGTTTTCGAAAATTGTGCAGTTTATGAGACAATGTGGAAAAACAATTTTAGAGTCGGACAGGCCACAGAAGAAAATATAGCGCATTGCATGTTGGAAAAGTAATGCTACATACACACACAATATATTTATCTCAGTAATTAACCAACTTGATGCACAAAATTTTTTTTTCAGTAAGTTTATTTCATGCCTTTATATGTTTCGAGCACATGTGTTCATCACCAGGAGGTCAAAATTGCATTACACAGCCTCTGGTATCATCACACATATAGGTGGCCATCTCGTGCACAACCTGTGCACGAGATGGAGACATATAGGTGTGATGATACCAGAGACTGTGTAATGCAATTTTGACCTCCTGATGATGAACACATGTGCTCGAAACATGTAGAGGCATGAAATAAACTTACTGTAAAACAAACATTTTGTGCATCAAGTTGGTTAATTACTGAGATAAATATACTGAGATGCACGGTCAGCAAAACGTCAAAACTCACAATATGTAATACTTATTGCTTCTCCACTGCAACAGTGGTTGCACGAACGACCCGCAATATTACGTCATACGCACATTTCAGGTCTTTTTCATTCTGTAACCTGTAAATTATAACAAAGTAGAAATAACATATAAATTACCACCTTTGTGTTTAGTCCCCCTGCTGTCCAGCGAGTCAGTCAGTTGTATGACAAAAGGAGAGAGATACCTGGATCCTCATGTAGAAGGAGTTGAGGTCGAACGCGTCTCATGCTAAGCTTAACGTACCGATTCATGTAATTACGGGGAGAGGGGACAAGGTAGATAGAAGCATTTGGTTTCGAACTCTCCCAGGCCTAACGCACCTAAGTCTTAAGACAAGTACTTTGTGCCCCATGACGGCACAAGGTAATCACTATAAGGACTGGGTAAAAGGCAGGAAAATAGAGTAAAGGAATTTCAGTTTTCTACAGGAACAAATAATTTTTCCCTTCCACAAAGCTTCTAGACTAACTTGTTTCAACATGGTTAGAGACCCACCTTTGGTTCGCGAAGCTATTCTGTGAGGGTCAGAAAGCAATAATTCTTATGACAATGCAAAGCACATGCGCCATATTTTCAACTGAGGCCTGTCCGGCTGTACAGTATTTTATTACATTATCTCATAAACGGTACATTTTTTCGAAAAAAAAAGTTTATTGAACATAAAATATGCGTTTTTCTCTATAAATTGGTCGGAAATATTTTTTATTCTAAGAAGAATTGAGCAAGATGTGATCAAAAATGAATATTGGTTATGTAAATTACTCTTATAATTATCGTATAATTTAAGCACGTTACGCCCCTTGTATTTGATTTATAGAATTAACTACTAGAGTTACTTCCTGTGGAGAAGCAAATAATAGCTTACCTTGAAAATACCTATGTTCTCCACCATTAATTTAAATCGAAGTTTCGGAGCCACCTTCCCTACAGCTTCTAGTGTAATCTGTTCGAACTCTGCAAGATCGACTACAATGCTATCCCTTCCTAACCCAAAGGTCTCCAAAGCAATTTCTTACCTGAAGAATTTCTGCCAAACTATACACGGATTTCTCAGTTTCGATGCACGTTCATACATCCCTTCGTTCGGTAAAGGTGCAAATCATGAAGATCGTCTGCCCCTTTGCATGAAAGACAATGTGTAGGTGGACAAGTGGGTTGTTAGAACGTTTTTTTTTTAATTTTTTAAAATGAATTTCACAGTGCGGAATATTGTGAAAGCCAAGGGTACAAGCTATTTGTGCGTTGTTAAGAATTATACACATTTCATGGAAAATAATTCTTCTCAAAGCGATACACATAATTTTTTCGTCGACAGGGATGGTATTTCCTACATCCAAATGTTACGAACATGTTTTATAAGTGTTTAACTCCGCGGTGACCATGGTCTGTGTAGGTTAGTAGAATTTAGGTTTAAGGGCCCTCCTGGCACTACATCCTCCTATATCACCACTCACATCATCGGGACAACGTAACTGCGCCTCATGGGCGTCCCAGTCTCAGAAGTCGGTTGCACTCCTGCCATGCCCAGGAGGGAGGACCACGAAGTCCACAAGGACATGTGGTGGCATTGATAAAAAGTCTAACTGAGAATTGATCCCAGTAGCCACAAATATGTGTATAACAAGTATTCTGATTCCTAGGCCGGTTTAAGATATTTCTGGGCCCATTGCACACATAAATATTGCGATATGACCATGCAGACACGTCAAAGTTACCTTATATTTGCAATGTTAGAATTAATGTAAAAGTCACAATTTCACAAAATTTGAAAGGCAACCAGAACTGTGCATCACTCCCCCAACGCGGAACTGCAGGTTCCCACGGAGCTGCGTAGAATTCTGTAGCCTTATAGCACTGACTGTACCTGCTTTAAAAGCAGGATATTAAAAGTATATATATATATATATATATATTTTAATTTGGGGTTCATGTATTTCAGAAACTTTGTGCACTCACTTCTGTCTTCTTTAGGCTATATCGTTAGTGAAATTATGAGATACGTATTTACCTTTTGCTCGGTTTTGGCTGGAGCCACAACGCGTGTGTCTCGGATTAAAAATCAGGCCAGTGTTTGTTGTGTTTGTGTAAGGGCACCCTTTACATCGCTTTATATGATGTGTTTCTTCATGTGCACACTTCGCATCTTCCTGTTGCTTACCCTTTCTGTACTTGTGCATATATAGAACAGTTAAACCTCGGTTTGTTATTGCAAGGACTGAGAGAACAAATAAATCCAAAGGAGATTAAATGCTCACAGTAAAAGGCATAACTAATTACGTTATAATCTTTATATCCATATAATTTTTAATTTAATTGTACGGAATGAATGCACAATAGTATGAAAGCCGCAAGTGTTCAAATGTTTCCGAGCATTTTGTCCAAGCCAACTTGACAATTTGAGATATTTTAGTCCTGAGTCTACAGGCTACAATTTTTGGGTAGAAATTATTCGTTGTTTTCATGGGACAAATATAAACAACTTCAAGCAAACTTGCATTCATTATCTGAGAAAATAAAGAGTTCAATGATGTAATGGTAAATCTACGTGATAAAATAAAGTTCCTGAAGTTCTGTAAAGTTAATGAGAGAAGTTTTCGGTACATGCTAATCATATTTCAAGATAGTAAGAGTAATTGTCCATTCTTAGCACAATTCAGCCTGTACTCGTAATAACCTTTAGTACGACTACATTAAAATAATAACATTAACAACCAATGATACATCTAGCGGGGCAAAGGCAGTGTTGTTGAAATGCGTCGTTAGATCTTGCCTACCCCTTTTAATCTATTTCAGTTCCTTCTAATGCCTCTATGGCAATATTGAACACAGACCGTGAAGTAAAAACTGACACAGTATTAGTATTGCGTGTCCCCCTTCCACGGCCGTTCCTTAACAGGGAAATGGTGACGTGGCTGTTTGCATTCCGCTCTGACCTTGTGGAGTTATACCGATAACTGTCGATCTGTCTGCCGAATTCTTCCGATGATGAACGTTAGACTTATTACAGTCGTGGCGAGACATGGCGTTTGAATGCAAAAGTGATATTGTAAGTCTGTGAAGTATCTCTTTTATTTAGTGATCTTAGTGGTGGAAATGTTACATAACCACGTGACAAATGTGTGGAATCTTGTAGTGTGTTTTGTGTTGTATGCCGTGTGTTGTGAAACATTATATTGTGCAGTGAAAGTGATATGAAACCTGGAATGAAAAAAACAAAATGTCGCTTCTATCTGTTTCGTTCTTTGCATAAGCCAGGTGAGTCTGAAGTTGCTTGCGTAGTGGAGGTTAGAGAGAGTTAGAACATACACAGTCCAATGCTTTCACGAACAGGTATATTATTGTGCAAACAAACATACTATCCCTACTGAGATCTATATATGTACGAGTACGTATTTGATTTTTCTGAAGTAAATACCTCTCTGAAAATCTTTAAATATAAAAATTATCTTCCAAATTAATTTGAAAGCTATTTTGTTTAAATGTTGTTGATTATGCCCCCAAACAATATGTTACAAGAATAATATTCCGTGATTCTCTTCAGCTTAGTTAAGAAAGAAACTGTCGTTGAGAACAAGTTTAAACAAAATGACTGTACTTAACCCATAATCAATTGTTATGCTAAATCAAATCTCTGTTACTGTTCAAGGACGGGGACAAACCGTGCGAAATATATGCGTCGTAGGACTCCCCCAGGGTTTCTTGCATAACCGGCCGGCTAATTAAATTAGATATCAGAGCTGAATAAGCTGCTATCTGCATTAGTAATCAAAACTCTGCTTTTCCCATACTCTGTATTTATGTTTTTGCGTGATGATCACGATAATTGACGATTATTTCCCTAAACTACATAAAGAATTGGCCCGAATAATAGAGATTTTATTAGTGTGTGTTCAGACACTGGGTTTTAAAATATAAGTGTAATTCTTATTAATTTCCTGCTTGTAGTGACTAAATTGTCCAGGTAGGTTTTTTTAAAATTAAGTTCAGAACATCAAGCTCTCAATGAAGGATTTTTTTTCTCTTGTGAATTTAAAAAGTAACCAATAAATTATTTAATATGTTCTTACATTGATTAACACTCATATTTTTATTTATCTTTCACTGTCATGTAATAAACATTTATGCATATTCTGTAATATTTAAATAACTTATCTGCGTTTTGCTCACACAATGTATTTAAGTTTCTTAGGACTGTCAGGCTGAATAAAGGTTAGTTCTTTAAAGAGATTCAACTGGGTCTTTATGAAGAGAAGACGATTTTATTCTGTAGAATAGGAGCTAAATTTTTATGCAGAATATATATTTTACTGGCCATGGCTAATTTTTGTGGTTTTTCCAGTGTAAAAGCCAAAAATCTTAAGCATGCTTCGGAGAACAATTGGTGCAGTTTTGCTAAAGGTAGGATTAATATTTACTCGTACAGGTACGTCATGCATTTTCCTTTGACCAAGTAACTCCAGTGCATCAGGGGTTTCTTGATTCTTTCCTCTAAAGCGTGTGTTTACAACCTGCACTTACGTAACATATTTGATAATGGATTTATTTCAGTCAGTCTTCTTCTGTGGATGATAGATGCAGCAGTTTTGTCTCTTTGATTTAGCCCATGTATACTTGGTTTGTCACACTGGGGGAAGAACATAGACAAAGAGCGTCTAAGAATAGGGCGCTGAGATGTATATTATGGTTTAAGAGGAAGAAATAGGGAGAAAACTGGATAAATTTTGTCATAGGGATTTTCATACTTTGTAACTCTCAACAAATATCATGCCAGTGACAAAATCAAGAAGATTGGGAGGGGCAGACGTGTGGCACGTATGAGACAGAGAGATGAAATGCTTACAGGGTATTGGTCGGGAAACCCGAAAGTGGCCACTTGAAACCCACATGAATATTTGGAAAGGTAATATTAAAGTTGATCTTCAAGAAGTAGGATACAAAACGTGGACTGCATAGATTTCGTCCAGGATAGGGAAAAATGGCGGGCACTTATGACATTGTAATATAACTTCGAGTTCCATAAAATGAGGAGATTCCTTTTACCAGTTGCAGAACTGTTAGCTTCACAAGAAAGACTCTGCTCCATGGCGTAAAATTGGTTCTTATTTATAAAACTCTCCTCTGGCAGGTATGGGAAATTGTCACATTTGAGAGTACAGTCTTCACCACACCACAATAATAAAAATTGAAGTGTGGTATACCCCGAATATGATTCAATATATAAAAATTTCCTGATTGCTAGGTTTATGAATTTTGGCTGCTACCAAGTAATATAAAAATGTTCGGAATCTAAATCTGTTTCCCGTCATTATGTATGGAAAGTATGTTCTTATCACCAAACAGCCACCTTGCGGTACACGACTACGTCACTACGAGCACCTTGGATCAGGATCCATTCACGGATGATGCTAGAACACTTACAATAAATTTTAAGAAAAATAATTACAGAAGTGTCCACGAAAGACTGAGGATAAGAGAGGAGGTGTAACGGTAACAAAAGCCACCATATATCGAGAATAATTTTGCCCATACATTTTCATATTATCACCGCAACAAAAGGGAATTAAATTCCACAGAGACGAAAGAATTTTTAAAAAAACCACGCTCACGTATAAAAGTTCGTCGCCGTTCCTAGTGCCGTAAAAATGGATTCCTCCCCCCCCCCCAAAAAAAGGAAGCGAGAGTGATTCCTAAAACGGTAAATATTAAGGCAAAATCTAAATTATATGGATTTCTTATATCCATGGTTCTTTTCGCTTTGCAGATAAATGTTTTTGTTACCGAATTATTTTTGTAATAGCTAATTTGTGTCAGCGTCACACCAAAGGGCTCTCACAGGTTTTATTGTTTATTTTGCCACAACATAAGATTATTGTAATTTTTGTTGTTCTGTTTGCATTCATAGGTAGTGTTCTCCTAGTTCATAGTCCATCATTTTGGACACAGAGTCAAAACAAACTGAATTTCACTGCATTCTTTAGAAAGTCATGGGAACTCAGTAGTCGCTTTGTACAAATAATGGTAGTAAATTTAACAACATTTTTAACAACACTCTATTTTAATATTATAACCGTCATTACCGTAAACATAAAGCTGCGCACGCCGTAAACAATCTGGCATGTATTCGTGAGGTACCAGTTGCGAATCTCAGAATGGATATGGACCACCCTGAACGAGGTTCTTCACGTTTTTTCACTCCCCTTGAAAAATTAAGGCATGGTAATATAAATTAAGCTACAACCGCTTTTTTCCACTTCTTTTCTAATAATGTCACATCCATTTGTTAGATAAGATACGCTGTGGACTACTGACAGAATTTAAACCAAAATAAAGCAAGATATTTTATAAACATACCCATTATCATGACTAGCAATTCTGCTGCCAATTCAATTACGTTCGTCACTCCTGCCTTCATCCACCATCTTAAGTGTAGGTTCTACAGATATACCTGCAGTCTTCTCTTGAGGTATGCTAGCTTTCTGCACGATCAGGCATACTTACATACTAGCTCGTACATTTAACCACACACTCACTTGGTGTTGGCGTAATGTTGTGTAGGTGATTAAACACAAGTGCATGATGGGTCAGATAACTACCTTGCATGACTCTACTGGGACTTGACCTCGCAGTCCCCACGAAAGGACAGCCTTCTTATTAGCAGCATTTGTTGATGACATGACTGTCCAACTTCTAATTGGACATTGAGGTAAACACATCCCAGACCACTGTGAGATTTGCAGCAAGGCTTTACAGCCGGAAGTTGCCTCGTCTGCTACTTTTTATCTGTCGATCACATTGAGAGACATTAATTAGAATAATTACGAGTACGCACCATATTTTTCTTGTTGAAGTCATACGTCAGCAATTAAAAAATGAATAATTTATTCGTAGTTTCTAGTTGGGGTAACTTATTCAGTGTACTGAATAGACCACGGACTGGATGACAAAGGAGTCATGGTTGGAATGCCGGCACTGGAAAGAGGTTTCGTTCTTCTGCATATCGTCTAAATTACTTACGGTACCATTTCGACCTTATATTTAATGGGTACAGGAGCTTTTTCAGGGAAGCAAAGCTCTTGGTGCGTGAAGCGGACACACGCAATGCTGAGACTAATCTTGAGTGGTTATGTATACCACTCTCGTAATATATCAGGGCATCCTGGTATATTAAGCTTAAAGCAAAGCAGTCCCATTACAGGCCTGGAGCGGCCCAGGGGGTTCCAGGAAGTTAAGGTTCCCAGATTTCGTGACAACGGCACAAGGCTAGTGGTAGGTTGTCAGCCTTACGCACCGGCCGCCTTTACCCCCAGGAAATATTCCTGGTACTCATTTCTGTTAGAGGCTGAGTCGACCCCAGGACCATAGTGCGATCGGAAGGATTTTATGTCAATAAAAAATCCACTGATACGAGCTTGGATCGAACCAGCGACCTTCCGATTTGTAGCACAGCACCTTAACCACTGTGCTACCGCATATTAAGCTTAAAGACAATTCAATTTTGGGTTTACCTGTGCCCACAAGAAAATTTTACTATATTTTTACATTCTTGTTGTTATGTAGAATACATAAGTACTTATATTTAGGTGCATGACACTTCGAATGCTTTTATAATCACCACCATTCAATTATCGGCTAAGAAACTGTCCGTTATTTTCTGATAAATATGGTATTATAATCAGTGACGTCGGATTATACGTAGGTTACAAACGCATAATTTCTTACAATGCTGGTTTGGTATTTGAATACATTTCAGTTTAAGGTTTTCTTTCCTGATAAAGTAGACATACGCTCTGTTGTCACTTATACCCAACGTCGATTCATGATCATTTGGAACTGGAAATGTAGAAACTTATGAAATGTTCAATACTATTAACCGCTAAAGAAAATTACGTTAACATCGTAGGTCGTAATATTCAGTGCGTCAGTACTAAAATCCATGAACTTTCACCACACAGTGTCATTCATACAGTAAAAAAAAAGCCCATTTTCCCATAAGCTAAATTATTTATTTATTCCTTTTACTATTGTAATAAAACTGTGTTTTATCTTAAGTATTATGAACTTAGTAATTTTTAAGAAGTTACCTAATAACAGGAGCATTAATAGAAATTTTCCCATACAACACAATGATTGTTGATGATAATGACAGTGCAACAGCAATTCTTGTATTGGTGCTGCATAAACATCATAAAGGCAAGCTTAATTAAACTACGTTTAAAAAATTCTAGTTCAGTTTTCTAATCTGAATCTGTAAGAGCACAAGGGCGTTTATGAATCCAGCACGAATAAATAATTGCAAATTATACTGCTTATCCATTTACGCAAATATCAATATACAAAGAAAGAAGTTGCTGTCATGTTAAAATGCAATTCAGTTCTTCAACACACACACACACAAGGATGTGCGCTAATACAATGAAACTAAGCAGTCTGTCTAAAACAGTAAGAAAAATATGAGGTAAATTTTGGTGTTGAATGAACACAAAAAGTAATCCATTATTAAATGTTATTATTTCAGAAACATAGTGTCTTTTGTAAAAAAAATACGAGCGAAACCTTTTATTTATAACCTCTCTTTATTTACCAAAGAATGCCGCAACACCGAGGTTTTTTGACGGGAAGTGTGACCAACGGAAAATACTTTCTTTTAGCAGTCAAAAGAATCTCTTTTGCAGTTACTGAGTTGAGAGCCTGATAAGGCTTAGCTACTCTAACGTGACGTGTCTTTAACTGATATTTTTTTCGCTGCCCGTTAATTTTTAAATGCAATAAATACAAGTATCACAAAAGTGTGTCATACGATAAAAACCCATTTACAGTCTTGTAATTTACGTAAGAGTATTTATTATTATTATTATTATCATTACTTGACTGACAATTGCATCACTGTTGACTGTCATTGTGCAGCGTAAGTATTTAACAAGATTGCGTCACTTTCGTTTCAGTTAATTTTTTATTTTATTTTATTTTAGTTGTAGGATTGATTTCATAAACCAAAATCAAACCACCTTCTAACTTAGTTACAGACATGCTAGCCTACCAACAATGAATACTATCAGCCCTGTTACGTTAAACATTGCAGAAATTAGACAGCTCCAAACGGAAAGGTAGGCCGCATATTTAAACGTGGTTTCTTGTACGATCGGCGTCAAGTGGTGGAGCAGTTACTTGAGACACTGCGCTACGAGCTAGAAGGTGAGATTTCGATTTCCGATGGTGTCTTTGGAAATTTCCATTTACATAATCCTTCCGGCTGCACTCTAGGGCTGGGGTAGACCCAACCTATAGCAGAAATGAGTACCAGGAATATTTCTCGGAGTGGGGGGTAAAGGCGACCGGTGCGTAGAACTGACAACCTTACCATCTTAATGTGCCCAATGTCTTGAACTCTGCGATCCTCAACCTCCTGGAACCCTGAAGCCTGTCCAGGCTTGCATAGGGATTGTTCTACTTTTATTTTATTTTTTACTGTTACTTTTCTCATCGTAACGTATTTGGTACAGATCTGACTTTTTACCATTTTGCTCCTATTGGCTAAACGAAGTAAATCGTCACATAACGTTCTGTCTATATTCATGCATATAATTCCTGCGAAACTGAATATAGATCGCTGTGCCTGCCTTGTTTTATGTTGTGGACGCTGACAGAAGAGTAAACCAAGATAAGTACTTACCTATGAATCTTCCACCATATGAAAACCGATTCATTATTACGAACTAATTTTTTATGTCATGTCATTAAGGAAATGGTGCAATGTTGTGAGGAAGTCCAGAGAGGCCGGTAACTGAATTTTATTATGCAGAATTTACTCCATTGTGAATGTTTTTAGAAAAAAAATTCTACTGACAAGGTGTAAATAACTCTCTTGTAGATAAACGGTAATAAATATACCTTAGTGAAGGTGTTTTTAAGAATTATATGTCAGGATACTGCAATCCACTTTCCCTTTTTTCTGCACATTCCATTTACGGAATCTAATGAAGAAATTTTGTTTTAGGGACTGAAGATTAATTGAAACTAAATAAAAGTGCACAATGGCTCTCTCTGAAATTACACTGACTATAAAAATATGTATCCAGAATATGATTTTTCGTAGAAAATTGCTAATTCCTCTTAAAAATAACATTGATGATATTACATAAAAACTTATTTTCGTGTAGAAAATAGACAGGGTTTCCCTCAACCGCCGAAAACAAAATTGTCATCAAAGAGGCATTTAAGAATTTGAGATTGTCTGACAGCTAACACTCAGCTTCTCCACATCAAAACCAAACTTGTCAGTTTCTCAGTTTCAAATATTTCATGACAGTGCACTGATACTAAACTGCGAGAATAAAACCCGTAAATGCATGAGCAAATATATAAATTTATTACATTATAATCTTGCATCTCAGTATATTTATCTCAGTATTTAACCAACTTGATGCACAAAGTATTGTTTTATAATAAGTTTATTAAATGCCTCTACATGTTTCGAGCACTATATGCTCATCATCAGGAGGTCAACATTTTATTATACCGCATTTGGTATCATCACACCTATAGGTGTGATGATACCAGATTCTGTGTCATGCAATTTTGACCTGATGATGATGAGCACATGTGCTCGAAACATGTAGAGGCACGAAATAAAACGTATTGTGAAACAAATTTTGTGCATCAATTTGGTTAAATACTGAGATAATTATAATCGTTGCAAATATCTTACATGTTTCTGTCACCTTTCGTGGCCATCTTCAGGGAAGTGTACAATTATAAAATATTAAGGTTTAAAGTGAGTGAATTAAATGCAGAGTTTCTAACACTACAGCAGGCGATGTCTAGTTACCAGTACACATTAAACAGTTAAATAATATGTAGACTAATTAACACACTTGAATTTCCGGTTTTTAGAACATAAAAAAATAACACGTGAGGCGAATAACAAAATTAAAAATGAAACTGTTAATAACAGTAGAAATATGTATATAAAGTTTAAAAGTCACAGAATATTTCTTTAGGTAAATACTGCTTCAGGAATTTAATATAGGGAAAACAGTATGAGAGTTTCCAACTTACAGAAAATATTGTCGTTACCACTGACAGAAGATTGGACAGGGTAAAATCCATTATGTGTTAAATAAAGATATCATCAGATACTTAATTTTATAACGTTGCTCAAGAGTAGGACTAATAAAATGCTAACTGATTTTACGATACGTCAGCGCGATCTAACATAACATGCCAATAAATACTAGGTTTAAAAACTTATAAACTCATGTCCATTTGCAGGCCTTGTATTTTTCCGGTAAAAGTCAAAAGTGATAGTAACAGATATATTTTAAGAATATTTTTATATTCGTATAATAATTTCTTAATTAAATTAGCATCTTCTTCCATGGATCTCATTAACCATACTATAAAAAAATCAATGTCTCATTTCATAGCTTTGTGGCATGACTTGGTAAAGGAATATTTACAATAAAATAACTTGTATTCACACCCATTATTGCAAAAAGCCAGTCAGGTTTCTTCATGTAGTTTATAGGGAAGTTGCTCCCATTTCTGTCAGAAAAATGCATTACAGCCCGAAGGAACATTTTACCAGTTTCAGTATTTTGTACTTTAAGGGCCTCGTGACCGACGCGGCTCCCCAGCTGCGGAATTAGCAGGGCCCAACTTTATATACGCTACTGTACATACAAAAGACTATAGTGTAGGTTTGTATGTGCATATACATACAGTATATATTTATTTAATTAGCTTATATTTCATATAGTGAGCGAAAGAGTGACATTAGTTCGTTTCAATATTCTAGGGAGCTTCTTTCAGAGAAAAGGTATATGAAGAATTTTTTAAAACTAGACTCTGTTGCGAACATTCTGTTAACGCTTGAATTTGACGTATGTTTGTCCGTGCATCGTTGTATATGCATGGAGAAGGAAACCAACTAGATGCTACTGAATGATTTATTGCACTTGTAATCTGTTCAACATATTTCGGCCACTTATATGCCCATCATCAGGATCTAGAGACTATAGTTGTGTTATTACCGCATAAGGTGTGTAATGCCTTGGTCGCTGCGTCCGGGATGAGGGAAGCTGCTCGAGCAGCTCCCCTCATCCCGGACACATAGCCTGCAGCCCTGCCCCTGACCGCCGACCACCAGCAAACAAGGCATTACACTCCATATGCGGTAATAACACAACTATAGTCTCGGGCTCCTGATGATGGGCATATAAGTGCCCGAAACATGTTGAGCAGATTATAAGTGCAATAAATCATTCAGTAGCATCTAGTTGGTTTTCTTTTTACGGATATTCTGTTAACGTGTTCTGACCCCGAAATCTCCTTCACGTGAAGTGGGGATCTGGGGAATATAACGGGGTTCAGTTTAGTCTAAATTTGACTTAAATACTTTTAATAGATCAAACACAACGATGGTTAAAGTATGCGAATTCGTTAACCGCCCCCAAAAGTCACTTTCACGAGCTAGTCTAAGAAAGCTGAGAAACGTTGTCACTCGCTTCCCGGTATATGTTTTCAATACACATAAACGCAGTAAACTTAGTTGATAGAAGTTATGAAATTTATAAAATTAATAACGCGTTGCAGACACTGCTGTTTCGAAATGTAAGTTTGCAGGTTAGCATTTGCTGCTTGCGGTTATTTAGATCTTTGAACAAATTTTCATTTTTATACATTTTCGTTGAGAGAAATGTGACGAGATGACGAGGAACTTCGTAAGGGCTACTACTGCCAGTTGAATCTCAGCTGCCTTTAGGTTCAGTAGTATGTTAACCCTTATCGTGCTAACGTGGAGAATATGGTGAGCTCCTAATAATACTAGTAAATGGTAGACGGGATTTAACTCGGCGTTTAAAGGGTTAATAATATCACTATAGCCTTGTTGAAATATCTATTCAAAATATGCATAATTCGTTACTTCCTGTGGACGGGAATGTTAATAACTACCCAATTAATTTAATTTTTTAATCCCTTCTTCTCTGTTTCCAAACGTGTCGTTCCTCTTTTTCGCCCTAGCTTTTATTTGTATTAACAAAATTTTGTTTCCCTTCTTCCTTCCACTTTTACATTTTCCCCTCATTTTTTACCCTTTTAATACTCATACTGTAAACCGGGATGAAACAACCGATATAGCGACTAGGATACGGGCTGGAATATGGAAAATTCCTGTTTAGATTCCATATGTGGAAAAGACATTTTCTCTTTTTCCAAAGGTTTAGAACGGTCTTTGACCCCACAGAGTCTCCTTTTCATTGGGATTCCTCACAATAATCTAATTCCTGTTTGCTGTTTTAAAAAATCCTGGACTTATATTTGCAACAAACATTATTTGCCATCTCCTGTACTTAACCACAGAGTCCGATCTCATCTTCTTTTTCAGTGTCGTAACTTATAAGTACCGCGCTGTAGCAGATAGGCTGTCCTATAAAAACACACAGATATACTTGACGCAGTAAAATTGGGGCACTGTACTACAACAGGGCCCCAATTTTTAATCAACAGAATTTCCAAAGCCTAAAAATTGGAAAAAACATAGAATTATAGGTCTGTGTCACGCTTTATAATTTGGTTGAATTTAGAATTTTACTGCATGCTACAGTGTGTTCAGGTACATACATCTAAAGTCTGCAAGTTTTCACCAACAGTTTAAAGTCTTTTGTTAACTATAGTATGTGCCAGACACTATAACGTTAATGCACTAAGCACTTTTCGGCACAGTGTAGGCAGTTTATGTTTTTTGTGTGACTGTCACAGTAAACAGCAGTTCCTTCCCTTAGAAATACTAAGGGATAGGTTGCTATAGCGGAGACGTGGAAAAATAGCTTGCATCTGTGAAGTAACAAGGAAGACAAGATGCACACTACTTCCCGTCTAACAGGTTCCTTTATATATGTAGTATATGTAGTATATCCGGAATTTTCGTAAAATGTATGTCCATATGTATTTACTTTCTCAACTTACAACTATGTGAAATTTCATATTGAACGTGGCACACTTTTTCATAGAAACCAAATAGGTTGCCTAAAATCGTCTTAAAATCCGGAATTAATGGTTTGCAGAATCCGCGAAGCAGCAATAAATGAATACGCTTAAACATGTTTTTATAATTGAATGCATAAAACCATGAAACAAGTGAGTTTTATATTACCTTAATGTACCAGTAGTGGGGCTAGAAAGAATACTGCTTCATAGATTCTGACAGCCAGGTTTATTCTTGTTACTTATGGGAAGGTTAGAGGTAAGTTTATAAAGAGGCGTCCTGTAGAAGCATGAAGTTCACAGTGAAATTAAAAAAGAGCGGCTTCATGTAGTACTAGGTTGTTCACACCAACTTGAAAAGAGGCGGTATTAGTAACATGACCTTCCAATCAAGGTCATAAATACAGTGCCTCCTGCAATAACGTGATGTTGCCAGCGAATTTATAAATGCAGTGTCTCCTGTAATAACGTGATGTTTCCAGCAAGACTATAAATACAGAGTCTCCTGTAGTAATGCCATATTTCCAGCAAGACTATAATACAGGGTCTCCTGTAGTAACGCGATGTTTCCAGCACTATTATAAATGCAGGGTCTCCTGTAGTAACGTGATGTTTCCAGCAAAGTTATAAATACAGGATCTCCTGTAGTAAAGCGATATTTCCAGCAGGGATATAAATGCAGTATCTCCTGTAGTAGAATGGTGTTTCCAGCAAATTTATAAATGCAAGTGTCATTTACTAGCAATGGGTTCCCAGCACATTTATCAATACAAATTGCCTTGTGGTAGCGTGATATTTATAAAAACTGTCACCATTATTTGCCAATTAATCAAAATGTGCTGGAAGAACCTTCTACGGGATCGCGGAGCTAACACGACTAGGGTTGTCATTAGCCCTTTCCTTATAACTCAGCGAAGATACGAAGTTTGCTTTCCTTTTATTGTGACAAGGTTTAGCGTATCTGATATATAAAAGCATGAAATAAATAAGAGGTCGCCAATTCAGGACACAAGGCCGTCTTTAAACAATGACATGCAGAAAAAGCCTTCGCCCGAAATGTTGGTATTTGTCACATATACATACAAAGTTACATGGCCTCACACAGCAGGAGAAAGCAGTCATCACAACGACCACCATAAGAATCTAATACCCCAAGTAAAGGAAACGGGGTAGTATAAAAAAAAAGCTTTTTCGCCTTTAGCCTGTATCAATTGATTATTCATCTGAATGCAACAAAATTTCTTAAGCCTGTGTTTGGAGAAAAAGTAGTACAGTTTCATGCATTGCCGAGTACAGGAATAGCTCTACTTTTTTACACCTAAGAAATAGATCATTTTCAGTTTAATTTTCATGTTCCAAGCCCTTTACAAACGAGAACAGAACCACAGATAGCGAACGAAGAAGAAACTGGGTTGACCCAGGATCTAGTTAGGACTATGGAAGAGAAAGACTCTTACTCTGACGGTAATCGAACCCCGATTTCTTTGTCCCCAGCCCATAATGTAGTGACGGTGCCATATATTTTTCCTGCTACTCTAAACCCACAAAATCGTCTGTTTCTCACACATATATTCAAAATGCTATGCAATAAATCAACAACAAACCTGTCAATCCCACTAAGGTTTTTGGGTCGTTTCTGAAAAATTTTATGTCACTCTATTTAAGATTTTTCGATATAAAAATGCTCACCTTTAGAGAGTAGATTATCAGACTTCAATTAGCTTTAAATCATGCCGTCGCATGACATTACACAAAACAGTTACCCGTTTTGCTGCACTCTGCCCCGATAATCAAGCTTTATACTGAAATTTGTGTTTGATAATATTTTTTACTACTCAAAATGATTCGATCCGTTCTAAAAATTGTCGATGTTTGTAGATTTATGTACGCTAAACTTTACTCAATTTAGGAAAACGAAAAGTTTATACAACCTTTCAGCATCAAATGGTTTCGTTGCTACAGAATAGGCCTATCGCAATTCTTGCAATGGACCTCAGCTCAATGTTAAACACATCTGATCCGTAAGGAAATATCCAAAACGCTCCCGTCTGAGGCTGCAGAACAAGGCAACTAAAGGTAATACAATAAAACTTTTTAACGTTTTCGGGCCCAATGGGGTTGCTGCTGCACGGTAACGTGGTGGAACTCCCTTTACTCCCTGCCCCGCTAAACGGGACGATGGCATTGTCGTTCGTAGCATAGCTGACAGTGAATACGGGAGGCGGAGACTCGCCTCACTGAGGATCTATAACAAGAAACTGTTCGTCGTCTCCCATTGGACATTTGAGTAGGTCACGTGAGCGTTGCGTGGAATCCAACATGGGAGTCGCTGCAACAGAGAGTTAATCTGTAAAGAAAGGAATTTATGGTGTGAGAGGCAAGGAGAGAAAGAAATATGGATATATAGTAGAAATTTTTTGCTGTGAGAACGAAAGTGGGTCTATATTTGAAGAAATGTGTCTGGAATTTTTGGTTAAATAGATGTCTAGTCTACACTGTACAGACGTGACGGCAGAGGGAAAAGTTGAGATTTCAACCATGTGTAAAACGATGAACATCTTATTCGTCCTACACGGCAATAACGCCACATTTTCTGGACGGGTAGTGGAGGTGGGGAGGAGTTATGTTAGGAAATAAGTTCTTTACGCCGAACATTTGAACTTTTCACGTTTTTCTTGATGAGACCTACAATAAATTTCATTTCGCGTCATGTTGACAATACTAACGTCGTCCTAAAACGTTCAGCATTTCACTCATTCAGTTCCCCCAACTTTGGTTTACATTAGTAGGCACAGACCATGAACAGTGGCGTGATAGATAGACACACAGCGAAACTTGCAAAAGCTATTTTGATGGAATTCATAATGAATAAATCAATACTAACATATATTTTACCGTCCAAGACAACAGTTTTATTCAACAGTGCATGCCACGTGTACATGTTTGAGTCTGTATGGTTTTAAATAAAGTATATTCTTGCCTTAAGATGGACATACAGTTGCAAACATTTAGCACGCGTTGTTGAACACAACGGAATCGTTGTCTTTAACGATAAAATACAGGTACGTTACTACTGACACGCATTGAGGCTGATTTCAGATGTTTTGCATACCACGAACAGAAATGTGTCACAAATCGCAAACAACCGTTACCCAGCAAAGTTAGTTTTTTCTCTCCATGCCATGAAGGTATATAAGGGGATTAGAAGTATTGCTCCACTCCTTCTTAATCTTGGCACTACATGGAAGAGAGTGTTGAATTTCACTCCCCAACCTCTTTCCCCCGGGAAAAGAACGCCGGTTCCAATGGCTTCAGAGGTTAGGTGGGACAAAAGCCGATCTGCAAAGTGTTGGAGAAGCAAAAAAATCTTCCCTCTAACGGTATTCGAACGAACCCAGGACAATTCAGATCGTAGTATAATAGCTATACTTATTTAGGAATAGTTTTTAATGCGTAAGAAGCGCAAAAATTTTAAATCCAGCACAGCTCTTTTATATTAACACAGCTACATGTTTCGCCTAAGCGCATGCCATAGTCAGGTTGCCGCATTGAGACGAAACTTGTAAACTTGTAACTGTGGAAAGTAGTTGTGCTCGACTAGAAACTTTTATTATTCTTGCTGAATATACTACACAGTGGAATGAATAATAGAAAATTTCTATTAACGAACTTAAATCTAACGTATCACACAGAAGGTTACTTACTTACTTACTCCATGGTGCAGAGTTCTTCTTGAGAAGCTAACTGGTTTGCAGCTAGTCAAGAAATTCCCCGCATTTCACGGAACCCGAAGGTTCATTACCGCACTCACAAGCGTCC